>Ga0315275_10005581_pt1 | contig 11944 bp, 14 predicted proteins | sample YL17G03_0_MG_FD_205557 | JGI IMG/M metagenome (GOLD analysis project Ga0315275, IMG submission 205557) | Sediment microbial communities from Yellowstone Lake, YNP, Wyoming, USA - YL17G03_0 | ecosystem: Environmental > Aquatic > Freshwater > Lake > Sediment | place: USA: Wyoming | collected... | reverse complement strand
CGAGCCTGCCGAGGTCCCCCCGTACATCCTCGAGCGCTTCGCCCAGATCAAGAAAGAGTACCTGGCGGGATTCACCCGATCGGCCCGGCGGAGCTCACTCGGTTTTGTCGGGGCCATGGTGCTCGAACCGACCATCTTCACCGACCTCTCGGTGCTCCAGCCCGGCCTGTTCTACAGCTTCAACTTCAGCGACACCCTCACCCTCGAGTCCGAGTTTCGCGTACCGCTGCAGTCGCCGATCTGGAACTCGATCCGTGGCCAGATCGGCCTGATCTGGTTTCCGACCTTCAGGGTCGAGACCGTCTCGATGGGCATCTCGACCACCTACATGTTCGGGCTGGACAACCTCTCCACCTACACGCATTCCCTGTCCTTTGGCGGCCAGGGCGAGATCGTGAGCCGCTCGGGCTTCGGGGTGGGGGCGAACGTGGAGATGCTCCGCATCGACCTCATCCTCGGCATCACCGAGCCGTCTGACCTCCCGACCTACAGGGCGATCCCGTTCCTGGGCAACCTGGTGAGGGTGGCCTTCGCGAACATCAGGATGTTCGCTTTCTGGACCTTTTGAGGGGGCGCCAATGATCGATGCGGAATCTCCCATCAGGGCACCCGAGGAGTTCATCGGGCAGGCGGGTCTCGTGCGGAGGATCTTCTCGCGCATCGGCGCCGAACGGCCGCAGTCGGTCGCGGTGATCGGGGGCAAGAAGAGCGGCAAGACTTCGCTCCTCTCCTACCTCGCCCACCAGAGCGTCAGAGAGAAGCTCCTCGAGGGAGCTGAACGCTGCAACATTTGCCTCGTGCCATCGGGCTCCGAGATGTCACTCTCACCCGAAGCGTTCCTCGCGGGCGTCCGCGCTCTTCTCGCCCCCACCGCGCAGGCGGGGGCGGGCGCAGGGGCGAACGGCTACGACGCCCTTCGCGCCAGCATCGACGGGCTGCACGCCTCGGGCAGGCGCCTGATCATGCTGCTGGACGATTTCCACCTCATCACGAGCAACCACGCGTTTCCCCTCGAGTTCTTCTCGTTCCTGCGCTCCATGGCGAACAACTACAACCTCGCCTACGTCACCACTTCCTTTCTGGAGCTGCAGAAGCTGTGCGCGATCAAGGACGTGCAGGAATCTCCCTTTTTCAACATTTTCACGAACCTCTCGCTGGGCATGCTGACCCAGGAAGAGGGAAGCGTCTTGTTCGGCCGGCTCACGGGCTGGAGCGCCGAGCAGTCGCAAGCGGTGGTGGCCTGGTGCGGAAGCTCGCCGTACCTGATCAAGCGCGCGGCAGCGCGCCTGCTGCGCGGGAAGGAGGCGGCCGCGCTCGACGATGCGCAGAGAGAGCGGATTCTGCAGCCCGAGCTTTCCCCCTACTTCCAGGAGGTCGTCGCGCTGCTGGAATCGGGGGCGGCACGGCCCCTGCAGGCGATCGCCCGCGGCAAGGAGGCCGATCCCTCGGAGGAGCACTACCTCAGTCCCCTGGTCAAGCAGGGATTCCTTGCGGAAAAGGGCGGGGAGATCCAGTGCTTCAGTCCGGCCTTCTGCGCATTCCTGCGCGCGGAGTTCTCACCGAGGATGCTGAAGGGCAGGGGGTGAGATGGCGGGCATCGAGGAGCTCCTCCGCCGCAGAACAGCGATGCTCGAGCAGATCGACCGCGAGATCCTCGCCGGTCACACGAAACCGCTCACGCTCCTTTTCACCGACATCGTGGGCTCCACCCAGTACTACGAGAGGATGGGCGACATCGCGGGCAGGCAGATGGTGCAAACCCACAACGACCTGCTGTTCCCCCTCATCGAGGGAGCGGGCGGAAGGGTCATCAAGACGATCGGCGACTCGATCATGGCCAGCTTCGAGGACCCCGCGCGCGCCGTGCGGTGCGCCATACAGATGCAGGAGGCGATCCGCGCGCACAATGCCGCGGCCTCGGTCGCCCAGGTGTTCCACGTCCGCATGGGCCTGCACCACGGCCGGGCCGTTGTCGACGAGCGGGACCTGTTCGGCGACATGGTGAACACGGCTGCACGGGTGGAAGCAAGGGCAGAAGGGGATGAGATCCTGGTGTCGGGAGCGGTGCAGGAAATGCTCGCGGACTCGGGGATTCCACTCGTTTTCCTTGGCGAGGATTTGGTCAAGGGCAAGGAAGTAAAGGTGAGGTTCCACCTCGTGAACTGGCAGGGCCGGGGTGAGGAGGAGATACGGTCGAAGTGGGAAGGCCGCAGGCAGCAGGCGGCGGCTGGGGGGCAGGAGCCGGCAGCGCGGAAGACAGCGGGGGGCATCCGCATCGTGCGCCGGCCTGACCCGGGGAAGGAGCTCGAGGCACAGAAAGTGCTGCCCGGACGCGGCAACCCCTATCTCAACAGGGTCATGGTCCCCCGGCCCGAGATGTTTTTCGGCCGCGAGGCGCTGGTCAAGCGGATCATGGGCCGGCTCTCGGGTGAGAGCACGCAGTCCATCTCGCTCGTGGGCGAGAGGAGGATTGGCAAGTCCTCCCTGCTCAATTACCTGCGCGCCGCGCGCACGCGCGTTTCCCACCTGGCGCAGCCCGACTCGTGCCTGTTCCTGCTGATCGACTTCCAGCAGGCGCGCTCTCTCGACCAGGAGCAGTTCTTTGCGGTGGTGTTCGCCGAGGCGCGCAGGCAGCTCGGCGGCATCGTGGAGTTGGAGGCTCGCGCCGACGACGAGGGCATGCGCCTCCTCTGCGAGGCCGTGAGCGCGGCGGGTCTCAAGCTCGTGTTCCTCTTCGACGAGTTCGAGTGCGTGACGAAAAACGAGCGCCTGCGGCCCGAGTTCTACTCTTTCCTGCGCTCGCTCGCCAACACGTGGTCGGTCGGGTTCATCACGGCCTCGGGCCGCGACCTGAAGGACATGTGCGCGAGCCACCAGATCTCCGATTCACCCTTCTTCAACATCTTCTCGGTCCTGCGCGTCGGGCTCCTCGGCGGAGAGGAGGGCCTCGCGCTCATCGTCGGGCCATCGGCCGCGCGCGGCATCCCCCTCGCGTCCGTGGCCGAGACGATTCTCGGGCAGGGTGGGCTGCACCCCTTCTTCCTGCAAATCGCCTGCTCTGCGTGGTACGAGCACCTGGAAGCCGAGGGGACGAGCGCGGAGGAGTTCGCGGGAAAGCCCGTGCCCCGCGAGATCGCGGATGCCTTCCGCGAGGAGGCGCGGCCGCACTTCGAGTTCATTCTGGAGAACCTGGCAAGCGAGGAGAAGGCCGCGCTCGCCGCGTGCCTCCGGGACGGGCGAGTGAGACTTGAGGAGCTTGGCGCCGAGCTCCTGGAGAAGAAAGGCTACCTCGCGCGCTCGGAGGATGGCCTCGTCCCCTTCAGCGGGGAGTTCACGAAGTTCCTCTCGCAGCACATCGATCTGCTGAAGTGACGAGCCTACGCGCCTTCGGGCTTCTGTTCTGAAAACCTTCCGCTCAGGTACTTGTGAAGGATCATGGACACCATGGTCTGATAGGGTATTCCGTCTTACAACGCTCTCTTATTGAGATTCCTGAGGTCCCTTTCCGAAATGCGTATATTCATCCTGCGGTTTTTCCGGATCGTTGCCTCTGCATATCGCCGTGCCTGTTTTTTGAACCTCTCAACATCGGGCACCGCAGTCCATTCGTCGTTTTCGATGGACTGGATCAGAACCCCCTCCTCCTCATCGAGGGCCTGAAACACCTTATCTGACCTGCTTCTCATCTGTGCCCTCCAAGTACTGCCTCGTGTATTCACTGCTGGGATAGATCGTCTTCAGGAATACTACCCCCTCTGCCGAGTTGACCACAAACGGAACCACATTGATCTGTTGGCGCGTCTCGATGAGGTACAGGAACTGGTTTGGGTATCGGTCTTTGTTTGGAGGCTCCAATACTGACAGGGCGGCACAATCGACGGCGGTGACGCCGGACGCCGGACACGGGCGCCGGCTGCATGGCATTCCCTGCGAGCGCCCGGGAGGAGGAGACCTTCTGGTACCAGGGAATCGACAAGGTCGAGGTCAAGGGCGAGTTCCTCGCCGTGGAAGTGACCACAGCGTGAAGCACGAGGTGATCGGATCGCGCCTCTCCGTCTGGGTCAAGAAGGAACCCGGCATAGGGACGATCGGCGAGGGCGGTAGGCTCTTGTTCACGGTCCCCCAGGGCACCGACCTTGGCGCCGAGACCGTCTCCGGTGCGATCTCCGTGCGGTTCGCCTCACCCCTGGAGGGCCACAGGTTCGAGTTGTCTTCGGTTTCCGGCAGCCTCGCGGTAGGCTCGATCATGGCCCAGAGTTGATAGCGACAGTCTGTCGTCGCTGACAGAATCCCGCTTATTGGCCCTTGCTATAGCAGACCGCATTTGTTGAGCAACTGTCGAACAAAGCCTGCCACCTCAGCTTGAACCGTATCATCCGGCTGACCTAGCAAAAATTGAGCGACGCGATATGGGCCAAGCCCGTCCAGATCAAGGAAGTCCCCCTGCAGTATTTCAATAGCCTTTGTCGCGTCACTGTCCTGAAGCAGCGGCCGAAGACACGCTGCCACGTCTTCGACGCCCTGCGCAAAATTGCGGACAACGTAGTACAAATCATAGGCGTCTTTGCTCTCACCGCGATTTCGAAAGGAGAGCGCCTTCAGGATGACAAATGCACCCGGGCCACACACCCATACCTTACGGCTTGCTTTTTCGCCCATTATGGTCACTCCTTCCAGAGTGACCTGACGTCTGTCTTGAAATGCCAGGGCGAGTCCCGGCGCGATCACGGCTGCAAAGTCTTTTTCAATACTGCGAAGGCTCCCTCCTTGATCTGTTTTGGCGGAGGGTGGAATACAGAAGTCCACCGTCGCGGAGGCCGGCTTTTTCAGCAGCCATCGCTGTCGTGTCGGCTTTCCTTGGTCGGTGCGATCTTGCTCAAAGCCCGCTTCGCGCAATCGATGGGTCAGTGTGTGGTACCGCCCCTCAATGAGAACAGAGAGTTTCAGTCCCACATCCAAGTCCATGGTTCCAACGTGCGCAGAGGTCCCCTCGGGGAGCTGTTTTGAATCAACCAACAATGACGGGACCAGCCCGCCAATCACCACAACCTCGTCATCCATCAGATCGCCGAACTTGGTCGCGATGTATAAACAGGTTGCTCGTACCAGTTCAACGTGCTCGCTCTTATACTCGTTTGCTCGCTGAGGCTTTTCAGCCATTCGTCCTCCAGTTCAAATACTCTTTGCGCAGCCTCTCAGCGGCCTCCCTTGCTCGTTCAGGCTGATCCTTCAGATCAAGGTACGCCTGCACAGGATGGACGCAGCGTATTCCCTCCTTCTCGCCTGCCCCATGAAAAACGCCCTTGTCATTCGGAACTACCAGCCAAGTGTTCGCACCTCGGGGATCCTCGCTGAATGCAAGCCTTTTCAGTAGCTCATCCGTTGGCTCGTGCGCAATATAGACCGTGAGAGTCCGAAAGGCCACAAACTTGGTAAGCATCCACGCCGCAGCAAGCCCCGTCGCCGCGTATTCTACATTCTGCGAGGCAAACGCATCGTGAAGAAACCTAAGAAGAGCATCGCCAGAACGAGCTGCGATATAGCCCCGATGAACCATGTGTCTGGAAAACTGGTAGCGTTCCTGCCATGCATCCAGTAGAAGTGAGGGGTCCTTCGCTCGGATTGCCGATCCATTCTCGCGAACAAGGTAGCCCTCTCGCTCCAAACGAGAGACAATGCGGCTGACAAAGCCTTCCCCCATATCGACGGCCCTCGCGAGCTCACGTTGAGTGAGTGACTCATCGGGATGTATGATAAGCCAACGAGCAACGCGTGAGCTCTTTGGCGCGAAAAGATTCTGCGGCCTCCCTGCCAACAGAAATCGATTCGGCCGCCCTCCCACGATTATGCGAAGACCTGGCGCCACGACATGAGCATTGCCGCTAAGGTCAAGCCACCCCACCCCTAGATCCTCGCATACTCTCCGCCCGGCCTCACCCATAAACGGAACGGCAACGAGCAGAACCACCTCTTTCGCAGCCTGCTTGCCGTAGGCCAAGAGCTGCCTCGCAGCTGCAGCAATAGTGGCTGCTCCGGTAGATTGCCTGAACTCGATGACAAAGGCTTTACCACTTGCGGTTATCACGAGGTCGGGGCCAGTACGCTCGTCCGATTGGATCCTTATGTCTTTGCTCACACCAAGGAGATGAGTGAGAATTTCAGGGATCTTGCCAACCAAATCATCGCGATGGCCATCGGAAAACATGATTTAGTAAATACCATAGCTTTACTGTTTTGTCAAACAGTATAATTTAGTAAAGCATCATTGTGCCTCAAGCCTCGGCGGAGGATTCCTTCCTGCCGAGACCCATCAGTCATCAATCGCGCTGCGTTGCAGCCCTCGAGCGCGGCTGAGATTTCCGTTACACTCATTATGGATGGGGGCCCCTCCCGTTCGATACAGTTATGGCTGACCTCATCTTACAAGATCGCGGGCCCCTTATCCGTTGAATGAATCAGGCACTTATGGATTCTTGAAAGAGCCCCACTTTTCATCTCTACCCTCCGAATCTCCCCACTGCTCTGCTTTCCTGCATACTGAGAATGATCGTATGTCCAGCGTCAACGCTTCCGAAGCGAGAAACCTGTTTGGATGGGCGGTGACGCCGGACGCGGGCGCCGGTGTTTCATCAGGTGAGGATACAGACATGATGAAACTGATTTCCATCTGCGCGCTTCTCGCCCTGGCCGCCGGCTGCCTGGTATTCCCCATGGGCGCCAGGGAGGAGGAGACCTTCTCGTACCAGGGAATCGACCAGGTCGAGGTCAAGGGCGAGTTTCTCGCCGTAGAAGTTACCACAGGCGACGGCCTTTCAGTCTCCATGACATCGGACCTTCCAGAGGATTCCGCTCTCAGCCCGCGGAACTATGGGGTGAAGCACGAGGTGATCGGATCGCGCCTTTCCGTCTGGGTCGAGAAGGACCCCGGCACGTGGACGATCGGTCAGAGCGGCAGGCTCCTGTTCACGATCCCCCAGGGCACCGACCTTGCCGTCGAGACCGTCTCGGGCAGCGCTCGCGTGGACGGCCTCGAGACGACCAGCCTGCGGGTGGGCTCGGTCTCGGGCAGCCTCACCCTCTCCAGCATCCGGGCGCCGCTTCTGGTCACCAATGTGTCGGGCAGCGTCTCCATCGATGGATTCGACGGGACCCTCTCGGCGAACACGGTCTCCGGTGCGATCGAGTGCCGAGAGATGACGCTCGCCGGAGACTCCGACCTGTCGAGTACCTCGGGTGCGATCTCCGTGCAGTTCGCCTCACCCCTTCAGGATTACCGGTTCGAGCTGTCCTCGGTCTCTGGCAGCCTCGCGGTGGGCTCGATCATGGCCCAGAAGGGACTGCGTGTGGGCAGTGGAGCGATCAGGGTCAGGGTCAGGGGCGAGACCGTCTCGGGGTCGCAGAGCTACAGGTAGTCGACCTTCCGGGCGCGCTGGAAGGCGCGCGGTCGCACGCTCGCGCGAGCGAGGCGCTATCGCAGCGGGTCGCGGAAAAGCTCCACTTCGCGGCCCGCGAGCGAGGCGATCCTCTCGCGCGTGAATGTTTCTTCTTTCTGGACTTCGGCTGAGAAGGCCTGCGATGCCTGCTTCGGAATATCCAGCCTGAGGTTCCCTGTGGCGCCAGTCGACGTCTTCCTGGCGATAGCCTCAACTGGGTCGCGCTTGCCGAGCTTGTCGAGGTGCTGCCCGACCTCCCGGTAGGCTTCCCGGAACGGCACCCCCTTTCCCGCAAGCTCCAACGCCTCGTCGGTCGCGAAGATCTCGGGAGTGAATCCCGCGCGAAGCTTGTCGGGGTTCACGACGAGCTTGGATACTGTCAGATCCATCACGCGCACGATCGCGAGGCCCGATTCGCACCCACGGAAAAACGGCCCCTTGGTCTCCTGGAAATCCCTGTTATAGCCGCTGGGCAGCGCCCGAATGACCCCCTTGATCGCTGCCAGGTCCGCGGAAATCGAGGCGCTCTTAGCGCGCGCAAGCTCCAGGACATCGGGATTGTGCTTCTGGGGCATGATGCTGGAGCCCGAGCAAAGCTCAGGGGGGAGGGTGAAGTAGCCGAACTCGGGCATCGAATAGAGGATGAGGTCCTGGGCCAACTTGCTGAGGGTGAGCGCGGTCTGCTCGACAGCCTCGAGCACGACGGCCTCGAACTTTCCCCGGCTGTTGGCAGCGTACAGGACGTTGTTCTGCACCCGGGCAAAGCCAAGGAGACTGGCCACAAGCTCCCTGTCCAGGGGGAGGGGAACTCCATAGCTCGCTGCCGATCCCAGCGGGCAGGAGTCGATCAGCGAGTAGGCGCCGCGCGCGAGACGGACATCGTCGAGCAGCTCCTCGGCACAGGCCCCTGCCCACAGGCCCACGGATGAGGGCATGGCGATCTGCATGTGGGTCCGGCCCGGCATGGGAGTCTTCGCGTGCGCCTGAGCAAGGTCCAGCAGGCGTGCCGCGAGCGCGAGGCAGGCCTTCTGGAACTCGAACAGGAAGCCCTTGGCCCAGAGCCGTATGGCGACGTTGACCTGGTCGTTGCGAGACCTGCCCGTGTGGATGCGCTTTCCCGCATCGCCCAGCGCGGCGGTGAGGTGGTTCTCGATCGCCGTGTGGGCATCCTCGTCGGAGCGCTGGATGATGAACCTGCCCTTGTCGTTCAGCGCCACGATCCCCGAAAGCTCGCGCTTCAAGCCCTCCAGCTCCGCAGGCTTCAGGATCCCGATTTTCGCGAGCATCGCGGCATGGGCCATGCTCGCAACGCAGTCCGCGTTCACGAGCCTCGCATCGAGCAGGTAGTCGTCACCGACCGTGAAGGCCTCGATTAAGGCATCGAGGGTATAGGCCTTTTCCCAGAGCTTCGACATGATAGGCAAATCCTAGTGCGCCGACGCCCTCCTGTCAATCGAAGCCCATAGGTCCAGCGCAGCTCTGCTCTGACCGATCATGCACTCAGTTCCATGGGTGGTAGCGGAATGTCCCGCCCTGCCCGGATGTGTCTCGCAAGGGAAAGGGGAACAAGAGGCCATGGCCAACATCAGGGAGGCTATCCAGGCCTGGATTTGGGCTGAGGATCAGAAGGCCCTTCAACAGGCTCCCTTCAAGGCTGATTCGCAGCCTTGACGTGATCGGGCGTGTACAGCATCCGACCTCGTTCCTTTTTTTCTCAGCAACGGGTATACTCTCCACGGAGCATGTGAACCATGGACAAAGGGTTGCTGCAAGCTCTCCCGCTCGCAAGCTGGCCTGAAAAACTCGCCCTGGAGGAGGTCGGACGTGCAGCTCAGGGCCATCCTTCGATCGCGCGCATCGTCGCTTTCGGCTCGAGGGTTCGCGGCGATTTCTCGGGTGAATCGGACCTCGACCTGCTCGTGCTCCTCGACGACATATCGGCAAGGGAGGATGTCGTCAGGTTCATCTTCCGGATCGAGAGGAAGCACGATGTGTCGCTCTCGCCAGTCATCTACACGATCGACGAATACGCGATGAATCGGAAGCTCGGCAGCGGTTTTGTCGCGAACATCGAGAGGGAGGGGGTGGTCATCTATGACTCCAAGCCCTGCTGAAAAGAGCGATCTCGCCCGTTACCGGATGGAAAAGGCGAAAATGCTTCTGAAGGATGCGGAAATACTTCTGCAATCGGGATCCTTCAGCTCCTCGGCGAATCGGAGCTACTACGCCATCCTCGCTGCAGCCCGTTCCCTTCTCGCTCTGCGGGGCACAGATCCAGAAACCCAGGAAGGGGTCAAGGTCTTCCTGTGGAAGGAATATATCAAGCCAAGATTGCTCCCCATGGAAGCGGGCGAAATCTTTCGCATGCTCCAGGCCCGTCGAATGGATTCAGACTACGGCGACTACATCGAGATCGGGTCTGATGAAGCGACGGATTCTGTGCGGAAGGCCCGGCAGTTCATTTTCGAAGCGGATCGCGTCCTTCAGGCAACGCTGACAGCCTCCGGAAGCTGAGGGAAGCTCTGCGCCTTGATCGTCCACCGTCGCCATGGTAGCAATGCAGCGAAGGGGGAAGTGCACCGATGAGGACGCGCGAATCCTTCCTGACGCTCATCGCCGAGCTCGAGGGCGCCTATCAGGAGTTCGGGCGCGCCATGGCACAGAACCGCCGAGCATGGGAACGGATACAGAACGGAGCGGATGACCCTATCGACTGGGGAGCCCTCGGGTTCACGCTGCATTCCGCCTACGGCGTGCTCGAGAACTACTTTCTCCGTGTGTCCAAGTTCTTCGAGAACGACCTCCCCGCGGACCGCTGGCACAAACCGCTTGTAGAGAAGATGGCGCTGGAAATCCCCGGCGTCCGGCCCGCGCTCCTCACCGAGGAGCAGTCGAAGCGCCGGGCCCTTGAGTCGTTGAGGTTCCGCCAATTCTTCCGAAACATGTATGGCGAGGATCTCGACCCCAAGAAGACAGCCGAAGTCCAGCAGGCCGCAACCGAGTTTGCGGAGCTGTTCTCGAAAAGCCATGTCATCTTCGTCCAAAAGCTTCGCGCGATAGCTGGAGAGCTCGGATGAAGTTCGATCCGCGGCCCTATGCCGAGCACTACAGGGCCGAAAACGAGGCGGAGCTGAGCGCAATTCGCGAACGAGCGAGCGCCGCGCTGGTTGAAGCTCGCCGTCTCGCGGAGCGCATTCTGAGGGAAGACGCCGGCGCCCGAGCTGTCATCCTCTTCGGCTCCCTGGCTGAGGATGGCCCTCGGTGGAAGGACTTCGACATCGATCTCGCTCTGGATGGGGGCGACCTCTACACGGCGCTGGATTCTGTGGATGGTTCTGCCTTCGATTTCGATGTCGTCCGACTCGATCGACTGCCCCCGAATGTCCGCGCGCGCATCTATGCACGAGGGATCGTTCTCGCGAAGCAGTAAGTTCACCTGCTGGCTTTCCGTACTGCTCAGACCGTCACGTATTCAGCCACGCTCGAGGGTTGTGGAAGAGGCAGTCCGTCTTCCTGCAGGCCCTTCAGGTGCATCTCCATGGCCTCGAGCATGAGCTGTTTCGTCTCTTCTGCACTGTCCCCGGCCGCGACACAACCCGGAAGATCAGGCGAATACGCGCAATAGTTGCCTTCGGCCTTTTCTATCACGATAAGGTATCGGCGCATAGCCTACCTCCTGAGAATGTCTTTACTCATTCCAGCCTGCTTCAAGATGTTGGAGCGGCATCGTCTCTTGAACCATTCGGCGGCTCACAATCAGGATCGGAGTCCGCATCCGATTCGTCGGCCCTGAACTTCGGGTTGCTGCCGGCGATCACCACAGTGACCTCGCCGCGGATGCTCTTCCCCTCGAACGCCGCCGCAAGCTCGGCCAGGGAGCCCCTTCGGATGCTCTCGAACTTCTTGGTGAGCTCGATGCATACCGCAGCCTGCCTGTTGCCGAGGACCTCCTGCGCGTCGCGCAGGAGCACCTGGAAGCGGAAAGGGGAGTCGTAGAACACCAGTGTGTGAGGGGAGTCCTTCTCCATCGACAGGTACCGCTTGCGGGCTCCGGGCTTCTTCGGAGGAAAGCCCTTGAAAGTGAAGCTCGAAGTGGGGAGACCCGATGAGAGGAGGGCGATCTCGATCGCCCCTGCCCCGGGGATCACCTCGACCCGATATCCCTTCTCGAGGGCACTCGAGATGATCCTATAGCCTGCGTCGCTGATCCCAGGGTATCCGGCATCCGAGCACAGCCCGACCGATAGCCCCTCCGCGAGCAACCCAATGATGCGCCTGCCCGCATGCTCCTCGTTCTGCTGGCGGTAGGAGAGGACGGTGCGGGGACTCGGGATCTCGTAGGCAGCATAGAGGATGCGGGTGCGGCGGGTGTCCTCGCATGCCAGGGCGTCGATCTGGCCGAGGGTGCGAAGGGCGCGGTGCGTGATATCGCCAAGGTTCCCGATCGGGGTGGCGATGACATAGAGGGTAGAGGGGGTGAGCCTGGCCTCGGGGCTGGCGGCGGGGGAGCG
>Ga0315275_10005576_pt1 | contig 11948 bp, 6 predicted proteins | sample YL17G03_0_MG_FD_205557 | JGI IMG/M metagenome (GOLD analysis project Ga0315275, IMG submission 205557) | Sediment microbial communities from Yellowstone Lake, YNP, Wyoming, USA - YL17G03_0 | ecosystem: Environmental > Aquatic > Freshwater > Lake > Sediment | place: USA: Wyoming | collected... | reverse complement strand
CCCGGAGCGCGACCCAGTCCACCCCACCGAAGGCCGTGTCGAAGTACGACTCGTGCACGATGCGCCACGCGGCGTCGAACGTCTCGAGGCCCCCGGCTCGGTCGTACGGGACGCGGGGCTGCCGGTGGGCGCAGGCGGCGAGCGCGAGCGCGGCGGCTACGGTGAGCAGACGGCTGATGGACGGCACGGGACTCCGTGTCCGTATGCTCGCCGGCGCGGGCGGTTTCCGCAACGCGCCAGCGCCGAGGCTTGGCCACCCAAACGCGGCGACGTAGGTTGCGGCGTGCGCACCGCCGCCCGTCTCATGGAGCGTTCGCTGATGCTCGTGTCCCTCGCTCTCGCCGCCCTGCTCGCGGTCCCGTCCAGTGCCAGCGGGAAGCCCCCCCTCCACGAGTCCACCGCCGAGTGCTGCACGGCGATCATCCGGGTGCGCGTGCCGGAAGGCACCGGCACCGTCTATCTCGCCGGCAGTCTGCCTGACCTCGGACCGTGGCGTGCCGACGGACGTGCGATGACGGGAGACGGGCGCGAGCGCACCGTACGGGTCACCGCGCCGCCCGGCACGACATTCGAATACAAGTTCAGTTTGGGCGCCTGGGACCGGGAGGCGCTCGGCCCAACGGGCGCGGTCCCGGCCAACCACCGGCTCATCCTGGACCGCGACACCACGGTCGTTCACGAGGTCACGGCCTTCGGGGGGCGGCGCGACCCGGCGGTCTACCTCGCCGACTGGCGGGGTTCGGGTGTCCAGGGCCGCCTCGTCTACTGGACGGACGTCGCGTCGGCGTACCTGGGCCCGACGCGCCACGTCGAGATCTGGCTGCCACCGGGCTACGACGACGCGCCGGCCACGCGCTTTCCCGTCCTCTACATGCACGACGGGCAGAACCTGTTCGACCCGCGCATCGCGAACACCGGCGTGGACTGGGGCGTGGACGAGGCGGTGGTGCGACTGACGCAGCAGGGCGTCATCCGGCCCGTGATCGTCGTGGGCGTCTGGAATTCGGCGGAACGGACACCGGAGTACTCCCCCTGGCACCGCGCCCCCCAGTACGCCCGCTTCCTCATCGAAGAGCTGATGCCGCGGGTCAACGCGGAGTTCCGCACCCTGACGGGACCGGAGAACACCGCCGTGATGGGCTCGTCCATGGGCGGGCTGCTTTCGTACTACCTGGTTACGAACCACCCCGGCGTGTTCGGTTCCTGCGGCTGTCTGTCCACGGCGTTCGTGCTCTCCGATGCGCTGGTCGCGGAGAACCGCCGCGGCGGCGTCACGACGGGAACCCCGGACACGACGCCCTACATCCTCCGCGACATCGAGCAGGGACTGCGGGTGCCGAGAGGCGTGCGCTACTGGTTCGACTACGGCACGAGGGGAATCGACGCCCGATTCGGACCCACCCACGACGCCGTGCGCGCCTGGCTGCTGGGACAGGGTCTCGTCGAAGGCCGGGACTTCGTGGTCCGTCGCTATGAGGGCGCCGACCACAACGAGGCGGCGTGGCGAGCGCGGCTCGATGACCCCCTAACGTTCCTGTTCGGAGGGAGGCGACGCTGATGCGTGGTTGCGTGCTTGGCCGCCCCAGCGCGGTCGTGATCATCCTGCTCCTCGCCGCCGCCTGCGCGCGGGAGACGCCCCGGGAGCGGGCCGATGCCGCGGCAAGCCGCGAAGCGCCCGCCTGGGCGGCGGACGCGATCTGGTACCAGATCTTCGTCGAGCGCTTCCGCAACGGCGACCCGTCGAACGACCCGACCATCAACTACATCGTGGACCCTGTCGCGCATGCGGTCCCTGCCGGCTGGCGGACGACGCCGTGGACACACGACTGGTACCGCCTGGACCCGTGGGCCTCGGCCGCCCGCCTGGACTTCTACGGGGCGGTGTACTTCCGCCGCTACGGGGGCGACCTGCAGGGGGTCATCGACCGGCTGGCCTATCTCCAGGACCTCGGCGTGACGGCCCTGTATCTCAACCCGGTGAACGACGCGCCCTCGCTGCACAAGTACGACGCCCGGAGTTACCACCACATCGACCGCAACTTCGGACCCGACCCGCGGGGCGACGAGGCCCGCATGGCGGCCGAGGACCCCGCGGACCCGGCCACTTGGAGCTGGACCGCCGCCGACAGTCTCTTCCTCTCCCTGGTGCGCGAGGTCCACCGGCGCGGGATGCGCATCATCGTCGACTACTCGTGGAACCACACGGGGACCAACTTCTGGGCATGGCGGGATGTGCTCAGGAACCAGCGGCAGTCGCGCTTCGCCGACTGGTACGAGATCGAGCGCTTCGACGACGCCGCCACGCCGGACACCAACGAGTTCCGCTATCGCGGCTGGGCCAACGTGCCCTCGCTGCCGGAGTGGAAGAAGGTGGGCCGGCCACAAGGCGCGACGAAGGGTGCCATCGAGGGCGACCTCGTCCAGGGGGTGAAGGACCACGTCTTCGCCGTGACGCGGCGCTGGCTGGACCCCAACGGCGACGGCGACCCGTCCGACGGCGTCGATGGCTTCCGGCTCGACGTGGCCGACGTGGTGCCGCTCGGCTTCTGGCGCGACTACCGGCGCTTCGTGCGGAGCATCAACCCGCAGGCGTACCTCGTCGGCGAGATCTGGTGGGAGCAGTGGCCCGACAAGCTGTACGATCCGGCACCGTGGCTGCGGGGCGACGTCTTCGACGCCGTGATGAACTACCGCTGGTACATGCCCACGCGCAGCTTCTTCACCGGCGCGCCGCCCCGGCTGACCGCCGTGCGGTATGTCGCGCACCTCGACTCGCTGACGGCCGGCATCGAGCCGGCTCAGCTCAGGGCGATGATGAACCTGACGGCGAGCCACGACACCCCGCGCTTCGGCACATCGGTCTACAACCCGGGCCGGTACAAGTACCGGAACACCCCCCGCGAGGACCCTGGGTACCGCATCGACCGGCCCGACGAGCGCACGCGCCGCATTCAGCAGATGATCCTGGTGCAGCAGTTCACCTACGTCGGCGCGCCGCACGTCTGGAACGGCGACGAGGTGGGGATGTGGGGCGCGGACGACCCGGATGAGCGCAAGCCCGTGGTGTGGGCCGATCTGAGCTACGACGACGAGGCCACCCACCCCTTGGGCCGGCCCCGCCACCGCGACCGGGTCGTGCCCGACACGGCGCTCTTCCGGGTCTACCGGGACCTGATCGCCCTGCGGAAGCAGCACCTCCGCCTGTTCGTGGACGGGACCCTCACCTGGCTCCTCGTCGACGATGCGCGAGGCCTCCTGGCCTACGACCGCGTCCTCGGCGACCAGGGCGCCATCGTCGCCTTCAACGCCTCGGATGCGCCGCGCAGGGTCTCGGTTGCCGCGGATGGCACGTATCGTGTCGCATTCCCGGCGGGCGGTGTCGTGACGACCGCGAGCGGGGTGCTCACGGCCAACCTGCCGCCGCGGACGGCGAGGGTGTGGATCCGGGAGTGATCGGTCGGCGCGCGCTCAGCGCCGCTCGCTCAGGAGCACCAGACGGAATGCGGTCGTGAGCGCGATCGCACCGTTCCTCACCGTGCCCCTCGCTCCCGAGTAGGCGTCCACCAACTCGAGGCCGTCGGGAAACACGCCGAAGACGGGGATGGTCTTGGGGCCTTCCCCCTGGTCCATCGCCACCAGCACGCGATCGGTGCGCCCGTCCGCCTCGAGGGTGCGGCTGAAGATGTACGGCGCCGCCTGGAGCCGGCGATGCGCACCCGCCCCCACGGCCGGGTGGGCTCGGCGGAACTGGCCCAGCTTCCGCCAGTGCCGCAGGATCTCGGTGGTCGGGCCCCCGTGCTCCAGGTCCCCCCAGTTCATGAACGAACGGAGGTTGGCGTCGCCCTCGGCGCCGGCAACCCTGAGGGGCCGGGCCAGCTCGTCCCCGTAGTAGATCTGCGCGCCGCCCGGCGCGAGGAGGAGGCGAGTGCCCGCGTCCAGGGGCTGCGACCGGTCCCGGTCGTAGGGCCCCCCGTCATCGTGGGAGCTGACGTAGTTGAGGATGGAAACGCCCCCCAGCGCGCCGTCGTGGAGGGTCGCGGCGTACCGTGAGTAGACGTCGTCCAGCGACCCGCGTTCGCTCTTGAAGCCGAAGTTGATGAGACCGTTGTAGCCGTGGGCGAAGAAGTCCACGGACCGGTCGCCGAAGCTGTACGCCCGCCCCTGGCTCGGCTCGTAGCCGTAGACCTCGCCCATCATGTAGAATGGGAGACCGTCCAGGACCTGCGCCGGGTTCGCGCGCTTCCAGTCCGCGAAGGCCTGCTCGGCTTCCCGCTTCAGCTCGGCGCTGACCGCTTCGCCGAAGTGCTTGGCGGTGTCCATCCGGTAGCCGTCGAACCCGAGCTCGCGCACCCAGTCGGTGAGCCACTTGATGACGTAGTAGCGAGGCGCCCTCGGGTAACCCGTGCGCGCGAAGAAGGCGTCGAGCTCGGCCCTCTCCCGACCCAGGCGGCCCTCCCGCTCCCACTTTGCGACCAACGCCGGCGGCAGCTCCACGGGCTCGTCCCGGTCGGTGCGCACGTCCGGGAGGTTGGCCACCAGCGTGCACTCCACGGTGGTGGCGTAGTCCCGGTAGGTGCATCGGGGGCTCGTGCGGACCCACTCGTCGGGCCACTGCGGGTCCTGCGGGGTCACCGGCCCCGTGTGGTTGATCACGGCGTCCATCAGCACGCGGATGCCGCGCCGGTGCGCCGCGGTCACGACCGCGCGCAGGTCGTCCATCGTGCCCAGCGCCGGATCCACCGCGGTCCAGTCCCGCGTCCAGTAGCCGTGGAATCCGTACGTCCTCCCCGTCCCCTCGTCCACGCTCCCGTGGATCTGCTCGACGAACGGCGTCAGCCAGATGGCGTCCACCCCCAGGCTGTCGAAATACCCCTCCTCCAGCTTCCGGAGCACACCCTTGAGGTCCCCGCCCTCGAAGCTGCGCAGCACCGCACCGTCGTGCGCGCGGCCCAGCGCGCGGTCGTTCGTGGTGTCGCCGTTCGCGAAGCGGTCGGTGAGGAGGAAGTAGACGGTGGCGCTGTTCCAGAACACCGCCGGGTTCGCCGCGGCGACCGGACCTGCCGCCGCGACCGGCCCTGCATCGCTGCTCGGAGCGGCCGCGCCGGGAGTGCCGTGACGGCACGCGGAGAGGGCGAGGATGCCGAGGCCGACGAGCGCCGCGGCGCGGATCGGGGCCTTCACGCTGCCGCCGCCACGTCGTCCTCGTCCTTCACGCGGAGCGTCAGCGCCGCGGCGAGCACGAAGGATGCCCCACCGATCAGGAGGGCGTAGATGGCGTGTCCGCCGAAGAAGCGGCCGACGACGAAGCCCAGGATGGCCGCCGCGACGATCTGCGGGATCACGATGAAGAAGTTGAAGACCCCCATGTAGTAGCCCAGCTTCGACGGCGGCAGCGATCCGGTCAGGATCGCGTACGGCATCGAGAGGATGCTCGCCCAGGCGATCCCCACGCCCACCATGGAACCCAGCAGGAACCGCGGATCCGTGAGGGCGAAGACGGAGAGGAGCCCCGCCGCGCCGCAGACCAGACAGATCGCGTGCGCGACCTTCCGGCTGGTCCGCCGCGCCAGCACCGGGATGGCGAACGCCACGACGGCGGCGACTCCGTTGTAGGTCGCGAAGCCGACTCCCACCCAGTTCGCGCCCTCGTTGTAGAGCGCCGAGGCCGTGTCGGTGGTGTGGTAGACGTAGCTGGTCACGGCTGCGGTGGTGTAGATCCACATCGCGAAGAGCGCGAACCACGAGAAGAACTGCACCCACGCCAGCTGCTTCATCGTCCGGGGCATGTCCTGGAAGTCGTTCAGGATGGTGACGAAGCCGTTGTCGTAGCGGCCGCCGCGCTGCATCAGCCCGCTGGCGATGAGCAGCAGCCCGACGACGGCCGTCCCGGCCGAGAGGACCATCACCTGGTAGAGCTCCGCGTAGGCCAGCCAGGCGCTGAGCGCCAGGCCCACGGCGACGAAGATCGCGCCCAGCCGGAGCTGGCTGTCGCCGTGGCGCGCGAACTCCTCCGCGGTCCGTGGCTCCCTGAGGGCGCTCTCGCGCGCCTGGTTCTCCTCGAACGACGCCATCTCCTCGGGCGAGTACTCCTTCGACCGGACCACCGTCCACAGCACCGCGGCGAAGAAGACCGCGGCGCCGAAGTAGAAGGAGAGGCGCACAGAGTCGGGGATCACGTGCCCGGGCGCCTCGTTGCTCACCCCGAACAGGTTGGTGAGGAGCCAGGGGAGCATCGAGGCCACGACGGCGCCGGTGCCGATGAGGAAGCTCTGCATCGCGAACCCGGTGGTCCGCTGCTCCGACGGCAGGTTGTCGCCCACGAACGCGCGGAACGGCTCCATCGAGATGTTGATGGACGCGTCCATGACCCAGAGCATCCCGGCCGCCACCCACAGCGCCGGGGAGTTCGGCATCACGAGCAGGGCCAGCGACGCGAGGATGGCCCCGCCGAGGAAGTACGGGCGCCGGCGGCCGAGGCGGTTCCAGGTGCGGTCGCTGAAGTAGCCGACGATGGGCTGCACCACGAGCCCGGTCACCGGGGCGGCGATCCACAGGATCGGGATGTCCTCCACCTTGGCGCCGAGGGTCTCGAAGATCCGGCTCACGTTCGAGTTCTGCAGCGCGAAGCCGATCTGGATGCCCAGGAAGCCGAAGCTCATGTTCCAGATCTCCCAGAACGTGAGGCGCGGCTTGGGGCGGACGGCGCGGGGTGCGGCGGCGGGTGATCCCATGGTGGACCCGGGCGTTAGGGGTGCCGAGCGCGGTGGAGGCGACGGACCAGCTCGTCCACCTCGGGGTCAGTGAAGATCTCGTCGAGCAGCTTGCGCATCGGGCGCTGCCAGTTCGGGCGCTCCGACGACGGCGTCCCGGGGAGGTTCACCCTGACGTTCTCGAGCCAGAGATCCTCTAGCCAGGGGACCACCAGCGGGCTCTCCGAAAGGCCGAGCCACTCCAGCAGCTCGGCCAGCAACTCGCGCGGCTTCTCCACGCGGCGACGGAGCCGCTTGGCGAGCCGCCGCGTCGCTCGCGCCCGTTCCTTCCGGGCGGCCGGGACCGCCTCCTCGGCAAGGAGGCGGTAGCGGACCCGCTCGGGGATGTCGGTGCCCTCGAGCCACTCCGCGAACGTGGGTGTGTCGTGCGTGCCGATGAACGCCGCGTCCCGGGCGTCCGGGGCGGCGACGTGCGGGTCCTCCGACGCCTGAAACTGCGCCAGGTACGTCCCCCAGATCCGGTGGCGCGGCAGCGCCTCGTCGATCTCGGGCGGCACGGTCCCCAGGTTCTCGCCCACCACCTCGCACCGGTGGCGGTGCGACTCCAGCGTGAGGATGGCGAACAGCTCCTCGGCGGGATACGAGACGTAGGTCCCCTGGTGCAGCCCGAACCCGTGCGGGATCCAGTAGAGGCGCGTCCAGGCCATGATGTGGTCCACCCGGAGCACGCCGGCAAGTTCCATCTGGTGGGCGATGGACGCCGCCACGTAGCGGTGGCCCTCGTGGCGTGACGCCGCCGGCAGCACGGGGCTGAATCCCCAATCCTGCCCGCTGGGGAAGCCTCCGTCGGGAGGGGCGCCCACCGACATCCCGTCTCCGAAGAGCGTCTGCCGGGACCACGGATCGTATCCGTCCGGGTGGACGCCTACCGTCAGGTCGAGCCCCAGTCGCATCCCGTCGGGCTCCAGGCGCTCCCGCAGGTCGTGGAGCTGCCGTCGCACCAGCGACTGCGCCACGAGGTGGAAGCGCTCCTCCTCGGCATCCACGTCCTCCGGCCCCAGCGTGCCGGCGCGTGCGTGCGACTCCCAGGCCCGCCAGTTCCTGCCGAGCCGGGCCTGCGCCCCGCGGAACCGCGCGTAGCGGGCCAACTCCTCGTCCATCTGCGATGGGCCCGGGACCACGTGCCCCTTCAGCGCTGCCCGGACTTCGGCATCCGCCCGGGTCACGTCCAGGGTCGGTGAGGCGGGCGTCGGCCGGTGGGACTCCCACAGGTCGAGGACCAGCTCCGACCAGAAGAGGCGGCTCACCGGCGAGTAGGGGCTCGGCTCCGGCGATTCCGTGTTGAAGGTGGGGAGCAGGGGGAGGAGCGTGACGAGGTCGCCGCCCCGACCCTGCACCCAGCGGCACAGCGACTCCAGGTCGCGGAGATCGCCCATTGAGCGGCTGCGAGACGAGCGGAGGGCGGCGACCTGCGTGCCGACGCCCCAGCTCCGATGCGACTCCGGCCGGCGCCACGCCTGCACGGGCGCGGCGATGACCGTGCACGTCTCGCGCTTCCCGGAGGCTTCGACCACGAGCAGGTGGTAGCCCATGGGGAGGGAGCGAGTCGCCCTAAGCTCAGAGCCGGAGATCTCGAGCGGCACGGCGTCGCCGTCCTCGAGATGCAGCTCTGCGCGCACGGGGCCGGCGGCGACGACCGCGAGGGGAGCGAGCGTGCCGTCCCAGGCCACGACGACGGGCGGCACGAGCCCGGTGTTCTTGTTGGCGCGGACGGCGCGCAGCGCGTCGGCGGCATCAGGGAGGCGGGCGATGGGGGCGCCCACCGCGGCGCAGACGCGGACGAGCGTCTCGGGGGCCACGGTGACGCGCCTCTTGAGTCCATCCTTGTAGCGGATGGAGACACCCATCGCCTTGGCGAGGGAGTGGAGCGCCGTCAGCTCGTCCATGCGCTTCGCAGGGCCAGATGTGACGGCTTCAGCGTGCGGCGCCGCGCAGGTGCTGATCGAGGAACGCGATCGCCGCCGCGTAGCCCCGGATCTCGTTCGCCTTCTTCACGAACCCGTGCCCCTCGTCCGGGAAGACGATGTACTCCACCGGCACGCCGTTGCGTCGCGCGGCGGCGACGATCTCATCGGATTCCACCTGCAGCACGCGCGGGTCGTTCGCCCCCTGCTCCACGAGCAGCGGCACCCGGATACTGTCGGCATTGAACAGCGGTGAGATGCGGCGGAGCCTCGCGCTGTCGGTCGCGGGATCACCCAACTCATCGTAGAACGCCCGGCGGAACGACTCCCAGTATGGCGGGATGCTCGTCAGCGTCCGGAGCCAGTTCGAAACCCCGAAGAAGTCCACGCCGACGCTGAACGCGCGCGGCTGTAGCGTCAGGGCCGCCAGGACCATGAACCCGCCGTAGCTGCCCCCCAGAATGCCGATCCGCGTTGAGTCGACGTAGCCCGTTGCGGCCAGCATCCGTTTGGAGGCCACGACATCGCCCAGGTCGGCCTCGCCGTGGCGCCGGTCGTCCATCCGGTAGAACGTCTTGCCGTAGCCCGAGCTGCCCCGGTTATTGATGTCGAACACCACGTATCCCGCATTCACCATCGCCTGCACGAGCGCGGAGTAGCCCACCTGGGCCTGGCCGCCCGGCCCCCCGTGCACCCGTACGACCGCAGGCGCGGGGTGCCGCCGCGAGGCCTGGTGCGGCTGGTAGAGGAGCCCCGGCACTTGGAGGCTGTCGTAGGACCGGAACCGGACGTGCGTCGGCGCCACCAGGTCCTCACGGCGGATCGCGGCACTCAGCGCGTTCGTCAGGCGCACGGGCGGCTGGCCCACGCGGCCCGCCCAGAGATCGTCCGGGGTACTCCCGTCGGTGTTGTAGAACGCGACGACCGAGTCATCCCGTGAGAAGGTCAGGCCGCGAACGAGACCGGTCGGCAGGCCGCTCATCGGCACCTCGGCCATCGTCGCGGCATCGTAGACGCGGCTGACGATCCGGGCCTCCTCATTGATCCAGACGGTCAGGTACCTGCCGCTGCGGGAGTATCCCGCGCCGACGACGTCCCACGCTGGAGAGAGCAGCGCGGTCTTTGCTCCGCTCGCGATGTCGTAACGCCACAGCGCGGCGAACTCGCGGCCCTCGTCGGAGGTGAACAGCAGCGCGGTGCCGTCCGGCGTGAAGTCCTGCGGCGTGAACGCGATGGCACCCTCATGCGGCGTGAGGTGCGTCGTGGAGCCGGTGCGCCGGTCGTAGAGGAAGATGTCCTGGTCCGAAGTGGTGTTCGACCGCGTGAGGGCGATGTGCCAGCCGTGGCGCGCGACCGGACCGGGGCCGAAGCCCGGGGTGTTGCGGTACACCATCGTCCGCGCGTAGCCGTCCGTCCGGTACTCGTAATAGTCGAAGAAGCGCTGGTCCCGCTCGTTCGTGGTCAGCCAGAACGAGCGGTCGTCACCGGACCAGCCGACGAACGAGGCCGTATGGCGCTCGCCGGGTGTAAGGTCCCGGACCGAGCCGTCCGGGGCGCGGACGTAGATGTGCGCGAGCTCGTTCCCGCCCTGATCGCTCGAGTACAGGATGCGGTCGTCGTTCCGGAAGAACGAGACTGCGAAGACCGCGTCGGTGGTGGACCGCGTCAGGGGTTCCGGGTCGCCGCCCGCCACCGGGATCACGTACGCGTTGAAGACGCCGCTCAAGTTGGAGGTGACGAGCAGCCGGCGCCTATCCGGGGAGAAGGATGCGCCGTAGAACTCGTTGTTCCTGTAGAAGTCGGCGACCGTGTGGCGCGGGACGTCGCGGGTGGTGTCTGGGGCGCAGGCGGCGAAGATCAGAGCGGCTGCCGCGGGCAGGACATGGCGAAGGCGGGGCATCGTCACTCCGGGAGGAGGTCGCTGCGAAGGTGCACCGTCGCGATCGGTCCGGCAAGTTCACGCGCGGCTCTGCACCGCACCTGCGGCGGCAGCTCCGCGGCGCTTCCGCCACGAAGCCTCGCGATCATCCCGCCGGACGGATGCGGATCGCCTGGCCGCCCCCCGGCGCGAGGACGACGCGCAGCCGCGTCGCGGAGGTCACCGGGCGCCGCGAGATGGTGACCGGCAGGGGGTTGTCGATCCAGTTGGCATTCGGACCGTCGGCGTAGATCTCGGCCACGTAGCGCCGGCCCGGCGTGAGGAACGAGAGCGACACGTCGAAGGTCCGCGCCTCCTCATCCGTGATGGCGCCCAGGAACCACGTCTGGCCGCCGCGCTCGCGCCGCGCGACCACCACGTAGTCCCCGATGCTCCCCTCGATCACGCGCGTCGTGTCCCAGTCCACGGCGACGTCGCGGATGAACTGGAACGCGGGTTGCCCCTCGTAGTTCTCGATGAGGTCCGCGGCCATCTGGAGCGGCGAGTAGAGCACCACGTACAGCGCGAGCTGCTTGGCGAGCGTGGTGCGCACGCGGGCCTCGTCGAAGCGGCGCGGCCGACCCGTGCCCCGCTCGATCAGCAGGTCGAAGATCCCCGGCGTGAAGTCCATCGGCCCGGCCAGCAGGCGCGTGAAGAAGAGGTTGACCTCGTGCTCGGGCGGGTTGCCGCCGTCCCCGCTCCACGCGTTGTACTCCTGCCCTCGCGCGCCCTCGCGGGTCATCATGTTGGGATAGGTGCGGCGCTCGCCGGTGTCGTGGATCGGCTCGTGCGCATCCACCATGATGCCGTACCGGGCCGCGGTCTCGATCGCGCGGCGGTAGTGCCGCACCATGAACTGCGACCAGTGCGAGTGGCCCTCGGCCGTCGTGTCCGTCACGTAGCCGGTCTTGATGGCGTCGAGCCCCAGCGAGTGGTAGAGCGCGAAGGCACTGTCCATCTGGCGTTCGTAGTTCTGGATCCCGCCCGACGTCTCGTTGTGCACGATCAGGCGCACGCCCTTCTGCCGGGCGTACGCGGCGACCGCCGCGAGGTCGTAGTCGGGATAGGCCTGGGTGAACGAGAAGGCGTTCCGGTTCGCGATCCAGTCGCCGTCCCACCCGGTGTTCCACCCCTCCACGAGCACGCCGCCGAAGCCGTTCGCAGCGGCGAAGTCGATGTACCGTTTCGCGTTCGCCGTCGTCGCCCCGTGCCTCGGCCCCGAGCTCCAAGTCACGGTGTTGATGTGCATCCCCCACCAGATGCCCACGTACTTCATCGGGTGGATCCAGTCCGTGCTGGCGAGGACGTTCGGCGGATTGAGGTTCAGGCCGAGCACCGATGGCGCCAGCTGGGTGA
>Ga0315275_10005575_pt1 | contig 11949 bp, 9 predicted proteins | sample YL17G03_0_MG_FD_205557 | JGI IMG/M metagenome (GOLD analysis project Ga0315275, IMG submission 205557) | Sediment microbial communities from Yellowstone Lake, YNP, Wyoming, USA - YL17G03_0 | ecosystem: Environmental > Aquatic > Freshwater > Lake > Sediment | place: USA: Wyoming | collected... | reverse complement strand
GAGTGGGGCGCCGGCGGAGGCACCGGCTTGGGCCATCGTGTACGCCGGAGCGGCACCGACCTCAAGGGGTTCACCGGTCACGCGCTCGTGGTGGATCTCGTTGATTCGAGCCGTGAGCCGCTCGGCGAGGCGACGCGAGTTCGCGAAGACGATCGTCGACCGATGCTGATAGACGAGATCCACGATCTGGTTCTCCACGTGCGGCCAGATCGAGCTCGTCGCGACGGGTGAGTCCGCGGGATCGTACGAATCGGCCTGGTCCTTGCCGCTCGGTGCCCTGGCGGTGAAGTCCGTGAGGTCATCGACAGGTACGACCACACGAAGGTCCCACAATTTGTGTGAAGGTGGATTGACGACCGTGACGGGTCGCACGCCACCGAGAAACGCTGCCACCGCATCGACGGGCCGAACCGTCGCCGACAACCCGATGCGCTGCGCCGGTCTTGAGAGCAATTCGTCGAGGCGCTCCAACGACAACGCGAGATGTGCACCCCTCTTGGTTCCTGCGACAGCGTGAACTTCGTCGATGATGACGGTCTCGACCCCACGCAAGGATTCGCGCGCCGCCGACGTGAGGATCAGAAAGAGGGACTCGGGTGTGGTGACGAGGATGTCGGGCGGTTGGGTCGCCTGCTTGCGTCGATCGGTCGCGGGTGTGTCACCGCTTCGCAGGGCGACTCGGATGTCGGGTTCGGGCAAGCCGAGCAGCGCGGACTCGCGGCGGATTCCGGCGAGCGGACTTCGCAGGTTGCGCTCCACGTCGACCGCAAGCGCCTTCAACGGCGAGATGTAGAGAGTCCGACAGCGCAGCAACTTCTCCGGCGGAGGGGGAGTCGACGCCGTCCGGTCGATGGTCCACAGGAAGGCGGCCAACGTCTTGCCCGACCCGGTCGGCGCGACCACCAGGGTGTTCTTGCCGGAGGCGATCGACGGCCAGGCCTGCACTTGCGCGTCGGTCGGTGCCTCGAAGGCCCCTCGGAACCACGCAGCGGTCGAGGGGGAGAAGAGGTCGAGTACGTCGAGAGGGGCGACGCTGGCAGTGCGGCGCGCGGTCATCCCGTCATCCTGCCCCGCGGCACCGACCCGATCCGAGTGGGTGCGGATCTTGGCCGCTGGCTCGGCTGAGAAGGTGAGCGCATGCGGTTGACGGACTTCTGGGCGCGGATGGAATCTGCCCTCGGCGAGGCGTACGCCACCTCCTGGGCGCACGACCATGTGCTCGCCGCACTCGGAGGCCGTACCCCCGTGGAAGCGATAGACGACGGACTCGACGTCGTTGACGTGTGGCGGGCCGTCCACGCCGAACTGCGCCTGCCGGCCCGAGACAGGTAGCCGGCCCGAAATGTTGGCGTCGATGACTTGGCGTCGATGACTAAGTCCGGCGTGTCGGACCCGTTCGAACAGGTGTTCGGATATCCTCAGGTCATTGCTCGACGTGAGGTTGTCCACGGGTCGAGTGAGAAGTCGCCGGACTGTCCGAGGTCGCACCTAGCGTCTCACTCAGTTCCGGTCAGCAGATCAGGGATTCAACCCGTAGGACCCGGCCCTCCGCGGCCCGACATCAAGGGGCACTCATGGCAGTGAGCAACGGACGCAACGCAGCCCGCGGCACGGACCGCAGCAGCGGTAGTGCTGGTTCCGGCAAGAGCGGCCCGCCCGCCGATCGCGAGAAGGCGTTGGAGATCGCGCTCTCCCAGATCGAGCGCAACTTCGGCAAGGGCGCTGTCATGCGCCTGGGCCAGGAGACCCGCGTGCCGATCGAGGTGATCCCGACCGGTTCGATCGCCCTGGATGTCGCACTGGGCATCGGTGGTCTCCCACGCGGACGCATCATCGAGATCTACGGACCGGAGTCCTCGGGCAAGACGACCCTCACGTTGCACGTGATCGCCAACGTGCAGAAGGCCGGTGGCATCGCTGCGTTCATCGACGCCGAGCACGCGCTCGATCCCGAATACGCGAAGAAGCTCGGTGTCGACATCGACAACCTGCTCGTCTCGCAGCCCGACACCGGTGAGCAGGCGCTCGAGATCGCGGACATGCTGATCCGTTCCGGCGCCGTCGATCTCATCGTCATCGACTCGGTGGCGGCCCTCGTACCCCGGGCCGAAATCGAGGGGGAGATGGGTGACAGTCACGTCGGTCTGCAAGCCCGGCTGATGTCCCAAGCGTTGCGCAAGATCACCGGCGCGCTGTCGGGCAACAACACCAGCGCGATCTTCATCAACCAGTTGCGAGAGAAGATCGGCGTGATGTTCGGAAGCCCCGAGACCACCACGGGTGGCAAGGCGCTGAAGTTCTATTCGTCCGTGCGGTTGGACATCCGCCGGATCGAGACGCTGAAGGACGGCACGGAACCGGTGGGCAATCGCACCCGCGTGAAGGTCGTCAAGAACAAAGTGGCGCCGCCGTTCAAGCAAGCCGAGTTCGACATCCTGTACGGCGAGGGGATCTCGCGCGAAGGCGGTCTCATCGACGTGGGTGTCGAGCAGGGACTCGTCCTGAAGTCCGGCGCTTGGTACACCTACGAAGGCGACCAGCTGGGTCAGGGCAAGGAGAACGCCCGAGCCTTTCTGCGCGACAACCCGGACTTGGCCGACGACATCGAGAAGCGAATCAAGGACAAGCTCGGAATCGGCGCTCAGTTGGACACACCGGCTGATGAGCCCTCACTTGCGCCTATCGACGGCCCCGCCCCCATCGACGAGTAGCTGACGATGGCCGGCAGGGGTCAGCCCAAGTTGAGACCAGACACAGGTACGGCCGACACCGACGATCCTGTCTCCGTCGCTCGCGTGATCGTGCTGGCCCAGCTGACCGCGGGGCCCCGGACTCGGGACCAGCTGGCGAAGACACTCACCAAGCGCGGGGTCCCGGAAGCCGCCGCCGAGCAGGTTCTCGACCGCATGACCGAGGTGGGCCTGATCGACGACCAGGCGTACGCCGATCAATGGGTGAGTTCCAGGTCGAGCGGACGAGGCTTGGCGCGTCGAGCGTTACGTCATGAACTGGCTCACCGTGGGGTCGACTCGGCCATCGTGGCCGAGGCCCTGGAGCAGATCGACGACGAGTCCGAGTACGCCTCGGCCACTGATCTGGTCGCCCGCAAGTTACGCACCATGGGCCGGCTCGAGCCCGAGGCTCAAGTGCGCCGACTGGTTTCCATGCTCGCTCGCAAGGGTTACCCCTCCGGGCTGGCCTACCGGGTCGTGCGCGAGCAGGTGACCGAGATGCAGCGGGGGGGCGCGCTGGAGGGACTGGGTTTAGACGAGTGAGCGCGACGGGGTTCTCTGCTGGTCAGTGCGCACTAGACATGCGGACCGTGCAACCCGCAGGTCGGGCTTTAAATGCGATTGATACTTGGAGTACCGTGGCGCCGCGCGTTTGATCTTCATTCTCGCTCACCCCTGGAGTCGTTGTGACCACTGTCTCTCGCTGGGCCGTTCGTCATCCGTGGTGGGCCGTGCTCACCTGGGTGCTGATCTTCGCCGGCGTCATCGTGCTGGGCACCAAATTCGGCGGCACGCTGAACAACTCATTCGATCTCCCTGACACCGAATCCACCAAAGCGGGCAAGTTGCTCGACAAGATCCCGTCAACGTCTTCGGAAGCCAGCGGTGCCACCGCGAAGATCGTGTTCTCTCCGTCGAACGGCTCCGTCGATGACCCGGCCGTCGAGGCCAAGATGACGGCCGTCGCGACCGAGATCTCGAAGATCCCGACTGTCGCCTGCGTGCAGTCGCCGTACGGCGTACCGCTCGGCACTGACTGCCCGAAGCAGCAAGCCGCTCCACCGACACCGACCGGCCAGAAGGCGCCGGTGATCCCCAACCAGGCGGTGAGCCCGGACAAGTCAGTCGCCTTCTACACCGTGAGCTTCAAGGGCAACGCCGAGGATGTCCCGGTCGAGGAGGTCAAGTCCCTGCTCTCGGCCGTCAAGGGTGCGAACGGCTCTGAGGTGGCCGGGGGGACCCTCATCGTGGGGGCCAGCGGCTTCGTCCTTGACAACGCTGGGGAACCGCCGTCAAGCGAGGGCATCGGCATCGCGGTTGCCTTGGTGATCCTGCTCTTCGCCTTCGGGTCGATCGTGGGCGCGTACCTGCCGATCATCAGCGCCGTCATCGCCCTGACCAGCGGCATCATCCTGGTCAACTTCGCAGCCCGATTCATGGACGTGGCGATCTTCGCCCCGACCCTGGCGACCCTGATCGGACTTGGCGTCGGCATCGACTATTCGCTGTTCGTCATCAACCGATATCGACAGGCGCTCCAGGTCGGTCGAGAGCCGCGTGCAGCCGCTCTCGAGTCGGTTCAGACCGCGGGTCGTGCCGTTCAATTCGCCGCGGCCACCGTGATCATCGCCTTGCTGGGCATGTTCGTACTGAAGATCAACTTCTTCAACGGATTGGCGGTGGCCTGCGCCGTCACGGTCTTCATGGTGATGCTCGGAGCGCTCTTACTCCTGCCCGCGCTGCTGTCGTTGCTCGGTCGGCGTGTCTTCGCCGGCCGGATGCCCTCGGTGGAACCAGAGATCGCTCTCGGAGGAGCGCCGAGCTCACAGCCCCTGGTGCGAGGCATCGGGGTGTTCTTCCGGTGGGTCTTCTGGATTCTCTTCCTGCCGGTGAGCCTGATCGGCTTCGGGTGGCGCAAGCTCAGTGAAGCGCGACACGGTGGCAAGCCGGTAACGCACCACACCGGCATGGCGCGTTACGGCAACTGGCTACAGCGGCACAAGTGGGTGACCGGCGGAGCGGCCCTGGTGACGATGGTGATCATCGCCATCCCGACGTTCTCCATGCGCCAAGGATTCGCAGACGATGGTGGCAAGCCAGTCGGTTCGCCGCAGCGCATCGCCTATGACCTGCTGAGCAAGGGCTTCGGCCCGGGCTACAACGGGCCATTCTTCGTCGCGGTCGAGCTGCCGACGGCCGGCGATTCGACCGGAACCGTGGCATTGATCAAGGCGCTCGCGGCCGATCCAGGCGTCGCCGCGACGTTCCCGACCGCCGAACTCGCACCGGTCTTCGCCGATCCGACGTCAACAATCACCGCGATTCAGGTCACACCGAAGACCTCCCCGCAGGACCAAGCCACAGCCGACACTCTGATTCGACTGCGCTCGAGCGTGATCCCGCCGGTTGTGGCGGCGACCGGGATCAAGGCGTACGTCGGTGGAAGCCAGGCCATCACCCAAGACTTCACCAAGGTGCTGACTGACGCGCTGCCGATCTTCTTGTTGGTCGTGGTCGGTCTGGGCCTGCTGGCACTGATGATCCTGTTCCGTTCCATCTTGGTTCCGCTCACGGGTGTCTTGTCGAGCCTGTTGTCCTTCGGTGCCGCGTTGGGTGTGACGGTGCTGGTATTCCAAAAGGGGTATTTCGCGTCGGTCCTGGGTGTCAACTCCACCGGTCCGATCGCGCCGTTCCTCCCAGCGATGGTCTTCGCGATCGTGTTCGGTTTGTCGATGGACTATCAGGTATTCCTGGTGAGTCGAATGCAGGAGGAATGGGGTCACACCCACGACAACCACGCGGCAATCCGTCGTGGGCTCGCCGGTTCCGGGCGCGTCGTGGCCATCGCGGCGGCGATCATGGCCAGCGTCTTCGGCTCGTTCATTCTCGGCAATGACGAAACGATCAAGTTGTTCGGCGTCGCACTGTCGACGGCGATCATCTTCGACGCATTCGTGATCCGGCTGGTCTTGGTGCCCTCGCTGATGGCGATCTTCGGCAAGGCGAACTGGTGGTTGCCGGGTTGGCTCGACAAGATCATTCCGCACTTCGAGATCGAGACCGACGAGGGCAGCGACGAAATCGACGACATCGAGGGCGGCGACACGGACGAGCCGAGCAAGGTCGGCGCCACCGCGTAACCACCGGGGTTGTAGCCGCCGCTGGGGCGAGTTACCGGCGGCGGCTCAAGGTTGCGAGGTAGTCGTTGTAGGCCGCAAGGTCGGAATCTCCGTCGCGATCGGCCTTCCGGTCGAGGCGCCGGTTGTCGCGCTCCTCAGCACGTGACCACTGGAACACGAGCGCGCCGATGATGAGCAAGGTCGGCAACTCACCGAATGACCAGGCGATTCCGCCGGCGAGGTACTGATCGGATATCGGGTCGCTCAACCACGGGGGAGCGACCTGGGCGTACCAATCGCCTGCGATCGACGTCGGGGAGATCATGACGATCACTCCGAAGACCGCGTGCACAGCCATACCGGCGAGCAGGAGCAATAACCGCGCCCAGTACGGCACTGGTTTGGGCGTCGGGTCGACCCCGATGATCATCCAGTAGAAGAAGTAACCCGCGAGCACGAAGTGAGTCAGCATCGCGAGATGGCCCAAGTGCGAACCCATGAGCGTGGAGAACAGCGGCGTGAAGTACAGGCCGTACAAGCTCGTGATGTAGACCACGAAAGCAACCAGCGGGGTGGTCAGGATTCGAACCGGCGCGCAGTGTTGGAAGGCCACGACCCATTCGCGCGGTCCGCGCTGACCACGGGTGGCGGGATGCAAGGCCCGCAGCGCCAAGGTGATCGGCCCGCTGAGCACCAAGAAGACCGGCGTCACCATCGACAACACCATGTGCTGAATCATGTGGGCGCTGAAGAGGACGGTGGAGTACGCGCCGAGTTGGGTCACGGTGACCGCGAGGATGCTGAGCAGGCCCAACAACATGGCGACTGTTCGACCGATGGGCCACTGATCGCCGCGGCGATGCAGGCGGCTGACACCGGTGAGATACAGACCCGCGATGACCGAGGTCGTCACGATCGCTGCGGTGTCCAGATGTGGTGCGATCGCTCGCACGAAGGTGAACGGCAGCGGCATGGCCTCGCCGATGAGTTGCTCGGCCAAGGTGAGCGGTCCCTCGCCGCCGGAGCCGGGTGGTTGCAGCGTAATCAGCAAGGCTGATCCGATCAGCAGCAACGCGCTGCTCGCGAGGGGGATCAGGCCGGTTCCACGCCAACCAGACGACTGACGCCACGACCCTAGAGAGCCCAGCGACACGACCGCGAGGACCACCGCGAGGACTCCGAAGCCGGTCCACCACGCGGTGACGTCGCCGTCGATTCGGGCCAGCCCGAGTCCCGACACTCCGATGAGCGCGGCGGTTGAGTAGGCCGGAACTGCCCGCCCGTGCCTGCGTACGGCTTCGGCCCGCGCAGAATCGTCGGATGCGGCGAGTCGGCCGATGCCCAGCAACGCCACCAGCGAACCCGCCCACAGTGAGGTCGCCAGCAGCGCGACCGCACCGGACAGCACGTGCAGGCCATGGTCGGAGATCCCGCCATGGCCGACGGCGACGCCTGGTGCAGCGACACCGATCGCAGCGAGAACACCGATGAGAGCGATGCCGCCGATCCGCTTTGCGGCGAAGCACAAGAAGGTGACGATCCCCGCGATGATCGCGGCCACGAGCAGCGACCGAGTCATCGGCACGTCCCACACGAATGCCGTCACCAGGTCCCATCGCGCGACGTCGGCCAGCGGCACACCGACCGCGTCAGCGAGTGCGGGCGGGATCGCGACAGTCGCGGCCGCACACCACACCCACGCGCCGACCTGAGCGCGGCCCAGCAGTGTCCGGCCCACCGGCGTCAGGGCGCCGCCCTCGGCACACGGGAGCAAGTACGCCGCTGCAGTGAGGGGCCCGAGCACCCATGCGCCGGTCGTGGCCACGAGCACCATCGCGAGTGGCGCCCAGGCACTGGTCATGGGCCTCAGGGTACGTCGGCACCGGCGGTCCCAGCGCCGTACCCTTGGGCCTTGATGACCATTCGCACCTACGACGTTCGCACCCACGGGTGCCAGATGAACGTTCACGATTCCGAACGTCTGGCCGGTCTGCTCGAGCAGGCCGGCTATGAGCGTGCCGGTGACACCAGGAACCCTGATGTAGTTGTCTTCAACACGTGTGCGGTCCGGGAGAACGCCGACAACAAGCTCTACGGCAACCTCGGGCACCTGGCGTCGGTCAAGGCCAAGCATCCCGGGATGCAAATCGCGGTGGGCGGCTGTCTGGCTCAGAAGGATCGTGGCGAGATCCTGCGCCGAGCGCCCTGGGTCGATGTCGTCTTCGGCACACACAACATCGGTTCGCTTCCCGCGTTGCTCGAACGGGCCCGCATCGCCGACGAAGCGCAGTTGGAGATCCTCGAGTCGCTGGAGACGTTCCCGTCCACCTTGCCCAGTCGTCGTGAATCGGCGTACGCGGCGTGGGTCGCGATCAGCGTCGGCTGCAACAACACGTGCACGTTCTGCATCGTGCCGAGTTTGCGCGGCCAGGAGAAGGATCGTCCACCCGGCGACATTCTGCGGGAGGTCGAAGCCCTCGTTGGCGAGGGTGTCATCGAGGTGACTCTGCTCGGTCAGAACGTGAACGCGTACGGCGTCGAGTTCGGCGACCGAGGTGCGTTCGCCGAACTGCTCCGAGCGTGTGGGCGGGTGGAAGGACTCGAGCGAGTGCGGTTCACGAGCCCGCACCCGCGCGACTTCACCGACGACGTGATTGATGCAATGGCCACGACCGCCAACGTGATGCCGCAGTTGCACATGCCGCTGCAGTCGGGCAGCGATCGAGTGCTCGCCAGGATGCGGCGTTCCTACCGCGCGCAGCGATACCTGGGAATCATCGAAAGAGTGCGGGCAGCTATGCCGGAAGCGGCCATCACCACGGACATCATCATCGGCTTCCCCGGCGAGACCGAGGATGACTTCGAGCGGACCCTTGACGTGGTGCGAGCAGCACGCTTCGCCAGCGCGTTCACCTTCCAATACTCGTCACGACCGGGCACACCGGCGGCCGAGATGGACAACCAGATCCCCAAACCGGTCGTTCAGGAGCGGTACGAGCGGTTGACCGATGTAGTCAACGAGATCGCGTGGGACGAGAACAAGACACAAGTCGGTCGACGCGTCGACGTGCTGATTGCTGAAGGTGAGGGTCGCAAGGATGCGGCAACCGGGCGACTATCCGGTCGCGCGGCGGACAATCGGTTGGTGCACATCGCTGTTGGCGAGGCTGGGGCGGTGCGTCCCGGGGACATGGTGGCGGCGCGAGTGACGTACGCGGCACCGCATCACTTGGTTTCTGACGACGGTGATGTGACGATTCGGAGAACCCGGGCCGGCGATGCCTGGGAGGCCAGAGCCACCGGTGGGAGCAGCGCCGACTCGTGCGCCGCCGACGCCAGAGGGGCCGAACTGGCCCCGATATTGCTGCCGATCCCGCCGATACCGGCGCGCGTGGGTTGAATCGTCCGTTGGTTCTGCGCCCATGATCAATTCGGTGGGGTTTCTGCCGTCAGCGCCCCTGCTGGTCGGTGACCTAGCGGCCGGGGCGGCATCCGAACTCGACGGCCTCCGCGCCCAGTGCGAGCGGGTGCTCGGCGATGTCCTGACAGCTGCCGTCGATTCCGTGGTGCTGATCTCGTCAGGCCGGCTCACGGGGTGGTTGCCCGAGGACGCGAAGGGCTCGTTGCGCGGGTTCGGTGTGGATGTCCGAGCCGGTCTCGGTGTCTCGACTGACGGGTCGCGTGAAGTCCTCGAGTGTGGACACGTCGTTGGTGCGTGGATGTTGGACCGCCACGGATATCGGGGCCGGCGTCACGCGTTGGTGGTCGCTGACGGAGCCGGCGTGGCCGCAGGCGAACTGCTGGGCGACGTGGCCGGTTCATGCGCGCTACTGGTCATGGGAGACGGAAGTGCGCGGCTGTCGGTCAAGGCGCCGGGCTACTTCGACCCGGGTGCGCAGGCGTTCGACAACGAGGTGCGTCACGCGTTGTCCTCTGGTGATCCACGGGTGCTCGCGAAAGTCGACCCCGGTGCGGCTCGGGTGCAGATCGCGTCCGGCTACGACGGATGGCAAGCGGTCGCGTCGGCCGTGATCGGCGAAGGTCGTTCGACGTGGCGCGCGAGGTGTCACTACGAGGCGCCGTACGGCGTCGGCTACTTCGCCGCGTCGTGGACCTGACGGTGGACACGCGTCCCGTCCTCATCGTGGTGGGACCTACGGCGTCCGGCAAGTCGAGCTTGGGAATCGCGCTGGGGCTCGCGTTGCGGGGCGAGATCGTCAACGCCGATTCGATGCAGCTCTATCGCGGTATGGACATCGGTACGGCGAAGGTGTCCCTCGCGGAGCGCGGCGAGATCCGCCACCACCTGCTGGACATCTGGGACGTGCGCCATCCCGCCAGCGTGGCCGAGTACCAGGCTCTCGCACGTTCCGTGGTGGCCGACGTGCATGCGCGGGGTCGGCTCCCGATAGTCGTGGGTGGATCGGGTCTCTACATCCGCGCCTTGTGCGATGACCTGTCCTTCCCTGGAACCGATCCCGAGGCGCGCCGACGCTGGGAGGACCGGCTCGATCGAGAAGGGCCAGAAGCGCTGCACGCTGAATTGAGTTGGCGAGATCCGGTGGCAGCGGCATCCATCGCGCCGGCGAATGGACGGCGGCTCGTGCGCGCCCTGGAAGTCATCGAGATCACCGGTGCCCCCTTCACGGCGACGTTGCCCGAACCTCGGGCCCTCTACGACGCGACGTTCGTCGGTCTCGAAGTTGCCCGCCCCGTCTTGGCGCAGCGGATCGAGGCGCGAGTCGATCGCATGTGGTCCGAGGGTCTGGTGGACGAAGTGCGAGGCCTCGAGGCACACGGTTTGCGTGAAGGCGTGACGGCGTCACGAGCGTTGGGCTATTCCCAAGTGCTGCGCTACCTGGCCGGCGAGATCACTGAGGATGCCGCGCGGGCCGAGACTGTGACCACGACTCGCGTCTTCGCCCGTCGTCAGTACACGTGGTTCGGGCGTGAGCCGCGGGTGCATTGGCTGCCGCACGACGCTCCCGACCTAGTTACCCGGGCGATCGACCGCTTCACCTCAGCCGAGTGAAGTACTCCGTACCGAAGAGGGCTCGAAAGACCGGTGCCGGCAGTCGCAGGAAGGCGGCGAGCGTGCGGTCGCCATGATCTGCGGTTGCTTGGCTGGCATGCGCAGCCATGCTGGCGCGCTTGGCGCCCAGATAGTCCCGAACGTTGACCCGATGGCTGATCTCTCGCGAGGGTGTGAACGCGTGTGAGAACGACGCGGGGTCGAATTCGGGGGGGAAGCCATAGACCCTGCTCAGCATCCGGATTGCCCGGTCCAGTGGTTCACGAGGCAACGTCGCCGCGAAGATGCGCTCGGTCTTGGTTCGAGCCCCCGCAGCAACCCCGATCTCGTGGACTCGCAGATGATCAGGATGCCCGTAGCCGCCAGCCGCGTCATAGACCGTCAGGACATCGGCCCCCTCCTCGACCAGCACCTGTGCGACACGATCACGGGCCTCGTCGAGGTCAGCCGCCACAAACGTCGTACGCCCGTCAGTCGGCATCGCATCACCGTGCAAGCCGGAGTCCGCATAGTCCAAGCAGATGACCCGTGCCACGCCCAGAGCATCGGCAGATCGGTGCAACTCGTCGAGCCGGATCCGACCGAGATCACCGTGGCCATGTACCGAAGAGGACACGAGTCCGGCCTCGCCCGCTGTCGCGACCAGGAGCACGACCCGTTGCCCCTCGGCTGCAGCACGCGCCATCGTGCCTGCGGTCAGAAGTGACTCATCATCGGGATGGGCGTGAAAGAACACGAGGGTCCGCTGCACAGGTGACATCTTGACGCACAGCGACTCGATAGCGTGACCCGCACCACGTCGCTGCGACGACTTCGCAGCAGCAACCATCACGCGCAGGAGGTCGGGAGTGCGGATCACTCACGTGACCGACTGCTACCTGCCTCGGCTGGGTGGAATCGAGATCCAAGTGCGTGAGTTGGCCTTGCAGCAGAAGGCTGCCGGTCACGACGTGCGCGTCATCACCGCCACTCCGGGGATCGAGGTCCGGTACGGGGTGGATGTTGTCGACGGCATCGAGGTCCATCGAGTGACCGCACCGATGCCGTTCGATCTTCCCATCCATCC
>Ga0315275_10005574_pt1 | contig 11949 bp, 1 predicted proteins | sample YL17G03_0_MG_FD_205557 | JGI IMG/M metagenome (GOLD analysis project Ga0315275, IMG submission 205557) | Sediment microbial communities from Yellowstone Lake, YNP, Wyoming, USA - YL17G03_0 | ecosystem: Environmental > Aquatic > Freshwater > Lake > Sediment | place: USA: Wyoming | collected... | reverse complement strand
GAGATCTCCCAGCAGATGAAGGAGCACGGGTATGAGCTGGAGCGCATCAAGACGACATATCCCGAGATCCAAGCAGACACGCTCGAGGAGACGATCGTCCCGGGATTGACCTGGCTCATGGAGAGGTACCAGAGGCCTATCATGATCGATGATTCTGGCTTGTTCGTAGACGCGCTCAAGGGATTCCCTGGCGTCTACTCCTCGTACGTGTTCAGGACGGTTGGCTGCGATGGAATACTGCGTCTTATGGAAGGCATGAAGAATCGTTCTGCCAGGTTCGAATGCTGCATAGGATTTCTCGTGCCAGGCAAGGAGCCTCACATATCGAAAGGCGTCGCGAAAGGCTCGATATCTGAGAAGAAGGCAGGGACTGGTGGCTTCGGATATGATCCAGTCTTCGTGCCTGATGGCCACGTGAAGACCTATGCCCAGATCGAGGTCACCGAGAAGAACAAGATATCGCACAGGGGCAGGGCCATCGAACTGTTCTTGAAGGAACTGCCAGAGCTTCTGCCCTGAATTCAACAGAATCCTTTTATTGCGGAGGGCGTTAATCCGGTCTCAAGGCCGACCATGGGGTAGTGGTCTAGCTTGGTATGATACGTGCTTTGGGAGCATGAGGTCGTCGGTTCAAATCCGATCTACCCCACTTTTGACCTACTGGCTTTTCTCTAATCAGCGAGGATTGGGATTTGAGGAGAATGCACTAAACCTCTAGGTTGAAGAGGCGTGCCCGCCTCTGCATTTTTTCTATGACCTTGTCCGATTGTGTCATCTCCTGCCATAGCCATTTTGTTCTCGGTGGCGGCTTTGTGCTGTTCAAACTGCAATCAAGACAGGTGCTAGGCGTGTGATTTGGAAACGTTCTTTGAGCTCGGCGAGGAAGATCTGTCCGATTCTATTGAAACCGGGTAAAGGACAAATAGTCAGTGTGTAGTACGGGTGATGGTCCGATTGGAGGAAAGATGGGGGCTCGCAAGGTCGACTTGATCCTAAGTCACTTGTGTTGACGAGTAGTAGCTAAGACGTGCACAGGGTCGACAATCGTTCCTCTGTTCAGGCTTGACAGCGCGCCTTCGCGCTGGGATGAACTAGGACTGAAGCGGGGGGGAAGTCGCTTGTCTAACGGAGGAATCGTCAAGGGTGTAGCTGGTTATCGGAACAAGCTCTCGAGCAAGAACATCGTTGCTGTGTTTCTTTGTATCATGATGGTATCATCCAGTCTTGTCCTCCTTGGCAGAGCGAGAGCTGAGCTGATTCAAGAGCCAAAATCGTCGATATTTGATCCGCAGCATGGAATGTCAACTGCCGGATACTCGTCTGCAAACGACTCTTCGCTTGATCAATCCCACTGGTTCGCAGATGTGACCGCGGGAATCCAACAGCAGGAGTATTTCATCGCAAAGCAGGAGAGCGTGGTTGGGGACATGCTCTCGTCCTATTCCGCGCCTAACCGTGCCCAAGGACTGCGCACGTACTTTGGTGAAGACGGCATTCGAATCATTCCGCGCAACGAGACCACTCTGAGTTGGATTTTCGGCCTCGAGATGACGGGATTTGGCAGGACGTCGAAAGTTTTGCCGATTCCCAAAGCCACGCTGGTGGCTATCGACAATAGGATTGAGTATGATCACGGCATCCTGACTGAATGGTTTGAGAACAGGCCAGAAGGGATTAAGCAAGGCTTTTCGATCGCAGCGAGTCCCCCTGGTGAAGGTGATCTGATCATCGAGGGTGTCTTGCAGGGCGATTTCGTTGCGTCCTTGGCCCAAGGAGGCGCCGCTATCGACATCTTCTCAAAAGATGGCGCGCACCTCCTACGATACGACTCCTTGACGATCATCGATGCCCTGGGAGCACGACTTCCTTCTCGGTTCGAGCAGAATGAGCAGACTATTCGTATCGTGTTTTCCGACTCGGACGCTGCTTATCCTGTATCGATCGATCCGCTTTTCAGAGCATCGACTTGGACGGCCGAGGGCAATCAGAATTATGCCTTTTTCGGCTATTCCCTCTCCTCAGCGGGAGATGTCAACGGGGACGGCTTCGACGACGTTATCGTCGGAGCGCGCGGCTATGACAACGGCCAGACTGATGAAGGTCGCGCGTTCGTGTACTACGGCTCAGCCGGAGGGCTCTCAGCTACGCCATCTTGGACGGCCGAGAGCGATCAGGCAGGTGCCTATTTCGGCTGTTCCGTCTCCTCAGCGGGGGATGTCAACGGGGACGGCTTCGACGATGTTATCGTCGGGGCATACTGCTACGCTAACGGCCAGGGTGTCGCGTTCGTATACTACGGTTCTCTAGGAGGTCTGTCGACATCGGCTGCGTGGACGGCCGAGGGCAATCAGAATTATGCCTTTTTCGGCTATTCCGTCTCCTCAGCGGGAGATGTCAACGGGGATGGCTTCGACGACGTTATCGTCGGAGCGTACGGCTATGACAACGGCCAGACAGATGAAGGTCGCGCGTTCGTATACTACGGCTCTTCTTCAGGCGGTCTGTCGACATCGGCTGCGTGGACGGCCGAGAGCGATCAGGTAGGTGCTTTTTTCGGCTATTCCCTCTCCTCAGCGGGAGATGTCAACGGGGACGGCTTCGACGACGTTATCGTCGGAGCGCGCGGCTATGACAACGGCCAGACTGATGAAGGTCGCGCGTTCGTATACTACGGCTCAGCCGGAGGGCTCTCAGCTACGCCATCTTGGACGGCCGAGAGCGATCAGGCAGGTGCCTATTTCAGCTGTTCCGTCTCCTCAGCGGGGGATGTCAACGGGGACGGCTTCGACGATGTTATCGTCGGAGCGTACGGCTATGACAACGGCCAGACTGATGAAGGTCGCGCGTTCGTGTACTACGGCTCAGCCGGAGGGCTCTCAGCTACACCATCTTGGACGGCCGAGAGCAATCAGAATTATGCCAATTTCGGCTATTCCGTCTCCTCAGCGGGAGATGTCAACGGGGACGGCTTCGACGACGTTATCGTCGGAGCGTACGGCTATGACAACGGCCAGACTGATGAAGGTCGCGCGTTCGTGTACTACGGCTCAGCCGGAGGGCTCTCAGCTACACCATCTTGGACGGCCGAGAGCAATCAGTCAATTGCCTATTTCGGCTGTTCCGTCTCCTCAGCGGGAGATGTCAACGGGGACGGCTTCGACGACGTTATCGTCGGAGCATACTCCTACGACAACGGCGTGATCGTAGATGGTCACGTGTTCGTATACTACGGCTCCTCGGGAGGTCTGTCGACATCGGCTGCGTGGACGGCCGAGGGCAATCAGAATTATGCCAATTTCGGCTATTCCGTCTCCTCAGCGGGAGATGTCAACGGGGACGGCTTCGACGATGTTATCGTCGGAGCGTACGGCTATGACAACGGCCAGACTGATGAAGGTCGCGCGTTCGTGTACTACGGCTCAGCCGGAGGGCTCTCAGCTACGCCATCTTGGACGGCCGAGAGCGATCAGGCAGGTGCCTATTTCGGCTGTTCCGTCTCCTCAGCGGGGGATGTCAACGGGGACGGCTTCGACGATGTTATCGTCGGGGCATACTGCTACGCTAACGGCCAGGGTGTCGCGTTCGTATACTACGGTTCTCTAGGAGGTCTGTCGACATCGGCTGCGTGGACGGCCGAGGGCAATCAGAATTATGCCTTTTTCGGCTATTCCGTCTCCTCAGCGGGAGATGTCAACGGGGATGGCTTCGACGACGTTATCGTCGGAGCGTACGGCTATGACAACGGCCAGACAGATGAAGGTCGCGCGTTCGTATACTACGGCTCTTCTTCAGGCGGTCTGTCATCTACAGGCACTAGCGTTACAAAGCGCTATCTCATCAACTTTGACAAGACAGGGGTCCCAGCGGGTGCCATGGCGTATGTTACAGTCAATTCGGTTCAACATGAATTGCCATACTCTGCCGAGTTCGAAAGTGGCACGAGCATCAACTTTGAGTACGAGAGCACCGTGCCCGGGGCTGCAGGAATCCGGTACATGCTAGCTTCAGTCTCTCATGGATCGCCACTGGCAATCTCCGGTCCTATGACCGTGACAGCGCAGTACAAAACCCAGTACAATCTCTTGATGTCCACCAGCTTCGGATCGGTATCTCCGGCAGCTGGCTCTCATTGGTACGATGCAGGGTCGACCGTAACGATATCTGCGACATCTCCGGCAGCAGGTGCAGGTGAGAGATATGTCTGGAACAAATGGACCGGCTCGGGCACTGTGAGCTATTCCGGAACTAACAACCTCGCGACAGTCACCATGAACAGCCCGATCACGGAGACGGCATCATGGACTCACCAGTACGAGCTGACGATGTCGACTAACTTCGGCACTACCGCTCCGGCAGTTGGAGGCTCTCATTGGTACGATGCAGGGTCGACGGTCACGATACAAGCATTCGCTCCTGGAGTAGTCACAGGCGAACAGTATGTCTGGAACGGGTGGACTGGAACGAGCACGGGAAGCTATACTGGAACCGACAATCCAGCGACCAATGCCGTCGCCATGAATGGTCCTGTCACCGAAACAGCGTCATGGACTCACCAGTACCTTTGGACTTTCGACCAGACTGGGTTGAGTAGCGACGCAATCGGAACCGTGTTGACAGTCAACGGCGTGTCGAAAACCTACACTGATCTTCCGTACTCCAAATGGTTTGACTCCGGGACTCCTATCTTCTGTCGTTTCACTAATCGAATACAGGTGGACTCTGGAAAAGAGTACGAGCTCCAATCCATTTCGCCTAACCCTCCGTGGGTCGTGGGCGGACCCGTGACTCTTGTCGTGGAATACAGGGTAGCGTACAGTGTCACATTCGACCAGACTGGACTCAGCAGTGATGCATCCGGAATCGTCCTTACGACGTGGGGAGGTCATTGGACTTACTCGACCCAATCCCTACCAGAGACTTATTGGTTGCAGACGTGGGAAACGCTCCTCACCTACAGTTATACGCCTCTCATACCTGCAGGACCAGGGAAGCAGTATGTCCTCACAGGAGTCACAGGTCCATCTTCGCCGGTTACCGTGAGCGACGGGCCCGTGAGTGTTATCGGGATCTACAAGACACAGTACTATCTCACGATGTCCACTAACTTCGGAACCGTCTCTCCGCTAAGCGGCTGGCACGATGCAGGGTCGACGGTCACGATATCTGCGACACCTCCGAGTACTGTTGCAGGCGAGAGGTATGTCTGGAACGGATGGACGGGAACGGGCACTGGGAGTTATTCCGGAACTGACAACCTCGCGACAGTCACCATGAACAGTCCGATCACGGAGACGGCGTCATGGACCCATCAGTTCGAGCTGACGATGACCACCAACTTCGGCACTGTCTCTCCAGCAACTGGCTGGTACGATGCAGGAACGGTTCTCACGCTAAATGAAGAAGCGTTGTGGGGCCCAGGCGAGTTTTATGTATGGAAAGGATGGACCGGATCGGGCACGGGAAGCTATTCTGGAATCGACGGTCCCTATACAGTCACCATGAACAGTCCTATCACAGAGACGGCGTCATGGGTCCACTATTACAGGCTGGATTTTGTGGTATCGGTATACCCTGGCTGTCCGGTCCCGCAGTACGACTGGTGCCTGGCAGGCACAACGGTGTATGTGACCCAGGCGAGTGGTACGGTCAGCGGCGGCTCAGGTGTCCAGTACGTCTTCACCGGATGGTCCGGAGCCGCGACCGGAACCGGTCTCACCAGCAATCCCATCACGATGGACGGTCCGAAGGTTGCGATCGCAGACTGGAAGACACAGTATTATCTGACGATGTCAACCAACTTCGGCATTATCTCTCCGGGAACCGGTTGGTGCGATGCAGGGTCACAAGTAATGATATCAGCAACAGCTCCGACACCAGGCGCTGGCGAGAGATATGTCTGGAACGGATGGACTGGATCGGGCACGGGAAGCTACTCTGGAATTGCCAATCCCGCAACCGACAAGGTCACGATGAACGGTCCGATCACGGAGATGGCGTCATGGACCCACCAGTATGAGCTGACAGTTACCTCAGACCATGACACTCCCGGAGGAGCAGACTGGTATGATTCGGGGAGCCTCGCGTATGCAACATTGTCATCAGGAACCATCAGCGGTGGAGCTGGGATTCAATATGTCTTCACTGGATGGTCTGGAGATGTCGCGGGGGTTGGTCTCACAAGCGATTCAATCACGATGAACGCTCCGAAGAGTGCGACTGCTCTGTGGAAGACACAGTTCCTTCTGACAGTTCAGACAGTCCCTGGCGGCATCGACAGTCCGACTGGAGCAGGCTGGTACGATGCCGGTGTGACTGCTCACGTCTCTGTCGATCAGTACGTGAACATTGTTTCTGGGGAGTCGAGATACTGCTTCTTCTGTTGGGTCGGAGGACCGCATGGAACCTATGCGGACGCAACCGTCACCATGAACAACCCCTGGAACGCACAGGCCGACTACTTGCAGCAGTATTATTTGACTATTACCACTGACCCCCTCGGTCTCGACAGTCCGATTGGGGCAGGCTGGCACTATCCCGGGCCTGTTCACGTCTCTGTCGATCAGTACGTGGAAATCACACCTGGGGAGTCGAGATACTGCTTCATCTCTTGGACCGGAGCGACTGGAACCTTCACGGACGCAACCGTCTTCTTGAACGCGGCCAAGACCGTGACGGCTAGCTATGTGACTCTGTACTATCTGACGGTCACATCAGCTCATGGCACTCCTGGAGGAGAGGGCTGGTACCCAGCAGACGCACAGGCGTTTGCCACTCTGGGAAGCGATACGGTAAGTGGCGGCCTAGGTGTTCAGTATGTGTTCACCGGATGGTCTGGAGCTGCGACCGGGACTGGTCTCACCAGCGATCCCATCATGATGAACGGTCTGAAGGTTGCGACTGCTGTTTGGAGGACGCAGTACTCTTTCACGATGTCCATCCCCAATTTCGGGATAGTCTCTCCAGCAAGTGACTGGTACGATGTAGGAACGGTTCTCACGATATCTGCAGAAGCTCCGTACGCATATCCTGGCGAACAGTATGTCTTCAACGGATGGATGGGCATAGGCACGGGAAGCTATTCTGGAATTCTCAATCCCGTGGACGTCACAATGAACAGTCCGATCACGGAGACGGCGTCATGGACCCACCGGTTCAAGCTGACGATGTCGACCAATCTCGGGACAGTCTCTCCCGGAGATGGTTGGCACGATGAAGGGTCAAGGGTCAGCATAGAGGCGACTCCGCCAGCGCTTGCCTATCCGGCTGGTCAAGAGAGGTATATCTTTGGCGGTTGGAAGGGGACTGGGATGGGCAGTTACACGGGCACGGTCAACCCTGCCACAGGCATGGTTATGATCGGTCCAGTCACGGAGGTGGCGTCATGGTCCCACGAGTACTGGCTGACGGTCTCTTCAGCACATGACAATCCTTCAGGAGCGGTCTGGTATCCTGAAGGCTCGAGTGCGCATGCGATCCTTTCAATGGGAACGGTCATCGGCGGCTCAGGTGTCCGATATGTGTTCACTGGATGGTCAGGCGACGCCTCTGGGACGTCCTTATCGAGCGATCCGATAGTCATGAACGCTCCGAAGACGGCGATCGCGGATTGGAAGACACAGTACTATCTCACGATGTCCACCAATTTCGGGACGGTCTGTCCAGCAACTGGCTGGTACGACGCAGGAACGCTCATCACGATATCTGCGACATCTCCGAGCACTATTGCAGGCGAGAGATATGTCTGGAACAAATGGACCGGCTCGGGCACTGTGAGCTATTCCGGAACTAACAACCTCGCGACAGTCACCATGAACGGCCCAATCACAGAGACGGCGTCATGGACCCATCAGTACGAGCTGACGATGGCAACCAACTTCGGCATTACCGATCCGGCAGTTGGTGGCTCGCATTGGTACGATGCAGGGTCGACGGTCACGATATCGGCGAATGCTCCGACAGCAGGCACTGGCGAAAGGTATGTCTGGAACGGATGGATCGGCTCAGGGCTAGGGTCGTATGGCGGAATGACGGCCTCTCCATCGATAACCATGAGTGGTCCTATCTCGGAGGCAGCTTCTTGGACTCATCAGTATCAACTGACCATGTCCACTAACTACGGCACCGTCTCTCCGTCCGCTGGATCTCGATGGTATGACGCCGGAACTAAAGTCACGATATCGGCCTCTGCTCCAGCGCTGGTGTATCCCACCGGTGAGCGGTATGTCTGGAACGGATGGACTGGTACAGGGACCGGGAGCTACACCGGGTCTGACAATCCGGCAACCAACGCAGTGACCATGAACGGGCCGATCACAGAGGCTGCGTCGTGGACTCACGAGTACGAGCTGACGATCGCGACGATCCCCGGGGGCCTCGACAGCCCGAAGGGTGCTGGATGGTATACTGCCGGTACGACGGCTCATGTATCTATCGATCAGTATGTGGAAGTCATATCTGGGCAGTCGAGATACAAGTTCATGTCTTGGACCGGAGCTAGTGGAACCTATGCAGATGCGACCGTCCTCATGGGCGCGCCAAAGACGGCCACGGCCAACTACCTCCTGCAGCACAAGGTGACTCTGACCTATACGGGAGACACGGTAGTCTCGACCCAGACAAGCTCGATCAATCTCAGAGCAACGATGGAAGTGCTCGGGTCTCCGACCTCGACGGCGAACGCCTATATCACATTCAAGCTGTCCAACTTTGCGGGAAGTCCATTGTGCACATACACGGGGAACAAGGTAACCTGGTCAACCACGACGGTCGGATATGCGGTGAAGGGCTGGTCCCAGCTTGGAGAGGGAACGTACCTCGTCGTCGCCGCCCTGGAAGCCAACGACTACTACTACATCGATGGCGACTCTGAACCTGCCCTGATAACGGTCTACGAACCCACCGGTTCGTTCGTGACTGGCGGAGGATGGATATGGGACAACGGCGACCACGGCAACTTCGGATTCGTGGCGCACTACAACAAGAATGTGCTTCCGAAGGGAAGCATGGTTTACGTCTACAGGAGCGGTGGATACAACTGGATTGTCAAGAGCAACTCGTGGATCGGGCTAGCTATCTCGAGCGACGGACACTACGCGACATTCCAGGGAAAGGCTACCGTCCAAAAGGTCGACCAATATGGAACTGTCGTCTTGTCCGCTGGCAACTATCAGTTCACCGTGGAGGTCTGGGACTACACAGGAACGGGCACCAACAACGGAGTGGACGTCTTCCACATCAAAGTCCTAACGAACACTGGGACTCTCTTTAAGGAAGCGGGCGCCATGCCCCCGAGCACCGCAGGAAACCTACAGGGCGGGCAGATATTCGTGCACGCGGCCACGAAGGGCACGGCCGCATCCGTCGGGTCGCACGATCCGCTTGCGCCTGGTAGTCTCCTGATGATTGCAGTGATCCTGACTATCCTGTCACAGGCACTCCGGTGGCCAATCCACAGAATCGCGTCTGCACGCATCCCCCGAGGTGGTCGAGGTCTCCTGCAAGAGAGCCGTGGATCGAAGACTCGCACACTGAAGTATCCGGCGACCTTCGCGCAACTGGAGATTCAGGAGCCACTTGGGTAGATCCGCTGCCAGTGTTTGTGCCTGAGAGAAAGCCTCCCCAAATTCACGCTGCAGGATTTGCTGACGTCGCGACTGAGCATCATGGAGCAATACTATGGTCGCATCAGAGCAGAATCCGCATTCTCCCAAGTGAGAGCCGCTTGGCAGGCACGGAAGCCCCTGTCACAGGAAACTCCAATCCCTGCTGATTAGACTCATAGCCGGCATGGTAGAAACCGGGGCCGATCTACCCCACATTCTCACCATTCCCTCACATCGAATTGATGAAATGGCTTGGGTGGTGTGACCAGCGAATCTCATGACTACTGATTTGGCGGCGAATTGTCCTGCTTTTGGAATTCAAATCGCGGAGTTGATTTCGAATCAGAGGATGTCTCCAGAGCCCTCTGCAGGGCTCCCGCTGCATCAATCGTAGGAAAGGAAAAGGGGTTTGGTACTCGGACCTAAGGAGGACTCATGCCAATTTCGAACATCACTCCGGCATACACTCCGTAGAAATTGCCATTGTGCATCTTTTCGAAGTTGCCCCACCATATTGTGTTGTCCCAAGTGCTGTAGAACGCGTACAGCTTGGCGCTGCCAAGCTCGCAATAACCGATGACAGCCACAATGTGATCTGTGTCCCCGTTAGCGTCCGTGTCCACTACGAACGCCATCGGCCGTCCCGCGGCGACTTCGGTTTGTACGCCCTTCCAAGTGAGCGCGGACTGACGCAGCGTCGCGCTGACACCGTGGTACCTCCCTCCGGACACCGCGTTGGTGTATTTGACAAGCGCATCATCCATCATATCGAGAGGACTCTCTCCATATGCCAGATGGTAGTAGGACCGACTAGTCAGCATGTAGTCCGCGAGGCAGTCGTCAGGACGGCCGCTGCTACCTCCGACTGCTGACTTGTCATCAACGGGAGCCACCCGCACCCAATGCCCGTCCGGATACTGATCGTTCACCACCCACGTCCAACCATCCAGAGGCACGGCATAGTCATAGTAGTGGCCGGTGCTGGCAATCGCGTTGTTTATCTCGCTTGTTTGAACCATTGCATCATCGCCTGGCATGAGATCTGGGAAGGTCTTGTCATAGTATCCTAATATCATTCCGGCGACAGTCGGACCACACCCGTGATACCAGATGTAGACGGGAACGTCAGATATGAGGTGCTGGTTGGCAATCAACGCGGTCGCTAGGTTGGCATCAGAAGTCAGATCCCATCCGTCTCCGGCATTTATCGTGCCTGCTACCGTGTACATTGAGACCATGTTGTTGAAGGCTCCCAGCACGTTTGCCACTTCTCCCCCTCCTATCTTGCGTCCGCCACCGATCTTGCGTCCTTCCATCAACCAGGCCGCGGTATACGCCTTTGCCTCCAGATTAGCTATTGTTTGCTCATCAGTCGGCAGGTTCTCAATCGAGACTATCATGTCGGCGAGCACGTCCGAGGGGTCCGTTGGAGTGGGTAAGGCAAGATTTATGGAGGTTATCGCTGAGCCAATCATGCCTTCGTTGTCCGTCACCGTCAGAATGACAACATAGTCCTTCGCTACCCAGTAGTCATGGGTTATGCTCATTCCTTCACCACATCTGGAGTCGCCGAAATCCCACTTGTAGGTCACAATCGTTCCGTCCCAATCGTTCGACAACGATGCGTCGAACGTGACGCTCAAGCTCCCCTGTGTCACCGTCTTCTGGATTACGGCAATTGGCGGCTGAGGAGCCCTCCAGATTGTAGGAGCACTACCGTCGGCGCCGGCGATATCTCCCTTTTCGTTTATCCACCAAGTTATGGCACTGGGGTAGGATGGAGATACAGACGGCAAAGGATGCACAGTCGAAGTCATCCTATCGTAAGTGAGCGGCTCACCATATCGATCCTCATCACTCCAGTGTGTGTTGCGCATGCCCGCAATGTCACCTCTGCAGTTGATGGCATATGCTGCGCCGTTTGGCCAATCAGGTGATGTCAAGTCTACCGGAGATGTCGGCCAGACGCCTCCCACCTTCTCCCACAAGAGTGCATGAGAACTGCCCGCAATATCGATTCCATATCCAACAACCGTCGGGGCGCTGTTGACGCACATAGCTCGGCATGTGGTGCCGCCCAGTCCGCCCAAGTCGACCATCAGGTCGTTTTGACCAAAGGGGGCCACGCTGTCGACATTCCACACATATGAGTCGTCGTCTCCCCTTATTGGCTCTATCACGAACGCGTGTTCGTTGAAATCAGCATCCTCGGCATATCCGACAACAACTCCTGTTTCACTCACCACCGTTGCCACGGAGTTCTCCCCGCCAAGGGTTCCAAGTTCGACCCACGTGCCATCATACCAGATACTCGCTACGGTGGTGGTGTAGGGCTCATCATGCACAA
>Ga0315275_10005573_pt1 | contig 11951 bp, 11 predicted proteins | sample YL17G03_0_MG_FD_205557 | JGI IMG/M metagenome (GOLD analysis project Ga0315275, IMG submission 205557) | Sediment microbial communities from Yellowstone Lake, YNP, Wyoming, USA - YL17G03_0 | ecosystem: Environmental > Aquatic > Freshwater > Lake > Sediment | place: USA: Wyoming | collected... | reverse complement strand
CGGGGTGTTACCTGATTGCGAATGAACCGCTTCGGGTTAACCACAGCGCGAAGCGGCGTGGCTAATCCGGAATCCCATTGGATTCGGCTGTTGGGCTCACAGTTTGAGCGCTTTGTTTATGGCTTTCGTTTTCTCCATCAACTCGATTTGCCGCTTCAGTTTCGCTTCTTCCTCTTCTCTTTCTCTTCGTGCGCGCAACTCAACCGAGGCCTTATAGTTCTGGTTTGCCATCTTCACATAGGTTTTTGTGAAGTCTATCACTTGCTGAGCGTAGCTCTCTACGCAGGCAACTGTAGCCGTCGGGCCGCTAATCTGAAAGTTTTCCGGTCCGCTGCCCATCACGGCACTGTGACCCCCGGGTTTGTGGAAACACTGCGCCCAGTCCGCATTGACAGGTTGGCTGAGGGTGAAAACAAGCCGACCGTTCTCCCATTTCACACCAGCCAATTCAGGGGGTGAGATGATCAGAGGGTCGTCAATCACGCCTTCCGGAATCACCGTTTTCCTGAGTTGGCTGAGCTTCTGCTCGGCTACGAAAGCATTCCCCCGCGCGATTAGTTCCCGCTTAATAGTCGCGATATCGGTTGGCCGGTCGTCCGGCTGTTGCCTCAGCATCCAGTCAACGAGGTCGTCAAGGTAGGCACTCTCCGGGTGCACCTCTGCGATACGCCTGAAGCCCACGCCTATGGCAAGCCTACCGGTGAACATCTCATTGAGGATAAGCCCGAGCGCATAGATGTCAGCCCGGTGGTCGGCTCTTAGGCCTCTCTCCCTTTGCTCCGGGGCGGCATACTGAAAGTTCGCTAGACGAGCGGTAGAGCCAGTCTCAACCAATGTGTGGAGTTGGGCTTCCGAGAAACGGGCAATGCCGAAATCTGCAACAACAGGAACGTCGGTGGATGGGTCATACAGGATGTTCTCTGGCTTAAGGTCTCTATGGCACACACCCTGGAGGTGCGCTGCTTCGACACCGTCCAGAATCTGGGTGAAACAGGGGAGGATCTTCTCGGGGGGCACGCCGGCTTTCATCAGTTTACGCAGGCTGGATTCATAGTACGGCATGTCGTAGAAAGGGCATTTCTCACCGTTGATCTTGGCCTCACCCCAATCGAGTACTTTCACCACGTTACGGTGTTCGTTCCTGGCGCAGAAACTCAGTTCGTTCTTGAATCTCTTGACCTTGTCTCTCGTCAGCGTTCCAGGCGACAGGTACTTGAGGGCAAAACAGGCATGCTCTTCGTCCTCCACCTTAACGACCGTGCCCGAACCGCCGGAGCCGATCTGGGCGATACGCTGGTAGGTTGTGAATGCTGACTCAAACGTCTGTGTCTGCTTCGGCATGTATCACCTCACCTATCACCCAATCGAGCGGCACTCCACTGAATTCCGACCCTGCGGCTTTCGACTCCTGTTCTGTTTCCGCGGGTCGCGGCCCGGAAGAGCCGATATCCGCTCCGTGACAGACTCTGAACCAAGCGGCTGGCCGTGCGGGTGCGCCGTGGCAGCGCCGCCCACTTCCCCGATTCCACCGCGCGCGTCCGACTCCGTCCGGGGCGCGTTCAGTCCCGTCCACTCGGTTCCAAGCCCCATCAGTTCAAGCCTTGCTCAATAGCGGCCAGGCGCCCGCTCGCCGCGGGGATCGGATTCGCCCTGCCGCACCGCGGACACCCGATTGCGGGCTTGGTGTAGGCGGGCGGGACCTTGATGCGCATTCCGCACGCGCACGGCACAATCGAGAAACCCGCCATGCGGTTCAACACATCCAGCGCTTCGCGTCCCTGCTGAACCGCCTGCTGCTTCTGATCCGTCACGGGCGCCGCCTCGCGGGCCGGAACGCTGCCTTCGGCCTTTAGCGTCCGAGCCCCGATGCAGGACGTGCCCGCCACCTTCTTGAACGCGGCTTCGTAGTCCACGTAGCCCGCCCCGCCCATGGCGCGCAATACCCGGATACGCTCCTCGGTGGCGGGATGCGTCGAGAAAAGCCCCACGGCGGACATCGCCTGGACGGGGTTGACGATGTAGAGCGGCGCAAGGGCGCGGCTGGGTTTCTCCCCGGTGAACTCGCCAGCCTTGAAGCCCGGCACGCCGCGATCCAGGGACAGCGCGATCTTCTCGAGGGCGGAGGCCAGCCCTTCCGGATACCGCGTGAACCGCGCCGAGCTGGCGTCCGCGAGGTACTCCCGCCGCCTGGAGCACGCGAGGTAGAGCAGGTTGGCCACAATCGGAGCGAGAATCGCCAGAAGAAAACCCAGGATTACCAGGACAATCGCCGCGGCGTTTCCTCCTCCTCCGCCTTTTTCCGCACGCCGCGAGGAACCGCGCCGCCCCCCGCTGTTCCACATGATCCGCAGGAAAATCTCCGACAGAAAAGCGATGGCCGAAACCATCACCGCCGCCAGGGTCATGAAAAGCACGTCCAGGTTGCGGATGTGCCCGATTTCGTGCGCCACCACCCCCTGCAGTTCATCGCGATTCAGACGCCGCAGGAGGCCCGAAGTCACCGCCACGCAGGCCTTTTCGGGCTTGCGGCCCACGGCGAAGGCGTTGGGCCGGTCGTCCTCGATCAGGAAGACGCGCGGCGGTTTGGGAAGGCCCGACGCGATGGTCATTTCCTCCACCACGTTGATCAGCTGCGGCGCGTCGGATTTCTGAACCTCGCGCGCGCCCGCCGCCGACAACAATATCTTGTCCCCTCCCGCGAACGCCACGATCGTCATGACCAGCCACACCGCCAGGGCAATACCGGTCCCGAAGATCAGCCCCGGGAAGGGATCCACCTCCACCTCACGGCCTCTGCCCAGATACATGACAATCACGGTGCCGAACACGGCCCCCAGCATGACCAGAAACACCGCCATCCCGATGATGAGCATCCAGGAGCGGCGTTGGTTTTGGGCTATGGCTTCCCACATGGTCAAGACCCCACCCAATGAACTTGGGTTCTGTTCCTATCTCTCCCTTACCAGAGAGAGACACAGAGAAATGCGGAATGACGAATGTCGAATGATAAACAACAATGATCTCGAAGTCGGTCGGCATCCCCTTCTCTGCAAAAAGACATGGTCCCCAACAGGAGTTCCGCATTCATCATTCGTCATTCCGCATTTTCCCCAGTTCCGCGCCGAACATGTCCTGGAAGAACCGGGCCACCGCGCCCTCTTCTCCCTGGTCGAACATCTCGATCAACTGGCGCATTTCGCCCGGATCGAACCAGTAGCCGTGACCGGCGGGGCAACGGTCTATCTCGATGACGGGTTTGGCGCCGCGCGCCGTATTCACGCCGGCGCCGATCCTCACCTGGCGCAAGGCGCGGGCGCACCGCGGGCACTTGCGTTTGGACTTCGCGCCCGACGCAGCCCGAGTCAGCGACTGCGACAGCGGTCCCGGGTCCGCTCCGGCCATTGCGGTGATTCGCTCGATCTCGCCGGCGTCCAGCCACGTGCCGCCGCACTCGACGCAGCGGTCAATCTCGACGCTCTCGAGTTCGAAGGCGACCAGCACGCCCCCGCAGGTCTGGCAAACAGGATTGGGACGTTTGAACATGCTTTTTCTCCCTATTCCAGGACAAACACGGACGAGCACGGACGAACACGGACGAACACGGACGCAGACAGGGATGCTGGAACATGCTTTTCCCCCTTTATTCTTCCTTCTCCGCCTTCTTCTCATGTTTCTCGCGCGCTGCCGGCGTTAGGCGCCTCAGAAGGCCGATCTGAAAGAAGAACGATCCCGCCGCGACCGGAATCACCCCCAGCAGGGCCAGCGGGTCCGGGATCGAGAGAGCCAGCAGCACCGCGCCCGCCACCGAGGTAAGCCCCGCCACCACCCACTTGGAGCCGTACATCATGACGACCCCGCCCAGAACCGCGCCGGCGGCCAGCGCAACGAGGCGCCAGATCAGCGGATCGTAGGCGACGCCGCGGCTCACCAGCCATTCCTTGCCAACCGCGGTTCCCCACTCACACCCGAACCACCCCACCGCCAGGCCGATGCAGGCCCCGGCGCAGAAAAAGAACAGGCGGTGCAGCTTCCGGATGAGGAAAATCCCGGCGGCCAGGCCCACTACGGCGCCGATGGCCACCACCGCCCAGACCGTGTTCTTGTCCGCGATCTTCGCCAGCGCCGCGATCCCCCAGGCCAGCGCTCCGCCGGCGCCTGCGCCGAGGATTCCTCCCGCCAGGTTCAGCCCGAGCCAATACAGCGTCCAGCCGGCCAGGCAGAGTGCCGCGCCGAGGATGAAGTGGGGCCACCAGGAGATAGGGGAGAGAATCATGTTTTCAGCCAGCGCGTAACGGCGTCGAAGATTTGTTCGGGCGCGAAGGGTTTGTCTATGAAATCGGTCGCGCCGACGGTGAGGGCCCTGCTCTTGACTTCGCGGGCCTCGGCGGACAAAACGACGATGGGCAAGTCCTTGAGACCCATTTCCTCCCGCGCTTTCCGGATCACTTCCTGGCCGCTCATCCCCGGCATCGCGAGGTCGCAGAATACCATGTCGAACTTGCTGCGCTGGAGTTCCGCGACGGCTTCTTGTCCGTTCTCGGCTTCCACCACTTCGTGCCCCTTGAACCCAAGGGTCAGCTTGAGGGTCATCCGGATGTTGTCCGAGTCGTCCACGATAAGGATCTTGGCCACGGTTTGGCACCTCCCGGGGAAGTATGAGGGATTCTACCTTCAGACACGCCTGCGTGCCAAGGATTTTCCTCCGGTAACATGGGGCCGGTTTTACATCCTCTCGTCTTCCGCTCTTGCGCGCCAAGCCATTTTCTGATAACAAAAAGGTGAACCTGCGCGGAGAGGAGTCTCTTTTCCTTGTGTCAGAGACTGGACCTGCGATGAGGAATCCCGGTTTGCGGCGGCATCGTCCGGCGCAGAAGGAGGAGGAACCATGATGGACCCCGTTGTTTCGGAAATAGGCGAGACGTGGTTCAGAGATTGGCCGGTGTTTTGGCGGGGACTACTGATCGTCTCCGTACGGGACATTGCGATTGTGCTCGGCGCATGGGTTGTCGGGGCCGTGGCGGCGCGGATTCTCGCCGGGTGGCTCGGGATCATTGGGTTCGACGAGATCTGGACGGCACCCTGGGCCGCCCGCAGCCCGGACTCCAGGCGCCCGCGAAAGGCCGGTGCTTCCCCGACGCAGACCGCCAAGCTCCTGGTGACTCTTTCCGGGGTGGCGTGCGGCCTTTATTGGGTGGCGGACCTGCATGGCTGGGAGCAGTTCGGCGCCGGGCTCGGCCAAGTTGTGTCCCTGACGTGGAAGATCGTGTTGCTTTCCATTGCGGCCCTGTTTGTCAGCCGCCTTCTGGCGGGAGTTGCCGTGGACCTCCTGAACACTTCGCAGATTCGCGGCGCTATCGAGAATCTGTTTCCCTCCGAGGGCGACCGGACGGATTCCTCTTTGGCGAACAGCGTGACCAGGGCGGCCGGGACCTTTGTCTATTGCATGGTTTTCACTCTTGTGTTCCTGGTGGCGGCGGACCTGTTCCGATGGGCGTCTCTGCGGCCCGCACTCCTGGCCCTTTGGGACCTGGGATTGCATCTGGCGACAGCCACGGCCGTCCTTGTCGTCGGCGGAGTCGGCATCAAGCATCTTTTCCCTGGCGAACCAGCGGCCTCGCCGACGCCTCACACCGCCCCGGCTTCGCAAACGGCGGCGTTGCCCGCTCCTCGCAGCTCCCCCAAACAGGCTTCGTCCGCCAAGCCCCTTGTCTTTGGGTTGGTTTTGATCATCGCACTGGGGGTTCTGGCCAGCCACGCCTTCAGCGCAATGTCCCTGTTCGTCTTTCTGGTCCTGGTGCTTTTTGGCGTTTTCGTGTTCCGGGATTATCTTCCGGACCTTTTCGCGGGGATCATCCTGCATTACAGAGGGATCACGACGGTCAGTCTGGACGGGAAACCCGCCGTCCTGGCCAGGAGAGGGCTTCTCGCCTCGGAATGGGAACGAGACGGCGTGGTCCTGCGAAAGCCAAACAAGAGGGTCCTGGACGCGCTGCGAAGACCGGAAAACCCTGGGGAGGGGTCACAGTGAAAAGAACCGGTACATCGCCGCGGGCCGATTTCCTCATCCTCTGTTCGGCGTTGGGAATAGCGCTGCTCGCGTTGGCCTCGTGTCGCCGCGCCTCGGAGGTCTCCGGGGACGCCGCGGTGCGCCCGCCTGGTTCCGCGCAAGGGGGGCGGCTTCGCGTGGAGGTGACGGGTTTCCGCAACGCCAAAGGGATGGCGCGGGCGCTGCTTTTCGTCAGCGACGATGGGTTCCCGGGCGGGGTGGACAAGGCCTTCCGGCGGGCCGAGTCGCAGATCCAGGAAGGGAAGGCGACGCTTGAGTTCACGGACGTGCCGCCGGGGGCTTATGCGGTTTCGGTGATTCACGACGCGAACGCCAACGGACGGCTCGACACGAACATCGTCGGCATTCCGCAAGAAGGCTTTGGAGTATCCGGGAAACGCGCGGGAGTCCTGGGTCCGCCGCGATTCGAGGATGCGCGTTTCGACTTCCAGTTCCCCGAGCAGACCATGCAGGTGACGCTGCGATAGGCGTATTGAGGGAATAATGAATTCAGAATGATCACTGCTGTCCGGTCATAAGTTAAATATCGTCAGTTGTTCCATCCCATCAGGAGGAGGATTTGTGTGATGCGGAACTGCTGACGCATCACGAAAACATATCACGAAAGAAGTTGACTGCTCTACGGCTCAAGCTCTATACTCCACACCTCAACGGCCACCCGAAAGGAGAGGACCATGAACGGGAATCGGAGAATGGACCGCTTGGCAAGAATTGACCGCTTCCTGAAACCGCGCCATGCCGCGATGTCCCGGCTGGTTGCCCTTGTTTTCGCGGCGGGGATTCTGGCTACGGCGCTTTCGCCCGGCCGCGCCCAGGCACAAAGCTCGATCCCTCGCGAGGAGACTTGGGTGACTGATGGAGGGGTCTACGCCATCGCCCCAACGGCGGACACCGTGTACATCGGGGGGAAATTCACCTATGTGGGGCCTTACACCGGGTGCGGGGTATCGCTTGACATCTCGAAGGGCCGGGTTCAAAGCCCGTTCCCCAAAGTAAATGGATGCGTCTGGGCCTGCGCCAGCGATGGCGCGGGCGGCTGGTACATCGGCGGCGAGTTTACCCGGGTTGGGAATCTAGGGCGCAATGGCATCGCCCACATCCTCAGCGACGGTTCCGTTGATCCCGCCTGGAACCCGAACGCAGGCGGCATCAATCCTGTTGTCAACGCCCTGGCGGTGTCCGCCTCGACGGTCTATGTCGCGGGCGGGTTCTGGAGCATCGGCGGGCAGGCACGCTACGGGGTCGCCGCCCTCGACGCCGCGACTGGGAACGCCACCGCCTGGAATCCGAACTCGAACGGCATAGTCCTCGCCATCGCGGTCTCCGGCTCGGTGGTCTATGCGGGAGGTTGGTTCACAGCCATCGGCGGGCAATCACGCAACTTTATCGCCGCACTGGACACCGGGACGGGGAACGCTACCACCTGGAACCCGAACTCAAACGCCGGGGTCTTCGCCCTTTCTCTTTTCGACTCGACGGTCTATGTCGGGGGTGAGTTCACGAGCATCGGCGGGCAATACCGCTATTACATCGCTGCTCTCGACGCCACGACAGGGAACGCTACCTCCTGGAACCCGGGCGCGGGCCAAGGAAGCCTTTACGGCGTTGGTATCTACGCCCTCGCGGTTTCTGGTTCGACACTGTATGCCGGGGGGATCTTCAATACCATCGGCGGGGAGGCGCGCCGGGGCGTCGCTGCCCTCGATGCCGCGACCGGGAACGCCACCGCCTGGAATCCGAACGCGGACTTGCATGTCTATGCCCTTGCGGTCTCCGGCTCAACGGTCTATGTCGGAGGGGATTTCACAAGTATCGGCGGGCAGCCGCGCAACTATATTGCCGCCCTCGACGTCACATCAGGGAACGCCACGGACTGGAACCCGAACGCGAACTGTTCGTACCTCCTCGGCCTCAACGGCGTCAATGCCCTCGCGGTTTCCGGCTCAGCGGTCTATGCTGGTGGTTCCTTCACGAGCATCAATGGGCAATCGCGGAGTAACATCGCCGCCCTCGACGCTACTACGGGGAACGCGACCGACTGGATCCCTGACCCGGACTCCGGGGTCGGCGCCCTCGCAGTCTCCGGCTCGACGGTCTATGTCGGAGGCGGCTTCACGGCCATCGGCGGGAAACCGCGCAACTACATCGCCGCTCTCGACGGTACTACGGGGAACGCGACCGACTGGAACCCTAATGCGAACGGCTGGGTCCTCGCCCTCGCGGTTTCGGGCTCGATGGTTTATGCCGGGGGCGAGTTCAACTCCATCGGCGGGCAGCTGCGCAACTCTATCGCCGCTCTGGACACCGCGACGGGGAACGCCACCGCCTGGGACCCGAACCCAAACGCGAGCGGCGGCGCCTACCCCGATGTTTACGCCCTCGCTGTATCCGGCTCAACGGTCTATGCCGGTGGCCTTTTCACAAGTATCGGCGGGCAATCGCGCAACTATATCGCTGCGCTCGACGCCTCGACTGGGCACGCGACCCCCTGGAACCCCAACCCTGCCGACCCCAACCTTGGCCACCCCTATATCCACGCGCTCGCTGTCTCCGGCGCGACGGTCTATGCCGGGGGCAGGTTCACATTCATCGGCGGGCAATCGCGCAAGCGGATTGCCGCCCTCGACGCCGTGACGGGGAACGCCACTCCCTGGGACCCCAACGCGACGGGTGGCAATTATGTCCGCGCCCTCGCGGTCTTCGGCTCGACGATCTATGTGGGGGGCGACTTCACCACCATCCGCGGGGAACTCCGGCCCTACTTCGCGCAGTTCGATACGCCACCGGCGGCGGCAGCGCGCATGTGGCCGCTCTATTAGAGCAATCTAAGCATTACCGTATCCCTCCTCGACACAGTGTTACGGGAGATCTGTGGATCTCCGTGTGAACCACAGGAGAACGCCGAAGGCGTTTCAGAACAAAGCCCAGGGTCAGCGAAGCGCCACCCTGGGAAAAGGATGTCCCTCTGAAAATCCCAACCCTGAAAGGGTTGCATAAAACATAGAACCCCTTCAGGGTTCATAGGAAAAACCGGCGCGTTTTCCCAGGGTGGCCCTTCGCTGACTCTGGGCTATGATAGGGAACCGCGTTGCGGTTCTATAGGTATTTCTCTGGTGCGGCTACGTGGGGAATTAAACCGCTCTATAGTGCCGCTGGAATCCGTTGTCCGACCAGCGGGGTCCGTTTATTATCATTGTCCATTCGCCATTCTTCATTCGACATTCATCATTCTTTATTCATCATTCGCCATTCTTCATTCATCCCTCATCCTTCATCCCTCATCCTTCATCCTTCGTCATTTTCCTCAAGGCCTCGATAAATTCCCGCCGGAATCTTGCGCAGGCAAAGCGCTCGCTGTTGGCGCGGATCGCGGCGGGATCATAGGAACTGGGCTGAAACCTGCGCAGCGCGTCCAGCAGAGATTCCACCGTTTGCTCGGCGAAGAAACCCCCGCTCACGCCTTCGCGCACCGTCTCGCGCGCCCCGCCCTTTCCGAACGCAAGCACGGGGCAGCCGGACGCCTGCGCCTCGACCGGCGTGATGCCGAAGTCTTCCTCCGCCGAGAACACAAACGCTTTGGCTCGCCGGTAAAGATCGCGCAGGTCCCGCTTTCCCACCCACGGTAGGAACTCGATGTTGCGGCGCGCCCGCCGTCGCAAACCAGCCAGGTCCGGTCCCCTTCCCACCACCACGAGCGGCTTGCCCCACGCGCCGAACGCGTCCACCACCACGTCGAGCCGTTTGTAGGGCACCGCCGCCGACACGGTGAGATAGAAGTCCTCGCGGGGGGTTCCCGGTGGCGGCGGGGTGAAGAAACGAGTCTCCACCGCCGGGTAGACCACCTCGGCCTTACGTTGGTAGACCTGTTCGATGCGCCCGGCCACAAAGCGCGAGATTGCCAGGAAATGCGTGACCTGCACCGCCGTTTCCTGGTCCCATTCCCTCAGGCGCCGCAGAATACCGTCGCGAATCCACGCCGCGGGGCCGCGTCCCTCTCCGAAGTAGGCGCCGGCCTGGTCATACAAGTACCGCGCCGGCGTCAGGCAGTAACACACGTGGGGAATACCCGCGGGAACCGGCGCCGCCTTCGCCGCGCAATGGCTAACCGACACCACCAGGTCGTATTCCCGCAGGTCCATCCGCCGCATTGCCCAGGGAAACAGCGGCAGCAGGTAGCGGTAGTAGCGGCGCGTGAGGGGAAGTCTCTGTAGGACCGACGGCAGAATGCGATGGCGGTTGATGGCGTGGCTGACTCGCTGGGGCTCATAGAACAGGGTGTGGACGTCCGCAAGAGGCCAGATTTCTCCCAGCTGCTCGAGCACGCGCTCTCCGCCGCGCATGCCGTTGAGCCAGTCGTGCACGAGCGCAACGCGCATGGAGGAATGGGGAATGATGAATGACGAATGATGAATGAAAAATGACGAATGATGAATCATAGATGCCGTATTCCTGTCCGAGATCACTTGTTCACTTGGCACACTCCATGCCGCACCGTGTTCGGCGCTCACTTTTTATCATTGTCATTCACCGTTCATCATTCTTCATTCATCATTCTTCATTCGTCATTCAACATTCATCAAGAGTTCCTCATAGACCCGGACGGTTGCCTCGGCGGCCGCCTTCCAGGTCATCGTCCGGGCGTGGTCTCGGCCGCGCCGAACCAAGTCCGCCATCGCGGCCTCGTCCGCCATCAAACGCTTCAGTGCCGCCGCAAGGCTTTCACTGTCCTTCGGGTCGAAGAAGAGGGCCGCCCCGCCCGACGTCTCGCGCAAGACGGGGCGGTCCGACGCAAGGACCGGCGTCCCCATCGCTTGCGCCTCGAGGACGGGCAACCCGAAGCCTTCGTCCAACGAAGGAAGGAGCAGGGCTTTGGCCGCCGCGTACAAAAGGGGCATTTCCTCGTCCGGCAGATACGGCAGGCAGATGACGGGCGGGTCCGGGCGGAACTTGCGCGCGAGGCTCATCAACCGGTCGGCGCCCTGCCGGCCTACGCCGCACAGGACCAGCGGAAGATTCCACTCACCGCGCAGCGACAGGGGAAGAAGCGTCTTGAGCGCAAACTCGTGGTTCTTGTGGGGCAAGGCCACGCCAACTTGGAGGAGGTATTCCGCTGGAAGGCCGCGCCGCCGCGCCCACCCACCCACCCCTTCGCGTGAGGGAGCCGGTCCCAGGAACCGCGAGGGAACTCCGTTGGGAATGCACCGGACTATCTCGCCGCCTCCCTGAGCCAGGCGGGGCAGCGCTTCGAGGAGTTTGCGCCGCATGGCCTCGGAAACCGTGATGACGCGGAGGTTGCGGCGCGGCCGCGCCTGCAAGCGCCCGAGGAAGAAACGCGCATAGATACGCTTGAGCGGATTCGGCGAATCCAGGTGAATGAGGTCGTGGATCGTGACGACGAGGGGCCGGTCCTTGGGCCAGCGCAAGGGGAAATTGTAGTGCGGGGAATGGAACAAGCCCCAATCGGGCTGAAATGGGGGAGGCGCGACCTGTCCGGCAAGGCCATACACCCGCCGGTCGAACTCGACCGCTTCCCATTCCGGAGCCTGGGCCGCGGCCTCCCGCGCGAACTGCTGCGGACCCAGACAGACCAGCTGGGGCGGGCGATCCATCCGTGCCATTGCCGCCGTCAGGTCCCGGATATGAGTCCCGATCCCTGAATGCCGCCACATGCGGACGTCCCACGCGATTTTCGGACTGCGGACCTCTAGATTGCGGATTGCGGATTGCGGATTGCGGATTGGGAACTGGAAACCGGAAGTCATGGTTCTTATTCCATTCCCCAACGCCTAATCCGCAATCCGCAATCCTCAATCCCCAATCCCCAATCCCCAATCCCCAATCCGCAATCCGCAATCCCCAATCCGCAATCCCCAATCCCCCATCC
>Ga0315275_10005572_pt1 | contig 11952 bp, 10 predicted proteins | sample YL17G03_0_MG_FD_205557 | JGI IMG/M metagenome (GOLD analysis project Ga0315275, IMG submission 205557) | Sediment microbial communities from Yellowstone Lake, YNP, Wyoming, USA - YL17G03_0 | ecosystem: Environmental > Aquatic > Freshwater > Lake > Sediment | place: USA: Wyoming | collected... | reverse complement strand
GAGCTTGTGCTTTCGTCGTTCCTCGCGCCGGGCCTACCGGCCTCATCCGTGCTGACCACGCCGACGCTCAATCTGCTATCTATCCCGACCAATACCCTCTCGCCCGAACTCATGGCTACTTTAAGCGCAGAGACTCCCCTCGCTACCCCAGGCGTAGAAGCAAGCGGTTGCATCCCTGGGCAGATCATGTTGACCTTCCCGGAATCGGCTTCCGAGGTCAAAGGACAGATTACCCTGACCGGAACGGCTGATATTCCTAATTTTGGCTTTTATAAATACGAAGTGGCTCCCCTGGGCAGCGACAATTGGTCCACGATCCAGGCCGGGCGGAAGGTTGTCGTGGATGGGAATTTGGGTTTGTGGGATACCACAGAGCTGACCCCGGGTGACTATATGCTGCGCCTGGTCGTGACCGACAATCAGGGACAGGCTTTGCCGCCCTGCGTGGTGACGGTGCAGGCGGTATTATGCCCGAAGTCCGCATTCGCCCCGCTGTAGCCACCGATCTGCCCGTGCTGATGGCATTCAACCATTCCTGCACGAGCGAATACGTTTGGCAGATGGATGTACAGCGAGAAGAGGGACAGACCGGCGCGATCTTTCGCGAGATACGCCTGCCGCGTGCGGTCGTCGTGCAATATCCGCGCCCGGTCGAGACGCTGGCAGACGAATGGAGCCGCCGTACCACGATGCTGGTGGCCGTCTTGGAAGAGGTACAGGTCGGTTACCTGCGCCTGACGGACAAGGTCATCCCGCAGTCTGCCTGGATCACCGACCTAGCAATTACACCGGCTGCTCGTCGCAAGGGGATCGCGACTGCGTTAATCCTGGCGGCTCAGGCTTGGGCTGTGCAGCGCAAGAACCGGCGGGCAGTTATGGAGATGGCCTCCAAGAACTGCGCCGCGATCCGCTTGGCGCAAAAACTGGGCTACGAGTTCTGCGGGTATAATGACCACTATTACTTGAACCAGGATATTGCCTTGTTCTTCGGACGAGCTTTGAAATAGAAAAGCTTCTAATTAGATGGGAGGGAGGATGCAAACGGGCTTCGCCCATTTGCATCCCTCGACTCCCCCCCTTATTGAGATGGGCGATTAAAAGTCTATTGGGAAGGTTGGAATGCTTAGCGGTTGGATATCTGAAGTTCTGACGGGGATTGTAACGGTCAACCAAATCCTTACGGCCGGTATTGCCATCACGGCCTTTTCCCTGTTTTTCTACTCGTTGTCCTTCAACTTGCGCGATCGCGTGGCGCGCTCTTTCGCCCTGATCTTGTTGTGCGTGGTGGTCGTTTTTACCTCCGAGGCGCTGGAAAGCTCATCGGTGGCGCCCCAGATCATTGACCTGCTCCTGCGCCTGGAATGGTTGGGGATCATCTTCCTGCCGCCGACTTATCTCCAATTCTCGGATGCACTGTTGGTGACTACCGGTCGCCCCTCACGTGGGCTCCGTCATCTGGCCTTCCGGTCCACTTATATCATTTCCACCTCTTTCCTGATCCTGCTGGCTTATGGATACCTGCTTGGCCCGATGGTGACCGACAGCCAGCCCGCCCCGCATCTCCAGCGCACGCTGTGGACGGAGGTGTTCACCGCTTATTACGGCGGGACGATGGTCTGGGCCTGGATCAACTTCGGGCGCGCCTACCGGCGCACGCTGACCCGTTCCGGCCGCCGCCGGATGCTCTATCTGCTGGCCGGGGCCACTGCACCAGCGCTCGGCTCGTTCCCTTACCTGCTCTACGGCTCCAGTCTGGCGGGGCAGCATCCCTTTCTCTTTTGGGGAATGGCGATGTTCAGCAATATCCTGGTCGCCGGGTTGATCATTATCATGGCTTACGCGGTGGCTTTCTTTGGAGTTTCGTGGCCGGATCGGGTGGTGCGCAGCCGCCTCTTCAAGTGGATCATGCGCGGACCGGTCACGGCTTCGGTCGCACTGGGCGTGATGACGGTCGTCCGCCGCATCGGCGAGATGTTCGGGGTGGTCTATTCGGGCGCGGTGCCAACTGCCATGGTGGTCTCTGTGCTACTCATGGAGCATACTATTACGATGGTCGCGCCGATCTGGGAACGCTGGATTTTCTTCGGCCGCGACCGCGCCGACCTTACCTTGTTGCAGAGTCTCGAAGAGCGGTTGATCACCCAGGGTGACCTGCGCCAATTCCTCGAGGCGATCCTGGCCGCCGTGCGGGATCATCTCCAATCTCCATCGGCCTTCGTCGCTGCGCTCGATGGCAGCGATCTTTCCTTGATCGTCACAACTGGTAGTTCGCCCCTGCAAAAGGAGGCCAATCTTTCCGAGGCCTTGCAGCTCGTCAATGGTGGGGGGAATGGCCACGAGGAATATATCTGGGGAGATTACTGGCTCTTCCCGCTTCATTATGAACCTGCAACGGACGAAGGCCAGCCGGTTTTGCTGGGTTTGCTTGGCGTCGCACGTCTGCCGGATCAGGTGCTGGTCAGGGAACAGCGCCAGTCCCTGCTGCTTTTGATCCAGCGCGCTGCCCAGGCATTGCAGGATCGGCGTTTACAGCAGGGTGTGTTTCGCTCGTTGGAGGAGCTGAAGCCGCAGGTGGACATGATCCAGCGCTGGCGTGCGGTGGGTCGCTATGACAGTAAGGCCAGCCTGCTGGCCGATATTCTCCCGCCCGAATCCGATTTGGCGAACTGGGTAAAAGATGCCCTGACCCATTACTGGGGCGGCCCTAAGCTAACCCAAAGCCCACTCTTGCAACTCGAAATCGTCCGGCAGGCTTTCGATGAACACAACGACAGCCCGGCCAACGTATTACGTGCCATCCTGCGCCAGGCGGTGGACAGCGTCCGCCCGAAGGGTGAGCGGCACTTTACCGCTGAGTGGATCTTGTATAACATCCTGGAAATGAAGTTCATCGAGGGCCGCAAGGTGCGGGAAGTGGCGACGCGGCTGGCGATGTCGGAGGCGGACTTGTATCGCAAGCAGCGCGTCGCGGTCGAAGAGGTGGCGCGCGTCATCCTCGAAATGGAACACCAGATGCACGTCCGCTTGAACGGGAAGGAGGTCGGAGGAGATTAATGGTACACAATCATTTTGCAGAAAAAGAATTAGCCCTTCATGACGAAGGCTGGTGGGCTTCGCTGCTGGCTGAGGAGGAGAGCCGGATGGGGGCGGTGGCCGTGCACCCGCCCAGGTTCGAGGAGCGCAGTAAAATGCTTGCGAATTGGGAGCAGGCCAAGGCGCTTTATCGTCAGGATCAGATCGTGACCCTGACCGTAACAGAGTATAACCGGGGCGGCTTACTGGTCGAGGGGGAGGGACTGCATGGCTTCATCCCATGCTCGCACCTGGTGGATATGCCCGCTCAAGTGGACGAAAAAGGCCGCGAAGAATGCCTGTCTGGGTACGTGGGGAGGAAGTTGCGTTTAAAGGTGATCGAATGCGTACCCGAGGAGGGCCGCATTGTATTCTCGGAACGGGCGGCTCGGGCCGAGGCCGGAAAACGGACGCAACTATTCAATTCCTTGCAGGTCGGACAGCGCGTCAGCGGCGAGGTGACCAACGTCACCGACTTCGGCGCATTTGTCGACCTTGGCGGCCTGGAGGGGTTGATCCACATCTCCGAACTTTCCTGGGGACGTGTCAGTCATCCTGATCAGGTCTTAAATGTCGGCCAGCGCGTGGAGGTGCTGGTGCAGGAGGTCTCGCTGGATCGCTGCCGCGTGGCGCTCAGCCTTAAGCGGCTGTGCCCCAATCCCTGGGAGACGGCTGAGGCGCGCTATTCCATCAACCAGGTCGTTCCAGCCGTCATCACCACGTTGGTGCCATTCGGCGCCTTTGCCCGCCTCGAAGAGGGGCTAGAGGGATTGATCCATACTTCGGAAATCCCAATCCCTCCCAACGTAGCGCTGAGGGATGTCCTGACGCCCGGCCAGGATGTGCAGGTACGCATCCTGCAAGTGGAGATCGCCCGGCAGCGGCTCAGCCTCAGCCTGAAGGTGGATGTAGAATAGATCATGCAGCCTCGAACTTCCCGCTCCGCGCAACTGCCTCCCCAAGCCGCTCTTCAAGAAAATCCTCCGTCAGCGGATTGGATTGACCGCCTGGCTCGTTTCCAGGCTCATTTTGGCCGCTTTGCCTGGGATGTTCTCGGCATCCTGTCGCTGGCCCTGGCCTTGATGGTCTTCCTGGGATTGTTGGGCATCTCGGCTGGCAGACTACTCTCCCTGGTGGTCGGCCTGCTCAAGCTCTGGTTTGGCTGGGGCAGCCTCTTGGTCATCGCCGCGGCCTGCCTGGGCGGCTTACTGGCCTTCCGCCGCAGCCGCGGTCCGCTGAAATTGAACTGGGGGCAAGTCGTCGCCGTCGAGCTGGCAGCCTTCCTGACCCTGGCCGTGCTTTCGGTGGTCAGCGGTAATTCCCTGCCCCAAGCCGAGAATGGCTGGTGGGGCGGGCGGGTCGGCTGGGGACTTTCCATGCTGCTGGCAAAATACATTGGGCCGGTCTTGGGCGGCCTCGTCGTTTTCCTGCTTTGGGGACTGGCCCTGACGACCGCTTTCGGCCTCTGGCGACGGTTCGAGGCGATCCTGCTCAAGCTAGCCGGCGAGCCGCCCATCTCGGACCTGGCACCTGCCGCGCCGGACGGGGCAGTTATCCCGGCCTCGGCCGGGTCAGCCCCCCCGTACCAGGAGCGAGCCAAAAAGTCCGGTGGGCGTTTGCCGCCGCAGTTCCGCAAGTCATTCAAGTTTTCCGAACAACCCGATGACCGCCCGGCCGAACCGCTACCGCGCGGTGAACGCCTGCCGCCGCTGAACCTGCTGGTCAGCGAGCAGAACGTCCGCGCCGATGAGCGCAACATCAACCAGACCGCAGGCTTAATCGAAAAGACCCTGGCCGACTTCGGCATCCCGGCGCGGGTGGTGGGCTTCCGCATTGGACCGACCGTGACCCAGTTCGCCGTCGAGCCGGGCTTCATCGAGAAGGGCGACGCGGAGAACGGTGATCCGAACCGGCAGAAGGTGCGCGTGGCGCAGATCGCCAATCTCTCGCGCGACCTGGCCCTGGCCCTCTCGGCGGAACGCCTGCGCATCGAAGCGCCGGTGCCGGGGCGTTCTTACGTCGGCATCGAAGTCCCTAATCTGCGGGCCATAACCGTGCGCCTGCGCCCCATCCTGGAGAGCGAGGCATTCTACCAAGTAGGTGCTGCGCACAAGGTTGGCTCGCCGCTTGCCATTGCCCTGGGGCGGGACGTTTCCGGCCAGCCGGTGGTCGCAGACCTGGCAAAGATGCCGCACCTGTTGATCGCCGGGACGACCGGCTCTGGCAAGTCTGTCTGCATCTCCGCAATTACTGCCTGCCTGGCGATGAACAACACGCCCGAAGACTTGCGCTTGGTGATGATCGATTCCAAGATGGTCGAATTGATCCGTTACAACGGCCTCTCGCACCTGTATGGCAAGGTCGAGACCGACATCCAACGCATCCTGGGCGTACTGCGCTGGGTGGTGGTCGAGATGGAGCACCGCTATAAATTGCTCGAGGCGGCTAAGGCGCGTGACATCGAAGCCTATAACCGTAAGCTCCAGCGCCGTAAGGATACGCAGCCGCTGCCGCGCATCGTGGTGCTGATTGACGAGATGGCTGACCTGATGATGTCCGCGCCCGACCAGACTGAGCACAACCTGGTGCGTTTGGCGCAGATGGCGCGCGCCACAGGTATCCACCTGGTTGTGGCGACCCAGCGTCCCAGCACGGACGTGGTCACCGGCCTGATCAAGGCCAACTTCCCGGCGCGCATTTCCTTCGCCGTAGCCTCTCAGGTCGATTCGCGCGTTATCCTGGATATGCCCGGCGCCGATACCTTGCTCGGCCGCGGCGACATGCTCTTCCTCAACCCGGAAGTCGGCAATCCAGTGCGCGCCCAGGGCGTGATGGTCACCGATCAGGAGATCGAGCGCATCATTGCCTTCTGGCAGAAGATGAACCCGTCGCAAGTGCTGCGTCCGCCGTGGGAGGCTCTCTTGAGCCAGCCGGAAGGCGATAGAGACGAAGTGCTGATCGAACAGGCCATCGATGTCCTCAAGCAAGAGCAGGGCGCCAGCGCCTCCATGCTCCAGCGCCGTCTGCGCATCGGCTATCCACGCGCCGCGCGCCTGCTGGATCAGTTGGAGGAGATGGGGGTCGTAGGGCCTTCCCTGGGCGGCGGGCGCGAGCGTGAGGTGCTGCTCCGAGCAGACGAAGAAAATGGCGAAGATGCGGCTTAGCGTCATTACCAATGGTTTGGCGATTTTATTAGTCGGTGTGGTATCATTGCCGAGCTTTTTATCCCACGATAATGGTAGGGAACTGCCCTACCATAATAGCAGAAAGGGTTTATGCCTTGGAACACTCCGTAGAAAAGAAGCGGATGTCGTTTAGCGATTACCTGCGTATGTGGTTCAAATGGCTGCTCGACCCATTGGGCAAGTTTTTCAACCGAATCGGAATTCATCCCAACCTGATGACGTTGCTGGGGCTGTTTGGGACAGCCATCGGGGCGTACATGGTTGCCCGGGGATATTTGACCTGGGGCGGCATCTTGGTGCTGATCACTGTGCCTTTCGACGCGCTGGACGGCACCATGGCACGCCTGCGCGGGGAAGCCAGCGATTGGGGCGCCTTCGTCGACTCGGTAGCCGACCGCTACTCAGAGTTGTTAGTGTACCTCGGTCTGCTGATCTACTACATCAACAAGGGTGACAAACTGGCCTGCGCGCTGGTGTACCTGGCTGCAGCCGGCACCGTGCTGGTCTCTTATACAAAGGCTAAAGCCGAGTCGCTTCGCTTTGACGCCAACATCGGCCTGTTGACACGCGCCGAGCGTTACCTGGTCCTGGCTCCGGCGCTGGTTTTCAAGATACCGATCATCGCCTTGTGGATCCTGGCAATCCTGGCGAACTTTACGGCTTTACAACGCATCTTGCGCGTGCGGCATCAGGCCTACCGCCGCCCGAGTGGAAAAGGAGGATGACATGCCCGATGGATTCGATATCCCCTTGCCATTCCTTAACCAACCTTTCCACATTTACTTCTACGGCATTATCATCATGCTGGGGGTCATTGCGGCTGCCTTGATGGCGCGCCTGGAAGCAAAACGACGCGGCCTCGATCCTGAACTCGTCTGGGATATGCTCTTCTGGCTGGTGCTGGCTGGAATCGTCGGGGCGCGCATCTGGCACATCCTTACGCCACCGCCTTCGATGGTCGAGCAGGGCATAACGACTATGTATTACCTTACTCATCCATTGGATATGCTCAACATCCGGGCGGGGGGGTTGGGCATTCCGGGCGCGGTCATCGGCGGCGCGTTGGCGATGTGGTTTTATTTGCGCAAGAAGAAGATGAGCTTTGCCATTTGGGTGGACGTGGCTGCGCCGGGACTGGCCCTGGCGCAGGCCATCGGCCGGTGGGGCAATTACTTCAACCAGGAGCTTTACGGTGCGCCGACGAACCTGCCCTGGAAGATCTACATTGATCCTTTGCATCGCTTGCCTGGTTTCGAGAATTATTCCTACTATCACCCGCTTTTCCTATATGAGTCATTATGGAACCTTGCGAGCATGTTCTTCCTGCTCTGGCTGGGACGCCGTTTCACCGAGCGCCTCAAGGCGGGAGATATTTTCCTGACCTATCTCATCGCCTATCCCATCGGACGCTTCTGCCTCGACTTCTTGCGCCTGGATGCCTCACAATTGGGTGGCATCAATGCCAACCAGACTTTCGTAGCCATCGTGGCGGTGGTTACGGTAGGGTTGTTGATCTGGAGGCATCGTTTTGCGAAGGTAGCCGCGCCGTCTGTGCCATTGGTTGAAGAGGCTGTTAGCCCGCTGGCCGATTTTTCAACAAGTAAGGAGGATAAAATGGCCTTCTTACGTAGATTAATTGGGGAGAAAAAGCAGCAGTTGCCTCCAATGTTAAAAGAACAAAGCTACAGGATTTACTTCGACTTCATCAGGAAGAAGATGGACAAAGCCACTAATGACGCTGTTAGGGAAGATATCGTCGGAAAAGCAATGGCAGGGGCGCGAGATCCGTTTGCTATCGCCTCTGCTATAGCGAACGCGACTGTATCCGCAAAGACAAGCGGCGCTTGGGAGAAGGCACTGTTTGACCGCGCCTTGCAGTGGGTAGTTACTAGGTACCACCTCAGCAAGAACGTAGCAGTCAGGATAATCGAACAATGTAATACCGAGTATATGCATGCACAGCGAATGGCAATGTCAGGGTCCGATGACGCAATAAGGTACTTTACTGAAATATTGGAGATTGACCCAGAGTATGATAACGCCTGGCTCGACAAGGGGAATACCCTTTATCTTCTGAAGAAATACGATGACGCCATGGAATGCTACAATATGGCACTAAAGGTTAATCCCGATAACAAAGGTGCACAAGAGGGCAAGGAAAAGGCGCTTCGTTCGCATTCTGCGGGCTAACCGCCTCCATCGGATAGCGGCTCCGCCGCTCCCAAATGAGGCATCTTGCGGGGAGTGGCGTGATGATCGTGAATGAGTCTCGCCAGTCCCACCACTGGCTGAGCCAAAACATTAGCCCGTTCGGCGACGACTAAAGTCGAAGGCAGCAGCACTATGCCCGCAAACATGGTTATCATCTACAGAGTACTGCGCCGAAGGCCTACTCGGTAAATATCTGAACCAAAATCCTGTAATTTCGAGCCATTCGATGCAGGCAAGTTCATAGATTAATGCAAGAAGCAGTAATTCTGATTTATGATCCAAACCGAAGACCTCAGCAAACAGTTCGGCGATTTTTGGGCGGTGGAGGGCCTAAGCCTCACCATCCAGCCGGGCCAGGTGCTGGCACTGCTCGGCCAGAATGGCGCCGGTAAGACGACCACCGTCCGCCTGCTGACAGCCGTGCTCGCTCCAAGCCGGGGCCGGGCGACCGTAGCCGGATACGACATTCTCACCCAACCCGATAAAGTACGTTCGATGGTGGGGGTGCTGACCGAGCAGCACGGTCTGTACCTGCGCATGACCGGCGAGGAATACCTGGATTTTTTCGGGCAGGTTTATCGCATGAATGGGCCGGCGCGCCAGACGAGGATTGCTGAACTGTTGGAATATTTCAGCCTGGCGGTCGTTGCCAGGCAGAAGATTGGCGAGTATTCGAAAGGTATGCGCCAGAAACTAGCCCTGGCGCGCGCCCTGATCCACTCGCCGCCGGTCTTGCTGCTCGATGAACCGACCTCGGCCATGGACCCGGAAAGCGCCCGCCTGGTGCGCGATTCTATCGCCAGCCTGCGCTCCGAAAACCGTACGATCCTCATCTGCACACACAACCTGGTCGAAGCGGAAATGCTGGCCGATCAGATCGCCATTATCTACCGCGGGCGCATCTTGACCGGCGGTACGGTCGAGGAGTTGAAAAAACGGTTGTTGGGGCCGGTCGAGTACGAGGTCCGTATTCGTGGCAAATGGCCGCCTGGAAGCTTCCGCCTGCCGCGGGGGGTCACATTGATCGGGGATGTGGATTCGGTTCGCCGGTTCCGCGTGGCCGATCCCGATCAAGCCAACCCGCTCTTGCTCCAGGCGCTTGTCTCTCACCGGGTGCAGGTGGTGGCGATGCAGGAAGTGCCGCGCAGCCTCGAGCAGGTCTATCTAGCTGCCATGGCTCAAGTGAGGCAGGATGCTTAGGGAAAATCTGAGCATAGTCTGGCTGATTACCCGCCGCGAGCTGCGCGACCAGTTCCGCGATTGGCGCATTATCTTTCCGATGATCGTCCTGACGATCTTTTTCCCTTTCCTGATGAATTACACCGCCGGGCAAGCGGTGGGTTTCGTTTCTCAATACGGCGCCACCCTAATCGGTGAGCGTCTGGTGCCTTTTCTGCTGATGGTGGTCGGTTTCTTCCCGATCACTGTCTCGCTGGTCATCGCGCTGGAGGCGTTCGTCGGCGAGAAAGAACGCGGCACGATCGAGCCACTCCTTTCCAGCCCTCTCAAGGATTGGCAACTCTACCTGGGGAAACTCATCGCTGCGACCAGTGTCCCACTCCTGACCGCGTACATCGGCATAAGTGTGTACCTGATCGGCTTGCGCATTCAGCACGTTCCTTTTCTGGAGCCGGGCCTGCTGGTGCAAACCATCTCGTTGACCACCGTCCAGGCCGTGTTGATGGTCAGCGGCGCGATCGTGATCTCCACGCAAGCTACCTCCGTGCGGGCAGCCAACCTGATGTCTTCATTTGTCGTCATTCCGATGGCGCTGCTCATCCAGGGCGAAAGCGTGCTGATGTTCTGGGGCAACAACCAGATCTTATGGTCGGCTGTGGTGGGCGTGACGGTGATGGCAGCTTTGTTGGTGCGCGTCGGCGTATCCCATTTCCAGCGTGAGGCCCTGCTCGGACGAGAGATTGACATCTTGAACCTGCGTTGGATGGTGCGTACCTTCTGGCGGTCTTTTCGGGGCGAGGCGAAATCCCTGGGCGGTTGGTATCGGCGCGAGGTCGCGCAGACGATGCGCAAGCTGGCGATCCCGATCTTGATCACGAGCCTGCTTGGCTTGGCCGGGCTTGTCGCGGGTTACCTATGGATCCTAGACAATTCCTCCCAACTCAACCTGATGACCTCGTCTGAGGATTTCCAAAAAGCGGTGGAGATGGCCCTGGGCGTTCCGGCCAACATGCGGATCAGTTTCCAATATATCTGGCTGCACAATCTGCGCGCCGTGGCGCTCATCCTGCTGCTCGGCTTTTTTTCTTTTGGCGTTCTGGGGACGATTGTGTTTATAGGTAATGTGGGGTTGATCGGGGCGGTGCTGGCGGTAGTAAAAATTGTGGGTTATTCTCCTGCTCTATTGGCTCTATCTGGTATACTACCTCATGGTCTATTCGAGATTCCAGCCGTGATCCTGGCCAGTGCAGCGGTGCTGTATATTGGCGCGGCGCTGGTGGCTCCTGTCCCGGGGCGGACGCTGGGCGAGGTGTTGTTGGAGGCGCTGGCGGATTGGGCGAAGGTCAACCTCGGCCTGGTGCTCCCGCTGTTGACTCTGGCGGCAGCCATCGAGGTTTGGATCACGCCGCGTCTGATCTTGTGGGCGCTCAGATAATCAGGTGACAGTGAAATGCCAAAACTGATCATTCTTGGCTCGTCGAACGCCATCCCGGATGAGCATCACGAGAACACGCATATGATGCTGGTGGGGGAGTGGCGCACGGTGTTGATTGACTGCGTAAGCAACCCCATCTTTCGCATGCAACGGGTAGGCGTGGAATTCGATAGCCTGACGGATCTGATCCTGACCCACTCTCACCCTGACCATGTCTCCGGTGTGCCGCTTTTGCTGATGAATATGTGGCTGATGGGCCGACATCACCCATTGAACATCTATGGATTGGATCACACCCTCAACCGCATCGAAGTTATGATGGGCGCTTATTCCTGGGACGAATGGCCAAATTTCTTCCCGGTGGTCTTTTATCGTTTACCCGCTAACGAGAAGACGTTAGTGCTGGAATGTGAGGAGTTCCGCATATTTTCTTCGCCAGTGCGGCACCTGATCCCTGCCATTGGCTTGCGGATGGAGCTAAAGCGGAATGAGAAGGTGGTCGCCTATTCTTGCGATACCGAACCCTGTTCAGAACTCGTTCGACTGGCCGCAGGTGCGGACGTGCTCATCCACGAGGCCGCTGGCGGAGCGCTTGGACATACGTCCGCGGCCGAGGCTGGGGAAGTTGCCCGCCAGGCTGAAGTTGGGGAACTATACCTGATCCATTACCCGACGGGAAAATATGCCTCCGGTGACCTGGTCGCGGAGGCAAAGCGATACTTCCAAGGGCCGGTCAGGCTGGCTGAAGATTTCATGACGCTTCTTTTTGAGTAGAAGAAGAAACCCGTTTTCTGCAAGAAAACGGGTTTCTCAGACGTGCAGCGTTGCCTTTACCAGCCATTGATGAACGGCTCCCACTCGCCGTTCTCG
>Ga0315275_10005571_pt1 | contig 11953 bp, 11 predicted proteins | sample YL17G03_0_MG_FD_205557 | JGI IMG/M metagenome (GOLD analysis project Ga0315275, IMG submission 205557) | Sediment microbial communities from Yellowstone Lake, YNP, Wyoming, USA - YL17G03_0 | ecosystem: Environmental > Aquatic > Freshwater > Lake > Sediment | place: USA: Wyoming | collected... | reverse complement strand
TTGCGATGCTCTTCCCAATATGGACTTTGTCATGTCTTTTGGCATAGCCAATGATGCACCGCCTGGTAGTAGCTTCGTGCATCAATACGAAGCTATGCTCCTGAATACGAAAAAGCCGATCATTGTCACTGGGCATGGGAAAAGCGATATGATGACCATGATCAACATGGCTGCTGTTGCGGTTGGAGGCATTGACGAAGTTAAAAAAAGGTCTCCCCTAATCCTGTATACTGAACCCTTGTCCCCCTTAGTTCACACAGAAATGGGAGTAACTAAGGGTTTAGTCTGCTGCGACTATGGCATTCCTGTCATCTACATCGGTAGCCCTATGATGGGTGCCTCCGGTCCTGCCACCGTGGAAGGCACCCTCGTTCAGACAGTTGCAGAGTCTCTAGCAGGTCTGGTTATTTTTCAAACAAAACGGCCCGGGACAAAGTTCATCTTCGGAGGGGATGCGACCATTATGGATATGAGTACCAGTATTTTTAGTTATGGAGCCCCGGAGTTGAACATTCTGAATGGAGCACTCGCAGATATGGCTCATTATTGCAGGCTTCCTTTTTTTTGCATCGCTGGCTCATCTGACGCGAAGGTTTTGGATGCCCAGGCAGGGCTTGAGTATGCGATGTCGATCTACAATGCAACTTTAAACGGGTGCAATATTATCCATGACTGCGGCTACCTGGAGTCAGGGCTCACGTCATCCTTTGAGTCCGTTCTTTTTGCAGACGAAATTATTGGGATGATCAAGCATATACTTCGTCCACTCAAATATGACGAAGAGAGCGTTCCCTTAGATGTCATGAATAAGGTGGGACCCGGAGGCAATTTTCTCGTTGAGCAACACACTGCAGATCATTTTAGAAACACCTTTTGGTTCCCGCGCTTTCTTGACAGGAAACGCTTCGAGATGTGGGAAAAGGGGGGTGCTAAAGATCTCCGCATGATATTGAATGAAAAGGCAAGGGAAATTCTTGAGAATCATCATCCCAAAAAGCTTTCAGAGAAAGCCATACAGGCGATCAGCGAGATTGCAGTTAAACACCAACCTAATGGTAGAAGGCACGTAGGTTCTGAAACAACTTGTTGAGGAAGGAGCTGGCTCTAATTTCCATCAACAGACGGAGCAATAAGATAGATAGAATTGTTCCCCTTATAGGAGGGGCCAGATGGCAAAGTATCGCGTCGTCTCCATCGATGGAGGGGGATCCGTGGACTCATCACAACCATTCTGCTCCAGCGCATCGTTGCGACTCCAGGGCTGGAGAGCTTCCTCAATTCCATTGATTTGATAGCGGGAACCTCGGCGGGTGGGCTGCTCGCTCTGGGAATTGCTCATCAGCTCGATCTCTCAGAAGTACGCGATATTTATGAGAAGAAGGGACCGAAGATCTACGACGACTCTTGGGTGAGCCGTTAGCTCAATCTGTAGAGCAACTGACTCTTAATCAGTAGGTCGCAGGTTCGATTCCTGCACGGCTCACCATATTTACCAAGTTCTCAGGACCAAATTTCATAGGAATTTCAATAGTTACAGACCTCTCATTCAGTAACGTGTGAATTACCTTTCACTCATTCCAGAACGCTTTCATCAGCGTCGGGTTCCCCAGCTTCTCCATCCATTCTTGACACGTTCCTTATTTTTTCATACACTCGTTTATCAAAATGCCAGAAAGGAGAATACCATGAACACTATTGGTATTTTTGTTACTGTGACACTGGCGGCTATAACAGCTTGGTATGCTTACTCCACTTCGAAGATGTTGCAAGAAATGCGGAAGCAAAGCATTTTACTAGTGAAAACTGCTCAAGTTGCTATCAACACAGCCCTCATTAATGCTTCTGCCCATCCGTCAGGGGAAAACCCATTTGATGAGTTACGTAAGCTACGTGAGGAATTGAAAACAGAGCAAGATAGTGCTTGAAACTCGTAATAAGTGGAGGAAAATGATATGAAAAAAATATTATTGATTTATTTATTCGTTTTACTCCCAACTGTTTGTACTGCACAAACTGGACTATTTAAGGCATTCGGCCCAACTAATTCATCCTGTGCAAAGTATGTCAATGAAGTAACAACCGATGAACAGGCTAAGCAGATTTACAGTTGGTGGGTCATGGGTTTTATGACGGGAATAAATTATGTGAAACTGCGATCTCCTGCAACAGACATTGAGGCACATGATGCTTGGCTTCTAAAGTACTGTCAAGAACACCCATTAGATACATTTATATACGCGGCAATCAAATTGAACGAAGAAATCGAAAGAAAATGAATGAACTGAAGGAAGCCCTCCGAGCAAATCCAAGAAGAAATGCAGGAGAATGATACAAATTTAATGACCAATAACGAGAAAAAACCGAGTCGGGTCGGACCAAGATAAGTATTTGATATTGCGAATCAAATTAGAGTAAACGGCATGGATTTGTGCCTTAGAACGCGATTTCTGAAGCCAAAAACATCCTTTTAACGGGTTAGCGGTGGCAAGAGCCAATCGGCATTACCTTCCAGGCTATGTTTGGCATATCACTCATCGGTGCCATAAGAGAGAATTTCTGTTGAAGTTTGCCCGGGATCAGCGTCGATGGTTGCAGTGGCTCTTTGAGGCAAAGAAGCGTTTTAAGACCTCTATCTTGAACTACGCCGTGACCTCAAACCATGTTCACCTCGTTGTAAGAGACGACAAGGGACCGGATGTCATACCACAAACGATACAATTGGTAGCGGGGAGAACGGGGCAGGAATATAACCAAAGGAAAGGCCGGAAGGGTGCTTTTTGGGAGGATCGTTATCATGCTACCGCAGTGGAGGCGGATTCCCATCTTGCTCAATGTATGGTTTATATTGATTTGAACATGGTCCGTGCAGGGGTAGTGGCCCATCCTTCAGAGTGGCCCTTCTGCGGATATAACGAGATCCAGAATCCTCGGCAGAGGTATTCTTTGATCGACCACGGTAGCCTGATTGATTTGTTTAATATGGGGACTATGGATGAGCTGAGAAAGACCTACCGAGATTGGGTGGAAGAGGCATTGGAAAAGAAGGACGAGAGCGCCAGCCGCAGTGGACGGAGAGTATTGCGATTGGGGCGGAGGCCTTCGTAAGAGAAACGAAAGAGAGACTTGGGATAAGGGCCATGGGTCGGGAAGTGATTGGGGCGGATGAATTTTATGAATTACGGGAGCCGGAGACTTCTTATAAGGCTGATTTTGGGCTTGAAAATGATGGTTTAAGGCAAGAAAATAGCTATTTTTGGGACCTATCTTTTTGAAAATCAAGGACTTGGCTTGGTCCGACCCGACAACGACCGCTTAGCGGCGACCCGACAACGACCGCTTAGCGGCGAAGCCAGAGTTATGTTTCGCTTATCCTGAGATGCTCTTTTAGCATGGTCTCAAGAGTACCCGCCTTTTCCCTGGCTTGCCTCAGCATGTCATGTGTTTTCTGTACAATTTCCTTTTTCTTGTCTCCCTCTTCGGCGGCTTCCCACAAGCCACGAAGCTTCACTACCTCCCACGCATCATCAAAGTAGTCTTTTACCTTTTCATAAATACGCTTGTTGAAGTAGAACTCGGATAGCTGCACGTACTCATAGAAGCTGAACAACTCATATTCTTTGATGTTGATTCCATTTGCAGATAACTTGGCCCGAAGGTCTAAGATTCCCTTAAAGACCTTCAATTTTTCGTTGTGAAGCCCGATTTCATTTGCTCGGCGCGCTTCCTGCACGGAGTGCCTCGCATATAGAGCAGAGAGGATAGCCACGAACGCGGATAGCAGTGCTATCCAGTCAGACACTTGCATAAACGACTTCCTTTCGATACCGGGTCAAGGTGATGGACATTAGTTGCCAGGACCACCAGAAGCTCCTTTTGGAATAATATTTTGATCTCCCTCCTCTACCAGTAAAGAAGGTCAAGGACGGAGTTTGGGTGCCGCCAGGATGGACTGATCGGGATCATCTCCATTTCGACTGTAATTCCTGTGGTGTTACTTCTACGGGATCGATGAGTTTATACCCTTCTGCTTCGCTCATTCTTTTCAGATTTCTGTCCGAAGTGACAATGTGAGGCCGCGATTCTTTCCCAAAACATCGAAGATAATTGTGAGCGCACATCAGATGCCACACGTCTCGATCATCCCTCCCGATCGTGAGGCCGTACCTCTTGACTAGCTCATTGTACTCCAGAGGGCGTCCCGTCCGGAAAGGCAGAATCGGATCTGTATCACGGACATGAAAGACATCTCTGAAGTAACCACGAGAACGCTGCAAAATCCCTCTTGTTTGAGGTAGGGTCAGTTGACGGTGGGCAGTTTTCTTCCACAATACGCTCTCGAATTCCAGTCGCGCGATTGTCGAAACGGAGAAGTTGACTTCGAATTGAACGCGACTCTTTACCATCCACCTGACGGTGTCGCTTCCGCGCTCAGTCACAAAGAACTTGATGATCGCACACGTATCGAGCACAAGAACCCTAATCATTATTTTCTCCTTGGACCGCAGCTCCTACGAGATGTCCTTATATTGCTTCCGCATAATTTACGCAACAATTCACCGGATGACATCACGCTGCCTGTCACCACACCCTCTTAAAAAATTAGGGAAGAGAAAGTTTCAGGCAAATCCTTGTTCTGCCGAGTTCATACCGATTCCGAGATCCACTAAACGCTTCCAAAGAGTGATGATCGGCCTACCTTAAGGCTTGACGTTTCCGTTAAGAACAACGTATAAGAACTTAATTTGCCCGCAAGCAATGGAAACCGAGCGATATTATTTGTCGGGTACGTCTTTTTGCGTGTCCGTCGCATGTCTCTGCTTCAACTGCTCAAAGTAGTCAGGATAGGCCTTTGAGACGTAATACCAAAACTGCTTCTTACCACAATAGACCGCAGCAATATGGGCGCGGAATCTCTCTTTTGTTGTCATGTTTTCCAGTTTAATGCCATTCACAAAACCAGGAAACTGGAGTGGGGTAAACTGTTCAACCACAAAGCTGTAGAAATAGTATGATGGCCCGTTGGTCGTTCGAATAATCTCCTTTGGACCCAGCCAATGTGTCGAGTAAGCCGCGAAAGGCAAAACGTTGTAGAAGATTGTACTGAAAACCCAAAGAATGACGGGGCAGGTAATACCTGCGAGAATCAGGCGTCTTGTTGAGAAGGGCTCTTTCATACCTGCGATGAGAGCCACAAGAAACAAAGGAGCACCAATGCCGATGGCGAGGAGAATTGCAAAAACAATGGGTATGTAGATTGCCAGCAAGAAGGTGGATAATAAAGCAGCTACGCTTTGAAACGGAAAAGCAGTTGCCATCAAAAGTTGAAGAAGGGTATATCGAAGAGGACTGAAAATTAGGAGACAAATAAGCAACCAGATCGTGAAGAGTCGCGGGAGGCCTTCCTGTTTTTCGAAAAGCATACTGACTCCCCAAGCTAGTATTCCACAAACCACGGGAATGGAAAATAACCACGTAAGAACCTGCGAAATAAATGGAGAAGCAAAGGGGTCGGGATTCATTTGTCCACCTCCCTTGAAGCGAAAGTTCCGGAGGAAATCCACACCCTTGCAAGGATTCTGTCAAATGTCACTTTCAGGAAATACTTTACGTCCTGAGGAGAGTAATGTCAATGTTTATTCTCAGGGCTGTTTGAGGAGTGTAAATTCTTACTTTTGCAGCTTATTCAACCCCTTTCGACATCAAGAACCGGTCGGTGAATAGCTTCATGGGAAATCCGCTCGACCCGGACATGTACCTCTCGACGTACCTCAAAATCCACTCCTTTGACTGAGTTCTTTTCCAATCAGGTTCATTTATTAATGGACACTTTAGTAAATAGCGATTCTTCGGTTTCTGGCTTCAATAATTTCAAAGAGTTATACCCTTGATTTTTTCAGGGTTTAATAAATGTCTCAAGCCGCTGCGATAATGAGGATTTGAGAGTAAAGGCACACGTCATTCCACTTTCCTGAGCATCTCGCTCAAAGGTGCGTTCCTAAGTCGTTGAGTACTTCCTCTTCTAAGTCGTCAGGCCGAGAATTCGTATCTCCATACCAGATTTCACTCAGACATAGACAGTCGTTGTATCTTGATTTCTTCACTGATATAATTGACCCAGAGCATCTCTGAAGGGCGGGGATAATTCTCATGGCAAAAATCAGAAAAGGTTTAATCAAAATGAGCACCCCAGAAGAAGCCGAACTCGCGGGAAAGAAGGCTGAGTTAGAAAGGCTGTCCCATGTCCTTGCCGAAAAAGAACTCAGCCTTGAGGAACTCAAACTGACTGTTACGCATTTTCAGCACCGCTACTATTCCGAAGTTGGTAAAAGGTACGTTGAACTTGACGAAATTCGGGCACAGATCGCTGAGTTAAAAGCCAGACAGAAGCCCGAAGATTATGATCTGAGCCAAGAAGCTTTGAGAGCTCGAACACGGGCGAAAAAGGCCGCTGAGGAATTCGAGGGCGTCGAGATCGAACCCCAAGCAGACTCACTGAAGTCTGAAGAATCAGAGGATGAAAAGAGGCTGTATCGGAAGATTGCTTCAATCATTCATCCCGATAAAGCAACAGACGACAACTCTCGTCATCTCCGTACAAAGTTGATGGCCGAATTGAACGAAGCCTACGCACAAAAAGACATCGCCAAAATGCGGAACATCCTTGATCAATGGCAGGAAAGCCCCGAGGCAGTATCAGGAGAGGGCACCGCTGCTGAACTGGTAAGAACTATCCGGGCGATTGCACAAATCAAAAGACGTATGTCGGAAATTGAAATCGAAATCTCTAAGATAATGAGTTCTGATATCCATATGTTGATGGTCAAAGTGCATGATGCAGATTTGACTGGTAGAGATATCCTTGCAGAAATGTCGGTTTCCATTGACTCTGACATTCAGGATGCCCGAACCGAACTGGCAAGGCTTAAAAGGTGAAATATGTCAACCAATAATAACAGAGATCATATTGGTGCGCTTGTAAAAGCTCGCACGCTTGCTCTCCAAAAAACCTCGTCAAATTTAGTCCAAAGGACGATTCAGGATATCGACCGTTTAACTACTGACCCACACGTATCTGAGTTAATAAGGCAGATGGGCAGTTCTTCAGAGTGGGAAGAGCGAGAACAAGCGTGGATAGAACTCCGAAAATTGGGACCAACGTATCGTGGATGGGCAGAATCACTTCGGAACATTATTTTCACCGGTGACGGGTGGTCTCGAATCTTTTCTGCGGAAGCCCTTTCTCGTTTTTCATGTAATCCCGAAGATGCTGTGCCCGTTTTGACAGCTACCATCGAGGCTTGCCTTGACCGTAAAGATTATGGTTGGGGCTGGCTTGCCTGCGGAGCTCTTGGTAATTTTCAAGTGTTAGATAGCAAACTGGTGGAGCATGTATTGCCCATTCTAATTCGTGTTATTGAAGAGACTGCATATAACAACACCGATGTATCAACTGATAAACTTAACATGAGGCGTTATTCAATACTCGCACTGGGGAATTACGGAAATTTGGCAACCCCGGCTTTACTGAAATTGGCCCATTTGCTCGAACACCGCCATGATCCTTTGTGGCAGACCTATTTTGATGCTGCCCAAAAAATTGATCCTCGTGCAAAATCACAGGTTGATGCTCTCATTGTTTCGTTGAGCTCAAGAGATGCCCCTACAAGAGGGGAGGCGGTATGTTTAATAGCGAAATTAGGCAATGCAGGTATATCGGCAATATCAGAACTACTATCACTCCTTAATGACCAGAATTTCGACGTCAGAAGATTCCTGGCAATTGCGCTGGGTAAATTGGGGCAGAGAACGTCTGAAATCGTTAGTGTTCTTGATACCCTGACGCATGACCCGGACGATTCAGTCAAAGTGGGTGCATTCTATTCTCTTATCTGTTTAGGGGAAAATCAACAAAGTAACTTGCATAGGGTGCTTAGCTTCCTATCGCATAATGATCCCTTTGTACGTCACCTAACTGCATGGGCTGTTGGTGAAATTGGAGCTATTGACAAGGATAACGCAATCTCTTGTCTGATGGGTGCACTTCGGCTGGAAGACCATCCACGTAATAAAGATTTAATAGCAGAATCTATTGAAAAGATCAGGAAATGCTAACAAGGCAATCCAGCCGACCGCTTGCAGTGGCGTGTGATCTTCATCGTTACGCCTTAATTCCTGATGAGGGTCGGACCAAGATAAGTATTTGATATTGCGAATCAATTTAGAATAAACGGCATGGATTGTTGCCTTAGAATGGAATTTCTGAAGCCAAAAACATCCTTTTAACGGGTTAGGGGTGGCAAGAGCCAATCGGCATTACCTTCCAGGCTATGTTTGGCACATCACTCACCGGTGCCATAAGAGAGAATTTCTGTTGAAGTTTGCCCGGGATCAACGTCGATGGTTGCAGTGGCTCTTTGAGGCAAAGAAGCGTTTTAAAGTTTCTATCTTGAATTACGCCGTGACCTCCAACCATGTTCACCTCGTTGTAAGAGACGACAAGGGACCTGATGTTATACCGCAAACGATACAATTGGTTGCAGGGAGAATCAACGGTTTAGCTTGGTCAGACCCGACAACCCGACAACGAAAGATTAGTAATCAAAGCTGCGGAGTGGATTGTATACGATGCGCTTTATGCATACTGCCGGCAGATGGTATGGCTCGGCAAGCTCGAAGGGGCCTTTGAATAGACAGGCCTAGGAATAGGGAGATGAGGAATCGAACTGAGTGGACCGCAATAATATGACCATACTAAACCAATTAACATTATCAGAAAGGAGGAACTAATATGCCGAACCCAAAAGGAACAAGACCAACTGCAGGTGCACCCCCGAAAATTGTGTCTTCAATTAAGATCAAACTTGAGGAGGATTTGAAAAAACGTTTGAAGGCCCCATCCCTTTCCCCTGAAATGTCGAAGATAGTCGATTCTCCCGAAATGTCGAAGATAATCGATGAGACAGCGACGACAGTAGCGGGTACGCTCACAAAGCAGTATGTAACGAAGAAGGCTCTTCAGGTGGGAAAGGAGCTTTTCAGGGATGGTGATCATGCAAAGGCCATCGGTGACCGACTCTCAAGTGCCCTTAAGGGAGTCCAATTGGTAAGTCAATCTGCTGACTTAAAAAAGATGTTAGAGGAAAATGCGAAAATGCTCTTCGCGAAGAAGAAAGCCCTTGTTGACGCAGGTTTCGCTGATACAGAAGCATTTCAATTGATTCTTGCAGAAGTCACGGCCAAGAAGTCCAAATGACCGCCCGCGTGCTGGGAAGGGGGTGAAGGGATATGGGGTGGCTAGATGATCTTTCTGATTGGGCTGAGGATAATATTGTTGATCCAGTGGCTGATGCAGCAGATGACGCAGCCGATTGGGTGGACGACAACGTCGTTGACCCTCTCGTGGATGCGGCCGAAGAGGCAGAAGATTGGGTAGATGATAACGTTATTGACCCGGCTGCGGAGGCCATTGAGGACTTCGGAGAATGGGTAGAGGATACTGCTGAGGATGTGGGCGAGGCGATTGAGGACGCCTGGGACGATGTCACAGAATTGCTGGAGGACTTCTGGGACGACGTGACTGAGTTTGCAGATGAGGCATGGGATGCCTTGGTAGAGGGGACGGCGGAGGCCTGGAACTGGCTCGAAGATAGCATTGACGATGCGATTGATTGGCTGGTGGAGGCGGCTGAGAAAGTATATGAGTTCGTTGTCGAGGAGGTTATCCCATACATCGTTTCTTTGATCGAGCTGATCCCGGCACTCATCAAGGCATTAGGGGCCCTTCTGATCCTTCCGCTCTGCTACCTGTATAAGGAAATCTTTGGCGATGAAGAAGCCACCGTTCTTCAAGGCATAGCCGCCCATGAGCCCAGGTTGGTGGAGGAATTCAATATCGAAAGGATACCCGTGGACCGGAAATATGCGGTGTTCAGCGATATCCATATGTACGTGCAAGGCGACCTTGATTTCTTCAACAACAATGGTAACGCAGAGATCTATAGGACCGCTCTACAATGGTACTCCACACAAGGTTACCATCTTGTCGAAAATGGTGATGTGGAAGAGTTTTGGATGAGAGGAGGCTCGTCAAAGGGGCTCATCTTGACCATTGCCGAACCCCTTCCATGGCCTTCCTTCTCGGATATGTTTGAAGCCGCTGGTTTCCGTTCGGCAAACCAGGCCCATGCATTGAACGTTTTCGCTCATAATGCCCAAACCTATTCGACGGTCAGGACGTTATTCCACGACAGGGGGAAATACACCCGGGTGATCGGAAATCATGATGATGTGTGGATCGATCCTGACATGATCCCCATCATGCAGGTGATTTATCCGAACATTGTTGTGAATGATTACTGTACCCTCGAAAGGCAGGATACGGGGGAGACAGAGGCCATATTGGCCCATGGACATCAGTCCGATATCTTCAATACTGCCATGTGCAACTTTGCCGGAAAAGCGCTGACCAATGTTGCCTCTGTTTTGCATGAACTCAGCTTTGGGGAGTGGAAGCTGTTCAGCAAATCGAAAGACGAATGGGAGGACGAATGGAGGAATGAGGGGTTTAAGAATGAGTTGACAGAGATCAGTCTGCTGGAGCTGGAGAGCTTCAGTGAATATGAGCTCTATAAAGGGGTTGAAAACATCTATGCAGACAGTCCTGCCCAGCCCTACCTTATTTTGGGTCATACCCATCAACCAAAAGATTATGCGGGAATACCCCATTGGATGTATCAAGACCAGTGGAACTGGGAAGAATATACGAACTCCGGTACGGTTGGGATGTGGGAGCAGATTGTGGTGGGCCTTGAAGTCGAGTATCCCGATGTGCGGGTGGTAGCATGGAAGAAGGATGACGGAGCGACCAAGAGGCATGAGCTAAGAAGCTACACATACGGCGATACCTACCTGAAGGCAATTTAGGAGAGAAACTCAGGGAAAAAGAGAAATAGTCATATATCGCATTTAAGATACGGGGAACGTAGGTTCCGGAATAACTTGTGTAGAAATGGAACAAGGTTTTGGGGGAGGTGGTTTATTTGAAACCTTCACGTACATCATGGCTGTTTCTCTGGGTTATTTTGTTCACCTTTCAACAGGCAAGCGTATCAGGAGGAAATAACATGGAGATTTCATCTGCTGCGTTTAAGGACGGAGACAAGATTCCGATTCAGTATGTCATGCCTGGGGCGGGTGGAAAGAACACCTCAGTGCCCCTCTCGTGGAAGAACATCCCTTCCGGAACAAAGTCCCTTGCCCTTTCGATGGTTGATCCGCACCCGGTTGCACAGAATTTGAAAGAAGGGGACGTATGAAAGAAGGGGACGTAGGTTCTGAAACAACTTGCTGGGAAAGGAGGAGGCTCTAATTTCCATCAACAGACGGAGCAAGCACATCGAAATCGAAAAGGAAAGGAGATGGGGTCAGGTCTATAATGTTTGACTTTGGTTAGATCGTCTGATATGGTACTGTTATGGCCCGCCCGTTACGCATCGAATATCCCGGCGCTGTGTATCATATCACCTCCCGGGGAAATGAAAAGAAGCCTGTTTACAAGGATGACCAAGATCGGAAGAACTTTCTCTTCATTCTCGACAAAGTCAACAAACGCTACCATTGGGTCTGCCATGCGTATTGCCTCATGGATAACCACTTCCACCTTCTTATCGAAACGCCGGACGGCAACCTTTCCAGCGGCATGCGGCAGTTAAACGGCGTCTACACTCAGGCATTCAACAAGCGTCACCACAGGGCCGGCCATCTCTTTCAGGGAAGGTATAAGGCCATTCTTATCCAGAAGGATAGCCACTTGCTCGAGGTATGTCGGTATGTTGTTCAAAACCCTGTTCGTGCGGGTCTGGCAGAGGACCCTGGGCGGTGGAGATGGAGCAGCTACAGTGCCACGGCGGGGCGAGAGAAGCCACCTGCGTGCTTGACCACCAGCTGGGTACTT
>Ga0315275_10005570_pt1 | contig 11953 bp, 14 predicted proteins | sample YL17G03_0_MG_FD_205557 | JGI IMG/M metagenome (GOLD analysis project Ga0315275, IMG submission 205557) | Sediment microbial communities from Yellowstone Lake, YNP, Wyoming, USA - YL17G03_0 | ecosystem: Environmental > Aquatic > Freshwater > Lake > Sediment | place: USA: Wyoming | collected... | reverse complement strand
GACACCGCCCTGGCCAAACTGGCCCGGCTCCGGCGGCGCGTGGCCCGCTTCAAGGGCCTGCGCCAGACGCTCAAGAAGTTGTTCTCGCCCCATCTCGAAAAGGCCCTGACGTTCCTGGATGATTCGCTGCTGCCGGCCACCTCCAACGCCGTCGAACGCGGCAACCGGCGTCACCGCAAGATGCAGAAGACCGTTTACCGCGTCCGGACCGCTCCGCACATCAGCCGGCGGATCGCCGCCGACATGCTCCGCGACGACCAAGCCGAAGGCCGGTTGCAGACGACCCAAACGCTTCACCTTGCGAGGGCCGGATGGCATGTTCCCGGTAATGGTGCTACAGTCTCGAAAAATGCGGGCTAACCGGACAGTAGTGCGGTCAGAAAGCGATTGCATACTTCCTTGACAGTGCCAAGTTCTGCCGATATGGTTGTTACGTGCGGTTGTTGTCCGGTTGTCGTGTCACAAAACGGGCCTGTGGCACAAAGTGGTAAGTGCCCTTTGGAAAGCAACTTGCGCCCGTAGCTCAGCAGGATAGAGCGGCGGTTTCCTAATTTTTTGGGGTCGTTTTGCGTAAGTTATTGATTTTGGCCTAATTACATTTTCCGCAACGGCTTACGACCGAAATTCTTATACCGCCCAAACCGCTAGAACCGCTGGAAACCGCCCGTCCGGTTGTCGCGACAACCGCTTGATCAGATGAGTCACGGTTCTCAGACCATTGTGTCTGTCTGTCGGAGAAGCTCTCTCCACTTCATCCTCGTCTAGGCTTCAGTTGGATCGTCAGCCCTTGTTGGACTTTTGTCTCAGCCTCGGAAGGAGGAACGGCACGCTCGCCTTGTAGTCCAGGTAGGTCTTCCCGAAACGGTCCGTCAGTTCTTTCTCCTCCCACTTTGCGACGAACATAAAATGGACGAAGGCGAGGACGGTCAGGATCCCGAGAGGCGTAAAGCGGGAGACGCAGAACCAGCCTGCAAGGAGGAGCATGATCGAGAAGTAGAGGGGATTCCTCGAATGAGCATAGGCGCCGGTCGTCACGAGGGTGCTCTCTGCGGCGGTCTTGAAGAGCTCTTTGCCGAAGGCCCTTCGCACAGAGATCGACTTGATGGACCAGATGTACATGCCGAAGCCGAATGCCAGCATCAAGACGCCGACGGCCAGGACGGGTATTACTGGGAGCGGGGCTAGCCAAGGCAGGCTGAACGCCATCGTCAGGCCGACGGATAGCGAGCCGTAGAGAAAGAAGAACAGGGTAATGAGCAACCAGAACGGCGGCAACCTTCTTGACACGAGGGTGCTCATGTATCCCTCTTGGCAAGTCACTTGGCCTGCTTGTTCTGTTCAATAACGCGCCGGACGTGCGACATCCCGAACTCGTACTGCTGCATCAACGAGCCCAGCCGCTCGTTTCCTGAGACTGTGGCGGGCAGACCGAGTTGGGTCTTGAAGGTTTGCACCGGGATGCCCGTGACCTCCGCAACCTCGCTGAGCGTCATGGACCCCCGGATCGCACTGTCAGCGGTGCGCCCGCCGCCGCCGTGCTCCTCCTCGACGGGTGCCGACGGGCCCATTTCCTGGACGGATGCCGATGAACCGCTCTCGTCCGCAGGCCTCGCGAGGCGGGGCGGCACAACACTACTGTCAGCGAACCAGACGAAGCCGCCGAAGATCGCGATGAGAACAACCAGGAAGCCGGCGCCGTACAGGTTCCGCGCCCACGCGCTGGGTTGGCCCGACGGGCTGCCTCGGCGCACGACCACGTGCCGCACCGTCGTGCACACCCAGCTCCAGTGCAGCGCCACGTGGATAGCTAGGAGCGCGGCGGTGGCCACGGCCATCCAGAAGTGAACGTCGCCCCAATCGTGCCGCCCCAGACCCCATAAGGCCCTGACACTTCCCGACCCCGGTGGAAGGGCAAAGCGGATCACCAGGCCTGTGGCGATCAGGCCGAAGACCACCAGCGCCGTCGCACCATCGACGAACAAGTTCAGCAGGGTCCGTTTCATGGTTGTCCTCCGCGGCGCGCCCTGCGGCGGCCTATTCGTGGCAGCGGCAGAAAGTGCTCGCCACCGTCAGCGTTCCTGCCACCAATCCCGCTACGGCTTCTTCAGGAGACACGTCGTCTGCAAACACGACGGGCCGGATGCCGTTGGCCTGGAGTTCGGCGGCGGCGCGGCCGCCCATGCCCCGGCAAAGCAGGGCTTGGCAGTCCTGCAGTGCCTCGACGACCGCGGCATGGCTATGGCCCCCGTGGTGGCCATGCTCGGCGCCGGGTCCATAGCCGTGGCCAGGACACTGGCCCTGGGCGTGCGGCGTGAAGGTGTTGTCGCGGATCTCGCGCCCGACAACCTTGCCATCGGCCACATCAAATACGATGAAGCACCGGCTCTGCCCGAAATGCTGTGATACGGAAGTCCCGTCGATAGACGCCACTGCGATCTTCATGAAGACACTCCTCGTTCAGAAATCGGTCCTCAGGTCTCGGGCGGTCGGGTCGACCGGCGAGCCCGTGTTGTCTTGCCGCGATTGCGCCAGCCGCGGCCCTTGCCGGAATCCTGCTGGGGGTCCTTCGCGCAAGGAAGCCGGAAGATGTCATCTTGCTTACACTCAGGACACTTCTGCGGGCGCCCGGTTCCGCAGGGCAGTTCCCACCTGGCCTTGCATGCGCGACACCGGAAGACCCGCTTGCGGACCATCTCGACGATGCCGCCGGCGATGCAAAGCACTTTGCCTTGCGTGAGGGCCTCAGCCACCTTCTTGTGGGCTGCGTCGATGATCCGGCCGAACGTCTGCCGCGAGACGTTCATCTGCCTGGCCGCGTCCTCCTGGTAGAGGCCAAGCAGGTCCGCCAGACGCAGGGCCTCCATCTCGTCCAGACCCAGGGTGATTTGCTCGAGCGACGAGGCGGGAATCCCCGCCGGCTTGAACATGGAACAGGGCGGCCGTCCCGCGATACGCCGGCAACAGGGTGGTCTGGGCATCCGCTTCAACTCCTTCGGACCCATTATGGGCATACGCCCATAATAAGTCAAGCCCCATGCACGGAGATCCACGGGCACGCGCGTCGGCCCCAAGCCCGGTCATCTCGGGTTTGCCGGCTCGTCTACGGATGCTGCGACCTGTTCGCCGGGTGGAATCCAGGAACCTCCGGCGCTGCGTTCCTGAGACTCGACAGCGGGAGGGTGGGACGCGCCGATCTTGGGTAAGACTCCGGTTTTTCGCAGGATGGTCCATGAACCTAGCAGGACGAGGGCGATGCCGATGAAAACCGCCCCCCAGCGCCTGAAACGGGCCTTGAACATGTGGCCGCCCATGCCCAGCACAAGGAGAGACCACACCGTTCCCAAACCCATGGCCGCCATCGTGGCCATCCCCAGCAACACCGACCCGCTTTGAGCCGCGAGTGCCAAGAAGGCCAGCGTGATCGGACAAGGCAGGAACCCGTTGGCCAGGCCCAGGACAAGCGCCGACAGAGGGGTGGGCAGGGCAAAGAAGTGGCGAAAGACGGATGCAAACACGCCCTCCTCGGCGTTACGAGCACTGGTCCTGCTCCAGGGCAAGAGACCCAGCAGTGCCAGGCCCATGGCAACCATCACCGTGCCGGCGAGATAGCCGGGTACGTCGCGAACCCAAGGCCATTGGGCAAGCGAAACCCTGTTCCCAAGGAAGCCCGCGAGCGCCCCGAGGAATACGTAGGTCGTGATCCTCCCGAAGTGCCAGAGCAGTTGACGGGCCAGCGTCCCGACCTTGGACTGTCCAGCCGCCAGGTGAAGAGCGAACCCGCCGCACATGCCGAGGCAGTGTGCAAACGAGACCGCTCCTCCGATGAATGCGATCCAGACAACGTCCAACGCCTGGCCTCCTTGGCAGACTCCCCTTCCATCAGCCTGCTTGTAAGAGAAACTACTATAGACCCAATCCATGCTCTCAGGAGGGTTTGGACCGGTCTTGGTTAGACGGCCCGCTGGTGTTCCGGAGGTCCACCTCTGCCGCTGTGATGGGGGCTGTGGCCGCCGGATTGGCGAGGATGAGCCCGTCTTCCATCTCCAGGGCGCGGTCGAAGACGTCCAGCGCCCGATGGTCGTGGGTCACGACGATCACACCGGCCTGCCGCTCGTGGGCCACCTTGCGGAAGAGTTCCATGACCTGTCTGCCGCGGACGCTGTCGAGGGCCGCCGTCGGCTCGTCCGCCAGGATCAGGCTGGGCTGGTTCGCCAAGGCCCGCGCCACGGCCACACGCTGCTGCTCTCCGCCGGAGAGAGTGCTCGGATAGTAGTCGGCCCGGTTGGCCACGCCCAGGTAATCCAGGAGTTCCGTCGCCCGGCGTTTGGCCAGCCGGGGAGAGTGGCCGTTGATTTCCATCGCCACCTGAACGTTCTCGCGGGCCGTCAGGAACGGAATCAGGTTGGCCTTCTGGAACACAAAACCCATGTGCTGCCTTCGGAAAGAGCGAACATCCACGGCGAACTGGCCGTCCTCGACGACCGTCCTGCCCGCCATCATGATTCGTCCGGAGGTGGGAGGGTTGACCAGGCCGATGATCGTCAGCAGCGTGCTCTTGCCCGCGCCGCTGGGTCCCAAGAGCGCGATCACCTCGCCGCGCGAAAGCGACAGATCAATGCCGCGTAGGGCCCGGACCTCGGTGTTGCCGCTGCCGTACACCTTGGTCAGGCCGAAGGCTTCGACGACCCGTGTGTCGGGGGCGCTAACCATCAGGCGATTACCTCGCTTGCCTGGACCCGCATCGCCCGCCAGATCCCAAGCAGGCTGGCCAGGATGGAGATGCCCAGTACGATGCCGGCCAGCATCCAGAGGTCCTCCTGTACGATCAGGACTCGCCGGGGGAAGATCGGGAAGACCCACTGGCCGGCGATGTAGGCGATTCCGTATCCGATAGTCCCCAGGAGCAGCGCCTGCTGGAGAATCAGATTGATGACGACCAGGTTCCGGGCACCCATGAGCTTCAGTACCGCGATGTCATGTATCTTGTCCAGCGTCAGGGTGTAAAGGATCAGAGCCATAATGATGGCCGAGACGATAATGAGTAGCCCTCGGAACAGGGCTAGTTGCCGTCTGGACTTGTCCACCATTCCGCTGACCAGCAGTTGGCGCTGGGCGTCTGCGGAGTAAACGGAGACATCCGGCCAGGAGGCGATGGTGGACGCCACGCGCAGGGGATCGGCGCCTGGCGTGATCTTAACCAGGACCGCACTGACCGGGGGCGGACCCAGAGCGGGGATGCCTGATGAGGGGCCTGCCGCGCGATTCAGAATCTCCGGCTGAACCCTGCCCGGATCGAAGTCGGAGGCCCGGGATTTTCGGGCCTCCCGCTCCAGACGCACAGCCTCGCCCGATTGATCGTATTGGATGGCCTGCGAATCGGCCAACGTGACAAAGACCATCGAATCGCCGCTGGTGGATGCCATGTTGCGCGTAAGGCCCACCACCGTGTAGGTGTCCTTGCCCAGCACCATGCGATGCCCAAGAGGCAGGCCCAACGACTTGTCCGCGATCATCTCGAAGTGCGCCTGCTCAATCTGCCGCCCGGCAATCAAGGGAAGCCATGCGCCCTTGTCCTGCGGCCAGGAAAGACCCTGGACGGTCATCCGCAGCGTCCGCCCGGCCTGCTCTCGCTGGATCGTGTGCGAGACGAAGTCATTTGTTGATGCCACGCCTGGCACCGCGCGCACCCGATCCTCGGCGTTGGCGGGAATCCGCGATATCTCCGCGAACGGGCCGCGTGTGTTCTTCTGGACCACCCACAGGTCGGCGTCAACGCGATTCACCAGCAGGGTCGCATCGTCCACCAGTCCGCGATAGATGCCGCCCATGCCCATGACCAGCATCAGGAGCAGGCCGATCCCGATGGCCGTCAGCACAAAGCGGCCAAAGTTGTGTCGAACGTCCTTCAGAGCCAGGTTCATCGCTGGATCGCCCGCCCGTCGGTGAGCTTGCTGTTGTCCCCGTCCGCCGCGGTGATGACCGCCTGACCGATCGCGAGCCCGCGCACGATTTCGACGGTCTCCCGACCCTTCAGGCCGAGGCCGACCTCCTGGTAGCGGGCTTTGCCGCCGTCATCCACAAAAACACCAGGCTTGCCATCCCGCCAGAGGAGCAATCGCTGCGGGATGCTTGGAACATCGGCCTTCGCGCCAGTCTGAATGTAGACCTCCGCCCGCTGGCCTACTGACCAGTTCTTCGGCAGTTCCTTCACATGGACATCCACCAGGAACTCGCGGGTCTCGGGGTCCGTTTGCCTCGCCAAGCGGGCGACATCGCCGGCATAGGACTTCTCAGGCTCGGAGCGGAACACGACACGGACCGGCTGCCCCGGCGCCAGCGATGCCGCGGCCGTCTCGTCCACCCACGCCGATACCCACATCTCGCTCAGACATACCACATCCATGATGGCAGTGCCGGGCACAACAATGTCGCCGACCTCCCGGTAGCGGAAGGTGACCAGGCCGTTGTCCACCGGGCAGAGGATCTTGGCATTGGCCAGCAATGCCTCCTGGTACTTGAGGGTCCGCTCGGCCGTCACGATCTGTCGCTCGGCTTCCACCTTGGCGGCCCGGCTGCTGTCGAGCCCCGCCTGGGCCACGTCCAGCGCCTGTTTGCTCTTGTCCAACTCGTCGGGACTGACGATCTGTTTGCCGGAGAGGTCGGAAGTCCGCTTGTAGTCCAGGCGGGCCCCCGTCAATACGGCTTCGGCGCGGGTGATGTCCGCCTCGACACGCGCCAGCGCCGCCTTGGCGGCCTCCAGGGAGGCCGATGCCACTTCCACCTGCTGCCGCAATTCACTGTCGTCGAGCGTGGCCAGAAGCATGCCCTTCGACACCGGGTCGTTCTGGTCTGCTCCGAGGGCCACAATCCTGCCTGTGATCTTGGAACTGATGGTGGTCTTGTAGCGGGCTTCCAGCGTGGCGGTGCCCATGACTTCTGCCTCAACCGTGGCCGCCTTGACCGGGTACGAAGTCACCGGCACGGGCTTGAAATAGAGCATGTAAGCGGCGACGGCAACCACCGCTGTCAGGACCGCCAGCTTGAGCGCCGGCCGCAGCATCCGCGAGAACACTCGTCTGACTGAACCCATCGTCAGCACCGCCTTTGCCGGATTGTGGCGCCGCCTGTCAGGCCAGCAGCGACACGCCATAAATGTGGGTCAAGCAGTAGTAGATGCCAACCGCCACGAAGACAATTACTTCGCCTTTCGGGTCGTGCAGGGATGCTCTTGGGCGTCGCCGTGGCATTTCCGAACTTGCTGGGGCGTGCAGTCCTCGGCTCTGCCCTTCAGGTTTTTCGGGCTCTGGCAACCTTGCTTCTTGTCATTGCAGCAGCACATTTCCTGGCTCCTCTCGTGTTCGCGCTGGGCCCCGCCGTCGGGTCCAGCAGTTCGCTAATCGCTTCTCGCCACGCGGCGAGAGTCCTTTCGTTGAGTCGATAGTGGACGTAGTAGCCGCGCTTCTCATCGATCACCAGGCCCGCGTCGCGCATGATGCGCAAGTGCTGTGACACGGCTCCCTGGGTCACGTCGAGGCGCGCCGCCAAGGCGCCGACGCACAGCGCCCGTCCCTTGAGCAACTGGACGATGCGGACGCGCGTGGCCACCGACAGCACCTTCAGGATGCGAGAGAGCCCTTTCGGATCGTCCATCGCCAGCCCCTATATTTCAGTGACCGCTAATATACTGAAGCGGTTGGGCGAGGTCAAGCATTAATTGCTTTTCTTATTGCGGTAAGACGGAAACCGGTCGTCAGATACACAGACGCGGTTGCTTGAACCAGCCTATCTCAGAGAAAGGGGCAACTCAGCCGCTCGGCAACCTTGGTCAGGTGCGCTGAGGAAATAGCCTGCAAATTTGCAATCGGAGTGCAAAATTGCACGGCATGGCAACAACGACACCGGCTACGTACATCCCGTGAAGCATCGAGGCGGTCCTGAAGCGGGCGGCGCGGCAGTTTCCGGTCGTGGTCCTGACCGGCCCGCGGCAGTCCGGCAAGACGACGCTCCTGAAGCACCTCTTCGCCCGGCGGTGCCGCTACGTTTCGCTTGAGTCGCCCGATGTTCGGGCCGCCGCGTGGTACGCCAAGACCGAGCCGACCTTCTCGGATGCCCTCGCCAATGTCCGAAGGCTCTTGTGGCTCGAAACGATTTTGAAACGCCGCGCGCATGGCCAGGCTTTCAGAAAACTCCCGCCTCAGGTCAGAGACCTTCTCCTGGACAGCCTGACCCGGGCGGCTTAATGTCTAAGAAACGGCAAAAGTCGAGCTGAGAGGCGGCTCCGGAAATCCGACTCGCCGCTATGCCTTAGTGTCTGCCTGGGCCGTCAAACTCATTGCCACGGAACGTCGCGCCGAGGTAAACGCGCTTGACTTCCGCGTCGTTGACGAGTTCCGAGCTCGTGCCGTGGCGGAAGATTTTGCCCTCATTGAGGATATAGGCGCGGTCCACGATGCTCAAGGCGGCGTGGACGTTGTGGTCGGTCAGCAAGACGCCGATGCTGCGGTTCCTCAAGTTCTTGATGAACCCCTGGATGTCGAAGATGGTAATGGGGTCTACGCCGGTGAATGGCTCGTCCAGTAGCATCAGGGTGGGGCGCGTCACGAGCGCCCGGGCCACTTCCAGCCGGCGCCGCTCGCCGCCCGACAGCGTCCGGGCGTGCTGCTTGGCGACGCCCAACAGTCCGAAATCGCGGAGCAGTTCAGCCGCAATCGCTTTCCGCTCGGTCTTCGACAGGTGCATCGTCTCTAGAATAGCGAGCAGATTGTCCTCGACCGAAAGACGCTGGAAGATGCTGGGCTCCTGGGCCAGATATCCCATGCCGCGACGGGCGCGCTGATGCATGGGCAGGCGGCTGATGTCCTCACCCTCGAAGACGACCCGGCTGGCATCGGCGGGGATCATGCCGATGGTCATCCGGAAGGTGGTGGTCTTGCCGGCGCCGTTCTTGCCGAGGAGGCCCACGATCTCGGCCTCGTTGACGGTAAACGACACGTTGTCAACAACCCTGCGATCCCCATAGGACTTACTGAGGCCCATCACGCTGAGGAGTTCCACAGACGGCTCTCCTTTCCCCAACCCAGCAGACGCGGCTTCCCCCAAGGCCGTCAGCGCGATGGCACACCTTGCGGCAGGCGACCCAGGACCAGGGTCAACAGCACAAAAACGCCGTACATCGCCAACAGGGGTATGCCTTGCCATCGGTGGAACCGATCGCGCCCCAGAAGCGTGTAGAGCCTGAAAAGCAGGAGCACCATCATCATGCTCGGCAGATACAGGTAGAAGAACGCGGGCTCGACACGAAGGGGCGAGGCGACGGCCGACGCGCCACTGACGTACAGAACGTTCAGGATGTCGGCCCCCAGGATATTTCCGACCGACAGATCCTCGTGCCCCTTGATGAGCGAGCCGATGGCAATAGTCAGCTCAGGCAGAGATGTGCCGATGGCCACCAGGGTCACGGCGAGCACGGATTCAGGGATGTTGCTCCTGTGGCATATCACCTCGACGGAACCGACGAGCGAGTCCGATGTGAGGACCACCACGGCCAGGCCGGTCACGAGAAGCACGAGGTTTCTCGGCAAGGCGCCGCCCTTGCAGGCCGACCGGTTTGCCTCTCTAGCCTCGTCCGGGATCAACTGCGGGTGCTGCCTGGCCCACTTGATCGAGAGGTACAGGTATCCCGCCAGGAGCAGAACGTAGAGGAACCCCACGGACCGCGGAATCACCACGTCATGGATGTCGCCGGACAAGGCCCACAGGCCGAGACACGTGGCGACGAGTAAGACTCCCGCGCCCAGTTGGAGCCAGCCGTGGCGCTTCGCCACGAAGCGGTCCATCGGGAGGCGTTTGATGACGCAGCAGAGGCCGAAGATCAGTCCTGTGTCCGCGAGGATGGAACCCACAGCGTTTCCCAGGGACAAACCGGGATTGCCCTCGAAGGCTGCGGCGACCGAGACGCACGTCTCCGGCGTGGTTGTGCCCAGGCTGACAATCGTCGCGCCCACGATCACCTTCGACACGCCAAGCGAGCGAGCCAGCCGGACCGCCGACGAAACCGTCTGGTTGGCGCCGAAGACGAGCAGGCCAATCGACGCCAGTACGATCAGCCAGAGCAGCCACGACGGTTGTTCGCCTAAGAGAGACTGGGGAACGATGTCCGCCAGCATGACCGGCCCCCACGTGATGGTCGAAGGCTCCATGTCGCTTTCCCGACCTCATCCTGCCCGGCGCGGGGCGTGGCGGCTGCCGAGGCCGGCCATCAGGATCGTGCCTGCCAGACCGACCACGGCGGCGTAGCAGAAGCCCACCGTGGGGCTTACGGCGGCCCACACGACGCCAACGATGATACTGGAGGCGAAGTCGCCGATGCCGTTGACCACGCCCAGCGTGCCGTAGGCCGTGCCGGCGATCTCGCTGGCGACGTAATCGCGGACCGCGACGCCCTCCATCGTGTCTTCCCAGGCGATGAAAACACCCGCCAGGCTGAAGAAGATCGCGAACCACCACACCGACGGTACGACGAAAGCGAATCCCAGGAACGTGACTACGGCCACGCTGTAGCCGACGGCCAGGTATCGCGTCCGTGAGAACCGGTCGCTGAGGGCCCCGATGGGGAACGACGCGAGGGCATAAACGACGTTGCGCAAGAGGTACAGCAGCGCTGCCATGCGGGCCGCTTCCAGGAGACCCCACTTAGGCTCAAGTGCTGTGGTGGCGCGGAGGATCATCAGCGTAGGGGCGAAGTCCGCCATGCCGAACAGCCCCACGGCCAGAAGGAACCATCGGTATTCCTTCGGCATGGCCCGCATCGCACCCCAAAAACGCAGGCTCTCGTTTCGCGTGCGGCGTTTCTCGGTTACCATGAAGGCCATCGTGGCGACCGACAAGAGGCCGGGGACGAGCGTAAGCAGGAAGATTATGCGGAACTCCCAGCCCGCCGCGCCGGAAAGGGCCGGAAACCACGACGCCAGGATTTTCTCGGCGCCGGGATAGGCAGCCGCCAGACTGAGCAGCGCGTAAGCGGCCAGCGGCCCCGCCACCGCCCCGGCCGTGTCGCTGGCGCGATGGAACCCGAAGGCCTTGCCGCGATCCTGGGGGGCGACCGAATCGGCCAGCATCGCATCGCGCAAAGGTCCCCGGATGCCGCGCCCCATCCACCCAATCGACCGGCCCAGAAGGATCAGCGGCCACGCGAAGGCGAACGCGAAGATCGCCTTGGAGACGGCCGTCAGCGCGTAGCCGAGGACCGACCAGCCCTTACGGTGTCCGATCTTGTCGCTATGGTAGCCGGCGCCGAGTTTGACGAAACTGGACAGGGCGTCCGCCACGCCCTCAATGAATCCCAAGGCCGCGGCCGATGCGCCAATTGTCTGCATGAACTGCGGCAGCACCGCCGTGGCCATCTCGTGGCAGGCGTCGCTCAGGAAACTGGTCAATCCGAATGCGAAGACGTTCCGGTTGAACCACCGCTTCGGCGGCGGTTCAGTCGGGTCCGATTCCCGAAGGTCCATTGGCTTCCTCGATAGGTTCGACCCTGGGACGGAATCACTTCTCGGCGATCAACGTCGGTACGATGGCGATGCGCCCCGTCAAGCACTCATTGCCGCGCCCGCCACTTGCGCCCGCTGACTCAGAAAACGTCTCTGGAACCCACCATCATCTTGACAGCCCGGATCCACGAATCGCCTTCTTTGCCGAAGCCCTCCTTACGGAAGCGGTAGTCATGTTTGCGACAGAACTCTTGGAGTTCGGTCAGCAACGCTTTGAACTGCTTCTCGGCGATCTGCACGAGATACTGCCGCTGTTTGGGGTCTCGCGCCAGGTCGAGAACCAGTAGGAAGTGCCGGACGCACAGGCCGGGACCGACCTCAAACGCCGCGCGCATCTCTTCCTGGCCCAGACCTTCCAGGAACACATCGGCATGATAGTCACGGCCCTCGTACTGAAGGCGGCA
>Ga0315275_10005568_pt1 | contig 11954 bp, 7 predicted proteins | sample YL17G03_0_MG_FD_205557 | JGI IMG/M metagenome (GOLD analysis project Ga0315275, IMG submission 205557) | Sediment microbial communities from Yellowstone Lake, YNP, Wyoming, USA - YL17G03_0 | ecosystem: Environmental > Aquatic > Freshwater > Lake > Sediment | place: USA: Wyoming | collected... | reverse complement strand
CGACACCGCAGACATTAGCTTCGCGGGAATCAAGTTACATAGCCCTTACGGGCTCCTCACCTGCCTGCCGGATAGGTCGTGTCCAAAGGGCAATGCCTACATGCTCCAGTTAGACACTTGGAAGCTGCGCAGCCTGGGGAAAGCGCCCCACGTGCTCACCTACGGCCTTGAGGGCCTCCAAGGTATCAGAACCGGGGCAAGCGATAGTCTTGAGATTCGTCTCGGCTTTTATGGCAATCTGATTTGCAGCGCACCGGGGTGGAATGGGGTCGTGCAGCTTGGCACATGAGTTATGACATGGGCCTGGGGCGGGGCGGCGGTTCGTCCATATCCGCCGCCCCGCCTTCACTACACAAAATTTAAATAAAAGGGGGCCGCATGGCTAACCGATATTTTACGCAGTTTTTCAACAGCCTACACAAGGCGCCGGTACACATTGATTTGCAGTTCACTTTCCTATCCACCGCAGGAAGCGGGATATCGAACCTAAAGGGCGGGGGTGTCGCCTCAGTGATTGCGTTGTCTAGCTCGCCCGCCGCAGGCAACAACATGGTTGCGGGGATGCTGCAGGTCACACTCCAAGACAACTACTTCGGGCACTACAATAGTATCTGGGGCATTGAGGAGTCTTCAACAGGCGCAAACGTCAACGCAACGGCCCTAGTGGTGGGGACGCCTTACGTAATCACAACCATGGGAACTACAACGCAAGCGGGCTGGGTTACGGCGGGGCTTTCCCCTAACGTGGTCGCACAGCCCGGCGTTGGCTTTGTCGCCAAGGCGGTTACAACCGGCTCCGGGATCGTAAAGGGCTTGGCCGCTAGCGGGATCTATACAGTTGAGGAGGTCGGCAGTCCAAACCTCATGGTAAAAGGGGCGGGCCCGCTCCCCGGAGGGGTTCTATCCAATGGGGGTGTAATCCTGTTGGCTATGCGGAACGCCTCTGCGGCCCTGACTAATCCGCCCGACGGTGCGGTCATGCGGTTGTCACTCATTCTCAGCAATTCCAGCCTAAACGTAAACGGCAATTAACTAAGGAGTCCCCGTGGCCGCACCTGCAACCCCGACCAACATAGTGGTGCAGCAAGCTAACCGCCAGGTTTCCATATCCTGGGACGTGGTCGCGGGGGCCGATAGTTACACTGTTTACAGGTCCACCGACTTTATTACTTATGTGAACATCGCCGCGCCAGCGGTCCCGCAGTACACAGACAGTACCGTGTCCGTGGGTGTGGAGTACGCTTACAAAGTAACAGCGTCTAACGCATCGTTTGGGGAGGGGTTACAGTCCGTCCCCTACTCCACTATCCCAACCCCTGTTGGGGTGTATTCGCTGCAACAATTGCGCAACGAAGCGAAGCAACGCGCGAGTCGTGAGAAGTCCAAGTTTGTCACCGACTCCGAGTGGAACAGGTACATTAACCAAAGTAGATTTGAGTTGTATGATTTGCTCGTCGGGCTATTTGAAGACTACTACCTAGCCCCTCCTTACCGCCTACAAACCAACGGGACAGACCAGAACTACCCGCTGCCCGACGGTGTTTTAACGGACCTGCAAACCAGCGCGGTTGCGCCCCCTTACTACAAGCTCCTGGGGGTGGATTTGGGGCTCAACAACGCGAACAACGCCCAGGTTACACTCAAGCGGTTTAATTTTATTGCGCGCAATATGTACCTGTACCCTCAGCAGACCAGTAATTTCATCGGGGTATTTAACCTCAAGTACCGTGTCATGGGGAACCAAATTGCGTTTATTCCCACCCCTTCGGCCAACCAAATCGTCACCCTATGGTATATCCCGCGCCTCACCGAGTTACTACTCGACACCGACCTAGCGGACGGTATTTCCGGTTGGAATGAGTACATCCTCGTGGATAGCTGCATAAAAGCCCTCGAAAAAGAGGAGTCGGATACGCAAGTTTTCATGGTGCAAAAGCAAGAGCTGATTAAACGCATTCAGGAGGCGGCGTCTAACCGAGACGCTGGCCAGGCCGACACGGTGTCAGACTCTAGGAGCGCCGCCGCCAACTGGGGCAACTACAGCGATTATTTCGGCGGACCTATGGGCGGGTGGTAAGATGCCGCACCTCCCTATCTTTCAACCTACGAACACTGAGTCCGTCCCCTCGCCGCTGTTTCTCATGATGGAAACGTCGTGGGCGCAGATACTCGACTCGGCAGGGTCGCAGTTAGACAAACTTGCAGCGCAGCCCTTGAGTCGCGGACAACTCTTGCCTCAGGTGGTTTTAGTAATCGGTTCAAATACCATCCCGCACAACCTCAACCGCGTTCTTACAGGTTGGTTTTTTACTCGGCAAGGACAACCCGCTGCGTTTAAGTTTACCGGCACCACGACCCTAGCGGGGGCAACCATTACAGCGGTCTCGAACATGACCAATATCTACGTAGGGGCGATTCTAACGTCCACGACCCTCCCCGTAGGGTCTAAGGTTCTGTCGTTCGACATTGTCGCCAACACAATCACGCTCACCACGGGGGTGGGGGTCACGGCGGGCACTGCAACAGACATGACAACGCCTCCTCGGGGGACTTATGTCTACGACACCGAGGGGTTTCCGCCCACAAATAACCCGGGCTCAAGCGTGAACCTGTATTTAACAAGTAACGTCGCCATGACCTGCGACATTTTCGTTTTTTAAGGAGACCCCATGGCCGACGAAACAATCTCACCTAACATGAATTTGGTTATCCCTGGGGTGTCGTTAACGGGGGGGCCTCAGTGGGCCACCGATATCAATACGAGCCTAAACAACATAGACACCCATGACCATTCCTTCTCCAAAGGCGTCCCCGTTACGCCTGCGGGCATGTCGATTATCGCCAACCTCACCATGCAGAATAACTCGCTCACCGAGACGCGTTCAGTTAGGTACACTCCCCTCGTCGCGCTCCCTACAGCGAGCACGTCCAATTACTCCAATTTTACGTTTAATGTAGACCTCTACTATAGGGACGGACTTGGAAACAACATTCGCCTTACCCAAAACGGGGGCGTCGCTGGGTCGCAGGGGAGTATTGCGGGGCTTATACCGCCCGCAAACGTTACCTACCTATCCCCGACGTTCGTATTTCAGTCTAATGTCAACGTATCGGGCAACCTCGACGCTGGGTCTGTTATTTTCCGCAACTTAACGGCCTCCTCGCCAGGCGTTACGCTTTCGGCGCCCGCCGCCCTGTCGAGTAGCTATTCTCTCACGCTCCCAACGGTCCCGTTGGCGGATAGGTTTCTGTCAATTAACAGCGCGGGCCAATTTGGCAGTACTTGGGTAGTAGACGGAGCCACGCTTGAAATATCAGGCTCTACCCTGCAGGTTAAAAACCTCGGGATCACAGCGGGCAAGGTCGCAACCAACACGCTCACCACGACGCAAACCGCTTTAAAGACGGTTAGCACGACGGCGGCACCCACTAACGGCGTTCTAGTTACCGTCTCCTCGGGCACCTTTACAAACGCAACTACTACCTACGCAACGGTAACCGGCCTAAGTGGAACGCTCGTCTGCGCCGGGAAACCCGTTTTACTGTCGCTGCAAGCGGCAGCGGCGCAAGCCTTTGTCGGCGTGGACGCAAGCGCCGCGAGCGCAGGGGTCGAGATAGCGTTTCTACGCAACGCAGTCATTATCGCTGAAATGGAATGTGGCCCTACCGCCAACGAGGTGTTTAAGCAGTGCCCGAGTGCATTCCAGTTTATTGACGTAACTGCCGTGGCGGGGACTTATACTTACTCGGTGCAGGTGCGGGCGCTCGGGGCTGGGGCGACTGTTCGCGTCGTTGGAACCGCGCTATTGGCCGTTGAACTGCATTAAATGAGGGGGGTTTATGGCACTTGAAAAGCAAAACCTTGAGGTGCCATTTGGCCAGGGACTCGACACCAAAACAGACCCGTTTCATGTCCAACCCGGGAAGTTTTTAAACCTTACTAATGCGACATTCAACAAAGCTGGTTTACTCCAAAAACGAATCGGATTTTCGTCTACGACCAAACTGTCCACAACGAACAATAAGGGCATTACGACTTTCCGAGAAAACCTTGTCGTAACGGGTGAGGCCATTAACCTTTTTTCTCAGGACACGCTGCAGTGGGTGAATAAAGGGCCTTACCAAAATATTGACGTAGACGCAGTATCAGTCGTGCGAAACGCCAACAACCAAGTTACCGCCGATTGTGTCGTGGCCCCCGAGGGGTTGGCTATGGTCGTGTGGACCGACGGGACATCCAACCTGTCTTTTTTTAAGGTAGTTGACTCGGTTACCGGACAAACGGTGCGCAACGAAACACAACTTCCCACTACGGCCCGGTTGCCCAAAGTGTTTCTAGTGGGCCCTTACTTCCTTATTGCCTACGTAGATACTACGTCGGGCAATTACGTGTACCGTGCTCTTCTTTGGTACGACATAGCGGGTGCGGTCGTTACGGGCACCCTCTATACAGGGGCAAACACTACCAACGTCGCTCATGACGCTTTTACCTGGGGAAATCGGCTTTACTTTGCGGTTAAGGGGTCTGGCCTAATCAGACTCGCCTATATTGACGCCTTTTTAAACGTAAGCACGGTTAACGCCAACCCGGCGGTGTCCCTGGGCGCTACTTCCCATATTACGGTAACAGTTGACCCCGAAAATGCCGACGTATGGCTTGCTTATTGGAACTCAACTAATGCTCAGGTGCAGGCGACGTGCTACACGGCGGACCTTGTCGCGATTCTGCCCTTTAGCTTAGTGGCCACGCAAGCGAACAACTACAACATTTCCATTATCGCGTTTGCGCGCCTCTTAACTGTATTTTATGACGAGGCCCACCCCTACACCTTCGACACCGACCGCGTCACTTGGACGATCTACAAGGCCTCGATAACAGAAACCGGGACTGTTACCGCAGGTGTGCAGATTCTCCTGTCTTGCGCCATTTGGTCCCGACCTTTCCGGGTTGGGGGGCGTCTTTATCTCGGCGCCAACTACTACTGGATCGACAACGACCCGATCCAAACCATTATCAACACCCAGCCCACCTACTTTATTATTGACGAGGGCGGTAAGGTTTTCGCGAAAATAGCCCAACCTAACGGGGGTGATATTATGACGGGTTACCTCGCAACATCCACCGTTGACCTCAATCTAGTGGAAAACAACACCTACGCAGTCATCAACCCGATTAGCGGCAACCCGTTTGTAAAGCCACCCAACACGACGGTGCAAATCCCCTTTTTAATTCAATTTCAGTTATTTCAAATTGGCGCCCTAACCAAGGGGGCTGTTATCTCCAATTTCGGGCAACAGGGCGTTAACCTGGCCACGCTGGGGTTTGATAAGGGGGCGCCAATCTTCGCTGAAATAGCCCAAGGCCTGCACATTAGCGGGGGGTATCTTTGGCACTACGACGGGACGTCGGTTGTGGAGCATGGGTTTCATCTTTACCCCGAACCTATCGGAGCCGACGGGCAAACTGGGGGGAGTATGTCGGCGCAGACCTACACCTATTACGCGGTTTATGAATGGACCGACGCGCAGGGGAACATCCACCAAAGTGCGCCCTCCGCTGCACGCAATATCACGCTGATTACTAGCACCTCAGTGCAGGTCCACGTCCCATGCCTGCGCGTTACTGCAAAAACGGCGACTATTGGCAACCCCGTGAAAATTACGATTTATAGGTCCTCGGTTGCGCAACCTATCCCTTACGAGGTTACGAACGTAAAGACGCCGACCCTCAATAACCCGCAAACCGACTACATTAATTTTAACGATAACAAGTCAGACGCTCAACTCGTCGGTAAGCGTATCCTATACACATTTGGGGGGATTATTGAAAACATCGCGGCCCCAGCTGTGTCTACCAGCGCGATTTTTAAATCGCGCCTGTTTGTCGTCAACAGTGAGGACCCAAACGAAATCTGGTTTTCAAAACAGGTCATCGAGGCCGTACCTGTTGAGTTTAGCGACCTCTTAACTCTCTACGTAGCCCCCACGGTGACAAGCCAGTCGAGCCCTGGCCCTATCGTCGCGATCGCGTCCCTTGACGATAAGCTCATTGTGCTTAAAAAGAACGCCCTTTATTACATAACGGGCACAGGCCCCGATAATACGGGGCAAAATAACGATTTCAGCGACCCCACATTTATTCAGTCCACCATTGGCTGCACTAATAAACACAGCGTTGTTACAACTCCGCACGGCCTCATGTTTCAATCCGATAAAGGAATCTGGCAGTTGGGGCGAGACCTACAGTGCTCCTATATAGGTGCCCCAGTGGAGCGGTTTAACGCGTCTTTGGTAACATCGGCCCTTGCAATCCCGGGAACTAATCAGGTGCGGTTTTCGCTCGATACGGGCGAAAAGCTGGTCTACGACTATTACTTTGATCAATGGGCGGTGTTTACGGGCATTACGGCCTCAGCATCTACGGTGTTTGCAGGGGTCCACACCTACTTAAGCAACGACGGACAAACGGTGTTGCAGCAGCGCCCGGGCTTCTATCGGGACGGGGCAACCCCTGTTGTCATGTCCTTTGAAACAGGCTGGTTTAAAATGGCGGGCCTGCAAGGTTTTCAGCGCGCCTACTGGTTTATCTTGCTTGCACGATATCACTCCCCGCACCAGCTCTATTTTGACGTGGCCTATGATTACAACGATGCGCCACAACAGCGGACCCTGTTTGATACAAGTCCTGGGTATCCCGCCGCCTATTATCCAGAGCCTAACCAGAGTGCGTTAAACGAGAATTTTTCTAACCCAAACTATGGCGACTCACCCTATTACGGTGGCCCGTCCCCTTATGGGGGGACAGGAACATTAGAGCAAGTGCAAGTCTTTTTCTCTCAGCAAAAATGCCAGTCCTTTAAAATTACGATGCAAGAATTTTTTGACCCCCTCGTCGGGACGCAACCGGGCCCGGGGTTGTCGGTTTCTGGCCTAAACATCGTTTTTGCCGCGAAGGGTGTCTCGGCCAAATTGAAGGCATCGCAGGGCATCGGGTAACGCACAAAAGACCATAAGGGAGGGGTTAAACATGGCGATCACGCAACCAAACACCGACTCATGGAAAAAGACAGCGCAAGACTACGCCAATGCCCAACAGGTTTATAAGGGCACCCAGCAGCAAGCGCAGGGCCTTGCCAACTCCCTAACTAAGGGCATGTATGGCCAGCAAGCGCAGGATTTGGCCGCTAGGCAGGCGCAGAGCATGTATGGTTTGAGCGCGGGCGGGCAGGGTATGCAGGGCACCGCTGGCGGTAACCTAGCAAGTACCTACGGCGCCATGGGCCAACTTGCGGCGCAACTACAGGCGCAAGCGGCAGGACGGGGCCCTAATCCGGCGCTTGCACAGCTCGCACAAAGCACGCGCGAAAATATCGGAGCGCAAGCGGGCCTCATGGCGGGGCAACGTGGCGCGGGTGCCAACGTGGGCCTCATGGCTCGTCAAATAGGAGCGCAGGGGGCCAACACCCAGCAACAATCTGCGGGCCAGGCCGCAACGCTTGCGGCCCAACAGCAGCTGGCCGCGCAGGGGGCGCTGGCCGCGCAACAAACGGCTATGGCGGGGGTCGCTGGCCAGCAAGGGGCCCTCGGCGGACAAATGACCGCGCAGCAAATGGCCGCTATGCAATACGGCGGGCAGTTGGGCCAGCAGCAAATGGACAACTTCATGAAGGCAACGGGAATGTCCGCCGACGAGGCCTATAAGGCAATGGCCCTTGAGCAGCAAATGTATGCCACAAAACAGGACTACCAGCAAAAAAACTACGCAACCCAAGTGGGCGCCCAGTCGGCTTCCGACGCTGCTAACAAGGCTATGTGGGCCTCAATTGGCGGCGGGCTGGCGGGGAGTCTTGGCACTGTCCTGATGTCCGATGAAAAGGAAAAAACGGACATATCCGACGGTAACGCCTCAATTGAAAAATTGCTCGACGGTATCAATGCTAAACAATACAAGTATAAAAATCCGGGCGAGTTGCCCGGCACGTCGGCAGGAACTAAAACTGGCGTCATGGCGCAGGACTTAGAGAAGTCGAAGCTAGGTGCTAAGGGCGTGAGTGAGCGCGACGGAGTAAAAATGATCGGGGGCCCCGACACTCTGGCTAATATTTTAGCGGCCCAAGCGAACCTGCACCATAGGTTAAAGGAACTTGAGGGCGGGAAGGGCTACGCGGGGGGCGGAATGGTGGCACCGCAAGCGCATTCCTTTGGGCCCGATGCGCCTGAGTCCTATGCGGGCCGTTTCCTATCGGGGGGGCGTGCATTTAGTCAAGGTGGGTTGGTCGGGGGGCGGGCAAATCATTCGGGCGACACGCTTAAAAACGATACTGTGTCTGCGAAGTTGTCCCCGGGGGAAATAGTCGTGCCACGCAGTATCATCAACTCTCCTAATGCGGTCGCAGAGTCTAGCCAGTTTATTAAAAATGTTCTGGCGCGCCACGGCGCGAAGAGGGGATAAGATGCTCCCTACTGGCTATGTTAAAACAGACGAGGATGCGCGAACTTTCCAATTTGAGAATGATAAGGGGTCGCGCGTTACCATCCCGAAACACATTTTACGGTTTTCCGACCGAGCCGCCATGTCCCGGTTACCGCTGCATAAAAAAGACGGGGGCCTCATTAATCCTCAAGAGGATGAGGACGAGCGTCTTGCTGCGGCCTTGGACCCTACTAGAAATCAAGCCATAGCCGCCGCTAACATGGCGCAACCTGTCCCTGTAGTGTCCCCCGGCCAAATGGCGGGCATTGCGCCGCCTGCTGTTCCAAACCCCGGAAATGTCCAACCCGTTATTCCCCCGTCGCTGGCGCAGGTACAGGCGCAGAACGCCGCAGCGCTTGAAGCAGCGGCCCCCCGGGCTATGGCTCCTGCGATGCAAAGCGTAGGAGGATACGCTCAAGAGGCGCAAACCGCTGGGGCGCTCGGCAACGCCGAGGCCAACGCAATTCAAAAAATGCAGGACGAAAACGCCGAGCTAGGGCGCCAGACTCAAAAATCCCTTGCTGAGAATGCAATGGAGCATGAAAAGCTCCTGAAGGACTACGGTGACGGCAAAATAGACCCCGACGCTGTCATGAAAAAAAAGAACGGGTGGCTAACGGCCATAGGCCTAATTTTAGGGGGCATCGGTGGCGGGTTAACCCACACCCCTAACGCCGCTGCGGCAGCGCTAGACAGCGAGATTGAAAACGATTTAAAAGTCCAGCAAGCAAACCTGGGCGTTAAGAAGTCCCTTCTCGACGCCAACCTTGCGAAACGCGGCAACCTAGAGGACGCCCTCAAGGAAACGCGCGTGCAAAAACAAGTAGTCCTTGCCCAAGATTTGCAGAAGTTACAAGCGCGCTCAAAATCCCCGATGGCGCAGGCCAAATTTCAACAAGAGATTGACCGCCTTCGTGGGGCAGCTGGTGCGGGAATGCAGGATTTAGCCGTTACAACTACGGCAAAGCGCATGGCCGCCGATGGCGCGCTGTCGCCCGTTAATCAAATCAAATATTTGGTTCCGCCCGAAAACCAGCAAAAGGCCCTTGAGGAGCTCACTAAGGTTAGGTCATCTCAGCAGCTACGCTCAAAGGTTTTAGAAACTTTTGATGCTATGGCAAACGAGACTAAAGGCCTAGACGTAGGTCACGCTAAGCCTGCCCACGCCGCGTGGGGGCCCGTTATGATGCAGCTCTATCGGGACATTGGCGGCGAGGCGTCCGGCCAACAACTAGACACTCTTAAAGCCCTGGGCAATGTTGACTGGTCCACCGACAGCTCTGTTGCAAAAAAGCGCGCGCAGCTAGTGGCCTATCTGGGCGCGCCTACGACTAACGACAAGTTAGATTTATGGGGCATTAATTATAAGAGTAAGGATTCGGCCAATACTGGGTTTAAACCCCGGTGAGACGCCACCCCTGGGGGCATTATGCCAACTGTCGTAATTAATGCCGAGACGGGCCTCGCCGAGCAGACGGACGAGAAAGACGCACAGTCGAAATTGGCGACAGGAACGCATGAGGCGCCCATTGTTTCGCCCGACGGTGTTCTAGGGTCGGCCCCAATCTCCAATATGGCCGACCTTTTGGCGCAGGGCTTTAAGCAGCCTACGACTCAGGAGCTTGACCATTTAGTTAAGAAGGCTAAGTATTCCACCACGGGGCAGGCTATTAAATCTGGGGTAGAGGGTGCCTTGGAATCGGCTACCCTTGGGGTGTCCGCTCCGATTGAAACGGCCTTTGGCATTTCTACGCCCGAAGACATGTTGGCGCGCAGAGAGTTTCAACCCGGCGCGCGCCTTACCGGCCAACTCTTGGAGCCTGTCGCGGAAGCTGTCTCAGGTGTTGGTCTCTTGAGTCTTGCGGGGAAAGCTATTGGAAAGCAAACCGCCAAATTTGGCGCTAAACTAGCCGCTGAGAAAATTGCGGAGGGTATAGTTGAGGCCGCACCTAGTGCCCTTGCTAAAATTGGGACCGCCGCAGGGAAATCGGCCATCCACGGTGCTATTACGGCGGCAGGCGACGAGGTCGCCAAAAACGCGATTAACGACCCCCAGCAAACCATGGAAAGCGCGCTTTTTAACGTGGGCATTGGGGGGGCTATCGGCGGGGTTCTGGGCGGTGCCCCCACCGCCGTAAAGTCGTTGTGGAATTCCACCCATGGGGAAAAACTTAAAGGGTCCGTGGGTGCTTTGTTCCAACGTGTAAACGGCGGTCATGCCATCGAGCCGGAACTCGACGACCTAATTATAAAATCAGGTCTTACGATAGACCCCGCCGTTAAGGCTGGCCTATCCGATAGCGCAGTTGCGCGCGAGCGCCTAGCCACGCTACGCACCTCGGACAGCAAGGCGGGGTCATACATTAGGGGCCAAGTCCAAAATCTTCATGAGCAGGTTGCCGACGAAACGGCCAAAGTGTTTGGAAAAACCAAGGACGATCTAAAAAACCTCGCCAACTACGACGTTTACGACGAGGGCAATAAGGCCCGCTCCTTAATTGAAGACACACTGGGTGTTGAACATAAGGCGTCCGAAGCGGCCTACGCTGAGGTACGGGACAAGTTTAAAACGGTGCCCTTGGACCGTGCCGAAAAAGACAGCCTAGCGGCCTATATTTTAGACCCTAAGAATGTCCCGGTGGGGAGTCTTGTTGGCGGATCCGAGCAATCGCTTCTTAATAAGGTCGTCAAGTCTATTCCAAAAACCGCTAATCTCGATGACCTTCGCAACCTGGCCTCATCGGCTATGCGCGAGGCGCACGCGCTCAATATGCCTTATTTTGAAAAGACTCTACGCGCGGCATTTGGCGGGGCCGAGGACGCTATTTTAGATAGTAAAGTTTCGGCGCTTGCCCCTGAACTCATGGGGAAACATAGCGCGGCAAAAGCGGGTTACCACGCCCTCATGAATAAAATCGAAGCTTTAAATGACGTGTTGCGGGTTGGCTCTTTTCACGGGCCAAAAAGTTTTTTTGCTAAACTTGCCGACGACAATATGGGTGCCGAGACGCTTGTAAAAAAACTCACTAATAAGGAAAACGCTGCGGGCTTGGCACTACTTCAAAAAAACTTTCCCGAGGTTGCCGATAATGTTCGTGGGATGTTCACCACTAAGATGCTCAAGCGCGCTCAGGGCGCCGCAGAGGGTGGCGAGGGTTTAAGCCTTAAATCGGTAACGGACCAAGTCGCAGGGATGAGTCCGCAGCTCCGCTCGTTCATTTTAACACCTGAGATGGCCCAAAAGCTCGGGGCTATGCAGGAAGTAGTGGGAAAGCTCCCTAAAAAGGGGTTTGGCGACACCATATCCAGTGGGATCTCAAAGACGATTTCAGACCACGCCTTCGGGGGGGTTGCTGGGGCGGCAGCTTGGCTTATGGGGGGCGGGGCCCTGGGGGGTTCTGCTGCAAAGTGGCTTGGCGACAAGGCGGCTAAGGAGCTCCCCGACCATGTCCGTTTAACTCTTCTCAGGGCCATGGAACGC
>Ga0315275_10005567_pt1 | contig 11956 bp, 6 predicted proteins | sample YL17G03_0_MG_FD_205557 | JGI IMG/M metagenome (GOLD analysis project Ga0315275, IMG submission 205557) | Sediment microbial communities from Yellowstone Lake, YNP, Wyoming, USA - YL17G03_0 | ecosystem: Environmental > Aquatic > Freshwater > Lake > Sediment | place: USA: Wyoming | collected... | reverse complement strand
CCAGGTCGAAGTCCAAGTCCAGGACACGAACGAGAGAGTTGCACGAGGGCTGGGAGCTACCCTTTGTTCCTTTGCCCCTTTTTCCCTATGCCCCTGGAGTTGGCGAGCGAAGCGAGCCAACTCAGCATCACGGCAATGGCGGCAAGGGCACGTTCTGCCAGCCCTCGGCCCCGTCACGGATATCGCGTTCCACAAACTGCCAGATCACGACCTTCTTTTTCGCCAGCAATTCGGGACGCCGGTAGAGCTGCTGCCGCACCAGGGTAGAGGCGCCTCCGTCGCTGACAATCGAAGCCAGCGGGTGCTCAAGCTCCTTGGCCAGGTGAGCCGTGAAGCCGGCCGCCCCCGGTTCATCGCGTTCGAAAACCCGGAGAAAGCTGTCCCCTAACAGCAGGATCTCCGCGTTCGGGTCGTCCTTGTAAGGGGCTCCGTCCGCCTGACGTACGACACGCACACAGGGAATTCCCTCGGGAAGGAAATGCTGTTCGATCTGGGGTACCTGAAACATGCGGACCAGGTCGCCGATCCGTTCGACCGGCGCGGCCCGCTCCTCATACCGGACACCTCCGGGACGGACCCAGCCGGACCCCAGCAGCCGCGAAGCGACGGCCTTTGCCGCCAGGGTCAAGCCGGTGGGCGACCAGTGGCTGTCCTGAACCAGATACAGCGGTTTCCCCTGCCCGGCGTTTGCACGTTTCGCATCGACGAAGAGCCCGAAGAGATCGACGACCTCGATTCCGGCAGCCCGGAGTCCCTCCAGCAGGGAGCGTGTCGAGGGACAAAGGGCTGCCTGTATGGATTCCGCCCTGCGAGTCAGTTTCTCCGGGTACACACTCTCCTTGTTCGGTCCCGGGACCACCAGCAAACGGATGTTCCGGGCCTCGAGCTGATCCCGGAAGCCTACGATTGCCGGTAATGCGCCTGACTCTGATTCCGCTGAGCCGTCCGGCTGGACGCTCTCGCAGCAATAAGCCACACCGGGCTGATAGAACAGCCAGCCGTCAAGGCCGATCAGGGCCTTCCGCCCCGCATCCTCCAAGAGCACGAACTGGGCGTATTGGATCCAGGGACGGAGTGCGGTGACGACCCGGCTCGTGTCCTCGAGTTCCCGCTCATACGCCCTCAGGCTCTGGACTGTCGGCAGGCGGTCGAACACGGAGAGGATCTGGGGACGGTCTCCACGCTGGATCTCGGTCAGTAATTGAATCGCTCCCGGGGCAGACAGGATGGCCAGGAAACTCAACGTCAAGAAGAGAACCGAACCCCGTGGTTTTTTCATGGGTCTTCAGAACTGGAAGTAGAGAAACGGACTGAACGCCTGGGAGAACATCACCATCAGGGCAGCCGCAGCAAGCGGCAGAAGCACCAGGGCCTTCGGCCAGGTGAGATGATCGCACCACTCGTGGGCCTGCCGCCGCTCGAACGCCAGATTCGTGCACAGGGCCATCAAGACGATCGTACCTCGAGAATAGAGAAGGGACGGGAGTAGCATCGCGCCGATGCCACCTCCGGCAAAGCCGAGCATCGCCTCCAGGTACCGAACTGCATCGGTAAGTGTTTCCGCGCGGAACAGAACCCAGGAAATCAGCACCAGCACGAAGGTCAGCGCAACCCGTGCCGGGCGTGGCAGGCGGTGGTAAGGGCTTTGCTTGCCCAGCCAACGCTCAAAAGCCAGCAGAGCTCCGTGATAGGCACCCCAGACAACGTAACTCCAGGCCGCACCGTGCCAGAGTCCGCCCAACAACATGACTACGGCCAGGTTGACATAAGTGCGGCGCGGCCCTTTCCGATTACCTCCCAGGGGCAGGTAAAGGTAGTCGCGCAGGAATGTGCTGAGCGAGATGTGCCATCGCCGCCAGAACTCGGTGATGCTTTCCGACCGATATGGGGCATCGAAGTTCTTCATGAACTCAAAGCCGATCATTCGTCCCAGGCCGACCGCCATATCGGAATATCCGGCAAAATCAAAGTAGATTTGAAAAGCGTAGGCCACAACACCAAACCAGGCGTCCGTTGCCGTCAGTGACCGGGCGGCGAACGCCGCATCCGCCACCTGTCCCATGGGGTTGGCCAGCAGCACCTTCTTCGCGAGGCCCAGGATGAACAAGGCGCTCCCCGAAGCGAACCGGTTCCAGGTGTGCGACCGTTCCACCAGCTGATCGGCCACGGTGTTGTAACGGACTATAGGTCCGGCCACCAACTGCGGAAACAAGGCAATGTAACAGGCAAAATCGGAAAGGGAACGCGCCGGTGGGGCCGTGCCTCGATACACATCAAGGGCGTAGCTCAGAGCCTGGAAGGAGTAGAACGAGATACCCATGGGCAGAACAACCTGGAGCACCCGGACTCCATCGGCGCCTAACAGCTGCAATGCGAAGTTGAAGTTGACCTGAAGGAACGTGAAGTACTTGAAGAAGCCAAGCGTGCCCAGGCTCGAAACTAGCGCCAGAGCCAGGCCCCAATGCCGTCTTCGCGTGTCCGCACCCGCCCGGGAGATGATCCGCCCGCTCAGGTAGCAGGCAATGGAGACGGACATCATCAGGAGAATGAACCAGGGGTTCCACCATCCGTAGAACACATAGCTCATGAGCAGCAGCCAGCGATTACGCCAGCGGGAAACAGGTTCCTCGAGATTCCGGAAAGATTTCGCCAACTGGAGAAGGGCGTAGTAACCCGACAGCACGAGAGGCAGGAAGCAGAAGACGAATATGTAGGTGCTGAAAACCATCAGTCGCTCGAAGGATCCGGCTCAGGAAACACGAAGGCAGGCGTGTGCTTCCCAGGGTGAGAGCCGGGGCGTGCTATGCCTGCGCGCCAGTCACTCTCCGGCCAGGTTGGTCCACACGGCCCAGTAGATCGGTTCGGTGCTCTGGCCGAAATATTTGTTCACGATACCGCCCATGAAATAGTCGTCGATCGGAGCTTCGAGAGCCATGCGATGCACCTGGCCGGCCTGGAATCTGCTCAAGTCACCTCCAATGTCTTTCACGCGCTGGTCAGACGCCTCACTGCGGCGCTTGAAGGGGTTATAGTGGCCAACATATATAGTTTCCCCCTGCACCTTGCCGCGGTGAACCCTGAGCACGGTGTACTTCAGGATGGTCGTATAGTCGTACAGTTCCCGCTCAAAGATCGCGCCTTCGGGTATCTCCGTGAGGCGCGCCGTCACCTCCACGGTGCCTCTGGCAGTCACTTGCGGGTCCACACCGGTGACCGCTGAGTCGCCGCCGCCTCTGCCACAGGAAACACAGAGGCAACTCAGCCCGAGAAACATCGCGACAATCATTCCGTTTCGGTTGAGAGCTGTTTGAATCATCGGGAGCCCCTCAATGGTTGTAGCCCCCGACTCCATGGGCGGCTGTCGGGCGAATCGACCCCGGTTCTGCCGGGGCGATTACCGGGGGTTTCGGAGAACGTCCAGCAGGGTTCCCAACCCTGCGGCAGCTTCAGCACCGGTCCGTTCTTTGCCCCAGGATTCAGCTTCCGCACGGCCGGGCTCTCGCCGCCTATGATGGGCGCGTCCGCAAGGCGCATCAGGGCCATCGGGGCGCCGGCATTCCCCGGATCGCCGTCTTCCTTCATGTTGCCGGTGAATAGCACATACAGACCATCCGGCGAGACGTGCCCGCCGTAGACGTGCCTGCCATCTTCAGCGTAGACCAGCTGTCGCGTCTTGCCCTCTGCGTCCGCCCGCCAGAGCTGCGTCCATCCATAGCCCTTGTTGGTGCCCTGGCCGGGCGGACGCCACGAGAAGATCAGATTGCCGGAGTCGGGGAACCAATCCGGGGTGCAGCAGTCCACCCGGTTCACTGCGCTTGTTTCACCCGTCGCGATATTCATGCGTGCGACACTCCAGCCCGTGCCATAGGAATTGGCGACCCCGCTGAGCCAGCGGCCGTCGGGACTCCAGGCCAATTGCTGGAAGAACCCTTTCCGCGGAAGAGTGTTCAGGGTCTTCATCGAAGCGAGGTCGACCAGGAAGACGCCTTTGATCGACAGACAGGAGATCTTCGTCGCGTCGGGACTCAAACTGGGCCAAGGGTACTCTCCCGGCTGACCCAGAACGGTTGCCTCGGTGCCGTTGCTGTTAGCCATCACCAACGCGCCCTGCTCACCGTGACGGTTATCGTCGATCTTCTCGCCTCCGGCTAACCGTCGGTAAAGCAGTTTGCGGCCGTCGCGAGAGAACTGCGGTGAGGCCTCGTTGGAGGCGGGCGTGTTGGTGAGGTTCCGGATGTCGGAACCATCGGGCCGGGCGACAAAGATATCCCAGTCACCCAGGCTCGAATGAGCGGCAAACGCGATCCAGCCTTTGCCGCGAACCTCCCGGGCCAGCTCTGCCTCGGATGAGGCTGGCATTCCTCGGCCCGGCATCGGGCTGAAAAACAGCGAACTGACAAGCACTACAGTTGCTCGTTTCATCGATGCATCACTCCTCAACAGGGGAAGCAGTATCACAGCGTTGCTAGCCTGTGAAAATACCTCGACCGGACGCGCCTCCGGCTCAAGGTGCCTTCAAGAGAGAGCCTACGCCGCCGGATATATGCCTATTCTGTCACCTCAATCCAGTAGATCTCATAAGGGCGGAGCGTAACACGGAGCGGATCGCGCTCAAGATCCGAGATCCTTCCAGTGCGAATCTGCTCCAGGTTATTGACGGCGCTCTCGGGGTTGAGTCGCACCACCCTCACGTTGCCTTTTCCCTCAGAAGGAAACTGCACCATCACTTCGTATGGCTTTCCTGCACCCTCGGAAGGAAAGTTCCAAAGGACCACGTTGACCCACGATCCGCCGCGCGCCGCGAGCGCCTTGAGATCAGGGCTCGTGCCTGTAACAGGCAGTTCTTGTCCCTTGATGAGACTCAGGAGTTTGAAAGCGTAATAAGCCGGCCGCATCCGACCCTGGTTGTCGTAAAGGCCGTCATATTGCGGCATTTCGTTCCACCAGCGAGCCATGAATGCAGTGCCTCGATCTGACAGGAACTTTGAAAAGACTGCCGGGTCAACGAAATAGTCACGAATGTGGTAATAGGATGACCTGGTGAGTCCCTTCTTGTAGAAGCCCAGAGTTGTTTCCAGGACGAAAGCGGGCTGAAAGTACGGATTCATGATCGGATTCCCCAGTGACATGTTCCACTGGTCGATCATTGTTTCAGCGTGACTTAGTTGGGAATGCTTCGCCAGCTTAGCCTTCATGCTGTCAATCAGCTTCTCGAATTCTCTGGGATCGTTGCTATACAGATGGAAGCAGAGAAAATCCAAAGGCGCCTCGCCCCGGCCTGCGGAATCGATCAGGGCGTCAATAAACGGGCTCTTGTGGTCGGCGGGCGCGGGGCCTCCGACCTTGACTGTTGGGTCAGCGCGGCGAATGGCGCTGACCGTATGCTGGTAGTATGAAAGGTAGCTCTGGAATGTCGGGAATTTGTATGGAACCCCGCCTGGCTCGCCGATATCCCCTTCGTTTGCTACCAGCCAGTACTCAATGCCGAACTTCCGATCCTGATTGCAGTGTCTAACCAACTGGTAAACCAGCTCCTCCCATTCCGAATAATCGGTGGGATCGACAATCTGGTCATCGATTTTCGGATACAAGACCTTGGGCTTGAAGCACAGATTCATGATCGGCTTGGCGCCGGTGGCAAGGACCGCTTCGATCGCCTTGTCGAGCGTCACCCAATGGTACTGGCCATGGGCAGGGTAAAGATCAAAGTATTCCTGTACAAACAAGTTGATCGTCTGAGGTTGAAGCTGACGGATTTGATCAATGTGATCGCCGATCATGGGTTGCTCACTCAAACCGCCTTGACCCAGCGCATAACGGGTGAGATCAATCGGTCCCAAGGTTCGGGACGTGTCGATACTGATTTTGACTTCAATCGGACTGGCTGCATATGCCTTGAAACCTGACAGAAGTGCCAGACCAAGGAATAGGCGTAAGATCAGTGCTCTTGATGCAACGTGACTTGTTTTCATGCCCACGCTCCTTCCGCCTATCGTGTTACGCATAGCAGACAGAGCCGCGACCGTCAGGGGGCGGGTAAGACCCGCTCGCTCACGCTCGCGGCTCTGTTCGGCCTGAACTCACTGGTACCGGATCATGATCCGGGCTTCTTTCAAGGACCCGGGAATCGTTATCCATTCGCCATCCCGGTCGAAATCCTGCCAGGCCTGCTCATTGACGGTCACAGAGGCAATCTTCTGATTCTCGGGCGCCCGAAATCGGATTTTCAGTCTCTTGACAGGATGACGGTTCGGAACAGAGACGTTGCACTTCACCGTGTTGGAGGCCATCTGGGATTGAACGGAATAAGAGATGGGGCCAAACTCGGTTTGCAGATTTTTGACTTCAATCTTCTCTCCATCTTTCAGCCAGCGGCGCGGCGTGGCCTGCATGAGCCACAGCTCCTCTCCTACGGTCCTGCAAAGCATGTCCGTCAAATTACGGGTCCAGTAGCCGGCAGCCCAGCCGGTCAATTCGAATACTCTCCCTTTGCCCCAGCTGCGATGCTCATAGGTTGTCAGAGTCTGGCGGGCAAGAGTAGTCGTCGATTGACTGTAGAGTGTGTAAAGGAAGTTCGAGACCAGGTCACGGTTGAGGTATTCCGTGGCGTGGCAGGCCCACTGGGGTTCGTCGGGGAGACTCGGATTCATCGGAGAGTAGGAATCCTCGAAAAAGTGAACTAGCCAACCGTTTTCCATGGATCCCGGCGGGAAGAGTTGAGTATCCAACAAACCTCCTTCCCACGGACCGTCCACCACAGCAGCGTACCAGCGCGTGGACTCGATCTGCCCCGGCACCCTCTCCAGATAAGCCGGCAGATAAGGAACCCATGTGTCGTCATTCAGTCGAACCAGTGGACGCTCGGCGGCAGCTCTCCGCATCCCGTCCTGAAGGCACTGCCGATAATCATTCGCTTCGGCTCGAAATTCCGCAGCTCTCGGATGACGAATCGACTCCAGCGCCCGGGTCATGAACTCCATGCCGCGCCAGATGTTGGCGTCAGAAAAAATGCTGGTGCCGTGGCTGCCGTCAGTCACCCGCCCGGGGGGAAACCAGCCATAATTGAGCGGCCGGCTTCCATCTCGATTCAACTTCTTCGATTCACTTCTCACACTCCTCACCCAGTCCATGCCTTTGAGGAGGGCGGGCATCTTCTCATCCAGCCAGGCCCGGTCATCCGAAAGTTCATAATAACGCGCCGAAGACCACAGGATCATCCCTTGGTACATCAGCCAGACCCAAGGGCATTGTTCCGGGGGAGCCCCAAAGAAGCCTTGCCAGTCTTTGATCGCAGGCGAGTCTGGAGCTGGGATCCCCTGCCAGTGGAAATATGGTTCCAGGTAGCGCTTCGCCAGGTCAAAATAACCCCGGCGAGCCAGATAGTCAGCCACAGCATAGGCCGTCACATGATGCCAGATCCGGTTGTAGACGATGGGTCCGGTTTGCAGTACCGAAAAGCCGTTGAGATCCAGGTCTGAATTTATGGCGACCCTGGGTAGGAAGGTGCGATACAGATTGTTGAACAGGGGCTCAGGGACGGTTATTTGGGCTCCCTGGTTTTCCAGGCTGCTCCAGAAGGACAGAGTTCTTTCCAGGGCCTTTTCGTAACCCAAGGCCCGCACTGAATCCAGGCGGGAAGGCGAAACAGGCCGGTAAAAATTGGCGCAGGTCCAGCTTTTTGTTTCCGAAGGCCCCAGCTCGACCATTGCTCTGAATCGCTTTCGATCTCCCGTCACCGGGACTTCAGTAAACTCCAGCGCGGGGTCTGCTACTGCAACCAGTTGCCCAAGCAGATAAAATCCTCCCTTGCGCCAGGCAAGGTCTCTGACATTCGACAGCGGCATTGGCCCGGAGAAGTCTTCGTTGGTGAACTCAATACCCAGAGAGGTCTGCCGCGGATGAACTGACGGGTTGGAAACCTGGATCTTTGTCCAAGCCAACAGGGGTTCGATACCGGTCTTTATTTGCTCCCCCTCCAGGGGATAAGCAAAATTGGTTTGAATGATGTCCAAGCCTGCGTCACTCCATTCGGAGGTGACAATCAGATGGAACCCGTCCTTGAGATGCTGGCGCACCCTGCCGCCGCCGTACTCGGGGAATTGGGGCGCTTCCCCGACTCCGAATTGCATGGTGTATCCTGAAGCTCGCGGCTGCCAGGGCGTGTCCGGATGCAATTTCGGATCTCCCCCCACCGACCTGGAGGCAACCCCGATTTTCCCGTTATTCCAGAGAATGAATTCATCGTTGTGATCCGGCCACCCCAAGTACGTTCGCGAGTACCTCAGGTCAGGAAAGCGTTCATAGAAATAAGATGCATCCACCTCAGGCATTCGTGCGATATGATCGATGGACCGGGATTCGATCGGCCAGTCCTGCTTTTGCTCGACGAACTCCCAAATTCTCTGGTCGAGCTTCGGTTCATACTCGTGGAGACCGGTCCACTGGAAGTATTTCTGGGCGCAGGACACGAAGGGCTCGTTCAAGCTCCGGCTGACTTTGTCAGCCGCCTCCGATCTTCGTGCCCCTGTTTCGCTCCATGTGCCTGAGCGGCTGACGTAAAGCCCCAGGTCGCGGATCCAGAGATAGGGATGCTGTTGTAGCATCCGGTCTGAAAAGGCGAAGCCATAGCCATGCGCGAGCTTGATTCGAAACCAGGCAGGCTCGTCGCCCGGGTTTGTAAAGGTCGCTCGTAGTCCGTTGGGATACTCCGGGGAATCCTGCCGGAGTTTCTCCGTCTTCAGAGAAACGCTCTCATTGATCGTCGTCAATTCGATCTGAGACAACCAGGGAGATTCGGGACCGGCATTTTTCCACTGGACGGTGAAGGTCTCAGCTGCCCAAACGGCGTGGGGCGTCATCAGGACAAACAGCAGCAAGAAGAAAGCTGGACAGACCGGCTTAACCATAGCGGTAACTCGCAGCGAATGATGTCGCATAGATAGACCCATCCTCTCTCTTGAAAAGTTCTGCGAACGCTGGCACTGACGCCTGGTTAGTTTGTGTCGCGAATCAGGTGTTTGAGCAACATTCCGGATTCGCCAACTTGGACTTCGACCTGGACCTGGACGATGGGGTCCTATGTAATTAGTTGGAATTACGACATTTAGATGAACACAATCCAACCGTCCTCAATCGACGTCCACGTCGAAGTCCAGGTCTAGGTCCAAGTCCAGGTCCAGGACGCGAATCAGGGAATTTCGCGACAGAAACCAGTTAGTATTGAGCCACAACCTTGTATGTACCTTGAGCTGGTTTCTGGATTCGCACCCACTCTTTTTGTTTGTCAAAATCGGTCCAGGTCTGGCCGTTGACAGTAACCGACTGTATCGGCTTGGCCTGGGGGTGGCGCAGGCGGAGCAGAATAGTGTCCGGACGGTTGCGCTCCGGCGCCTGGATGGTTGCACTGATCTTACCCGAGCCGGCCTGGCTTTCAATCACCATGGAGAGGTTACCAAAATAGGTCGGCGCTCTTTCGATTTCGATTCGCTTCCCATCCTCAAGCCATTTCCGCGGAGTGGCCTGGCCAAGCAGCAGCGTATTGTTGTCCCACTCATGGATCAACATGTTCCGGTATAACTCAAACCAGGCACCATCCGTGCTGGGCGGCCCGAAATACTGGCCGTGAGTCCAGCGATGTTCGACCGGCTCGAGCGCGGAGTGGCTGAAGGCGCAAGCCATGTAACTGTAAAAGGCGCGGACGGCCGCTTTGGCATCGTCACGCAAGAGGTAAGCAGTTGCCTGCTGATTGTATACAGGCTCATTGGCCATCCCCCAGCCTTTGAGGAACAGGTTGTCCTCATGGTCATTCAAAAGCCAGTCCGCCATCTCTCCCGTCGGCGCAAGGGCTTTCAGACGCGGCAGGTGCACCGATCCGGTATCCACATCGGCGACGTACCATTGGTCCAGAATTCTGCGGGGAGTCAGCGCCTCACAGGGAACGTAGGGGATCCAGGTGTGATCTCGTAATTGCACCAGGGTGGAACGCATCGTACCATTGCCGAACCCTCTCTCGATCGCCTGGTAAATCTTTCTTGAGGCCTCCAGGCACTCTTGCGCCCGTGGATGGCCAATCTGCTGGAGGACCTGCCCAAACAGATCCAGGCCGGCGTACATATAGGCCTGGTTGAATCCCCAAATTCCATCACCTGTGCCATCGTTGAGAGGTCCGTATACGAGGCCCGTGGCTGCGCCTTCGCCGCGGCTCGCAGTGTTGAGCTCCGCGAGGCACCAGTCGAGAGCCTTCATGGTATAAGGCAGGAGCTTGTCCAGCAGGCCGCGATCCCGGGCCAGAAGGAAGTTTCTGGAGACGGCGTAGAGCATGCCGGGCGTGTAGATTACCCAATTGGCGACACCGTTCAGGTGCCCATTGTGCTCCTGAGAATTGCGGTAGATGGCCAGCATCTCCTCGGCCGAGATCTGCGGATAGCCGCGAAAGTCGTAGAGCATGTTGTCCACATAAACCGCCTGGTTGACAGGCCAGGGAGTGCCGGTCTGCATGTAAGCGAAATTGGAATATGGAAGATCGATCCGTATGTCTTCTCCCTGCCCGCCGTGCCGGCGAGGCAATCGCAAGGCGTGCCAGAGAGTAGCCTGGAAAAGGTCGTTGACCACCTTTTCCGGGACTCGAAACTGCGCGCCGCGGGCAACGTAGTCCGACCAGAACTGCAAAGTGGCGGCTCGGGCGGTTTCGAAGTTGATGCCGAGCAGCGTGTCCTGGTCTTTGGAGTCAGCCGTGGGAGAAGGGAGCTTAACCACAAATTCCTGAGAGCCGTTGGCCGGCAGCTTCAGGGAGAGAGTGGCGGTGACTCTCCTCAGGGCCCTTTGATATTCGCGTATGCCGTTCCACTGCACTCCATCCGGGGCACCCTGGACACTAAAGAGAATCCGGCGGTAGGAAGCTTCCTTGATGATAGTGGAGTCCGCGTGTCTTTCCGCCTCGACCTCTGAGCTTGTATACTCCTGGAACTGCCTGCGGTGCGTCATGGAAACGACGAGTTCACGCATCCGGGATTCAAGATTCGTGACCTTAACCCTCTGGAGAAGCACCATCGCAATATCACCACGCCGCTCTTTGGGAGGGCCATTCAGAGGGTAGGCAAACTGCTCGACATCATATCGCACATTGTCCTTCTCGAAGACCGTTGTAATCACCGGAAGGCCGTCGCGGAGCGTCTGTCCTTTCCACGTCGACTCAATCCCTTTGGCAAGATCGCCGAAATCAAACCAGAAGCGGAAGCGGTCCGGGTTGCCGTAATCGTTCCAGACACCCGCGCCGCGGTCGATCCCGAACTTGGGGATGGCGCTGTCCCAGGTTAAGGCTACGATATGCCCTGGTTCCGGCTGGTTCGGGTGCTTATAGGCGGGGCTGCCCATGTCCTCCCAACGCGAGGTGAATTGCTGGTAATCCGCTTCGGGTTCCGACTGAATACGATCCAGGATGCGCAATCCCTTCCAGGAGCTGAGCTCTTTCTGATGATCAGCAAAAGGAAGAGGCGAATCTCCCGCGGTCAAATAAACATCCAGAGAAGGTATCCAGATAGCCTTGTTCCGCTCCAACTGCTCGGCACTCACGGTGAACCCACGCGTCCCCTCGGGGTTCATCTGCACGGTCAATTTGCTCGGGCTGACCACGAAGGCGGGATCTTCATTGAGACGGCGGGCCGTGTCTGCGTCGCTCTGAGCAATCAGGTCAGCCCAGATTATGTGAAGATTCTGAAACCTGCTCGGAGGTTCAGCCGGCCAGACCAAGGTAAAATCAAGGCCGTCCGCATCGCCTTTGCCGGCGGACGACTGCCAGGCGTCTCCCTTCAATCCTTCCCCGGATTCCAGGGAATACCCGGCCGCATTTTGCACTTCGACGCCACGGCTGGCCGGGGTCAGCTTGATGTAAAACGGCTTTGGCTCCGGCGATTGATGCCCCCACGAAATTCGAATCCGGAGTTTTTGGGCAGGCATG
>Ga0315275_10005566_pt1 | contig 11956 bp, 8 predicted proteins | sample YL17G03_0_MG_FD_205557 | JGI IMG/M metagenome (GOLD analysis project Ga0315275, IMG submission 205557) | Sediment microbial communities from Yellowstone Lake, YNP, Wyoming, USA - YL17G03_0 | ecosystem: Environmental > Aquatic > Freshwater > Lake > Sediment | place: USA: Wyoming | collected... | reverse complement strand
CGCGAAGGTCAACGGAATGGGCGTCCGCCGCCATCTCCGACGTCAGAGCGTAGGTCTTCTTCAAGAACCGGCTGATCGGGAGGAAGAACAGGAGGTCGGTGATGAAGGAGATGGCCAGCCCCTTCAACGGGTCCCTCGAGTCGCAGTGATGGAGTTCGTGGAGGACGACCGCCCGAAGCTCTTTTTCGTCAAGGGCGTCCACGAGCTTCGTGGACAGGAAGACCCGAGGCTTCAGGAATCCAGCTGTGAGCGCCATGGGCCGAAGGTCCTCGAAGATCGTGGCGCCACTCAGGAAAGTGGGGCGCGGGATGCCCCCGGGAGGGACGGCCTTTCGCTCGACCGCGTCCATGAAAGCCAGCGTCCGGAAAACCCGGAGCGCCGTCCTGTAAAGGGCGTACAGGAAAGCGAAAGACAAGAAGACAAGAAGGAGCGCTTTGCCCCCTTCGCCGAGGACTTGAAGGAACGCGGTCAGCCCGAGGCATCGGACATTGCAGGCAAAGGCTTCCGGGCTCGGCAGAGATATGAGGATGGCGACGGTCTCCGGATGCCGGGAGAGGTAGAAAAAAGCGGCAAAAAAGAAGAGGGAAAGCACGCCCAGGAGGAGCCCGGGCCGCATCCCGTTCCTATCCGCGTTTCTTTTCATGCCTTTTCTTCTTGATCAGTTCTTCGAGCCTGTCGGTCTCGTCTCCGTTCATCCTCGAATAGATTTCGGTGAACGCTGAGACGGCCAGGTCCGGTGAGACCTCAAAAGCCCTGTGGAGAAGGTCCCCCGTGACGGCGCCCTGATAAGCGTTCCGGGATACGGCCGGAGTGAAGAGGATCGTCCCGGAGTCCCGATCTTTCCTGACGAAGCCCTTCTTGGAGAGCCGGCCCAGAACGGTCAACGCCGTGGTATAAGCGATCCTCTTCGTGATACGAATTTCCTCATACAGGTCGCGCCCCTTCAAGGACCCTTTCGTCCAGAGGATCTCCATGAGCGGGAGCTCGAGCTCGGCGGACAGGGGGCCTATACTCCCCTTTTTCGATAGGCTTAATAAATTCATGGAGCCATGATATTCTACAAGCTGTAGAATGTCAAGGAAGCTACGGACTCCTTCGGGGTCTTCCGTTAATAAGTCGGCAGGAATGCCGCGGCCTCGCTAGATCGGGGACACAATACCAATTTCCCGATTATTCGATCGGGCCGTTCTTCCGGGGGGGGGAGCTTTTGAATCAGGAATTTGGTATTGTGTCCCCAATTTTTCAACTGGCTTCCGCTTGGCCGGTTTCTACGATATCCTTGAACTGGCAGAGCGAATGGTTCCAAATGACATCGTGGATGAACGCCGGGAACAGCAGACGGAACAGTCTCCACAACGGCCCCGTCATCCTGGTGCGGCCGCGCGTGAAATTGAAGGCGACATAAATGGACAGGGTGTGGATATCGCCGCCGGATTTCTCGATTTCAAAAAGGAGCACACCGCCTCGCGCAAACCCATTTCGGACCCGGTAAACCGCCAGGCGTTCGCCGACGATCCGTTCCAGGACCAGGCTGAACGACAGGAAGCGAAAAGGGAGCTTGTAGCGGATCTCACATCCCGGGACGTTCGGCTGACCGAAGCATCTGCGGATACGGACCCACCGCGGCTGGAAGAAGCCGCGGTCAATTTCGCCGAATCGTCCAAGTTGGCCCATGATCTCGGCGCCGGGAGCTCGAATTTTAATGGTGTACATGCGCTCGAACTCCCAACGGGAAGGAACGGGGATGTCGAGTTGGGCGATGTCGCGGGAGAAAACGAGGCGCTTGGCCTGGAATCGCTCTCTCGCCACTCCCGTCGTGAAGCGCCCGAAGCCTTCCCAATGTAATCCGAACATCAACTCCGCAAGGTAGTTCCGGAGGGTGATGAGCACGCCGCCGGTCAGGATGGAGCCGAGGGTCTCGGGGCGGATCATCGAGAGGAAGATGGCTTCGTACCAGTCATCCCCGCTGGCGATGCGCCAAAGGATCTTCTCCAGGTGCCGATCGGAGGCCAGCTTCGTCTTCCGCTCGGTGATCACGGCCTGATACAGGATCCGGCTCAACGACGACGAGCTGAAGAAGACCCGGTTCAGGAAGAAGACGACCGCGGCGAAATGGTTGTCCTTCCGAAAGCGCCGGAGCGTCGGCCCGTATCCCTGCCGGAGACTGCGATGGTCGAGGCCACCGGTCAAAACGGTTTCGGCCAGGGCCTTTCCGGTCACATGGGCGGACAGGATCCCGTCCTTGTTCAGCCTCGAGGTGGCGAGATCGCCGATCGCGGCAATCCGGTCTCCGAACGGCCGCCTGGCCGAACCGACGACCATGTAGGGGATGCAAACGCAGGCCGGTCTCAGACGGGCCTGAGAGGGGATGAGTTTGCGGATGTGCGGCAATTCCAGGAATCGCCGTATGATGTCATGGATATTCCCGCGTCCGGTCAATGCATCCACGCTCGGCCCCATCAAGACCACCGTTACGAACCCGCGCTTCGGCACCAGCGAACACATTTCCAGGCGCAACGACCTCGAACCGTATTCGACGAAGTGGACCGTCCCTTCCAGGCCCGCGGGAACGCCGGGCGGCATTTCCAGTTCAAAGACCAGGGCGCGTCGCCGCCGCGGAGGTGAAAACCCCGGGATCGTTCCTTGAAGGATGCGCAGGGCCCCCCCGTCCGTTTCGCGAAACGCGGGGACTTCGTTGACACCCGCCGCAAAAACCGACAGGTCCGCCTCAAGGGTCGCCTCCACGCCTCCGGAGCTATAGCGGATCACCGGTTTTCCGTTCTCCGAGAAGCGGACGTCCCCCACTTCGCCGCCGACGAGCTCCGCCCCGGCCTTGGCGGCTTCCTGGAGAAGGAACGAATCGAGGCCGTGGTGACCGTCGGTTCGCCGCGGGGGCCAGACTCCGCGATAGATCGAGAGCATTTCCCGTCCCTCGGGCACGGCCAATTCGATGTTCTTCCAGTAGCCCTGAATATTGACGGTGTGAATCCGGCTTTGGATCACGTCCTCGGGGAGGTCTATGTTCAGGCTCTTCAGGACATCGCTCAATCTCGGGGAGATCCCGCCGGCGCAATAGTTGCATCCGTTCCATGCGGCTTGCGGGATATCCGCCGGACGGGACCTCGCCGGCCAGCGACGCTCGAAGATGACGACCCGGAGAGCCCGGCCCATCTCCGCAGCCCTCCGAAGCAAATGGATCGCAAAGAACGCCCCCGCCGGGCCGCCCCCGATGACGGCCACCTTGGCGCCGGGGTCCAACGCGATCCGTTTCCGGCGATCCGCCGTCTTCATTTGGATAGAGACCCGGGACTCGCGCCGCGAGTCAGTGCTTCGGCACGGGAGGGGGCCCGTCGGGAACGAACGGTTTGTAGACCACGCCCTTCGTCTTCTCCCGGAACTCGGCCTGGATCGCTTGGAGGAGTTTCGCGTCCTCGACAAGGTCCACCATCGTCGCCGCCATGCCCTTAGCCGCGTAAAGAAGCCCTTTGTGTCCGATCGACATCCCGCCGCAAGCGACCACGGGCCAGGCGTGCCACGGCGCGTCCTTTGGCGCGGTCGTTGCGTTCATGCTCAGCGTGGGAACGATCCAGCTCACGTCGCCGACATCCGTCGAACCTCCGTCGGGATCCGCCTTCGGCGCCGCCCAGGGCTGAACAGCGCCGTCGAGGCCCGTGGGATCCACGCCGGTCGCGCGCTGGATCTCCTTGGCGAACTCCTGTTCCTCCGGCGTGAACGGGATCGGGCCGAGCCACTGGAGGTTCGCGAACATCGCTTTTTCCCCGGTGATGTTGACCAGGGTCTCCCAGTCGCCCCCCTGCACCGTGAGCTTCGATTCGACCTCGGCCATCATGGCCGCGCCCTCGGCGATCCGGCGGGCGCGGCCGAGCAGGTGCTCGACCCCGGCGCCCTTCGAATCGCGAAGCCAGCACCAGAGCTTGGCGTAGGCCGGCACCACGTTCGGCACGTCGCCCCCGTTTAAAATCGTGTAGTGCATGCGGACGGTGGGCCTGACGAATTCGCGCATGCGGTTCAGGCCCGTGGTGAAGAACTCCAGGGCGGCCACCGCGCTGCGCCCGTTCCAGGGGTCGGCCGCTGCGTGCGCGGTTTTGCCGTTGAACTCGACGATGAAATCGATGATCGCTTGCGAGCCGTCGACGGAGACCCGGGTCTTCCCGTCGGGGTGCCAGGTCAGACAGACGTCGAGGTCGTTGAACATCCCCTCGCGGGCCATGTACACCTTGCCGCCCACCGCTTCCTCGGCGGGCGTGCCATAGAAGCGAATCGTGCCCTTGAGTTTTCCCGCGTTCATCAGGTCTTTGACGGCCACAGCAGCTCCGAGGGCAGCCGCGCCCAGCAGGTTGTGCCCGCAGCCATGGCCCGGAGCGCCAGCCTGCAGGGCTTCCTTCCGGGGTTGGGCTTTCTGCGACAGGCCCGGCAGGGCGTCGTATTCGCCGAGGACACCGATGATCGGCCGGCCCTCACCGTAGCTCGCCACGAACGCGGTCGGCATTCCCGCGACACCGCGTTCAACTGCGAAGCCCTGCTGTTCGGCGTAGTCCGCGAGCGCCTTCGATGATCGGGTCTCGAGCAGGGCGGTTTCGGCAAAGCCCCAGACGCGATCGCTGAGATCGATGATCTCGGCTTTGCGCCTTTCGATGGAGGCGACAGCTTCCTCCTTCTTCTTGATGGAGTCACCCGCCGCCAACTGCGAAATGATCAACAGGCCGGCAAGCAGGACCGCGGCGCTCGGAAGACGTGTTTTCATGAACATCCTCTCTTTCGTTTCAAGCCCGGATTCGAAGAGAGGAAACTATATAGCCCCGCCCGGATGACTGTCAACCCTCGACTCCCCCGGCATGAATGCCGGGGCCGGGCTTCCCAGTCCCGGTCCGGGCAAAGCCGGGACCGGGGCTTGCTCGGGATCAACCCTGAGCCGCACTTCGCGTCCCCGCTCTGTCCCTTTCCATGCGCGAGCGAATTTGATACGCTTATCGGGTAAAGCAGAGGAGGATCGCCATGACAAGAACGCGTTCGATACTTCTGGCGGCTATGGGATTCCTGATCCTCATGCCGGCGGCGTTCGGCATCGGCAATACGCCCGCCGCCCAATTGCATCCGGATACACACGACTGGCCGGCCCTGTTCAGCGCGGACCTCTCCGACGCCGAGTTCCCTGCGGGCATCTGGACGGTCGAGGACGGCATCCTCACGGCGAGCGAGGACCAATGCATCTGGACAAAGCGGGATTACGAGAACTTCATCCTCGACCTGGAATTCAAGACGGCGCCGGGGACGAACAGCGGCGTCATCGTTTATTGCTCGGATGCGGCCGACTGGATCCCCAACTCGGTCGAAATCCAGATCGCGGACGATACCGCCAAACAATGGGCCAAGGCCCCGGCGACCTGGCACTGCGGCGCCATCTTCGGCCATCTCGCCCCGACCCGGAGCCTCGTCAACAAGCCCGGCGAGTGGAACCATTACACCATCACCTGCCAGGGAAAGAAGATCTACGTCATACTAAACGGCGAGCAGGTCACGGCGCTGGACATGAGCCTCTGGACATCAGCCAAGTACAATCCGGACGGGAGCGAGATCCCGGCCTGGCTCAGCAAGCCCCTCGCCGAGCTGGCGACGAAGGGCCGCATCGGCCTCCAGGGCAAGCACGCCGGCGCGCCCATCTACTTCCGGAACATGCAGATTAAAGAAATCAATTAGGGACACAATACCAATATCCGAATTAATTTATCGAGCCGCTTTTCCAGGGACGATTTTTCTAATTCGGAATTTGGTATTGTGTCCCCAATTTCGGAGGAACATTGGAAGACCACATTCTCAAGGAGATCCTTTCCCAGCCCGACGTCTGGCGGCGAACGCTCGACCGGATGTTCGGGAAAGACAGCCCGCTTAAAAAGATCAACGCGCTCATCGGGCATGGCCCGGTACTCTTTACGGGCATGGGCTCGTCCTATTATCTCTCCATGGCCTCGGCTCCGATGTGGCAGCACTACGTCGGCGGCAAGGCACGAGCCCTGTCGGCGTCGAACATTATCACCTATCCCGAGATCTGCGCTCCCGGTTCCGCGAAAGGCACGGTCTTCGGCATCTCGCGTTCGGGCGAGACCTTCGAGACCCGGGACGCCCTCCGCCTTCTAAGGCGGACCCACGGATGGAGATCCATTGGCGTGACCTGCCATCCGAACTCCCCGGTCCTCGAGGAGGCCGAGATCTCCATGGTCCTCGACGAGGCCGCGGAGACAAGCCGGTTCACGACCCGTGCCCTGACGACCACGGTGCTGGCCCTGCAGGCCCTCGCGGCCATGCGAGCGAAGAATTCGGAGCTCGAGGGCGAATTGCAGCGCCTGCCGGACCTAGCCGACGGCCTCCTAACTCAATTCGAAGCGCTCGTCAAAGACAAAGCCACGCGGGGAAGCTACAACCGTTTCGTCTATCTCGCCCAAGGCCCCTATCTGGGATTCGCAATGGAGCTCATGTTGAAAGCCGAGGAGATCATCCGAGTTCCGGCGGAAGCCTGTGAGACCCTCGAATACCTGCACGGTCCGAAGTTCGCCGCCGACGCGGCGACGCTCATCACCGTCATCCTTTCCGATGCCGGGGCGCAATATCAACTGGACGCGCTGGCGAAGCTCAAGGACATCGGGGCGAAGGTCGCGGTCGTCTGCGAGAAAGCGACGGCGGACATCGTGGCGGGCACGGATTTCGTCATCGAACTGGGCTCGGGGCTGTCCGACTACGGGCGGATGTTACTCGTGATGCCGCTGATGCAGTTCTTCATCTATCACAGGGCTATCGCGGTCGGCCGGTCGGCCTGGATAAAGGAAATGGTGTATGAAAAATAGGGGCAAAGTTCATTTCTTCAGATCATCCCACTTTTCGTTCGCGCCGGGAGGCTCCACGCGTCCACCGAGGATCTTGCCCAGGAACTCCTCGATCGCCGCGTAGCGTTTGTGCACGTTGGTGATCCCGCCTCCCCCCATATGGCCTGCATTGCCGAAGACGAGATACGTGACGTCCTTCCCGTTCTTCCTTACGGCGGCGGCCATCCAGTCGGACTGTTCCAGCTTGACCCGCGTGTCATTCGCATTGTGGGAAATGAAGAGGGGCCGGACGATCCGGTCCGCTTTGAACAAAGGGCTGATCCTTTTCAGGAATTCCGGGTCCCTGCCCATCCGCTTTTCGAACTGGGCCCGGCCTGTTGTCCAGCGGGGGGGCATGGCTGCCAGGAAGGCGTTCAGGTCGCTGACTCCGCTCATGTCCACGCCGCAGCTGAATTCCAGCGGCCTGAAGGCCAGGCACGCCAATGCGGCGTATCCGCCAAAGCTCCCGCCCATGACGGCCACTCTCCGGGAATCCGCTATACCTTTGGCCACGACCCAATTCTTTCCGTCCACCAGGTCCTGGATGATCTTGCCTCCCCACTCCAGGTCGCCGGCGTTCTGGTAAGCCTTGCCATAGCCCGTCGAGCCCCGGAAATTCACTTGGAGGACGGCGTATCCCCGATTGGCCAGCCACTGCACGATGAAATTGAGGGTCCAGGTGTCCCGGGTCCAGGGCCCTCCGTGCACAAGGACGACGAGGGGAAGCCCTTTGGCCGGCACGCCCACCGGACAGGTCAGATAGCCGTAGATGGTCAGGCCGTCCTCGGCCCGGAAGCTGATGGGCTCCATTTTCGCAAACTCGAAATGTTCGAGCTTGGGGTCCTCGGAGAATAGGAACTCGACTTTTTTAGCGACCCGATCGAACAGATAGAAGCCTTTCGGGCCGTCGGCGGCGCGGAAGCCCACGACCCAGGTCCTGTCCGCCCGGTCCCGGCTTCTCACGGAGATCTCCCCCTTCCGGACGGTCTTGAGAAGCTCGATATCCTCGGCGACACCCTTGTCAAAGAAGGTCCACTCCGCCTTTTCCTTCAGAAAGGACACCCCTTCGAGAGTGTTGCTGGCGGGATTGATCATCCAGTCGTACAGGTCAAAGTGCGGGTCTTCGGCCAGAGCTTTCCTTTCGCCCGTCCGACAGTCCACCTCGAGAAGCCGCTCCGCGTCGGCGTCGAGACTGCTGACGATCCAGAGCTTGTCGTTGCCGGCATTGAAGCCGATGACTCCCGTATTGTCCGAGTCGATCTCGCCGGGGCCCCAGCGGATGAGCGGCCGCCATGGCTCCTTGGCGCCGTCGCGGACGCGGATCTCGGTGGAGCCGTCGGGCTTCTTCAGGACGGCGGCCCTCACGACCATGTCGTTGTCCGCGAAGAAGCTATCCGCATCGCCGGGATTCTCCGCAGCCAGCTCGAGCGCCCCCGTCTCCAGGTCGAGGCGATAGACGTCGCGCAAGCGCCGGTCCCGGGCGTTCAGATGGATGAGGACCTTGTCCGGATATTTCGGGTTGCGTATCAGCGTGCTGGCCCTGACCCCCGGGAGGGGAGTGAGATCACGGACGGACCCCGTCTTGATATCGATCTGGAACAGGTGATAGGCTTCGTCACCCGCCTGATCCTGGAAATAGAGCAGTTTCTCCCCGTTCTCTTGCCAGTAAAAGGACTCGATCCCCTGTCGGGAATCGGAGGTGACGGCCCGGTCATCGTTCCGGCCGAGGGTTTTGATCCAGACGTTGGGGAATCCGTCGACGGAGGCCACATAGGCCAGCTTCTTCCCGTCCGGCGAGAGCTTCGGCAAGGTACGATCGGCGTCCTCCAATATAAGGGCGCGGGGAAGGAGGGGCGGGAGTTCGGCCCGAAGGCCGGGACTTCCTAAGGTCCCGAGGAGGCTCAGGCTTAAGATCCACGACATCTTCCTATAGGCTGGATTCATCAAGAATCGCTCCTTTGGTTCTTCGGTCTCTATTCACTTATATATACGCATTCCCCAACAATTTGGCTGGCAGGAGTGGGGACACAATACCGATTTCCGAAATCGGAATGTTTCCCCTGGAAAGAGGCCATGAAATGACGATCCGGAAACGGAATGGGCATTCCCGATCGGGCCCCCGTCAGGCGCGCGCCCGGCGGATGCTCGAGGCCAGGTCCTCGTACTGGCGGCGGATCTCGTGGGGGATGTGGCGGCCGAACGTGTCGAGGAAGCCCTTGATGTCATCGAGCTCGGGCCCCCATTCCTCCGGCTTGAACTCGAAGAGCTTCTTGAGGTTCTCCGGCTGGACGTTCAGGTTGTATGTCTCGATGTCCTCGACCTTGGGAACCAGCCCGATGGGCGTCTCCCGGGCACCGACCTTGCCGTAGACACGGTCGAGGATCCATTTGATGACCCGGATGTTGTCACCGAACCCCGGCCATATGAACTTCCCGTTTTCGTCGAGGCGGAAGGCGTTCATGGAGTAGATCTTTGGGGGGCAGCCGATGAGCTTCCCCATGTTGATCCAGTGACGGAAGTAGTCGCCCATGTTGTAGCCGCAGAAGGGCAGCATGGCGAACGGGTCACGACGCAGGACGCCGACCTTGCCGGCGGCGGCTGCCGTCGTCTCCGAGCCCATCCGGGCCCCGAAGAAGACGCCGTGGTCCCAGTCGAAGGCCTCGGTCACGAGCGGAATGAGCTGCGAGCGGCGCCCGCCCAGGATGATGGCCGAGATGGGGACGCCCTGCGGGTTGTCGAACTCCTTCGAGAGCGTGGGGCAATTGTAGAGCGAGACCGTGAACCGCGAGTTCGGCTGGGCGGCCTTCGTCCCGAGCGACGGGTTCCAGGGATTGCCCTGCCAGTCGAGGAGGTGCTCCGGGACCGGCCCGTCCAGTCCCTCCCACCAGGGGCTGTTCATGTCGGTATCGAGGGCGACGTTCGTGAAGAGCGTCGGGTAGAAGTTCGAAGCCTTGAGCGTCCTGATCATGTTCGGGTTGGACTTCATCGAGGTCCCGGGGGCGACCCCGAAGAACCCGGCCTCGGCGTTGATGGCGTAAAGGCGGCCGTCGGGCCCGACGTTGAGCCAGGCGATGTCGTCGCCGATGGTCGTGATCTTGTACTCGGGAAGGGCGGACTCGAGCATGGCCAGATTGGTCTTGCCGCAGGCCGACGGCAGGGCCGCCGTGATGTAAGTGACCTTGCCGTGGAGGTCCTCGATGCCCATGATGACCATGTGCTCGGCGAGCCAGCCCTGCTTCAGTCCGAGGTAGGAGGCGATGCGGAGGGCGAAGCACTTCTTGCCGAGGAGGGCGTTACCGCCGTAGCCGGAGCCGATGCTCCAGACGAGGCCCTCCTCCGGAAAGTGCATGATGTAGCGCTTCGCGGGGTCGAAATCGCCCACGGAGTGGATGCCCTTGACGAAGGTCTCGCGGCTTCCGATCTTGTCGAGGACGTGCCGGCCCATCCGGGTCATGATGCGCATGGAGACGGCGACGTAGGAGACATCGGTGACCTGGACGCAGGCCCGGGCGTACGGAGAATCGGGGTGCCCCATCATGTAGGGCAGGACGTACATCGTCTTGCCGCGCATGGCCCCGCGGGAGAGCTTCGTCATCAGCTCCTTGGCTTCCTTGGGGGACTTCCAGTTATTGTTGGGGCCGGCCGCGTCCTTGTCGGACGGGCAGACGAAGGTCAGCTGTTCGGTTCGGGCGACGTCACTCGGATGGGAGCGGTGGAGGTAGGACTTGGGCCAGGCCGCGTGGTTGAGCTCGCGGAAGATGTCGTTCTTCCCGATGTGCTCCTCGCTCATCCCCATTTCGATAAGCCGGCGCGCTTCCCCTTCGGAGCCGTCGCACCAGTAGATGTTTCGAGGCTCGAAGAGCCGGGACTGTTCCTCGACCCAGCGTTCAACGGGTGTCGTCATGAGGAATAAGAATTAGCACAGGCCTCCCGAAAATGCAATTTCCGGGACATGATACCCGTTTCCGAAATGGGGTAATTCACGTATAATCCGGGGGAGATTTTGGAGTTTCGGAAATTGGTATTGTGTCCCCTTAAGATCGGATCGATCGAGATCGACTTCCCGGTCGTTCTCGCCGCGCTGGCGGGCTACAGCGACCTCCCCTTCCGGCTCCTGTGCCGCTCGCTCGGGGCGCCCTTCTGCACGACCGAGGCCTTGCTCGACCGGCAGGTCATGATCGAAAAAAGGGTTCGCCGGCGGATGACGAGGCTCGATGACGCCGACCACCCGGTCGCTGGCCAGATCATGGGCAGTGAGCCGGAGGTCATGGCCGAGGCCGCCGTGAAGCTCGCAGAGATGGGGTTCGACGTCATCGACCTCAATTTCGCTTGTCCCGTCCGCAAGGTGGTCTCGAAGAAACGCGGCGGCTTCCTCATGAGCCGTCCCGGCGAGACGCTGGAGATCGTCCGGGCGGTCGTCAGGGCGGTCCCGGCCCGGCCGGTCACTGTCAAGCTCCGGCGATCGTTCCTCGAGACGGACACGAGCGGCGACGAGTTCCGGGAGATCGCCCGGGGCTCCTTCGATGTAGGGGTCGCCGCCGTCACCATCCACGCCCGGAGCGTCGACCAGAAGTATAAAGGCCGGGCCGATTGGGAGTTCCTAGCCCGGGCCAAGCGCGAGTTCCCCGACCGGACGATCATCGGCTCGGGGGACGTCCACACGGCCGCCGACGCCCTGCGGATGCTCGAGGAGACGGGCGTCGACGGGGTCAGCGCGGCGCGCGGAGCCATCGGCAACCCCTGGCTGTTCCGGCAGGCGCGCGACCTGGCCGCCGGACGGGCGCCCTTCAAGCCGGATATCGCGGCCCAGCGCGAGGTCATCCTGCGTCACTATAGGCTGGCCTGCACGTTCCTCGACCAGGGGCGCGCCCTCCATATCATCCACAACTTCGGCATCCGGTACGCCAAGATGCACCCCCAGCCATCCAAGGCCCGCGCGGCGTTCTACACGATTCGGACGGAACAACAGCTGATGGCATTGCTGGAAGCATGGTACCGCTGAGGGGTCAAGTCTTAACATTTAACTTTTTTGTTAAATGTTAAGACTTGACCCCTATTTGCAGCAGCTCGACCGGCGC
>Ga0315275_10005564_pt1 | contig 11960 bp, 3 predicted proteins | sample YL17G03_0_MG_FD_205557 | JGI IMG/M metagenome (GOLD analysis project Ga0315275, IMG submission 205557) | Sediment microbial communities from Yellowstone Lake, YNP, Wyoming, USA - YL17G03_0 | ecosystem: Environmental > Aquatic > Freshwater > Lake > Sediment | place: USA: Wyoming | collected... | reverse complement strand
CCAGCAATCGGCCAGTCGCTCATGTCTTTCTTCGGTTTGTACTCAGGAAAGAATGATCGCGTGTCCATTCCTCAACCCATCGCCTTTCCTGCGTAAGGTCTTTTCCGAGGCGAGGCAAATGTCGGAATCCATAGCCTTTCCTCGCCTCCGAGCTCTCTCGACGCATTATGAATTCGAGTCGCGGGTCTGCGGAAACAATCTTTCAACGGCAGATATAGCCTGTTCCACTATACTAGCCAGGTCAGGTGTCGCAGCGACTATTCCTAGGTCGGCCGTGTAGTCTTTAGGGCCCATTTTCACGGGATACCGTGCGCTTACCGCATGAGGAGACGTGAAATGTGTGATCATGACGCACTTGCCATATGAGACTATTGCCTCGATGAGCAAGTCTGCCGATTCGAGCCTGCGCCCAATCTCACCCGCAATGCGCCCCGTCTTGTTCTCTTCATGGAGCCAGTCATCTAGATTGGCGAAGTATTCTCTAGCGTACTTCTCGCTTTCCGCGACTGTCTCCATGATTGACGTCCTTGACGACCTGGCGACTTCTACAGCAGATTTGCCTCTGGTTGTCACTGCATCGGGGTTATCGGGTCGTGGGTCAAATACGGACGTGAAGTCAATGAGCGATGCGCCCCTCTCTAGAACAAGGTTGGAAGTCTTGGATGCATCATGTCCGACGCTTGTCAAGTCTTTCTTGTTGAACAATCCGGCTGACAAAAGGAGTGCCTTATCCGCCTTCTCCGCTGCCTGCTCCAGAAGGAAAATTGACTCAGCATACTGTCCATGCTCATAGAGGATTTGACAAGATCGGATGTTGGATTTTGCTGCATCAAGCAGTTCTCTTGCGTACCTCAATTCGCTACTACCAACCTTGAGGCGGCAACTCAAAACGGCGGTCTTGAAGTCCTCGAAGTTGCCTTTCGGCGCCTCGACCATACGTCCGTGTTTCCTGGCTGTCGACCGTTTCCGTGACATATTGACACTTGTGAATGGCGGGGCACATGCGTGAGGATAGCGGCGCCGTCCATTTCCCTCGTTTCTATAGCAGGTCTCGCTGATAAAGCTCTTTATAGATTCTTCCTTTGGCGTGCTGTGTAGAAATCCTCGATGAAGTGCAAAAAGAGAGACTCCATCCTCCCGGAGTTGTATGAGAAAGCCCGGAAGATGAGTTCCTTGTGCTGCTGGCTCGTGTCCCGAGCCAGCACAATCGAACCCATCTTCCGCTTCTCCACAGAAAACACCGTTTCAATCTTTGAGCGCTGATGATAAGCATCCTCGTCGAAGTCTCTCAGATTCCTTCTCCGGTACCGTCCTCCCACCCTGATCCCCGGTCCTCGGTAGCGGACGGGGATCATAGTCCGCGCACCCAGGACCTCGTGAGCGTACGCGTGGTTGCTTTCGGCATCGTAGCCCTTGTCGGCTACGACCAGCTTCACGGGAAGCTGGGCTGGCAGGACCTTCTCGAGCACAAGCGGGAAGTCAGGCGAATCGTTAGACGGACCTCGCCTGAACTTCACCGCGACAATGAGCTGCTTCCTCGTCTCCACCGCCGCTGTCTGCTTCATGTAGTGGCGCGTCTGGACACCACGACGGTGTCCGCCGATCTTGCTCTTCCTGTCCTCGAGCACACGCGTGTAGTAGGTGCTCGCGGATGTCGAGCTGAACCCCGTCGAGTCGACGGCCAGATGCAACACACTCAATCTGGCGTCCACCAGGTACTCGAGGAGGAGGCGCTCAAGCCTCCTCGTATCCGCCCGCTTGGAGAACTTCTGGAGTGTCGTCCAGTGTGGCGCTCTTCTCAAGCCAAGCTCGTCCATGATCTCAGTGCAGACCTCGAGCATCTCACAGAAGTCCCTGTACGACTTCCTGAAATGCTGGCGGAGCGCCAGCAGGACCACATGCTGGTGGTCCGTGTATAGGTGATTCGCGTACTTCGACCCTCGAAGAGGGTATCGGGCCCTCTTCAAGACCCTCTTCTGTCGTCTCACAATGCGAACCAGTTTATGCTGGTTCGCTTTCTTCCCATCCCGCGGCACGAGGCTATCCCATCCCTTGGAGCCAAGGCAACTCTTTGCGGAACTGACTTGTCTCCAGGTTGGGGCCATATCGTGCCGACGTTTCTACCTTTCCAGAATGTCGCTTTTCAGAGGGTTTCTACAGAGCACTTTGGCGGAGAACTCACTGACAAAGATTGAGAAAGCATCGGAAAAAGGAAAGCGGTTTGGTCGGGTTTAGGCTGGCTTTGGTCCTCGGTTGCGCCAGAGCATCAGGGTGACGAGGATCATGACCGCCACGGCCAGGATGATCGCGATCAGGGCGAGCGTTGGAGCTGCCTTTGTCAGCGTCCCGGCCTTCTCCCCGATCGACAGGCCGACCTGGACAGACACTCCGCCGGAACTGACGGTGATCGTGCCGCTTCCGCTACCAGAAGCCTCGAATGTCGCGTTGGAGGCGTGATCTCCGATGGTCGCGATGTCACCCAGCTTCTTCTCCGAGAGAGTCCAAACGAACGTCAGGCCAGACACCTCGTTGCCGAAGGCGTCGTACCCCTTGGCGGTCAAGGACGCATTCCCGCCAGCGCCCACGCTTACCACGGACGGCTCGACGACGATGTATGCCAGTTGGCCGGCTATTACGTCGGCTCTCGACGTTGTGAAGTGACCACCCGCGGTGACCGTCACCATGCCCGTTCCCGTAGTCAATCCGGCCGAGAAGAAAGCGTACGCGCCCTCCGCCGAGGTGGGCATCACGCTGCCAACCGTGGATGACCACGCATAGCTGAGACCGGGAATCGCGTTCCCGTGGGCGTCGTATGCCTGAGCATGAAGTACTGTGATCTGGCCTACCGCAAGGCTGAACTCTCCTGGCGTGACGATGATACGTTCAAGTCCACCAGGCAGAACGGTCAATGCTGCAACTCCAACCATCCCGCTGCTGGACGCCTCGACAGTTCCTGTCCCAACGACAAGGCCCGCAGTGAAGAGGCCCGTGTCGCTGATGGTGCCGATTCCGCCATCAACGCTCCAGGAGATATCCGCGCCATGCACTGTGTTGCCGTACATATCCTTCACGCTGGCACTGAATTGGACCGTTCCGCCCACAACGACAGAGGCGCTTGTGGGAGAAACGATGACTCCCGCCGCCGGGCCAGCCAGGATGTTCAAGCTTGCATCCGCGAATACGCCCATGGAGGTCACTCTGACGGTATCACGTCCTGCCTCCGGCCCAGCGAAGTATACCGCTCTCTCACCGTTGTCAGAAACCGGGACCACGGAACCTAGGTCGTTCAACGAGCTCCATGTGAGCTCATGACCTGCTACCTCGTTGCCATACGTATCGTAGGCGTGTGCCTCCAACACGGCCGTCCGCATCACCCCCATGTCTGTAGACGCTGGAGACACTGATATGCGGTCGACATCTCCAACTCTCTCGAAGCCGTAGGCGGTGACTCCGCCCCACATGTCACACACGACGATATACCCGTTGGCCAGGGCGGCCGAGGACATCATGGAGTACGCTGAAACGACCTGATCCTGCAGGACAGCGCCCGTCAGAGCGTCCCAGGCGTAAAGATGACCATTGTCAGCAGTGCAGAACACAATCCCGTTCGCGTACGCAGCTGCCGAGTAGATCGGCCCGCCGTAGGCATGCGCACTCCACATGATGCTACCGGTTGACTCGTCGAGCGCGTACATCGTTCCGTCAGGATCGGAGCCCACTCCGATGTAGACCATTCCCTCGGCCACTACCGGGGACGCAAAATCCATTTGCGCGCCGAGGGGGGTGGCCCATAGCATTTCTCCGGTCGAGGCATCCAAGGCATAGATTCTCCCTCCATAATCTCCGAAATAGAGTACGCCTCGGGATATCGACAGCGGCGCGCCAACAGACGAACCGACATGGGTCGACCAGATCTCAACTCCGGTGAGCGCATCGATAGCGACGACTTTGGCCGTGCTGTCAGCAAGGAAGACACTCCCGCCCCAGTATGCCGGCCCCTCGCAGGGCTCGCCGTTCATGACATAGGTCCAGAGCACCTCGCCTGTGAAGGCGTCGTTGGCGTAGAGCGTGTAGCCCGTGCCATCGTGCCAGAAGATCATGCCTTGAGCCGCGACGACTGACGTGTACAGATACGACCCGTAGTGGTAGGCGCTTGCGCTCCAGATGACAATTCCAGTATCCTGTTCCAGGCAGTACAATGTCGGCACACCGCTCCAGTTGTTGGAGAAGGCGACGTAGACGTTGCCGTAGGCTACCGTCGGGCCGGAGGGGGCCATACCTCCCGCCCCTAGATGGGTTTCCCATTTCACTTCACCAGTCTGGAGGTCCAAGGCTATCACGTAGCCTGCCTCAGTCGAGTAGAACACCGTTCCCGCATGGATGACCGGGCCGAACCAGCTGGGATTGGTGTTGAAAGGCTGAACGTACCACTTCTCTACGAAGGGCAGTGCGACATCAATCGGGCTTATCCCAGTCCTCGCGGGGTCATGCTGGAACTGCGGCCAGGTGAGAGCGAATCCCGGTGAGACCTCGCACAACAAGATCGCCTCGTCGATCGCACTCGGGTCTGCCGACGAGGCTGCCAATATGTCAGTACGGTCAAGGGTTCCGTTGACGACATCAGCCGGAACCTCTATCGAAATGACGATCGGGAGGCCCGCGCCTCCTCCAAGAAGTCCTGTGTCGGGGACGAGATCACCGTCCGTGTCTACCAGGGGAGTCACGCCATCAGCCTGGAGGATTGAGACGCTCCAGCCGTGTGCCGAACTAGCGACGATATCGAGCGTGTCCTCGAACCCCCCGGTGTTGGTCACGGCCATGCCAGCAAGGGAGGTCGTGCCCTGCGTGCCCTCAATGTACGCGTTCGGGCCTATCTCCACACCAGGTGGTGGAACCTCGCAGATGACATTCGCATCCTTTGACGTGGTGCGATTGTTCGAGGATGTGAATGTCAGTGTAGTCATCTCGATGTCGCCCATGGCCGCAGTTCCTGGCACGCCGATCTTCACGACTATCGTCGCGCTGGAGCCAGTGGCAATGGAGCCGGTGTCAGCGACGAAATCGCCGTCAGTGTCCAGCAACGGGGTGACTCCGTCAGCCTCGTAGAGCTGCGCCGACCATCCGTGGATGCCGAGAGCAACGTTGACTTCGAAGGTATCTGGTCCGAATGTCCCTAGGTTGGTCACTGTGATCTCGAAGTCGGCTGCCCCAGGAGGATAGACATCCATCGACTGCGTCACCGGCACGACTCTCACTCCGTAGGGCATCTGTCCCATCAGGCCGAAGACTCTGCCTTGCATGTCGTTGACCCACACCCAGCCATCCGAGACTGCGGGGCTAGTCGTGAATGCATAGCTCCCGATGTTCTGCGAGTCCACGATCGTGCCGTCCGATGCATCGAATGTGACGAACTCGCCATTCCAGACGGTCACGTACAAATACCCGTTCGCGTACGCGGGCGAGCATTGCACCCAGTCGTTGACGGGAGTAGACCATATGACAGACCCGTCTAGGGGGTCGAGCGCGTAGAACATCGCCCCTATCGTCCCGAAGTATATCGCGTTGCCGCTATATGCCGGGGTAGAGAACGAGATCGGGGCATTCATCATAGCCTGCCAGATGATGGCTCCAGAAGCCGCATCGATTGCGAACATCGAACCCATCTCGGTGCCTACATAGATGTTGCCTTGAGCGTAGAGAGGAGCCGAAGTGATCGATCCTGGCTCGAGGAAGGTTGACCACTGAAGCGCTCCAGTGTTCTTGTCGAAGGCATATAACTGGCCTTCCAGGCTTCCAATGAACGCCCATCCGCCACCGATGGCAAAGCCACCGTAAGGCATGCCACCAGTGAAGAAGCTCCACGCGACCGATCCATCAGACTCATGGAGGGCGTAGACATACCCGTTCCAGGCGGCTCCATACACTAGCCCGTCCCCGGCGGCCATCTGAACGCGCGCGTTGAATTCCAATCCCGTTGACATCCCGGCGGACCATATCTGGTTCCCGAGGTGCTCGTCGAGTGCGTAAACACCGGCCCCCGAGGGGCCATCGAATGTCGTGTAGACTACCCCTCCGTCGACCGCTGGCGTGCCTGTGTAATAGTATTCTCCGCCCAGCATTCGCTCCCAGAGGACATCGCCTGTATACGGGTCCCTAGCCCTTATGTAGCCGTCATCGGAATCCGAGAAGACAATGCCGTCCGCCATGACGGGGCCCGAGAGCCGCGCGCCTAAGCCCGTACCGTTCTGCGCCCACTGCATCACGATAGGCGGGGAGAACTGCGAGAGTGACACGCCGGTCCTCGCATCGTTATTGTGATACGTAGGCCACTCAGCGTTCGGGGGCGGAGCTATCTCAACGACTGCTGTGGCGGAGTCGGCTTGGAGCGTATCCAGCGACGACACGGCCCATAGGGTGATCCGCTCAAGAGATCCCTCAGGCGCACCCGATGGGACACGGACGACAACGCCGACAAGAACCGAGCCCAGGCCGGGCAACTCTCCAGTGTCCGGAATGCCGTCGTGGTCAGTGTCCGCCAATAGCGTGACTCCGTCAGACTGCACCAGTGTGTAGTTCCACCCGGTAGAGCCTGACGAAGTTATGTCCATGGTGTCAGGGAATCCTCCAGTGTTCTTCACGTTGAGGAAGGCCGTGATAACATCTCCGGCGGACGCAGGCTCGTATACTGAGGGGCCGATCCTCACACCGGGAGGCGGGACGGTCGTCACAAGGACTGCTGTCTTGGACACCGTCGGGTCTGCGCTCGATGTGAAGGTTATCGACGCCTTATCCGAATCGCCTCCGAGCGCCCCTGCTGGCACGGTGACCCTCGCTATTGCATGCGCGGATTGCCATGTATTCAGAGCGCCAGTGTCCGGCATTCCGTCGCTGTCGCTATCGAGCAATGGCGTCACGCCGTCCGAAGCGAAGAGCTCCGTAGTCCAGCCTAGGCCTCCGAGGCTTACGATCGCATCGAAGGTGTCGCTGCCCTGAGACCCGACATTGGTCACGTTGAGGATGAAGTCCAATTGGCTGTCGGGGACCGCGTCCAATGCCTGCCTCAGAGGCTTGAGGATCATGCCTACAGGCAATTGGCCAAGGAACCCGGTCACGGTACCGTCCTCCGCCTCTACCCAGATCCATCCGTCCGAGACAGCTGGGGACGATGTCGACCATTGTCCGATGTAGTCAGAATCCACAACAGTGCCGTCGAAGGAGTCCACTGTATAGAGATTGCCGTCAAAGGAGGAGATGTATAGATATCCGTTGGCATAGGCGGGAGCGCTTGCCGACCCATCTCCGACATCGCTGATCCATAAGAGCGACCCATCAGTGGCGTCCAATGCGAACATGCTTCCACTTGTGTCACAGTAGTAGATCGAGGCGCCGTCATAGGCGGGAGTTCCGAAGTCTATTATGTCGTTGCCGGAGTGCATCCAGACAACGCTCCCGTCTACGGAATCCAACGCGTACATCGTTCCAGAGTATGTGCCGATGTACACATTGCCCTGAGCATACAGCGGAGGACCGATCGCGGGGCCGTCCATCGTCTGCGACCAAAGGAGCGCTCCCGAAGACTCGTCCAAGGCCACCAAGATGCTGTCCCCCGAGTACGGTTCGATCACTGTCCGGTAAAGTACTCCGCCCGTCACCGTGGGCCCGCCGACTGGGTACCCTCCCGCATTGTAGACCCACTCGACGATCCCCGTCAAGGCGTCGTGTGCGACTATCTCGTAATCCCATGTGGCAGCGAAGATGAGGCCGTCGGCGTACGCCATGACTTCTCTGGCCGAGTAAAAGTACGAGTTGGCGGACCAGATCGTATCGCCCGTCAAACCGTCCAGGGCATAGACCGTGCTGGTGTTGGATGTCGCCATTACGACGTAGACGATACCGTTGGCGACCGTCGGCGAGCAGGTGTAGTAGTATGATTCGCCGAGGCTTCGTCCCCATACCACGTCGCCGCTGGTCGGCTCGCGAGCACGCACGAAGCCGTCGATGCTCGTAACGTACAGGAGGCCGTCAGACATGACCGGGCCTGACCATTGGGAAGCCACGTGCGGACCGCTAGACCACATCTGCCGCAACGGAGGCTGGAAGTTCGAGGGTGACACGCCCTGCCTAGGCTCGTTGTTGTGGTAAGTTGGCCACTCATCGCTCGCAGGAGCGATCGGGGGCCTCACAGGCGTGGTGAACCAGTAGTAAGACGTACCATTGTCATCGTAGGCGGTATTGCCAGCCTCATCGGTCGACTGCACCGCCACGCAGTATGTTGTATTCTCGGCTAGACCAGACACACTGATTGAGTGAGTGTGCACTAGGCGCGCGTTCCTGGAGGTGCTGATAGGCGGAGGGGTCGTGCCCCAGAAGATCACAGAATCCGCGGGCTCGTCAGTTTCCCATTTCACCGTCGCCCGGTTGAACCGCACGTTCGTGATCTGCACGCCGGATATGATTGGCGGACTATCATCGACGAACGCATAGTCATAGACGGAGCCGCTGCCTCCGAGGCCGTCATCAACATCGAAATAGGCTGCTGAGATCATGTCGTCATTCTGCACCTGAAGCAAGCCGTCGCTCACTGGTGTGGCGCTGTTGTCTAGCTGTATCTGACCTCTGAAGACGCTTGAGGATTTCGCAGTCTCTGTCAGGATCACGACCTCGGGCGCGGTCTCTGTGCTGCTCGAAAGCTCCGCGATGGCGGTGTCCGTCGCGTTCGGATCAAGGTTGAGGCCCGTGTCGACGATGGTGATGTTGACAATTGCATGTGACTGGTACGTCGAGCTGTCCATCTGGATCGTTCCCTTCTGCGTGGCGATCTCCCCGGTCATGATTAGCGCGAAGGGCTGGGGGCCCATCGGCACATTGTAGCCGCTCACGGAGACCGTCCAGATGCCAGGCTGCGCACCAGATATTGCGAGAACAGCCTCGACGTTGTTGAGGTGGTCGTTCGAGGCGGGGTTCGTCTCCGACTCTCCCGGGCCGTATCCTGTGTACATGTTGCCCCTGTATGCTGTCCCGTCAGGGGCGTGCACAGTGAGGTCGAGGTCGTTCACGAGGTTGGGGTCGGACATGGCGACTCCGGGATAGTCGCTCCAGACTAGAGTGATCTCCACGGGCTGGTCTCCTGAACCTATTGCGAGCTGGTATGTGACGGTCGCTCCAGTGTTCAGACCAGATCTGTCGTCAATGGCCACAAGCCCGCGCGAATCCCCAGGGAAGTACAGGGCGTTGTCGAGGTCGATCCTGCCCCAGCCCTGGTTGTCGTTCGGGTAGTAGAGCTCACCGTTCGCATAGGCGCCTGTGCCGGTCATTTCGGAGGCGCCGTTTATGAGGGCGGCCTTTATGAGCGCTGCAGACGGGGTGAATCCGTTCACAGGCACACTAGACCCAGTCGGGTAGAAGCCGTCCATGAAGTACTGCCTGACAAGCGCAGCAGAACCGGCCACGCAAGGCGTGGCCATGCTCGTCCCGCTCAGCTGCCAGTAGGTATTTAAATCATAGTTAGGGTCACCGCCTTGAGCAGACCATATGTCGACTCCGGGGGCCGTCACATCGGGCTTGATCCGCCCATCAGATGCCGGTCCTCGTCCACTGAACGAAGCCATATCATCGCGCATTGCCCCGTTCAGAGTGGCACCCACCGAGATGACGTTCTTGGCCGCGGAGAATGGATTGATCCAGCCGAGTCCAGAGCCAGGGTTGCCAGCGGCGTAGAGGACCAAGAATTCCTGGTTGTTCCAGATGAACTGATCTGTGTCTGCCGCCTCGGGGATATACCCGCCTCCCGAGCTTCCCCAGCTGTTAGTGTGGATGTACGATCCACGGCTCGCAGCCGCGGAGTACATGTCTGCGATGTTGGTTGGAGGGTAAACACCGTATCCGTCTGGCGAGAGGTCCTGCATCTGTATCTTCGCGTCGAAAGCCTGACCATCGTGCGGGCCCGTGGAGCCGCTCGAACCGAACGGATTGCCGTCATAGACGTGCCATGTACCATCGTCACCGGCGACGGTGCCCGATGTGTGTGTCCCATGGTTTATGTCCTCATCGGTGTAGTCCCCGCCGGCGTCAGAAGGAACGTAGTAAGCCGTAACCTTTCTGTGATTGGGACCTGGCGTACTGTTGGCCGGATCCTTGAAGGCAGGGTGTCCGTAGTCGAGGCCTGAGTCACCGAGAGTCACAGTCTGGCCAGTGCCCCAGATGCCGTTGTCGTGGACCGGGGTGGAGTAGCCTACGTCATCGTCGCTCTGAACGACCCATCTCGCGATATCGTTGAAGAAGGTCGGCTGGACGTACCTATCGATCCACATCACGCCGATCTCATGGGCGAGCGCCTGCTCCGCGGTCCTATCTATGGTCGCGCGAAGCTTGCCATCGCCCGCCGTCGAATACACGATGTCCTTAGCCCCGAGCTGGGAGAGAGCGTCGGCAACTTCCAGCACCCTTGACTTCTCGAACGTCAGAACCTCAACCGTGATTGTGGTCGGAGGAGCGCTAACAATAGAATAGCCCATGCTACCAACTTTCGCCGAGGATAGGCCCGTGGAGAGTGTTGCGGGCGTCCTCGTGCTAGATTTGTCTGTCAAAGAGGACGAATCGAACCGTGTGCTGTGGTCAACTACAGCGTTAGACATCCCACCGGACATGTATGTGACCTGCGATGACGAGCTTGAAGCGCCCGAGTTCGCTTCGATTGTCCCGAGGAGTTTGTCGAAATCGGAAGAGAGCCTCGGGCTTATCTTGAATGCGGGCTCGAATACTCCCACCCATCTAGTGCACAATAGGTTCCGGGCCTTGGCGATCGACGCATCGTCGCCATTGACGATGAACGCATTGTAGTTCATGTACTGGTGGACCGAGACGCCCGTCGCGCTCAGCGCGTCCTTCATGTCCTTAGTGACCGGTCCTTTGAGCTGGACAATGTAGTAAGCCTGTCCAAGGGCGGAGATTGAACCGAATGACAGTGAATCTGGGATATCAGGCATCTTAAGCAACGGATCGAATTTGAAATTGTTCACATGTATGTAGTTCATGAACTCAGGAGCGGTGACAGGCATTACTGTCGGTCCCTGAGATCCGTTCGCAGCACTCGCCAACAATGCCATCACGAATGGGGCTGCCGACAGCACCATGAGAACGCACATCACAATTGCCGGTATCCTAGCCCTTGCTGACCTGGAAGAACCTCCCTTGTTGCTCGCCATGCTTTCCCCGTGTACGACATTCCGTCGGCGCTATATTAACCGCAAGGATGGATTCCCGCTTCCAGACGCAAATGAAGCAACATCGGAATCGGGATTCCTCGCCGATATCGATGTTAGTGAAACACGATGAGGGAAGTGACCATGCTGTGCGTGGGCCCGGACGTACATGACTGCCCTGCGTGCGTCATAGATGAACGAGGTTGGGCCCAATCCTATTCCCTCTTGCTGTGTCGAGGGACGAGTCGGTCTATCCGGGATTCGTCATTCGAATTATATAGACCAAGGCCTTTCGGAAACGTCGGGCGAACTTGCATGGAACAAACAAAAGAACCATCTCAACCATCGGCCTGTTCAGAACACTCTCATCCCGAGGTCTGGACAACCCCGGGTTTCGGATGGAGAGTGGCAGTGTCTATCTTGATAGCCATTGGCTGGCTAAGCTTCGTGATCCTATGGCTGTTCTTCTACGCTAGCAATTACGACGTATTCCAGAACCTAGCAATCGTGATAGTGTCGGTGCTCGTGGGCGTCGGCTTGCTCGGCGCGATGTGGGCTCCGTGGGGAATGAGGATGGCCAAGAGCGCGGGCGTGGAGCATCCATGGCGATCCGGTCGTCCGATCCTGATGACCGTCATCTCGGTTGGGTCGGGCATCGGATGGTTGGTGTTTCTCATAGTCTGGCTGTTCTACTATGCGGGAGACTACACCGGCTACCAGAACCTCGCAGTGTTGATCCTGTCCTTGCTCGTGGTCGGG
>Ga0315275_10005563_pt1 | contig 11961 bp, 9 predicted proteins | sample YL17G03_0_MG_FD_205557 | JGI IMG/M metagenome (GOLD analysis project Ga0315275, IMG submission 205557) | Sediment microbial communities from Yellowstone Lake, YNP, Wyoming, USA - YL17G03_0 | ecosystem: Environmental > Aquatic > Freshwater > Lake > Sediment | place: USA: Wyoming | collected... | reverse complement strand
GTCGTCGGAACCGGCCTACGGGAACGCCGTGTCCGCGGGTCTCAGGTCGAGCTCCCCGCCGTCGCGGCAGCCCACCGGGAGCCGGTAGCCGAACCGCTGGACGCTGCGGTCGCCCAGGTCGCGGTCGAACTGCGCGCGCATCAGGTCGTGCGCCTCCGCCGCCGGTAACCCGAGCCGCGTGCCGAGCCGAACACCCTCCTGAATCGCGTAGCACTCGGTGATCGCCTCGTCCCGGATCCCACGGAGGTGCGTCGCCTCGTGCGCGAGCACCGTGATCGCCCAGGCGGCATCCTCCCGGCTGCGAACGGAGCGTCCGGCCGTGATGTCGTTGAGCGTGCGGCAAACGTCGGGCTCGAGGTACGCGAGGCCGCGGCGCTGGAAAGCGACACCCGCGGCATCCGAGCCCACACCGGTGAAGCCGTACGCGTCGTCGCAGCGGACCGTGACGGCGCGGCCGGCGATCGCGGCCGCTTCCTTCGTGAACCGTTGCTCGGCCCGCACCCTGGCGCGTGGCGAGAGGGACGACCAGGTGTCGCGTGAGTCGATGCGCAGCGTGACGACGAAGAGCGCGACGGCGATCGCCGCGCCGATCGCGTACGGGACGCGACGCGACCGTGGCCTCTGCGCCGGCGGAGCGGCAACGAGCACCGGCTCGCCGTCTTCCCCCTCCACCTCGACCCAGCCGAGATCGGCGTCGTCCTCTCCGGGCAGGCGCCGGTCGAGGTCGGTCTCCGGCTGCTCCGACCGCCGTGCCGTGCGGGACTCCCACCACCCGCGCGCGAAGAACTCGAGCTCGGTCGCCGCGAGGATCAGGAACGGGAGCCAGGACGGAATGGCGGCCTGGAGCTGGGCGGAGAAGATCCAGACGACGACGAAGGCCACTCCACCGAGACGGGCGGCCAGCTGCGCACGTTGACGGCCCGGGTGTGACACGGACGCAGAGTAGAGGAACCCGCGTAGAGGGTCGTTCGGCGTAGGATCCCGCGCATGATCGACCCGCTCGAGCGCTGGCGGGCCCTCGGGCTCGACGACAAGCCGGACTACGCGGGCCTGCTCACGTTCTCGGCCGTTCCGTACACGCAGGATCCGGCCGAGCTCGCCGGCGTCGACGTGGCGATTGTGGGCGCGCCGACGGACGATCTCGTCTCCGACCGTCCCGGCACGCGCTTCGGCCCGCGGGCGATCCGCGCCGCAGGCTGTCCGCCGGGCCCGCATCTCGAGGCGAAGGTGGACTGGAATGAGGTTCTACGCGTTGTCGACTACGGAGACGCGGCCGTGCTCCCGGCCGACGCGGCTCGCACCCACGAGGCAATCGAGCGCACCGTCGGCGAGGTCGTCACGGCGGGGGCGGTTCCGCTGATCCTCGGTGGCGACCACTCGATCACGGAGCCGAACGTGAAAGCCATTGCCGCCGTCTACGGCCCGGTCGGGCTGGTCCATTTCGACACGCACACGGACACCGGCGAGGAGGTCTTCGGCGTCCAGGTCTCGCACGGGACACCGATGTACCGGCTCGTGCGCGACGGGCACATCGACCCGTCGCGCTACGTGCAGATCGGGCTGCGCGGCTACTGGCCGGGGGAGCAGGAGCTCGCCTGGCAGCGGGAGCGCGGGATCACGAGCTTCTTCATGCACGACGTCCGCGACAGCGGCATCCGTGCCGTCGTGGACGAGACGGTCCGGATCGTCGGCGACGGCCCCGTCTTCCTGACCGTGGACGTCGACGTGCTCGACCCGGCGTTCGCGCCCGGCACGGGAACCCCGGAGCCGGGCGGGATGACGAGCGCCGATCTCCTGTGGGCCTGCCGTGAGCTCGCTGCGCGTCTCCGCCTCGCCGGCATGGACGTCGTCGAGGTGATCCCGACCGCCGTGGCTTCGGCGGACGTCACCGCCGTCGTCGCCGACCGCATCGTGCGGGAGACGCTCACGGGCCTGGCACTGCGCCGCACCTCGGGCGGCTGACACCTGCGACGGCCGGGGCCTGCGTGGTCCGCGCCGGGGTGCGCGCCGTCCCCGGCACGCACCCACTCTTCACCCCAGGCGTCAGTGCCCGAAGCGGACGTCGGGCAGCACGCGGTCGAGCCATTTCGGTAGCGCCCACGCGGCGGGGCCGAGGAGCCGCAGCAGCACCGGCATCAGCACGAGCCGGATCAACATCGCGTCGAGCAGCACGGCGACGCCGAGGATCACGCCCATCTCCTTCGGGGGCAGCGGCCCGGACAGCGCGAACGTGAAGAACACGGCCACCATCACCGCCCCGGCCGCGAAGATCGTCCGCCCGGAATGTGCGAGCCCACCGACCATCGCCTCGTGGGCGTCGTGACTCCGGTCCCAGTGCTCCTTCGCCGACGACAGCAGGAACACCGTGTAGTCCATCGAGATCGCGAAGATCATCGCGAAGAAGAACACGGGTGCCCACGCGTCGAGGAAGCCCTGCGACTCGAATCCGAGCAGGCCGCTCCCGTGGCCGTCCTGGAAGACGAGGCGGGCGACGCCGAACGCTGCGCCCGTCGCGAGCAGGTTCGTCACCACGCCGGCGGCGGCGAGCAGCGGCGCCTGCAGGGCGACGAGGAGCAGCAGGAAGCCGAGCGCGAGCACGACGGCGAGCACGGGCAGCGTCTTCGCGGCGAGGGCCTGCTCGAGGTCGTGGTTCTCGGCCGCGACGCCGCCGACGAGCGCGTTCGCCGGCAGCGAGTCGCGCAGCCGGTCGATGGTTGCGCCGACCGCGGGGTCGGACGGGTCCTGCTTCGGCTGGGCGAGCACGAGCGCCTGACCACCGGCGACCGAGGGCGCTGCAACGCCGGCGATGCCGTTGTCGGCGCGAAGCACGGCCACGACCGCAGGCGCCTCGGCGGCGGGCGTGACGACCTGCAGCGTGCCGGGGGCTCCCGGCCCGAACGCGGCCTGCACCTGCTCGTAGCCGGCGCGTGACCCGTCGCGCTTCGGCACGACCTTGATCGAGGGCATACCCGTGTCGAGGCCGAGCACCGGCAGGGAGAGGGCGACGAGGATCGCGACTGCGGCCGACCCGAACAGCCAGGGGCGCCGCCACAGCAGCTCCGCCCAGCGGGCGAACGCCGGTGAGCGGTGCTCGCCCGCGTGCACCCACTTCAGGGAGAGGCTGTCGACCCGGTCACCAAGCTTCGCGAGGAGTGCCGGCAGCAGCGTCAGCGCCGCCAGGAGCACGAACAGCACCGACAGCATGATTCCGAGGCTCATCGACCGGAAAGCCGGGCTCGGCACGAGCATCACGGCCGACAGCGAGATCAGGACGGTGACGCCCGAGAAGAGAACGGCCTTGCCGGCGGTGTCCATCGTCACGGCGACCGCCTCCCGCGTCGTCAGCTCCGAGCCGAAGTGGGCGCCGCGGAAGCGGGCGACGATGAACAGCGCATAGTCGATCCCGAGCGCAAGCGCGAACATGAGCGCGAAGTTCATCGACCAGATCGAGACGTCGAAGGCCTGTGCCGCGAGGAACAGCGTGCCGGCGGAGGCCATCAGGCCGAGGATCGTCAGCAGGAGCGGCAGGCCGGCGGCGACCAGTGACCCGAAGGCGAGTACGAGGATGGCGAGCGTGACGGGCCACGAGAGCAGCTCCGACTTCATCATCGCCGCCTTGTTGGCCTCGTTGAAGTCGGACCACATGCCCGGCGCGCCCGTGAGGCTCACGGTGACGCCGTTTCGTGAAACACCGGCCAGCTCGCCCTTGAGGTCGTCGGCCGCCTGCACCATCACGGTGGGGCGGGCCGCAGCGCCGGCGCGGAGCACGATCGTGCGTCCGTCGCGGGAGACCTGGGGCGGAGCGATGCCGGAGACGCGCCGGTCGGCGCGGAGGATCCGGGTCGCTTCGGCCACCGCCGGCTCGAGGTCGCCCGTGCCGTGCACGACGACCATCAGCGCGTAGCCGGACTGGCCGCCGAGAGCGGTGTCGATGCGGTTGCGGGCCGCTACGGACTCGGAGCCGCTCGCCTCCCAGCCGGCGCCCGAGAGCGCGTGCTCGGCACGGGGTGCCAGGGCGCCGAGCCCGACGGCGAGCACGACCCACGTGATCACGACGGTTCGAACATGCCCGGCCATCCAGTAGCCGAGCCGGCCGATCGGTCCGAGCGGGGTCATTGCGATGCTCCCTGCGCGGAGCGCGGGAGCCGGCGCAGCACGACAACCAGCGGCTCGGGCAGAGGGTGGGGAAGAGTCATCGTGCCTCCGTTGCAGGGAACGGGGCTACATTAGCACAACTCTACAACTGTGTATGAGTCAAATGCCGGGGACGGACACGAGCGGGGCCGGGCAGTGCCACACCTCGTCCTTCGCCACGAAGCCGACGCTCTCGCACGCGTCGCCCTCGAGTGCCGGGAACCCGGTCATGATGCCCTCTTTGCACAGGTACCACGCGCCTCCCGAGGGCTGTCCCAGCGGAGCACCGACGATGGAGCACCGCCCGAGCAGCCCCGAGCGCTCGAGCCACTGCCGGTCTCGCGCGACCACGAGCAGGACCGTGGCCAAGACGCCGACGAGCAGGATCCTGATGAGGGTCATGGGCGGCTTCCGTGTCAGGGGTGGATGTATTCCGCCAGAGGCGTATCGGCATCCGCCGGCCGCCCCTTGATCACTCGGCCCGGCCCGCTCTGCCCCGAGGCGCTCATCGCTTGCCCGTACACCGCTGCTGCGGCATCCGTACAGTCCCCCTCATGACTGCAGTGCGGATGGATGGGAAGGAGCTGGCGCAGAAGGTCCGCGCCGAGGTCGCCGGCGCTGTGGCCGAGCTTGGCCACGTCGGCCTCGCGACGGTGCTGGTCGGCGACGACCCGGCCTCGCACGTGTACATCGCGGCGAAGCACAAGGCCGCCACGGAGGCCGGCATCGACGCGCGCGACACCAGGATCCCCGCCGACACGTCGGAGGCAGACGTGCTCGCGCTGATCGCTGAGCTCAATGCCGACGACGAGGTCGACGGCATCCTGGTGCAGCTGCCGCTGCCCGCGCACATGGACGAGACGCGCGTCACCTACTCGGTGGCGCCGCTCAAGGACGTCGACGGCTTCCACCCGTTCAACGCCGGCAACCTCTACCTCGGCACGCCCATCCACGTGCCCGCGACGCCGACCGGCTGCATGGAGCTGCTCGCCGCCTACGGGATCGACCCGTCGGGCCGCGAGGCCGTCGTGATCGGCCGCAGCGAGATCGTGGGGCGGCCGATGGCGATGCTGCTGATGCACGCGAACGCGACCGTCACCGTCTGCCATTCGCGTACGGCGGACCTCGCCGCGCACGTCAGGCGCGCCGACATCGTGGTCGCGGCGGTGGGCCGTCCCGGCATCGTCACACCCGGAATGGTGAAACCCGGCGCTGCGGTGCTCGACGTGGGGCTGACGCGCACGGACGAGGGAATCAGGGGCGATGTCGATCCGGCCGTGGCCGAGGTCGCGGGCTATCTGACGCCGATGCCCGGCGGCACCGGACCGATGACGATTGCGTGTCTGCTCGAGAGCACGCTCAAGGCCGCACGCTATCGTCGCGGGTTGCTTGCGTTCCCCGGTGCCTAGAGGTACCGTTCGGGCCGCATCGTAAGTCGCGTCGGCGCATCATGTGCCGTCGCATGTTTGTAGGAGGACGTTCGTTGTCTGAAGAGATCGGTACCGTCAAGTGGTTCTCGAACGAGAAGGGCTTCGGCTTCATCGAGCGCGAGGGTGGAGAGGACGTTTTCGTCCACTTCTCGGCTATCACGATGGAAGGGTACAAGTCCCTCACAGAGGGGCAGAAGGTGAAGTTCGAAGTCGTTCAGGGGCCCAAGGGCGCCCAGGCGGCGAACGTCACAGCGGCATAGCCTTCCGGATTCGAGCCTCGCACGACGGGCCCCGCCAGGGGCCCGTCGTCTTTGGCGGGCCCGTCGTCTTTCGCAGGTCTGAGAACTGAGAGGATTGGAGAAGCAGTGTCGATCGAGAGGGAAACGGTGTTGCACGTGGCGCGGCTCGCGCGCCTCGCACTGCGCGAGGACGAGCTCGACCGGCTCACGCTGGAGCTCGGCGCCATCCTCGACGCCGTCTCGAAGGTGGCCGAGCTCGATCTGGCCGGCGTGCCTCCGACGTCGCACCCGCTCGACCTCGTAAACGTGTGGGCCGCCGACGAGCCGCACGTCTCGCTCTCGCTCGACGACGCGCTCGCGAACGCGCCGGCTCGTGAGGGCCCCCTCGTCCGCGTGCCGCCGACCGTGGGCCCCGAGGTGAGCGCGTGATCGACACGCTGCGACTCACAGCGGAGCAGGCGCTCGGCCTGCTCGAGCGCAAGGAGGTCTCGTCGGCAGAGCTGCACCGGGCGTACCTCGACGCCGCGGGAGAGCGCGACGGCGAGATCCACGCCTACCTGCGGCTGGTCGAGAACGCCGAGGGGACGGGCGTTCCGATCGCGCTCAAGGACGTGATCTCGACGAAAGGTGTCGAGACGACGGCAGGGTCGAAGATCCTTGCCGGCTACGTGCCCGTGTTCGACGCGACCGTTGCGGCGCGCGTGCGGGCGGCCGGGATGCCCGTGATCGGGAAGACGAACACCGACGAGTTCGCGATGGGCTCCTCGACCGAGAACTCCGCCTACGGGCCCTCGCACAACCCGTGGGATCTCACACGCGTTCCCGGCGGCTCCGGCGGCGGCACGGCTGCGGCCGTCTCCGCGGGGCTCGCTCCGTGGGGGCTCGGCTCCGACACGGGTGGCTCGATCAAGCAGCCGTCGGCCCTGTGCGGCAACGTCGGCCTGCGTCCGACGTACGGCACGGTCTCCCGCTTCGGCATCGTCGCGTTCGCGTCGAGCCTCGACCAGATCGGGCCGGTGGCGAAGACGGTGCGTGACGTGGCCCTGCTGTATTCCATCATCGCCGGCCGCGACCCGAACGACTCCACGACCGTCGACCAGCCGGAGCCGACCCGGCTGCCGGAGCACGACCGCCTCGACGGCGTGCGCATCGGCGTCCCGAAGCAGGTCGCCGGCCTCCAGGGAATCGAGCCCGGCGTGCGTGCCTCCTTCGACGCGGCCGTGAAGCTCGCGGGCGAGCTCGGCGCCGAGGTGGGGGAGTGCGACCTGCCGCTCTCGTTCGAGTACGGGATGCCCTGCTACTACCTGATCGCGCCCGCGGAGGCGTCGTCGAACCTGGCCCGCTACGACGGTGTCCGCTACGGCCCACGGGCCGAGGGCGCGACCTACCGCGAGATGGTCGAGCGCACGCGCGACGAGGGCTTCGGGGACGAGCCGAAGCGCCGCATCATGCTCGGCACCTACGCACTCTCCGCCGGGTACTACGACGCCTACTACGGTCAGGCGCAGCGGGTGCGCACGCTGATCGTGCGCGAGCACGCGGCCGCGTTCGAGGGTTTCGACGTGATCGCCACGCCCACCTCGCCGACGGTGGCGTTCCCGCTCGGAGACAAGGCGGCCGACCCGCTCGCGATGTACGCCTGCGACCTGCTCACGATCCCGTCCTGCCTCGCCGGCCTGCCGGGGCTGAACATCCCTTCCGGCCTGTCCGGCGGGCTACCGGTGGGGCTGCAGCTGATCGGCCGCCAGTTCGGCGAGAACACGCTGTTCCGCACGGGCCACGCGCTCGAGCAGGCGATCGGGTTCGACACGGTTCCCGCGAGGCTGCGCGCATGACCTGGGAGACCGTCGTCGGGCTGGAGATCCATGTCCAGCTGAAGACGAGAACGAAGATGTTCTGCCGCTGCCCGGTCGGCTTCGGCGCCGGCGAGAACACCCAGACCTGCCCGGTGTGCCTCGGCTTCCCGGGGGCGCTGCCCGTGCCGAACGGCGCCGCGATCGCCTCGACGATCAAGCTGGGCCTAGCGCTCGGCTGCGCAATCGCTCCGCGGGCGGTGTTCGCGCGCAAGAACTACTTCTACCCGGACTTGCCAAAGGGCTATCAGATTTCACAATACGATATGCCGTCTTGCATAGACGGCAGGATGCTCGTGCCGATGCCGGAGGGTGAGCTGGCGGTCGGGATCGTTCGCGCCCACCTCGAGGAGGACGCGGCCAAGACCGTGCACATGGGTGGCCACACGGGTCGCATCGGTGGCGCGGAGTACTCGCTCGTCGACTACAACCGTGGCGGCACACCGCTGCTCGAGATCGTGACCGCCCCGGATATCCGCTCCGCGGAGGAGGCACGGCGCTTCCTGCAGCTCCTGCGTCAAACGGTCGTCGAGCTCGGCATCTCCGACGCGGAGATGGAGAAGGGCACGCTGCGCGTCGATGCGAACGTCTCCGTGCGCCCGCAGGGGGCGGACGAGCTGCGTACGCGCTGTGAGATCAAGAACATGAACTCCTTCAACTTCATCGGCCGGGGGATCGAGGCGGAGGCGGCCCGCCAGATCGCGATCTGGGAGTCGGGCGGCGAGGTGCTGCAGGAGACGTTCGACTTCGACGCCGGCTCGGGCACGCTGACGCCGCGGCGCTCGAAGGAGGAGGCGGACGACTACCGCTACTTCCCCGAGCCCGACCTCGTGCCGGTCGAGCCGCCGGCCGATCTGATCGAGCGTCTGCGGGCCGAGCTGCCGGAGCCGCCCGCGGAGCGGATCGCGCGGCTCGGTCTCGACCTCGACCTCGAGCGGGCGCTCGTGCTCGTGACGGGCGGCCTCGACAGGCTCTACGAGGCGACCGTCGCCGCCGGGGCCGACCGCGTCGCGGCCGCGAACGTGATCGCGAACAACCTGGTCGGGGCGGGCGTCGACCCGTCGGGCGTGCGGGCGTCCGAGCTGGCGCAACTCGTCGAGGCCCGCGACCGGATCCCGCGGCAGGCCTTCGACGAGGCGATCGGCAGGGCCGGCGACCCGGGCTTCGCGGCTGCCCCGTACCTCGCCCGGGAGGCCGTCTCCGATGCCTCTGCGCTCGATCCCGTGATCGACGCGATCATCGCGGCCAACCCCGGCCAGGTCGCTGCGTTCCGGGGCGGCAAGGAGGGCCTGCTCGGGTTCTTCGTCGGCCAGGTGATGAAGGAGACCGGCGGCAGCGCGAACCCGCGCGTCGTCTCCGAGCTCGTACGCGCGAAGCTCGCCGGCTGACTCGCTGGACTGCGGCGGCGCCGGGGTCTAGCCTCAACTCATGCCCACCTGCACGAGTTGCGGCCACGACAGTGGTGGTCCCGCCCGGTTCTGCCCCGAATGCGGTGTGCCGTTCGAGGACGCGGCGCCGGCACGCGAGGTGCGCAAGACGGTCACGGTCGTCTTCTGCGACGTGACCGGCTCGACCGAGCTCGGCGAGCAACTCGACCCCGAGAGCCTGCGCCGTGTGATGGCGCGCTACTTCGAGACGGCGCGCGGCGTGATCGAGCGCCACGGCGGCACGGTGGAGAAGTTCATCGGCGACGCGGTGATGGCCGTCTTCGGGATCCCCGTGCTGCACGAGGACGACGCGCTTCGTGCCGTGAGGGCCGCGGCCGAGCTGCGCGGAGCGCTCACCGGGCTCAACGAGGCGCTCGCGCGGGACTACGGCGTCGAGCTCGAGCTGCGCATCGGCGTCAACACGGGTGAGGTCGTGACGGGCACGGAGGAGCGGCTCGCGACCGGTGACGCCGTCACCGTCGCCGCCCGGCTCGAGTCGGCGGCCCGCCCCGGCGAGGTGTTGCTCGGCGAGACGACGGTCGCCCTCGTGCGCGATGCGGTCGACGTGGGAGAACCGCTCGTGCTCGATCTCAAGGGCAAGGCAGAGCCGGTGGTCGCATACGGCCTGATGGATGTCCATGCGGGCGTGCGCGGGCACTCGCGGCACCTCTCCGCACCCCTCGTCGGTCGCAGCCGCGAGCTGGGCCTGCTCGCAGGGACATGGGGACGGGTGAAGTCGGAGCATGGGTGCCACCTGTTCACGCTGCTCGGCCCGCCGGGCGTCGGCAAGTCGCGCCTCGTGGCCGAGTTCCTCGAGGGCGTCGACGACGCCCTCGTGCTGCGGGCGGGCTGCCTCTCCTATGGCGAAGGCATTACGTACTGGCCCGTGATCGAGCTGCTCGTGCAACTGCTCGGAGACGAGCCGCGCGCGGCCCTCGTGGAGTTCGGGGTGGATGAGGCGGCGGCGGCGACCGCCCTGGGCCTGCTCGGCCTCGGAGACGTGACTCCGTCGACCGAGGAGACGGCGTGGGGGGTACGGAAGGTGCTGGAGACCGCGGCGGCGGCGGCGCCGCTCGTCGTCGTGCTCGACGACGTCCAGTGGGGCGAGCCGGCGTTCCTCGAGCTCGCCGAGCACGTCGCCGACTGGAGCCGCGATGCACCGATCCTGCTGCTGTGCCTGGCGCGCTCCGACCTGCTCGACCGGCGCCCCGGCTGGGGCGGAGGCAAGGTCAACGCGACCACCGTCCTGCTGGAGGCACTGTCTCCGGCGGAGGCCGACGAGCTGATCGGGAATCTCGTCGGCGACACTCCGCTCGACGCCGCCCTGCGCCGGCGCATCCTGGCCTCCTCGGAGGGCAACCCGCTCTTCGTCGAGGAGATGCTCGCGATGTTTCGCGACGGCGACGGTGCGGACGCCGTCGTGCCGCCGACGATCCAGGCGCTGCTGGCGGCGCGGCTCGACCAGCTCGACCCGGCCGAGCGCGTCGTACTCGAGCGGGGATCCGTCGAGGGCCAGGTGTTCCATCGCGGCGCGGTGGAGGCGCTCGCGCCCGAGGAGCTCCAGGTCGGCTCCCGGCTGCTGTCGCTCGTGCGTAAGGAGCTCGTCCGCCCCGACACGGCGCAGCTACCCGGCGACGACGCCTTCCGGTTCCGTCATCTGCTCATCCGCGATGCCGCCTACGACGCGTTGCCCAAGGCGGTGCGCGCCGACCTGCACGAGCGCTTCGTCGACTGGCTCGAACAGCGTGGCCCGGGCCTCGCCGAGGCCGACGAGATCGTCGGCTACCACCTCGAGCAGACCTGCCGCTACCGGGCCGAGCTCGGGCCTGTCGGGGATCAGCACCGCGCGCTCGCGGCCCGGGCGGCTTCCCACCTTGCAGTCGCAGGTCGTGCGGCGGAGGAGCGCGGCGACAGCAATGCTGCAGCGAACCTGCTCGGAAGGGCTCTCGGGCTTCTTCTCCGCGACGCGCCGGCGACGGATCTGCGCCTCGACTTCGCGGAGGCGCTCTTCGAGACGGGGCAGCTGGTCGAGGCGCACGAGACGGCCGTCCGGGCCGCCGAGCTCGCCACGACCGCGGCGGATCGGCCCGGCGAGTTGCGATCGCGGCTTCGCGCACTCAGGATCCTGCTTCAACGCGACCCGATCGGGACGACGGACGAGATGAGACGTCTGCTCGACGAGGCACTGCCCGTCTTCGAGCGCCTCGGCGACGACAAGGGCCTTGTGGAGGTGTGGAAGGCGACAGCCGCCGTGGCGAAAATAGACGGGCGCGAGGACGAGGCCACCGCAGCGTCCCTGCGGGCGCTCGAATGTGCCCGTCGGCTCGGGAACAGGCGAGAGGAGGTGCGACAGCTGAACTCGGTCGCGTGGGGGCTCTGGAACGGACGAACGCCTGTACCGGAGATCGAGCAGTGGCTGGACGAGCAGACCTGGCCGGCGGTCGCCCCGACGGCAACGCTGTTCCGCGGTCTGTGTCTCGCCTGCGCCGGTCGCCTCGACGAGGCTCGCGCGGTGGTTGGAGCCGCGCGAGAGCTCCAGCGTGAGAGCGGGTGGCGTCTCGGTGTGGCAGCCTCGGCGATGTTGGCGTGGGACGTCGAGAACCTTGCCGGAGACGCCGCTGCTGCCGAGCGGCTCATCCGGCAGGCGTGCGGGGAGCTCGAGGAGCTCGGTGAGCGCTCGTACCTGTCGACGGCCTCCGCATTGTACGCGTTGAGCCTGGCGAAGCTCGGTCGCGACGACGAGGCGGAGGCGTGGGCCCGGCGCGGTCTCGAGGCCGGTGGCACGGACGACGTGTTCACGGTCGTGACCGCGCGCCGCGCGCTCGCCCGTGTGGCCCTCCACCGCGGCGACCTGGGCGAGGCGGAGCGGCTCGCGCGC
>Ga0315275_10005562_pt1 | contig 11962 bp, 10 predicted proteins | sample YL17G03_0_MG_FD_205557 | JGI IMG/M metagenome (GOLD analysis project Ga0315275, IMG submission 205557) | Sediment microbial communities from Yellowstone Lake, YNP, Wyoming, USA - YL17G03_0 | ecosystem: Environmental > Aquatic > Freshwater > Lake > Sediment | place: USA: Wyoming | collected... | reverse complement strand
ATGAGCGGCGCGAGGGCCGGGTCCTTGGCGAAATCCTTGACGACGGCGGGGTCGGCGCTCTTGAAGTTCACGGTGAGGATCTGGAACTCGCGGGTGGCCCAGAGCAGGTCGGGGTCGGCGGGGTCCCACCGGGGCTCTTCCACGTCGACCTGCCGGACGAGATTCTCCTGGGTGTCGTAGGGGATGGTCTTCGTCCGGTACACCAGCCAGTTGCCCTCCTGGGGGCTGCGCAGAAGGATCATCGACTGGTTGGCGTTGAACGGGTCGTGCCGCGAGTACTCGTGCCGCATGCCCTTCTGCTGCGTCACCTGCATGAGTGAGGTGCCGAAACTCGCATCGGTGAAGGGCTGCCCGGGCTTCGGGGGCTTCAGGTCGGGCAGCGGGTACGGCGGATTGTCGCCCGACAGCGCATCGGGCACCCGGATGAAGGGCGGCGCCTCGGCGGCCGCGCAGGAGCCGGCGACGGCCGCCAGCGCCAAACCTGCGAGGACGCCGGTTACCAGAGACAACACGATCCCGTGCGGATGATGGTTCACGGCAATCCCTCCTCGGGAGGCGGGGTCGCCCCGTGCGGCCGGGCGCGGCCCCGTCACTGGCCGTTCAGGGAGCGGTTCCGCTCCATGTCGAACCACATGGCAAACAGCATGAATTGGATGGAACTGATGAGGCAGAACACCCACACCAGCGCGTTGACCTGCGGGATGATCCCCGTAAAGATCCACAGGACCATCAGCCGGACGAAGAACGCGAAGCCCAGGAGACCCGTCACCGCGGCCGTGGCGTAGAAGAGGACCAGGGGGTGGAAGTCGCGGATGACGTACTTCTCCTTCATCCGCCAGCAGAACCGCCTGAAGATGAGCCAGGTCATCGCCGGGATGACTCGCCACAGCCGCATCTTCGACTGCTCGCCCACGTTGTACACCGGCCGCATGTGCACGTCGGCCACGCGCATGTCGAAGACGTTCAGCCGGACGAGAAGGTCGTTCGGGTACCCGTACCGTGGGTAGATGGCGTCGAGGTCGAGCAGTTCGAGGGCCCTGCGGTTGATGGCCGTGTAGCCGGTCTGGGAGTCGGCCACGTGCCAGTACCCGCTGGCGATCTTGGTCAGCATCGAGAGGAAGGCGTTGCCCAGGTAGCGGTACTTGGGGATGGAGTTCCATGAGTTCTCGTAGAACAGGCGGTTGGCCTTGGCGTAGTCGGCCGTGCCGCGCGCCACCGGGGCCACGATCAACTCCAACTGGTCGGGGTCCATCTGGCCGTCGCCGGCCATGACGGCGGTCACGTCGATGCCAGCCCGGAGGGCCTCCTTGTAGCCGGCCACGATGGCGGCGCCCACGCCGCGGTTCACGTCGAGCCTGAGGAGGGTCACGCGGCCGGCGACGGGGTCGCGCTCGATGCGCCGCTGGACCACCGCGACCGTCTGGTCGGTGCTGGCGTCGTCGACCACGATGATGCTGTCGACGAACGGCGGCATGCTCGCGATGACGCGGTCGACCTGCGTTTCCTCGTTGTAGCAGGGGACGACCACCGCCACGGACTTGCCTTCAAACATGCGCGGCTCTCCTTCGGGAGCCTTCCCGCGTCAAGGTCCTCGGCGGTCGGACTCGGCCGGCGCGACGCCTGGGGTCGGGAGACGCGGGGCCGGGAGACGGGTGGGTCTGCAACAGCCGCGGCCTCCACCCCCGCCCGCCGCTCCCGGACCGACGAGGTCGGGCAAGCGATTAGACCATGCCGGCCGGGGGTGTCAACGGTTTTTGCCTGGCCTTACCGGGGCGGCTGCCGGGTCATGCGGCCGCGAGCGCCCGTGGCGCGGCAGGGGACCGTTACATCTTCTCGCCGAAGAGGAACGCCCGCCCGAACCGGTCGGCGATCTCCTGGTTCGTGTAGATCAGGGGCAGGAGGAACGTGACGTTGACGTTCGGCATCTGGAGGTGCGCGGCCATCTGTTGCCGCCACAGGTGACGGAACGCCATCAGTTCGTCCTGGCAGGTGGTGGCGGCCTTGCCGGCGCGGTCGGCCGCCAGGGCCTTCAGGATGCACCCCGCCGCGATCGAGGCGCTCCGGACGGCGGGGTAAATGCCCTCGCCGCTGGCGGCCGAGGCGAACCCGCCCGCGTCGCCGATCAGGATGACGCGCTTGCCCACGTGGCTCTCGAAGTCCACGGCCGCGCCCGCCGGCACGCACGCCCCGTCGGGCCGGCCCACGGCCACCCCGCGGGGCAGCAGGCCCTTGCCCCGCAGGCCGTCGACCCAGGCGGCGTACAGGTCCGTCAGGCGCTGGACGTCCGGCCCGCGCACGCCGATGCCCACGCTCACGTGCCGCGCGCCGGGGAACGCCCACGCGTATCCCGCCGCCATGCCGAAGCCGAGCGACACGTGGATGCCGCCGGCCAGCCCCGGGCACGCGGCGATCTGCCGGGCTGTCAGGCTCACGGTCTTCGAGAGGGTGTGGACGAGATGGTGGTCTTCCCAGCAGGCCCGCAGGCCCGACGTCCGGGCGACGGTGCTGTGGACGCCGTCGGCGCCGACGAGGATGCGGCCGACGAGGGGCTTGCCCCTCGCCAGGACGGCCACGGCCTGGTGTTCGCCGGCCTCGACGCGGACGACCTCGCGGCCGAGGGCCGTCTTGGCGCCGGCCTTGCGTGCGGCCTCGACCAGGGCCGCGTCGAACGGCTCGCGGCGGACGAGGTATCCGGCGTACGCGCGGCGCGAAAACTCGGCCGCCTGCGACAGGTCGGGCGAGTGGAACGTCATCCGCCGGAACGGCGTGGCCTTGACCCGGCGCCGCACGGCGTCGAGGAACCCGAAGCGGCGGATCGCCTCCTCGTTGATCCACCCGGCGCACGGCTTGGGCCGCGGGAACCGCGCCTTGTCGACCAAGACGACCTGGGCGCCCGCGTCGGCCAGGAACTTGGCGGCGCAGGCGCCGGCCGGGCCGGCGCCGACGACCACGACGTCGTAATCCATGGTCCTCCTACGGAAGGGCAGGTCCCGGACGCCCGTGCCACACCCGTCGCCGGGTCGCCGCCCGCGACGAAGCCGTGGCCGCTTAGAAACTATCTCAGAACCGAGGACCACGGCTTGCAAGCAAGCCGTGGCACGTGAAGAAGGAAAGGGGAACTGGTTCTGAGATCGTTTCTTACTTCTGGATCCGCTTGAACTCCTCCATGAGGGCGTTCTCGGCGCCCCGGTACTTCTGGAAGGCGTCGCCGAGGTGGTACTCGATGGCCCGGCGGAGTTCCTGGTCGATCTCGAAGCCCTCGCCTTCGGCGCCGGACATGACCTTGAGCGTGTCGGCGAGGGAATCGAGGTCGGAGGCGGCCGAGGCGAAGTCCCGGGCCGCCTCGTACAGGTTGATCGACTCCACCTCCTTCTTGTCGGGCTCCTTGAACAGCCGCCACGGCGACCGGCGGACTTCCTTGGCCAGGGCCTTCAGGTGCTCGCTGGTCTCGTGCAGGTTCTGGACCATCGTGGTGATGTTTTTCTTGTGGATGACGACGACCTCGCGGATGTCCTTGACGGTCTTGAGGAGGTCGCCCGAGGTGGCCTTGACGTTGGCGAGGACCTCGTCGGCATTGGCGTTGACCTTGGCCATGAGTTCGCCGGCCTGGGTGACGGTCTTGCGGAGGTCGGCCCGGTTTTCGTCGAGGATGGCCTTGACGTCGCCGGAGGCGTCCTTGAGGTTGTCGAGGACCTCGCCGCCCTTCTGGTCGGCCTTCTCCGAGAGGCTCTTGGCGCTGGCGACGGCCGCCTTGACGTTGTCGCGGTTCTCGTCGAGGATGCCGTTGACCTTGGTGACCGCGGCCTGGATGGTCTTGGACCCTTCCTCGAGGTTGGCGGCGGTGGTCTTGACCTTCTCAATGACCTCGGGCAGGTCTTTGCGGATGGAGTCCGTGGTGGTGCGGATGTTCTCGAGGATGCTCGAGAGGTCCTTCTTCTCCTTCGTGCCGAGGCCGAGTTCGTCGGCGGCGCCGGCGAACGGCGACTGCTGCCCGCCCTGGAGGGCCTCCTTGACCGGGTCGCCGAAGCCGACGTCCTCGATGTTGATCAGTGCCGACTGGCCCACCAGCGCCTGCGCGATGGTGACGCGGGCGTTCTGGTGGATTTCGAAGGCCTCCGGCAACTCGGTCACCACCTCCACCTTGTAGCACTTGTCGTCGCCCGCGTGCTCGACGGGGCAGGGGGCTTCCACGAGTTCGATGTCGACGACGCGGCCGACGGGGTGCCCGGCCAGCAGGACGGGGCTCCCGATCTTGATGTTGGGCGCGGCGTCGAAGCGGACCCTCAGCGTCTGCCTGGCCACGAACCAGGTCTGCCAGCCGCCGATGATGACGAGGATCGCCAGCCCTGCCGCCAGCATCGCGAGCAGGAACGCCCCGGCGACCACGCGGTTGCGAACGGGATGTCGCGGCATAAGGGGCTACTCCTATCAGCGGCGGGGGCGGCCGGCGGTGAGGCGGCGAGGACGGGCCCGCCGCGACGCCGGATCGCTCGCCCCTATTCTTCCAGGTCGTCCTCCGTCGCGCCGAGCAGGTCGGCCAGGTAGTTGGTCTTCGAGACCCGCAGGGGGATCGGCCCGTCGGCGAGCCCCTCGACGAACTGCCGGACGCGCGGGTCCGTCGGGTTCACGAAGTCCTCGGGCGGCCCGACGGCGATGAACTCCCCGTTGTAGAGCATGGCGATGCGGTCGCCGATGCGCAGGGCGCTCTTCATGTCGTGCGTCACGACGAGGCTCGTCACGCCCAGTTTGGTCCTCAGGTCGATGATCAACTGGTCGATGACGCTGGTGGCGATGGGGTCGAGGCCGGCCGTCGGCTCGTCGTAGAACAGGATCTCGGGGTCGCGGACGATGGCGCGGGCCAGGCCTACGCGTTTGCGCATGCCGCCGGAGATCTGGCTGGGCATGAGGTTCTCGAAGTCGCGCAGGCCCACCAGTTCGAGTTTCATCTTGACGACCATGTCGATGATGGGGCCGTCGAGGTCCGTGTGCTCCCGCAGGGGCAGGGCCACGTTCTCGCCGACGGTCATCGACGAGTACAGGGCCCCCGACTGGAACAGGATGCCGAACCGCTGGCGGATCCGGTCGAGGTGCTCCGGGGAGGCACAGCAGGCGTCCTCGCCCCACAGGTACACGTGGCCGGCGTCGGGGGCGTACTCGCCGATGACGAGGCGCAGCAGCGTCGACTTGCCGCAGCCCGACGGGCCCAGGATGACCACCGTCTCGCCGGGCGCGACGACCAGGTGGATGTCCTTGAGGACCTGGCGGCCGTCGAAGTACTTCTGGACGCCTCGGATCTCCAGGATGGGCTCGACGGTGGGCGACATGGGTCACCAGAGGAAGTAGAAGACGGCCGTGAAGACGCAGTTGGCGGCGATGATCAGGAAGATGGCCCGGACGACGCTGCTGGTGGTGGCGCGGCCGACGCCGCCCGCCCCGCCGCTGACGTCGAGCCCCTCGTGGCACGCCACGATGACGATGAGGAAGCCGAAGATGCCGGCCTTGATGAGCCCCGTCAGGACGTCCTTCACGAGCAGGGCTTCCATGGCCGTGTGGTAGTAGTGCCATGGGTCGATGCCCATGACGAGGTACGCGACGAAGCCGCCGCCGGCCGTCCCGACGATGTTCGCCAGGACCGTCAGGGCCACGGTCATGAGGATGCAGGCGATGATGCGCGGGACGACGAGGAACCGCACGGGGTCGATGGCGCTGGTGCGCAGCGCCGCGATCTCCTCCCCCACGACCATCGTGCCCAGTTCGGCCGCAATGGCCGCCCCTGCGAAGCCCGTCAGCACCACCGCCGCAATCAGCGGGCCCAACTGCGGGAATACCGCCTTCGCGATGACCGTCGCCAACTGGTCCAGTTGGCCGTAATCGTTCAGCACCGGCGCCAGCGTGAACGACAGCGTCATGCCGACGAAGAACTGGACCAGGAAGATGATCGGCACGGCCCGCACGCCCAGCCGCACCATCTGGAAGAACGTCTCGTCGGCCTTGATGCGCGGCCGGGTGACCAGGCCCAGGACCGCCTGCTTGGCCGCGTCGACCGTCAGGCATCCGAGGCCGCCCAGGTAGGTCAGGAACCCTTCGCCTTGGGCGCCCACCCGCTCCAGCCCCCGGACCACCGACGACGTGCTCACGGCTTCAGGGCCTCCTGGACGGTGGGGACCATGGGGAAGAGGCTGTCGAGCCGCGCGATCTCGAACACGCCCCGCACGCGGTCGCTGACGCCCGCCAGGACCACCTCGCCCTTGTGCTGGCGGACGAGTTTCAGGACCTCGACGAAGGTGGCTACGCCGCTGGAATCCACGTACCGCGTTTCCGAGAGGTCGAAGACGATCCGGCCGGGCTTGGTGCCGGCGATCTTGCGCAGGGCCTCCCGCAGGGTGGGCGACGAGAAGACGGTCACCTCGCCGCGGGTCGTGACCACGGTGGCGTTGCCCTCGCGGCGCGACTCGATCGTGAGGTCCTGGTCGTCGCTGGCGAAACGGCTGCTCATGAACCGGACTCCTTGGGCGTGGCGGCGGCCGGGCCCCCCTGGCCTTCGGACGCCGTCGCCGTCTTCTTCTCCTCGGGCGGCGGGAGCGACTCGCCGCTTTCCTTCTCCCACCACTGGCGCCACTCGGCGATGATTTGCCGGCGCTCGTCGGGCTTGGCGAAGTGGAAATTGGTCTCGCGGCCGGTCATCTTGTGCAGCGCCGAGGCCGCCATGAACCGGACCGCTTCGTCGTCCGACTCGAGCAGTTGGATCAACTCGCCGGTCATGCTGCGGTCGCCTTCCCGGGCGACCCGGGCGATCGCGGCCGTCTGGACCCGCGGGTTGTCGTCGCGGAGTTGCTTCAGCGTGGCCTCGCGGCCGCACCCGAGGGCGAAGACCGCCAGGACGATCGCGACGAGGCCTGTCCCGTGCATGGCAACCACTTCCCTTGGCCCAGAGACACTCCGAGCGCAGAAAGAGACCCCCTGGTCCTTCCCTACGCAATCAAAGGATTATAACCGCCGCGGGGGGCGGTGTGCAAAAGCAAATCGGCCGCCCCGCCACACTCGGCGTGCATCCTCAGAAACCATCTCAGAACCGGTTCCCCTTTCCTTCTTCACGTGCCACGGCTTGCTTGCAAGCCGTGATCCTCGGTTCTGAGATGGTTTCTGAGTCCTTGCGGCGCTTGCAGGCCGGGGCCGTTTCCACTATCGTGGAGGCCTATGGGCAACGTCTTACGCATCGGGACGCGCGGCAGCCGCCTGGCGAAGTGGCAGACGGAGCACGTGGCGTCGCGGCTGCGCGCGGCTCACCCGGGGCTGGAGATCCGGGTCCGGGAGTTCCGCACGACGGGCGACCGCGACCGGGCCACGCCGCTGGCGCGCCTGCCGGGCGTCGGGTTCTTCGTCAAGGAACTCGAAGCGGCGCTCCTCGACAGCCGGATCGACCTGGCGGTCCACTCCATGAAGGACGTCCCGACGCAGGTGCCGGAGGGGCTGGAGGTGGGCGCGGTGGTTCCCGAGCGGGCCGACGTGCGCGACTGCCTCGTAACGGCGGCGGGCATGGGCCTGGAGGACCTGCCGCGCGGCTCCGTCGTGGGCTCGAGCAGCCCCCGCCGCCGCGCGATGCTCCTGGCCGCCCGGCCCGATCTGGTCTTCGTGGACCTGCGCGGCAACGTCGAGACGCGGCTGCGGAAACTGGCCGAGGGCGCGTGCCGGGCCACCGTGCTGGCCCGGGCGGGCCTCGAGCGGCTGGGGATGCTCGACCCTCGGATGCGCGCGCTCGCCGCGGACGTCCTCATGCCGGCGGCGGGGCAAGGCGCGCTGGGGCTGGAGTTCCGCACGTCCGACGACGGGGTCCGCCGGGCCCTGGCTCCGCTCGACCATCCGCCGTCGCGGCAGGCCGTCGCGGCCGAGCGGGCGCTCGTCCGCCGCCTCGGCGCCGGGTGCCGGACGCCCCTGGGCGTCCTGGGCCGGGTGGGCGCGGCCGGGGACCTGTGGCTGGAGGCGTGGCTTCTGGCGCCCGACGGGCGCGACGCGATCCGCCGGTCGCTCTCGGGCGAGGCGGCCGGCGCGGCCGCCCTCGGGACGGCACTGGCCGAGGCGCTCCTGGCCGACGGGGCCGCGCGGTTCCTCGCGCCGGCCGGCGGGGACGACGATGATTGACGGCGCCACCATCCTCGGCCTCCTGGCCGTCGGGTTTCTCGGCGGCCTTCTCGGCGGGCTCCTCGGTGTGGGCGGGAGCGTGCTCTTCATCCCGGTGCTCACGGTCTTTCTGGAGCAGGACTACCACACGGCCCAGGCGGCGGCGCTGGTTGTGAACGTGTGCGTGGGGTTTGCGGCCGCCCAGAGCCACATCCGCTCGGGCCTCGTGAGTTGGCGCCTCCAGGGCATCCTGATCCCGTGCGCGATCGCGGCCTCGGTCGTCGGCGTGTGCGTCAGCAACCAGTTCGCCGGCGCCTACGAGGTGTACCTGCGGCGGATCTTCGGCGTCACGCTCGTCTACGTCATCCTGGCGAACCTGTACCGGATGCTGCGGCGCCAGTGGCCGCTCGTCCGGCGTCTGTGGAAGGCGAGAAAGCGCCGGCGGGGACCGTTCGCCATCGGGGCCGTGGGCGGGCTGATGGGCTTCATGGCGGGGCTCCTGGGCATCGGCGGCGGCGTCGTGGCGGTGCCCGGGCAGCAGATTCTGCTGGGCATGCGGCTGCGGACGGCGGTGGCGAACTCGAGCGTCGCCATCGTGTTCGCGTGCGTGCTGGCGGCCGCCGTCAAGCACAGCACGCTGCCCCAGGGGGTGGACCCGGTGCGGCCGTGGGTCTACGTGGGCCTCCTGGCCCCGACGGCCGTCATCGGGGCGCCGCTGGGGGCGCTGCTGACCCACCGCTTGCCGCGCGAGTGGGTCCGGCTGGTGTTCATGGCGTTCCTGGCGTGGGCGTCGGTCCGGATGCTGACGAGCTAGCCTGGGCGGGCGTCGCGCGCGGCCGGTTTCCTGCCCGTGCTGCAATCCTTCCGATGGCGGTCCTTGAAATAGGAAAGTCCCACCCGCCGAATTCCGATAGAATAGACCGAGGCGCGTCCGACGGCCGGGCGCAGGCCCGGTGAAAACAAGGGCCGGCGACAGGGGGCGAGCGGCCCGGCACGAGCGGCCGCCGGACCCAGCAAGGGAGTCCTATGAGCACGCTGATCCACGTCACGCACGAGGCAGTCCAGAAGGTGGGCGGCATCGGGGCCGTCCTCCAGGGGTTCTTCACGGCCAAGGCCTACAACGAGAACGTGGGCCGCTCGATCCTCCTCGGACCGGGCGACGCCAGCGCGGCAGAGCCGTTGGCGAAGGTCGGCAAGATCCTCTATTCGAGTTTCGACGGGACCGACGCGGGCGGCTGGGGCAACCGGTTCCGGCCCATCCAGCAGCGCTTCGGCGTGGGCATCCTCTACGGGCGCCGGACGTTCAAGGACAAGGCGACCGGCGTCGAGTCGAGCCCCGAGGTGCTCCTGATCGACGTCTCTCGCGCCGACCTGGACCGCCTGAACGACGTCAAGCGGATGCTGTACGAGCGGTTCGGCATCCGCAGCGACCTGTACCGGACGTGGGAGTACGAGCAGTACGTGAGGCTGGCGGCGCCGGGTCTGGCGGCGCTGGCGGTGATCGAGGCGCCGAAGGACCGGCCGGCGATCATCCTGGCCCACGAGTTCATGGGCATGCCGCTGGCGCTGACGGCGATCGCCCAGGCCGAGGGGACGTACCGGACGGCGTTCTACGCCCACGAGGTGGCCACGATGCGCCGCATCGTCGAGGGCCACCAGGGCCACGACACGATGTTTTACAACGTCCTGGCGCGGGCGATGGCCAAGGGCAAGTTCGTCGAGGACGTTTTCGGGCTCCAGGCCCCGTTCTTCAAGCACGCCCTCGTGTCGGCCGCGAGGTTCTGCGACGCGATCCTCTGCGTCGGCGACGACGTTCTCGGGGAGATGAAGTTCCTGGGGGCGGACTTCGCCCAGAAGAACCTGGCCCTGGTCTACAACGGCGTGCCGGCCTACGAGGTGGGCGGCGACGACGTCCGGCAGTCGAAGGCCAGGCTCCAGAAGTACACCGAGAACATCCTGGAGTTCCGCCCGGACTTCGTCTTCTCGCACGTGACGCGCATGGCCCTGTCGAAGGGCATGTGGCGCGACCTGAAGGTCCTCTGGCACCTCGAGAAGAAGTTCCGCGAGACGAAGCAGACGGGCGTCTTGTTCCTCCTCTCGAGCGAACTCGGCGCGCCCCGCAAGGGCCACGAGATCCTGGACATGGAGGGCCGGTACTCCTGGCCCGTCGGCCACCGCGAAGGATACCCCGACCTCTCGGGCGGCGAGGCCGACTTCTATGTCCACATGCAGAAGTTCAACGCGTGTTCGCGGCAAATCAAGGTGATCCTGGTCAACCAGTTCGGGTGGAGTCAGCCGTCGTGCGGCACGAAGATGCCGGCGGACATGGACTTCCTCGACATCCGCAAGGGCACCGACATCGAGTTCGGGCAGTCGATCTACGAGCCGTTCGGCATCGCCCAACTCGAACCGCTCTCGTTCGGCGGCCTGTGCGTCATCACGAACGTCTGCGGCTGCGCGGGGTTCGTCGCCAAGGTGACCGGCGGCAAGTCCGTGCCGAACGTCCTCGTGGCCGATTACACGGGCCTGCCGAAGGCCGACGCCACGCTCGACGAGGTCCTCTCGATCGGCCCGCGCGAACGCGACGCCGTCGAAGAGAAGGAGGCCGAACGCGTCGCCGGCGAGGTCCTCCAGCGCCTGCCTTGCGACCGGAAGCACCACGAGGCCCTGATCGAGAGCGGCTACGAACTGGCCAGCAAGATGTCGTGGGAGGTCGTGGTCCGCGATTACCTGCTGCCCGTCATCGAGGGCCTGGCCTGAGCGACCCGGGCCGCCAGACAGAGCCCAGACGCCTGCCACGCGCGGTTCTCTGAAAGGACGCGGCATGCCTGCCAGCATCACCTCCCTGGACCAGGTCGTCTCGGGCCTGGCGCCCCAGGGGCGCGAGCGGTTCGACCGCCTCTACGACTTCGTCCTGAGCACCGCCGAGGTCCGGCCGCCCGGGGCGATGGACGGCTGGATCACGAAGGCGTTCCGGTACCTGTCGGCCGCCCCGCCGGATACGCAGGCGTGGCGCGAGGAGATCCTCGAGAGGATCCGCCACCAGAGGGTGGTGCACGTCGTCAACCGCGCGACGGGCCAGGCCACGCTCTTCAACGCCGTGCGTGCCCTGCGGCCGATCGAGGCCAGGGACGAGTCGGACGTGGCGAAGAAGGTCGAGGAGGCCCGGGCGAAGTGCTCCTTCTGCCGGCCCCTGGAACTGACCCCCGCGAACACCTTCGGCCGCATCGGCCTGGACAAGACCTGCGCCAACGTGGCCGTCTACGACGGGTACCACGGCCTGGTGATCTTCAAGGACCACTCGCCGCTGCGGTTCCGGCACGACGACTTCCGGCCCGAGGAGATCGCCGACCTCCTGGCCACCAGCCGCGCGTGGGCCGAGAAGGCCCGCGCCGAGGACCCCGCGGCCCGGTTCTTCTTCCTCATGTGGAACTGCCTCTGGAAGGCCGGGGCGAGCATCATCCACGGCCACGCCCAGATGACCGTCGGGCGGAAGTTCCATTACGGCAAGGTCGAGGCCTTGCGGCGCAGCGCCCGGGCCTATGCGGCCGAGCACGGGGCCGACTACTTCGCCGATCTCGTCGCGGTCCACAAGGCCCTGGGCCTGGCGGCCGAGTGGGACGGCGTGACGGCCCTGGCGCACCTCGTGCCCACGAAGGAACGCGAGATCATCCTCGTGGCCGACCGCTTCGACTCACCCGGCCTGCCGAAGGCCGTCTGGCGGGCCCTGAAGGTCTACGCCGCCCAGGACGTGAAGTCCTACAATCTCGCCGTCTACATGCCGCCGCTCGGCGACCCCGACCCCGCGTGGAAGGGCTTCCCCGTGCTGGTCCACCTGGTGGAC
>Ga0315275_10005556_pt1 | contig 11966 bp, 11 predicted proteins | sample YL17G03_0_MG_FD_205557 | JGI IMG/M metagenome (GOLD analysis project Ga0315275, IMG submission 205557) | Sediment microbial communities from Yellowstone Lake, YNP, Wyoming, USA - YL17G03_0 | ecosystem: Environmental > Aquatic > Freshwater > Lake > Sediment | place: USA: Wyoming | collected... | reverse complement strand
GGCAGGGCTATGGAGATACCTGCGATAACGCCCTCGAAAAAGCCGTTCCAAACAAAGCTCTGTATCCCCCCTTCGCCGAGGGCGGCGAAGTACCAGATCCTGAACGCTTCGAAGGCGGTGCTTAGGGCACCGGCGGTGAACTCACCGAGGGTGAATATTGAGAAGAACATGCCTACGACGATGCCGATCATTATGGCGTAACCGAAGACGGGGTGGCTCGTCGCATCCTCGAGGTCCCGCCACTTGCTCCTCCTCGGCTCGACGATGGTCGAGACCTCGGCGGCTATCCTGCTGGCCTGAATATAGCGTTCCGAGGTGATGACGCTGGTGGCGTCGTGCCCGTGTATCTCCTCCATCTTCTTCTTGGCGGCCGCGACCTCTTCCTTGACGTGTGGGGACCTTCCATAGATGAGTGCCTCGATTTCCTCATCGCCTTCGAGCAGTTTGATCGCGACCCAACGCCGCGGGTAGGGCATTTCCAAGCCCTTCAATGCACCGGTGAGGGTCGCCACGATCTTCTCCACCTCGGGGCCAAATGGGAGAGGGCGTGAAGCCGGCGAGTCCTGCTTGTGGATCATTATGGCCTTATCTATCAACTCATGGAGACCGATGTTCTTCACGGCGGTAGTTGGGATGACGGGGACGTCGAGCAGCTCCGAGAGGCGACGGGTATCTATGTGAATCCCTCTCTTCTCGGCGATGTCCATCAGGTTCAAAGCGACTATAAGGTGAGGCTCCAGCTCCAACAACTGGGCCGTGAAGAACAGGTTCCTCTCTAATGTCGAAGCGTCGACGACATTGATTATTGCCTCGGGGTGCTCAACAGCGATGTACTCCCTGCTCACCCTCTCCTCGAGGCTGTAGGTGCTCAGGCTGTAAATCCCGGGGAGGTCGATGACGTCGATGGTGTAACCATCGTGGACGAGGGTCCCCTCCGCCCGCTTGACAGTCTTCCCAGGCCAGTTACCGACGTGCTGGTGGAGTCCCGTAAGCTGGTTGAATACGACGCTCTTGCCGACGTTGGCGTTACCAGCCAGAGCAACGGTGATGACTCCTTTGATATCTGATTCTTCGTGTTTGGGCTGGGTTTCTTTATTCGACAATGATTTTCGCCTTCAGTGGATGACGTGATGTGGACCATGCGGGTGGACTGTGGGCCCTACGGTTTCCCCCACCTCGACGTAGACCTTATCGGCGAGCCCCCTGCCCAGGGCGAGCCTCGTCCCCTTTACCTCGACCTCTACCGGCCCATGGAAGGGAGCGGCGTTTACAACCTTGACCTCGGCGCCACGGCAGAGGCCCATTTCCGCGATCCTCTGACACGCGGTTCCCCCTCCCCTAGTGAAGGCGACCCGCCCCGAGTCCCCCGGCCTCAAGTGGGACAACTGTGTGAGCAGTCTCGGAGTCGCACTCTCCCGAAGCGTCTTGCACTGATCGCAGACGGAGTAGTCGAGGGTGCAGGGAGGTATCGGGTTCCCATCGTCGGGGCAGGTCGGCGGGTTACTCATCTTCTCGCAGAGAGCCGAGGTAACCTCATCGCTTAGGCTGTGTTCGAGCCGGCAGGCCTCGTCGTGGACCTTCTCATTGGAGAATCCGAGGGCATCATGGAGGAACCTCTCGAGTAGTCTATGCTTCCTGACGACCTTCTGAGCCCTTGCCGCCCCCTTCCCAGTAAGGAGGACGCCCTTGTACGGCTCGTATGTGACAAACCCCTCATCCGCGAGTTTCTTAATCATCTGGGTCACGCTCGCAGGTGAGACGCGTAGCCTCTCCGCGAGGTCCTGGTTCTTGGCGAGTTCACCCTTTTCGTTTAATGCGTAGATGGCTTCTAGGTACTCCTCGACACTCTCGCTCATCCCAGATCGAAGAGTTTAGGCGTGCCTAAAATATAAAGTTTAGTCGAACCTAAAAATTTAGGCTAGGCTATACATAAATCGCGGCGTCTTTCCATAGCAGCCCTCTGCCCGGTAGTCGATCCTCTTCTTGATCTTCCCCGCCTCGATCAGCTCATCCAACACCTCTATGAAGGGGTTGACGATGCTCACGCCATAGTCACAGCGGAGAGCTTTCCACTCCTCCTGCTCGATGCCGTAGGTCTTCGCCCAGTTGGTCTTGTCGAGGGCGTACCAGAGGCGGAGAAAGTCGAGGTCAGCGACGCTCAGGATGCTCAGTATGCCCTCCTTGAGTATCCTCTTGTTCAACTTCATGTCGACGATCTTGTAGTTGGGGTCGAGGACCTGCACGTCGGCCTTGCCCTGCGTCAGCTTTATGAGGCTGTTTTTCGAGGGCTGGTAGATCCTCTTGAGTTCATTCTTGATGGGTTCGAGGCCGACCTTGCTGCTCGTCCACATCACCTCGTCATTGCCGACGCCGACGTAGCAGGGCTGCCACCTGTTCGCGAGCCAGATTGTGTCGGGCTCCTTCTCGCTTATGAGGCAGAGGAGGACCTGACCCGTGAGCTTGGGCATCACCATGCGGAGGGCCTCGTCGAAGCCCGCGCCCTTCTTCACCTCATCATCGATCATGTGGACGGCTACCTCGCTGTCCGTTATCCAGTCGATGGCGGGGTTGTAGCTCTTGAACTTGTGATTGGGTTTTAGGTGTGCCCAGTGCTCCTTGAAGTTGGCGATGTCGCCGTTGTGCATCATGGCGATGTCGCCTGCGTCGTTCGTGAAGGGGTGGCACATGGAGTCGATATCGTAGCGGGGGTCCTCGCGGGCTAGGGCGCTGTACCTGCTGTGGCCGATGCCCACCTTACCCTTGAGCTTCGTTATCCTCGTCATCTTCTTTACGAGGGGGACCGGACCCGTTGCCTTCTCGACTTGGACCTTCCCTTTGGCGTCGATGACGCCCATACCCGTGGCGTGAGCGGCGAAGTACGGCTCTTGAAGCTCAAGAGCCTTAAGCACGAGCGGCGCAATCGGCCTGTCACCGATGTATCCGACGAGTTGGCACATGGAGGGAGATTAATGCGCCGCTTGTATTAAGAATTGGCGACTGAAATGACAAATACACAGTATAAACTTGTAAAAATGATCGATCGAGCTACGCTAGCTTTATGTTGCCCCTCTCTATGGCGGCGACGCCGGTCCTGCTCATCTCCTCGATGCCGATGGGTCCGATCTTCTTCAGGAACTCGTCTATCTCGTCGGTTGGCCCCGTAACCTCGGCTATGAGTATGTCGGGCTCCACGTCGAGGATGAGGCCGTGATAAGTGTTGACCGTATTCACTGCCTCTATCCGCGCCATCGGGTCCGACGTCTTCAGCTTTATGAGGAGCAACTCCCTGCTCAGCGTCCTTATGGGGTCGAGGCGCTTCACCTTTACCACGTCGACCATCTTGTCGAGCTGCTCGACTATCTGGTTGAGGACGCGACTCTCGGCGTCGACGACGACGGTCATCCTGCTCAGGGGGCTCCCCTCGACGGGGCCGACAGTGAGGCTCTGGATGTTGTAGCCTCGGCGCCTGAATAAGTTGGAGACCTTGAAGAGGACGCCGGGTCTGTTCTCGACTAGGAAGCTGACTGTGTGCAGTGGCATCTTAGGCGCCTCCCAGGAGGATGTCCTTGAGCCCCATGCCGGGCGGGATCATAGGGTAGACGTTCTCGTCGGGGTCTATGGGGACGTCTATGACGGTTGTCTGCTTCTCAGAGATGCTCCGCTTTATGGCGGTCTCGATCTGTTTCATAGACTCGGCCTTGACACCGACGGCGCCATAGGTTTCCGCGAGCTTCGCGAAGTCGGGATGCTTCGGCCTCTTTATGGTGCTGTATCTACGGTCGTAGAAGAGGCGCTGCCACTGTGCTACCATGCCAAAGACGCCGTTGTTCAGTATGACGACGGTTATCGGGAAGCCCTCGTCCACGGCTAGGGCGAGGTTGTTCTCCGTCATGGCGAAACTGCCGTCCCCCGAGATGTTGAGCACGGGGAGGTCGGGCCTCGCGGCCTTCGCGCCTATCGCGGCGGGCGTCCCCCAGCCCATCGTCCCTAGGCCGCCGCTCGTGAAGAACTCACCGGGGCCCCGCACGTCGTAGTGTTGGGCCGCCCACATCTGGTGCTGGCCGACATCGGTTACGACGATGCTGTCGGGGGGCATTGCCCTTCTGATGGCCTTGATGACCTCGGGACCGGAGAGGGGGGAATCAGTGTTTAGGTCGTTCGTCTGCGCCCTCAGCTCAGCGATGCGTTTGATGAGTGCCTCGTCCCTCTGGCCCATGGCCTTTTGTTGGGCGATCTTCTCCCGTATGCCTCGGATGGCGAGTTTGGCGTCGCCGACGATGCGGGTGATGCTGTCGACGTTCTTGTCTATCTCGCTCCTGTCTACATCTATGTGGATGATCCTGGCGTTTGGCGCGAAGCCGCTTAGGGAGCCGGTCGTGCGGTCGCTGAAGCGTGAGCCAATGACGAGTAGGACGTCTGCCTCGGGGACTATGTAGTTCGCCTCGCAGCGGCCGTGCATGCCGCAGAGTCCGAGGCTGAGCGGGTGGGTGCTGGGTATGGCCCCCTTCCCCATCAGGCTGTGCGCCACAGGCGCCTGCAGCATCTCGGCTAACTCGACGAGTTCCATCGTGGCTCCCGACGCGACCGCCCCGCCTCCAGCGATGATGACGGGCCTACGCGCCTTCGACAGGAGCGTCGCGGCCCAGTGTATCTCCTGTGGGTTCGGCTCGACACTAGGGTGGTAGCCACGGAACTCTACCTTATCCGGGAAAACCATCTCCGCCCTGTTCGTCTGGGTGTCCTTGGGTATATCCACGAGAACAGCGCCCTTCCTCCCCGTCGAGGAGATGTAGAAGGCCGACTTGATAGCGTGCGGGATCTCCACCGCCTCCATCACCTGTATGTTGTGCTTGGTGACGGAGGCTGTGATGCCTATGATGTCGACCTCCTGGAAGGCGTCTGTGCCCACCATGCTCAGTGGGACCTGACCAGTCAACGCGACGACGGGTGAGGAGTCTAGCTGCGCCGTGGCGAGGCCGGTGACTATGTTTGTGGCGCCGGGGCCGCTCGTTACCTGCACGACGCCGGGTCTCCCGGAGACGCGGGCGTAGCCGTCCGCCATGTGTGTGGAGCCCTGCTCGTGGACCCCCCCTACATAGCGCATCTTCGACTTGAGCAGCTCGTCGCAGATCGGTATTATGGCGGCGCCGGTTACCCCGAAGATGTACTCGACGCCCTCTTTTTCGAGCGCCTTGACGTAAGCCTCGGCGCCGGTCATATCAGGCATTCATGGAACCTCCCAGATGGTATCCTTGGATCGATGATCCATAATTCTTGGTCTCGGATGGGAATCTATTGACTAAGAATGCGATTCCCCATTCAAATCTCCCCCGCGTTCGGGGGCTCGACAAAGCAATACCCCATATTCCATCCTCCCTAAAGGGATGTGAGCTAATCCAACAAGCGGATCGAATAAAAAGGTTTGGAGCCTTTCGGTACACTTTTACTAGACCTTTATCTCAAGCAACTTCTCGACATCCGTGTCCTCGATGATCTCTGGCTCGATGATGACGTTACCTCCCTTAGAGGCGAATATGGCCTTCCCGTGGGCCCTCACAATGGGCATAATCATGTCGGTGTAGCCGGTCTGAACAATCGAGTTGAGGTCATAGGAGCAGAGTGTTTCCATGGGGATGGTCATCACCTTGTGAAGAGCGTATTCATACCTCAACAGTTCCCTTACTCTTCCCTCTTGGAAGAATTTAGATACCTCCCCCGAAACACGTGTACCGAGCCCTCTTTCACTGAATTTCTTCGCTGTATCGTTCCATTTGTTTATTATCTTCAGAGAATCTACCGTGTTATTCTCAAGATACCATCCCTCATAGGTCTTGATCAGGATGTTTTCAGACCGCTCATTCGGCTCCACGTCAACACCGAGCGAGGCAAGGCCTTCCCTGACATCTTTAGGTGTCTCCTCACCGCATACGTAAACTATACCACGCCCCTTTTCCAAACCCTCGGCGAGGTAATTGTAGACTATACTCCTCTTAGCCTCGGCGTTGTCGTAGAATAGCACTATATGGTCTGTTGGTTTTATATCTCGAATAAAGATACGGAGACTTTCATCGAGTTGCATGGCATTTTCATAATAGTGTAAAAATAATATAAATTCCTTTGGTTAATCTGAATTTTTTACTTTTTTTCAATTTTTTTTACCGTTTTTAAGATTTCGGAGATGAGTTCCTCCTCGGTTTGAGAATGAACAATTTGGATTCTGTAGAGTTCGGCGAGTTTCAATTCTTCTGATTTATAGGGTATTAGTGATGCCAGTATTAAATTCGACGACGTTAGATCCGATTGAACGATACTTCTCTCGATTATTTTGTTGAATACCGACCCCTCCGTTAATATGTCTATGCATAGGGTGGCCTTGGTCCTCTCCGGGCTCTTGGCCAAAATATCGAACATATAGGTCTTCCACGATAATCCTGCTATAGTGCCGAGTATCTCAGCCGTCCAGCCCATCTCTTCGAATTCATCCTTAAGTCTCTGAGCCATGTACTCCATCTTTTTGCGTTGAGCGACTTGCAGTAGTTTCTCCTGAATGGGTTTACCGAGATCCCAATAATCATCGAAGACGAGTATCATGGTCCCGACGAATGCGTCGATGTTTGACCAGACTATCCTCTTTTGTGTCCCTATGTAAGGTATGTTCATGAGGGCTTCTTTTTCGTCGATGGTTAGTAGAACGATGTCGGTGACGGCTGCGTTCTCTGCTATGGTAATTTTCGAGTCTGCCATTTTTTCGATCTCGGGGAGGTTATCAGAGTCGGTTTGTGTGAGCATTCTTATTTTTACGTCCTTATCGGCTAAAGCTATGAATTCAGCAAGTGTTGCCGGTGACGCAGCGACGTTCTTTGCCATGATATCAATTTTTTCTTTCGCGCGCACAATCATTTCCCGAAAAACTGAGGCATACTCGTCTTGCGTCGTATAGGTTCTGATCTCATGTGGGGGCTCCCCTGTCTTTATGGACTGCATGACTGACTCGGCGTCGGGTGCGAGGCTCCAGAGGGCATCAAAGAAGATCATCTGGGCGGCGACGTAGTTCGATGCATCTGTCCAGAGCCCCGTATCTGCCTGGGTGGTCATACTCATAGAGTCGTCCATTGCGACAGTGTTAAGCGCCTCCCTCCCGTCTATGATGGCTACACGAATCGGCGTCCGGAGGGATATGTGTCGAACATCAACGAACTCGTTGTACGACTGTACCTCCTCTAAGCTCTTTGTGTCGATTTGGGTGAGTACCTTGATCCCCTTCCCTAATCGTTTCATCTCTCTCAGTTTGTCATCTAGCCCCCCCAGGGAGAGGCGAGTGAGATCACTTGTAGTCGTTACCAGCCGGATGGTATCCTGCGCTCTATCAAACATGTCGAATAGGAGGTCGAAGACCTGTTCCCTGCCTTGGAATATCCTGAACTTTGGTTCCTCCGGTGGCTGTGCTGCCCCCCTCGATAGATTCTCCCACTCCCTGATTAGCGACTCCTCATTCTCTTCTAGCTCAATGAGTATCTGCTTTAGCCCCCCTATCTGACGATCTAGAACGTTCTTCAGGGGGGTCGCGACGAACTTGACTGGTCTACCCATCACCTTATTCGCGAGTCCCTTCTCCTCGAGGGACTTGAGGCTCCTGTATACTCTCATCCTATTGAGGCTGAATCTTCTGGCTACTAAGCGGGCGGGTGTCGGCCCCATCGCCGAGATGAATACATATATTTCCGCTTCTTTCTCCTCAATCCCTAGGTCTATGAGTCTCTTCTTGAGCCGCTCGTTGGCCATTGTATGTTAGTGTTCTCTCATAATTTTAAATGTTCGTTCATATGTTACATAGTATTTGCACGTGCATTTGTTACACATTCAATGTTATCCCTGTACTCGCGCCTAATAATCTGACGCGGGTCATGAAGAGGCTTATCATCAAGAGTAAGGACCGCATGTGGCCAACTGTGATCTGGCAGGGCACCCAACTCGTCGTCTACTATCTAGGCGAGAACGAGGACGACGTCGAGGTTAAGGAGACCCGGGGGATCGACTTCGAGGAGTTCTTCCTCCATCTGGACCACGGCGGCTCCATCTTTGTTACCTTGAAGCCTCTGTCTGGGGGACATGAGTGTGAAGACCCCGTGGGGACAGAGGCAGCACCCGACGAGCCTCTATGGTACGCGTGATCCCTGGAGTGTGAAGAATATGGGAGATGAATATGGTCATGTCTGCCCGAAGTGTGGGGGAACCCGGATAATCAGAGACACCGAGGTGGGGGAAGAGGTCTGTAGTCTATGCGGTTTAGTAATATCAAACGAGATAGTCGACCCTGGCGCCGAGTGGAGGGCCTTCGAGGTCGGTGAGATCGGCCGATCCAGGGCGGGACACGCCCTTACACCATCCCTCTGGGATCAGGGAATGTCGACGAGCTTCAACTGTCTCAGGGATGGGACGGGGAAGCCTCTGAAGTTTGACGCCATCGATAAGATGCATCGCCTGAGGAAGTATGATAACAGGTCCAAGGTCGACGATACTCAGGCCCGTAACCTGAGCATCGCCATGGCTGAACTGAGCAGGCTCTCGACCACAATCCACCTGCCAGAGAACGCTAAGAACAACGCTGCCCTCCTTTACAGGAAAGCCCTAAACAAGGACATGATTCGGGGGCGCTCAATCGACTCCTTCGTTGCGGCATGCGTCTACGCCACGTGCCGAATGCAGGGGATACCGCGACCACTTAAAGCGATCGCGCAGGAGAGCCACCGAGACGTTGGGGACGTTGCGAGGACCTACCGCCTCCTCCTCATAGAGATGGGCATAAAGATGCCTCTGAACGAGTCGGAGAAATTCGTCCCGAGCATAGCGTCCAAACTAAACCTCAAGAGGGTTACTGAGCAGCAGGCTGTCGAGATACTCCGCGAGGCTAAGGCCAGGCAGGAACTTTCAGGTAAGGATCCACGTGGTTTGGCCGCGGCGGCTCTCTACCTCGCATGCCTGAGGAATCGGGAGAAGAGGACACAGAAGGAAGTGGCCAAGGCTGCGGGAACAACCGAGGTGACTCTGAGGAACAGGGTCAAGGGGTTCGAGGGTGCCTTGAGTCTGAGGCGCGTCGAGGAGGTACCCCCGATGCTCGTGGAGTCACCACTCGCCACGACTGAGACGTAACCTCAGGGCGCTGCTCCCGACAACTAGAGTTGGCGGAAGACCTCGTCGCGTAGCACGGCGCAGGTCTCCTTGATCTCCGATAGCTTGCTGCTCCTAGGGATGACTATCATCATCTTCATCCCGAGGTCGTTGCAGGCGCGGAGTTTCTCGACGAGCACATCAGGGGTACCGACGAAGACGTCGTTGGCGACCTCTGAGATGGGCTTGTCCTTCGCTATCTTCTTCAGTAAAGCATCCGTCTCCGCTTTGCTCTTGGTCGGGGTGATGGTTGTGAATCCATGGAGATAAAAGTCCCTCATCTTCCGACCGTTCTTCTCGAGCTCGGGCTCTAGGATCTTAAGGTATCCCTTTATGGCAGTCATGTTTCCGCTGCCGTTCATCCCGTCGGCGTACTTCGCGGCGATGCTGATCATCCTCTGCTGCCTCGCCCCGACGCTTAGCCTCATCGGTTTCTGCACCGTACCTGGCACATTCACGGCGTTCTTCAGCGTCCAGCATCTCCCCTCGAAGCTGAAGACCTCGTTGTCGAACATGCCTCTGAGGATCTGCACAGCTTCCTTGAGCCTGGTGACGCGTTCACCGGCCTCGGGCATCCCGGCGCCCTTCTCCATGAGGTCGTAGCCGAGGTACTCGGGTTCGTTCCAACCGGCGCCGATGATTGTCTCGTAGCGACCGCCCGTTATAACGTCGAGTGTGGTGATCATCTTTGCCAGCACGGCGGGGTTGCGCATGCTGTTGAAGAGGGTGATGTGTCCGACCCTGATCCTCTTGGTCTCGCTGCCTATCCCCGTTATGGCGGTCCACGCCTCAAGGTAGGGCTCCTTGCGGTCGCCGTTGAGCCCCTCGAAGTGGTCGTTTAGGAAGACGCCGAAGAGGCCGAGTTCCTCGGCGTATCTAGCGAGCTCCAGCATAGCTGGGTATGCGCCAGCTGGCCTTATGTAGAGTCCGAAGTCCATGGGGGCATCAAGACTTCTCGCACTATTTAGACGTAACCCGGTGTGAATTAGCGGTACTGTTTACGGCTCCTTAATCTCCTTATGTATAGGGGTCGAGGCGATGACTGCGACCCGCTATGTGTGTTGCCGATGTTTATCGATTTAAAAGGATACCCGAGGAGGCACCGAAGAAGCTTAAGGATCTTGTCCACGAAGATGCCTCCGATGTCGAGGTCGTCTGCACGGCGGCGCGGCTCATTGAGGCCGTCGAGATCCTGAGCAAGTAGTCGAAAGGCCCCAGATCGCAGGATTATTTGTACATCTGAGGGGCCATTATAGATATAGCTGTTAGAGGCATATTTTGAATCAGATAGACCTTGGTAAGGAAGCCACACCCATATATTCCTAACTCCGTCCCCGCGGTCAAGGCGGAGATGCTTAGGGCCGTCGGCGCGGCGAGCGCCGAGGAGCTCTACGCCGAGATGATCCCAGACCGGCTCCTCCTCAAGAGGAGGATGAACCTCCCTGAGCCCCTCCCTGCGGAATACGACCTCAAGAAACATGTACTGGAGTTACTGAAGAAGAACAGGACCTGCGGAGACACCCTCAGTTTCCTCGGCGGCGGCTGCTGGAATCATTTTGTCCCTCAGGTCTGCGACGAGATTGGCCACAGGAGTGAGTTCCTCACCGCCTACGCGGGTGGCTATTACAGCGACTTGGGCCGCTTCCAGGCTAACTGGGAGTTCCAGAGTCTCATCTGCGAGTTAGTCGGGATGGAGGTGAGTGGTATTCCTACCTATGACTGGGGGAGCGCCGCCGGGAACGCGGTGAGGATGGCCTCCCGTCTGACGGGGAGGAGGGCGGTGCTCGTCCCAGCCCACATGAGCCCAGCGCGCCTGAGTGTCGTCTCCAACTTCTGTAACCCCACCGATATGCCCGGCGCCTTAACGATCAGGAAGGTTGCCTGCGACAGAGAGACGGGTGCACTAGACCTCAGGGACCTCAGGAAGAAGATCGATGGCAAGTCGGCTTGCGTCTACTTCGAGAACCCTGGTTACCTCGGCGCCATCGAGGATCAGGGTGAGGAGATTGCCGATGTAGCCCATGGGGCTGGGGCGGAGGTTGTCGTCGGTGTTGATCCGATCAGCCTCGGCGTGTTGGCTCCCCCGAGTGACTATGGTGCGGACATCGTCTGTGGGGAAGTCCAGCCCCTCGGCGTCCACATGGCGGCGGGTGGCGGCCTCGCCGGCTTCATAGCGAGCCGGGACGAGGAGCGGTACGTCGCCGAGTACCCGCTCCGCCTCGTAAGCGTCACGGGCACCGTGAAGGATGGAGAGTACGGCTTTGGTCAGGCGAAGTATGAGCGCACAAGTTACATGGCGCGGGAGAAGGCGAAGGACTGGGTTGGCACGACGACCGCCCTCCATGGGATCATCGCCGCCGTCTACCTGAGCCTCCTCGGCCCCGAGGGCATGAGGGAGGTCGGCGAGGCGATACTCCAGAAGAGCCACTACGCGGCCGATAGGCTCGCCGAGATCAGGGGAGTCGAGGTGAAGTTCGCCGGCTTCTTCAAGGAGTTCCCACTCAACATCGACGCCACCGGGAAGAAGGTCAGGCAGGTCAACAGGGCTCTGCTCAAGAGGGGCATCTTCGGCGGGAAGGACATCTCACGGGAGTTCCCCGAGCTGGGCCAGTCCGCCCTAACGTGTGTCACCGAGGTACATAGCAAGGCGGATATTGACAGGTTCGCCGCCGAGTTGGAGGCGATACTTGGATGACGGAGCCAAAGGTCAGGCCGTACCACGCCCCCGTCTGGAGCGAGCCCCTCATACACGAGCTCGGCAGGGCGGGTGAGCGCGGCGTCATCCTCCCCGAGGTCGA
>Ga0315275_10005555_pt1 | contig 11966 bp, 14 predicted proteins | sample YL17G03_0_MG_FD_205557 | JGI IMG/M metagenome (GOLD analysis project Ga0315275, IMG submission 205557) | Sediment microbial communities from Yellowstone Lake, YNP, Wyoming, USA - YL17G03_0 | ecosystem: Environmental > Aquatic > Freshwater > Lake > Sediment | place: USA: Wyoming | collected... | reverse complement strand
GGAATCGGTGAAGAGCGTTAAGGCGAAAGGGGTTAAAAGAAAATGATGGATGGATTATTGCCAGGTTCTGGAAAATTGACGCACGGTGGGAAAAATTACTAACGAAAGTCCATTGATCCTCATCACCTGCTCGGGGGTCTCTAACGTAGGAAAACTCACAGCTCAGGCAGCTGGCGTTCTTGTCCAGAGGGAACCGGATCTTTTCGAAGGTCACCTGCATGCAAAGCAGTCAACTCGGGATATGGATGCGGTGATCAATTGCGGGAAGGTGGTGGTGCTAGACGGGTGCGGAGATCGGTGCGCAGCGAAGAAACTGAAAAGTCTGTGCATCACCCCTCACATCCATATCATTGCGACCGAAGAAGGGATCGATAAGAACGGTATGGCTGACCCGAAGTTTGACGAGATTGAGACGCTGATCGCGGCGGTTCGCAGGGAAGTACGGCAATAGTTCGCGCTATATGCACGAATTCACGCATTCCCAATTTTTTAGAGAACTTGGGTTTATCGCAGAGATGTCTGCTTTTTATTGCAGGGAATTCCTTTCGGGTGACATGTGCGTCGCCGGCACACCACATCGCACCGGTCTCCATTCCGGTTATCCCGGTCTGATGCCCATCGCAGCAGGGGGACAATCGCTTTCCGGAGCTCTGACCCGTCTTCAGTCAAAAAATATTCTACGCGGGGTGGAATTTCAGAAAAGGATTCTCGTCCAATCAACCGCTCTTCCCGAAGTTCCTTTAATGTTTCTGATAGGGTTCTCGGGCTGATCCCTTCCAGTTCTGACATAAGATCATTAAATCGGAGCCGCCCCGATACCCCGAGCTTGTTAATGATCAGAAGTGCCCATTTTTTCGATATGCACGTGAGGATGCCACCGAAAGCACATACACACAGGGTCTCGCTATCTTCGCACATAGTCACTTCAATACTATATACTGAATATCTTTAATACTATCCCAATGATAGTAAAAGCATAGACAATTCAGTGGAGTATTAACTATGTGCCGACAGGTGTGCAATGAATCATCAGGTGGACTTCGGGAATGTTGCTGTACCGGAACCCTCAGCGCCGAAGATGAGATCAGGATGCTTGAAGCGATGAAAACTCTGGAAAAAATCCGGCTGGATGGGATGGATCGGAGGATCGGGGAGCTCCGGAGAACGGTGAAAAAGTAATGGATCTCCTGAGCGTAGCGGAATTTTCCGCTACAGAACCGGTCAAAAAAGACCTGATGAAAACCGCTGGTTCAAACATCGTCCTCGTCTGCCTTGAAGCAGGGCAGGTAATCCCGCCTCACCCGGAACCGTATGCGGTGGTGTTTGTCGTTCTCCAGGGCGAGGGAATCATCACTTCGGGGACTACAGAGAATCACGTCAACCTCCTACATCTTGTTTCCGTGGAGAAGGATGAGAACCGGGGGATCCGGTGCAACCAGCGGATGGTCCTTCTCGGTATCCGCGAAGACGTATGAAGAGATGAGAACCATATGACCGCTGTAATTCACGCTTCAGATCTGACAAAAGTTTTTGGTAAAAGCACTGCCGTAGACCATATATCGTTTGATGTTAAGGAGGGCGAGATCTTCGGCTTCCTCGGTCCGAATGGTGCGGGCAAGACCACCACCACCCGGATGCTGACCGGGGTTATCCCGTTGGATGCCGGGACCGCCATGATCCTCGGCCATGACATCCGGTCCGAACCGGTTCAGGCAAAGCAGCGATTCGGTGTGGTGCCGGAAACTTCGAATGCATATACGGATCTCACCGCATGGCAGAACCTGATGCTGATGGGCGAGCTGTACGGGCTTGAACGCACCCGGGCAGAGCGACGTTCTTCCGACCTGCTCAGCATGGTGGGCCTCCTTGAGCGCAAAGACCAGAAGGTGCAGGCGTACTCCAAGGGCATGAAGCAGCGGCTCATCCTCGCGATGGCACTCATCCATGAACCGGAACTCCTCTTTCTCGATGAACCTACAAGCGGTCTCGACGTGCAGAGCACCCAGATGATCCTTACCCTGCTCCGTGACCTGAACCGGCAGGGAACCACCATCTTTCTCACCACGCACAACATGGAAGAGGCAAACCGGCTCTGCCATCGGGTCGGCATCATCCGGGCAGGGAAGATTGTCGCCATCGATGCGCCAGAGAAACTCAAGACGGCGATCGACCGGGTGCACAAGATCGAAGTGAGTTTTGACCGTGAGATACCTGGCGACGCCCTTGCAGGACTTGCCGGTGTAACGGGGGCGAACCGGACCGGTGACAAATGGCAGATCACCGCAGACAACCGGGATGCCGCCATCCGCTCCCTTGTAACTTTCAGCCAGCAGAACGGCTCAGCGATTGTTACGCTGAACACGCTGGCTCCCTCTCTCGACGATGCATTCCTCCGGCTGACGCAGGAGGCAAAACCATGAACCCGGCAGGATTTTCCGAACAGGTGCGGCGGGCATGGGCGGTTGCAAAGAAGGACATCCGCATCTATTACTTTAAGGGTCCCGTACTCATCTTCGGGGTCTTCATGCCAGTCGTCTTGTTCCTTGCCTTCTTTATGGGCGGCAGACAGCTCCCGCTCTCATTTCTGATATCCGGGTTGGTCGGGATGACCCTGTTCTTCACCGCCACTGCGGTATCCCCGGCCATCTTCCCGTGGGAGGGTCAGGCAAAGACCCTTGAACGGCTCGCGTCATGCCCGGTCACCGTCGAGGCAATTGTCTTTGGCGACATGATCGCCTCCACTCTCTTCGGGATCGGGATTACCCTGATCACCGTCATCATCGGGCTGGCGCTCGGGCTTTCGCTCCTTCACGGTATCACGCTGCTCGCCGTCATTCTTCTTGCTGCGTTCTGCTTTTCGGCAGTCGGGATGTTGCTTGCCGTTCCACCCACGAACGTGCCTTCGAACATCATGATGCTCTCCTCGCTGATCAAGTTCCCGCTGGTCTTCATCTCCGGCATCTTCGTCCCGCTGGAGCAGATGCCGGCATGGGGACTCGTGTTTTCGGTGTGCTCACCGCTCACCTATTTCACGGATCTTGTTCGCTACTCGTTCACCGGCGACAATTTCTTTCCGGTATGGATCGATATCGCTGCGCTTGCTGTGTTCACGCTGGTGTTCACCTTTGTGACGATGTTCCTGCACAAGAAGACGATGCCGAAGAGGATGTGACATCATGCGGATATCGGCGGGTGGAACCGTCCACCCAGGCGGGTATATTTTGGGATGCTAACAATCCCCCGAACAATAAGCATTTCAGTTTTTTTTGAATAAGTTTTAAGTATTTGAACATACTATGAACAAAGAAATGAACCTGATGATGGACATGCAGGAAAGATTATCGCTGCCGATCATTGGGACAGGTAGACGGGGGTGGTGCAGATTATACATTATCTATGTTCTGAAGATATGCCCGAAGAACCAAACCTCAATTGATCCGGGAACGGCCCGGTGTCTGCGAGCCCGACAGGGCGCGAATGTCGCGTCTGAACCCGGCATGAACCGAATAGAAGAAGGAAGAACCCTCCTGGAAGCGCCCCCGGCGGTTTCTGGGATATAGGGGGCACATCAGCCATCTGACACCTTGGCGGACTGTCCCCAGTCTTGAGTAGGAAGTGTTAGTTATGCCACAAATCTGTATAGGGTTTGAAGTCCATCAGCCTTACCGGCTGAACCGGATGTTCTCGCCAAATCCGAAGATCAAGAAAAAGGATCTGTTTGATCATTATTTCGACAGTTTGAATAAGGAAATCCTGTTGCGTATCGTAGATAAGTGCTATTACCCTGCCACAAAACTCATCCTTGAAAAACTCGATGAAGGTTTTTCATGTTCGTTTTCAATGTCGGGTATTCTCATAGAGCAACTGGAGAAATGGAGCAGGGATACTCTATCGCAGTTCGAAGAGGTTGCACGACACAAAAACGCAGAACTGATCGGGCAAACCTACCACCATAGTATTGCCAGTTGCTTTTCCGACAAATCAGAATTCAGGGACCAGGTTAAACTGCATTCAGACCTGATGCATGACCTGTTCTCTGTCCGTCCGACCATCTTTGAAAATACCGAATTTACGTTTAATAATGAAGTTGCTGCCACAATCAGGGATATGGGATTTACCGGGATTTTTACTGAAGGAGTAGATCGCATCCTGGGCTGGAGGAGCCCTAATTACCTGTATACCTGCAGGGACATACCGGTACTTCTCCGGAATACGAAGTTGTCCGATGACATCGCCTTCCGGTTTGCGAACCGTTCCTGGGACATGTATCCCCTAACTGCCGACACCTATGCACACTGGATTGCCTCGTCTTCCGGAGATATTATCAATATAGTCCTCGATTACGAGACATTTGGTGAACATTTCTGGCAGGAGACCGGCATATTCGACTTTTTACGCGCCCTGCCCGATGAACTCAGTAAACGGGATGTTGTATCGGTCCTGCCATCACAGGTTGTTTCACAGTATTCGCCTGTTGGAGAAATCGATGTTCACGAGACCATTTCATGGGCGGATCTTGAGAAGGATACGTCAGCATGGATGGGAAATGATCGCCAGCGGACAGCGTTTCATGCTGTGCAGTCGGCACGGACATATGCCGTCGATAAAACGATATGGCGGTACCTCCAGACCAGCGACCATTTCTATTACATGGCATCCAAATACGGCACGTGTGGTGAAGTTCACATCTATTTCAGCCATCATGATGAAGCCGATGATGCGTTCAAGACCTATATGCGTGTACTGGCAGACTACGAGTCACGAAATATACGTGCAATGAAAAACCGGAAATCGGCAAAGACACTACGGATCCTGTCTCCTGAGCAGGCGTTTCATTTTGCATGTCCGACCGGGTATATCGGCTATACTGCCTATAGTCTTGACCAGTTTGAAGAGCTCCTCTATTTCGTGCCCCAGGATTCTCTCAACTACCACCAGGACCGGGGCGATTTTGCCAGATGGATTACCGATGTGCTCGAAGATCCCCAGCTCGCAGAGAGTATCAACGGACTCACTGAACGTCACGACCTTGCCAATGTCATAAAAGAGCGGCGGGAATTGCTTTGGAGCCACTTAAAATAGCATTTTTCTGCTGGGAATCGATGTACGCTGAACGCGTCGGCGGGCTTGCCAGGGCTGCGACACATCTCGCAGAAACACTGGTAAACCAGGACCATGAAGTGCATTTCTTCACGCGGGGGACTATTCCCGATCAGGTGATCAAAGGTGTCAGCTATCACTATTGCCAGCCCTCCGGAAAAAACATAGTCGAATATTGCGACAGCATGAGCGCCTCGATGGTGGACCAGTTTAACCGCTATGATACACCCCACCGGTTTGACTTTCTCCATTTCCATGACTGGCATCCGGTCCAGGCTCTCCATCACCTGCAGGACAGAAATACTATCCTTACCTTTCATTCAACAGAATACGGGAGGTTTGGCAACCAGTTCGGCGACTGGTGGGAGTTTAAGGAAATTTCCGGGAAAGAATGGTATGGCGGGCTTATTGCCAAACGGGTAACCGCAGTTTCCGCAACCCTGAAAAAAGAATTGATGTGGTTATATAACGTACCTGATGAGAAATGCGATGTGGTTCCAAACGGCGTGGTTCCCCGCGAGTTCCGGGCAGCGATCGATCCGGGAGAAGTGAAGAAATCATATGGTATACACCCCTATGCACCGCTCATCCTGTTTATCGGCAGGCTTGTCTACCAGAAAGGCCCGGACCTGCTCATCGAGGCGATACGGAAAGTCTGCCAGAACCACTGGGACGCACAGGTCGTTGTTGCCGGGGAAGGGGGCATGCGGCAGTTCCTGGAGGAGCGGGCAAAAGATCTGCCGGTCAACTTTGTCGGGTATATCCCGGATTCTGAGTATGTCCGGTTATTAAACGCCGCTGATATCGTCGTCATTCCCAGCCGGAATGAACCCTTCGGGCTTGTGCTTCTGGAGGCATGGAGTGCAGAAAAATGTGTTGTTGCATCCAATGTCGGCGGACTCTCTGAGAACATTGAATCATTTGTAGATGGTGTCAAAGTGGATGTCGACCCTGAATCCCTCGCATGGGGAATCAACATGATGATAGACGAACCTGAGAACGCAGGAGCACTGGGGAAACGGGGCAGAACCAAAGTGGATCGCCTCTTCCTCTGGGATCCGATTGTCCGGGGACTGACAGATACCTATGCTCGTACGGTTGCATGAAAATGCGTAGTTCGTTGGAGTGTCCTCTCCTTTTGATAAAAAAGACACGGAGCCTTTGCCCCACCTGTAATACTGTTCTTGAGGCAGATATTATCGAGGATGAGGGACAGATCTGGCTGGAACGGACATGTCCGACACATGGCACTTCCCGGTATCTCTACTGGTCAGATGCCGCAATGTATCACCGGTACGAACAATACGATTTCATAGGAAACGGTATCGAAAACCCGCAGAATATCGCTCCACCCGAAAGCTGCCCGACATCATGCGGGTTGTGCAGCAACCACCATTCACAGACACTTCTTGCAAATATCGATCTTACAAACTGCTGCAATCTTAACTGCGATTTTTGTTTTGCCAATGCCCGGGCATGCGGATTTGTGTACGAACCGTCATTTGATGAGATCGTAACAATGATGCAGATGGTGAGGGCTCAAAAACCCGTCCCGGCACCTGCGGTACAGTTCTCCGGTGGGGAACCGACACTGCGAAATGACCTTATAAAAATTATCAAAACAGCAAAGGCATTAGGATTCCCGCAGGTACAGATTGCAACAAACGGGATCCTCATAGCAAAAGAACCGGCATTGGCCCGGCAGCTCAAGGAAGCCGGTTTAAGTACGGTCTACCTCCATTTTGACGGGGTGTCAGAAGAGACCAACCCGATTCTCGCGATGCATAAAAAGGCAATCGGGAACCTGAAAAAAGCAGGTCTTGGCACGGTCCTCGTACCTACGGTGATACGGGGAAGAAATGATCACGAAGTCGGGGATATCATCAGGTTTGCAATCAGGAATATTTCTGTTATACGGGGGGTGAATTTCCAGCCGGTTGCCTTTACCGGTGCTGCACGTGAGGAGGACGTCAGGAAATCACGGATCACCATTCCCGATCTCCTGACAGATATTGAGAAGCAGACGGAAGGCATGATAAAAAAGGATGATTTCTACCCGATACCCTGCGTAATTCCGTTCTCGGATCTTGTCGAGGTATATACCGGGCGGCCCCAGGTCAGGTTCACCTCCCACCAGCACTGCGGGGCGGCGACATATGTCTTTGTCCAGGAGGACGGGTCATTCATTCCGGTGAACCGGATGACAGACGTGGATAGTTTCTTTGAGGCCATAGAACAGATGGCAGAAACCCTTAAAAAAGGCGGTGCCATCAACAAGTACATGGCACTTCTTGAAGGGATCAAAAATATGCATAATTCGGTCAGGAAGGGCGAACAGGGAAACACAACAGATTTCTGGAAGATGATCGGCAAAATCCTGATCGGGCAGAGCTTTGATGCACTCCGGGAGTTCCACCGGAATGCGTTGTTCATCGGGACCATGCACTTTATGGACCGGTACAACTATGATCTCGGGCGTGTCCAGCGATGCTGCATCCACTACGCGACTCCGGATGGACGCCTGATTCCCTTCTGCACCTATAACAGTGGCCCGGTATACCGGGAGCAGGTTTGGAAAAAATACGCAAAGAAAGACCAGTAAATTGGATCGAGCGCGAAAGAGTCACCGAGCATTCGGCATGAGTACAATCAATCGTGACGAATACAATGCAATGCAGGGTGTGAGGAGCGGGCCGGAGCAGCCGCTGGCGCCGGAGCACCGCGACAAGCCAGGGGCGTCATCATCTCAACATGACAACCAGGAAAAACAGCGAGGTGATGTGAAGCGAGCCGGAGTGCAGGGAGTGCAAGCGAACGGAACGAGGACGAGTGAACATGACCGAGCGTTCATCATACCAAGATTACACGGCCCTGATCTTCTGGGCTTGTGGAGGAAAATCGGCCGGGGTTCTGAAGTAAGATACGCTTCAACCAATTATTCTATTAATGTATACGTCCCGTCATTCCAAGAAATTTCAACTTTGATGATTATGTCATCGTCTGGAATCCCTGCTAGATTGGCCGAATAGTGATGCCCGACTATTACGTCCTCCTCATTAGCACTTTGTGACTCGAAGAACTTCAGTCCGTAGTCGGTTTCAAAAGCAACAATCGCGTGACCGGTCACACTTCTATGAAAACGGATCGTTACAAGTCCGCATCTTATTCCACGTTCTGTGGCGGCATCTTGGACATTTTTAGAGAAATTAAAACAATTATTTCTGTCGAGGTCATAATACCCCTTTATTATATAGGGTACATCAGCCAAGAACATTTTAACGCCCAGTAGCAAGGGATCGACTAATCTCCCATCTGATTTCTGTTGTCTACCAAGAGTTACGAGGGGGTCTGGCACCCATTTAACTTCTCTTATTACCTCGTAATCTCCTTCTTCTATTATCAGAGATCTCTTTTTATTTTCCCGATTAGCCAGCCCCTCTTCAGATTCTCTCTTTTTTCTTCTTTGGAGATCATCTTGTAGTGTTTTCAAGTCGAAATTAGAATCCTCCCTTTTATCCCTGCCTCTGAAAATAAAGTGATGGACTTTATCCAGAATGCCCATATTTAAATTAATAGGGTTAAGAATTATAAAAAAACCGTTACTCTTATTCTTTAAACCCTTTAAAAACATTCTTGATTTTTTTATAAAGTTCTCTCAATGATTTTCTCCAAGAAGATGGCGGTTTTGATGATTTTGTATTGTAGAAATCTTTGTAGATATCTCGATCCCACATATAGTCGCGGTCTGCTAATCCCATGTCCTTCAATCCTCTTTTATGGCTAATCTATCTGCATTTTCATTATAAGTTTTGGAGTCCTCTTGAGATTCTTAATTTTTCTGTGAAATGTCCCGCCACTTATCATTGTAAATTATTTAAGGCCCAAATTTGTACATTTTTTAAATCCTGCAAGAAACCCATATCTTCAACATTGATTTTGTCACTTCGGCAGACGACAATAATATGAATAGTTGGAATTTTATAAACCAAATCCTTAATATAAGGTTTAATTTGACGATTTAATTGTAAATATGGCGTAATTAAGTATAGACACTCCTTTGAATTTTTTATCAAATTTGCAATTTCACTCGAAATATTTTGTGTATCTTGGAATGTCGGCATGATAAACCCAAGCAGAGTCTACAACCTTAAAAAAATTAAAAAGATCATTTTTGTTTTATTCCCTTTTCGTTCTCCATCTCGTTCCTCGATTCACTCCTAATCTTTCAGCATCACATTGCCGCATCGCAACAATTTTCTGCCGTTCGAATTCCTCATTCCTGAAAACCTGAGCTTTTCCGGTCTCTAAAGGCTCCTAAAAGCGTGAAAAATTTCAATTTAAATTACTTCATGAACTTCAATAATGTCTCTAATTTTTATATAACGTCTCATCCCTTGAATGCCGAATATAATGAAAACAATACTAACCATACCGAGAGTTAAAAAAATAATAAGATCATTTTGAAAAATTGCGATAATGACGAAAATAATAGCAACAATGAAAAAAAGACAAGATAATGCGAATATTTTACTTTTGCTATTCTGGAATTTTCTATAGACTTCAGATATAATCGCAATGAGTGTAAAAAATTCAATCAATAAAAATGTTAAAGTAGTGGAAAAAAATGCATTAGCCATCATATCTGGAAATAGACTAAATAATAACTCTACAAACCAAATCAACCCTTGGTAAAAAAATGGAATAATAAAAAGAATCGTCCAATCTTGTTTTATTTCGTCGATATTTGTGGATTTCTTAAAATAATCTGGTATTTTTCCGATACTATTGCGTAAGGAGCGGTATAGATTATAACATATGACAAGGTACACGATGAGAGCCATCAATAAGCAAATAAATGCGAAAGCTCTTGCACTGTTGGAGTAAAAACCAGAATTACTTCCTAATTGTGCATTCTCGGTGGTTTTGCTAGTACAATTAATTTGAGTTATCGAATTAGGGCTCTGATTTATTAAAAGAGTTCCATTAATAGAACATTGAAGATTCATCGATTGAGACTGAGGATTAGCAAAATTGATTAATTGCGGACTATTAAAAATGAATGCCAATACAAGAAAAACTCCTAAAATGGTGAATAAATATTCATTATCTTTTAAAAATTTAATTAGAGAATTATCATCCACTATTTCGGACATATAAAGATTAATTAAATGAATGCAGATAAAAAATATCGGATGGAATGTAGGATTTTTATCCTATAAAAAATTTTTAACCATATTTTAAATTAAGAATACCAGATTTCCTTCAATAAAAAAACTTAAACCTTTGACTTATCGATTTCATTTATTATTTTTTGAATATCATCTAGGGTCGGATCTCGTTGAATTGGAACGCCTTGATGGGGCAAATCAAATATTAGGCAAATGGATAGACCTAAATAAAAAAGTGGAAGCATAAAGAAAAACAATAATAAAATTGCTGGATCTATTGAAAATCCTGTAAAGCACATTTTTACAGAATCTATCATTAAACTTAGTACATATCCAAGCTGAGAAAAGAATAGTGCCAAAGTGGATAATATCACTATCAAATCCCATAAAAAATGATGGCGGTATCCAATCCGATTTTTATCGATTAATTTTTGAATAATTAAATATCTTATATTAACACTTTGTTTTGAAATTAATGCCATTATATCAACATTCCGAGAAATATCCTTTTCAAGAGATGAGAATAATGATATTTCTTTTGGTATATTTAATTGATATTCGCAAAAAATAATTTTTTTATAACATTTTACAATATCATTGTCGATTATATGTGCGTAATATCGCCAAATAAACAAGGTAATTATTAGAATATTAACAGTGATGATTATAGAAAGATATTTTTCAGGATTTGTAGATGTAAAATAAACCGTTCCTAAAAAAGATAATGTTCCAACAAAAATTGCTGCAACAATTCCCATTGTTTGCTGATTTAGATTTGTTAATTGATTGCTTCTTTCTGAATATATTTTCAAAATTTCTCTAATATTTTCAAGATTGTCGTCGTTATCTGTATCACTCCAGATTTTTAAAGTTTTTATCAGTTTTTTTATGAACTACATAATAATAAATATATATCATAATATTTCAGTAAATCAACGTTTGCATCATTAAGTTGAAATTCTAAATAGCCTTTCAAAAAGGGTACTATCGGAAACGGAAGGGTTGCAATTTGCTATAACCGCATCAAAATGATTAATTCTCTCTTTCTTCTGCCATCCCTTACGCAATTCAGCAATACAATTGACGGTCTTAAAATCAGAGTCCTGTAGTTCTTAGTCCTTAGAACTATTGCTTACAGAAAAATTAATCACTTGATTAATTAATAGAAAAGAATATTGATGACAAATCGATTAAAAATTTTATATGGAATTCTCATAATAATGGGAATTTTAATTTTTTTAAGTATTTTGCTGAATACTATTATTCTTTTTTACATTTCGGGATTAATTGTTGGATTTTCCATACTATCTTTTAGTGTATACATAATTTTTAATTGGGTAATCCCAGGAATTTCGAAATGGGTATCTAGATTATGTACTTATCATAAACTTGCAACCATTGAGGACAAGACAGGTGAAACAATTTGGAAAAAAATTTTCCTTGTTTTCATTTGCAATTTCGTTCTGACAATCCCTATACTAGCAACTATACTCTATATTCTCAATCCTTCTGCAATTATAATTAGTGATAAATTAGGACTCTCCAGTCTCGATATCGCTGTTATCGTTTCGCTTTCAATAATTCCAGGACTTCTTCTGGTTTTAAGATTAGTAGGTAACCCAACGCGAGACGGAATATTTTGGAAAATTCATGATTTTACGATTATAACTGTTATGAATAAGTACAAGGGTCCTTTAC
>Ga0315275_10005554_pt1 | contig 11968 bp, 8 predicted proteins | sample YL17G03_0_MG_FD_205557 | JGI IMG/M metagenome (GOLD analysis project Ga0315275, IMG submission 205557) | Sediment microbial communities from Yellowstone Lake, YNP, Wyoming, USA - YL17G03_0 | ecosystem: Environmental > Aquatic > Freshwater > Lake > Sediment | place: USA: Wyoming | collected... | reverse complement strand
CACCCTTCTGATTGTGCAGTTGCTCAACAGCGAGCAGGTAGCTCTCCTCGCATTGAATTGGTTTTGGAGGCCGGTGCTCCTCCTGAGTGTTCAGGTTTTCACGGTCAACATTCTCCCGAGCTTCATCGTTGCCATCTTCATTTGGGCCCTTCTTTCATTTCGCCGAGGGGATTGGCTCGCGATCATCAAGCAGCAGGGTGCTCCCGCGAAGACCTAAGGTGGGACCTGCCTGCCTCACCGGTAGACCTCTGCCGATGCAAAGGGCTATGAACGGCCAACCCGCCGGACCTGACCCGCTGCCACAAGGCCGGAGCCAATGGCTGCTTGGCGGTGAGAGAGCCCCGTGCATCCGATCTTGCCTCTCGTTTCGCGGCCCCTTCCCACACGCGGTCTGCCTTCAGGCTTTCACCCTCCGCTGACGCGTGGTATGATACTCCAGTACCAACGGACAGTCGTGATCACGGTACAAGTTGACTGCCTGCTCGCGATTTGCCCCGCTGGCGAGTGATGGACCAGCCGCGTGAAGGCAGAAGCAGCCCAAGAGCTGCTTTTTCATTGGGAAGACCGCATGGATTTGTCCATTGTCATACCGGCCTTTGAAGAAGGCCACAAGATCGCCCGCGATGTGACGGCGGCCGCTCAATTTCTCCAGGCCAACCGCCTGCATGGCGAGATCCTCGTCGTGGATGACGGAAGCACAGACAATACCGCCCAGGCCGCACAGAACGTCCAGGTCCCGGAGGGGGTCGAGCGCCGGGTCGTCCGCTACGAGCCGCACCGGGGCAAAGGATATGCCGTACGCACGGGGATGACGCAAACGACGGGCGAGTACGTGATGTTTGCCGATTGCGGCCTGTGCATTCCCTACGGCAACGCCCTGGAGGGATTGGAGATGCTCAAGAACGGGGCCTGTGACATCGTCCACGGCTCAAGGAGGCACCTCCAAAGCGATATCCTCAAGGACCAGCCCTGGCACCGCCGCCTCATATCCCGCACGTTCAAGGCGACGGTCCGGTTGGTTCTGGGGGTCCCGCGCGACCTGACAGATACCCAGTGCGGCTTCAAGGTCTACAAAGGCGGCGTGGCCCGCGAGCTCTACTCCCGGTGCATCACTGACGGGTTCATGTTCGACATCGAGATCATTCTGCGAGCGGTCAAAGAGGGCTACCGCATCGGCGAATTCCCCGTCGAGTGGGTCTGCGACCTGGACAGCCGGCTCTCCGTCGCCCGAACGCCCTGGCCCGTGCTGTCCGAGCTGCGCACGCTCAGACGGGCGATGGCCGACGAGACCCCGCCCGACGCAGAGAAGTGAAGCGAGCCGTCTATTGCACGAGTTCGCCTTTGTTCCACCGGCCGACAGGCATGACTCGCTCCGTGGAGTCCCCCGAATCTCCCTGCATGATGAGCAGCCCACGGACTTGGGGGTGATCGGCACAATAGTCGCTCACCTCGTTCGGTGTCATGACCATGAAGGCGGTCGAGATGGCATCGGCGCGGGCGGCGTCGGGGGCAATAGACCATGTCGCGATCTTGCCTTCGGCTGGCTCGCCGGTACGCGGGTCGATAGTGTGCCGGCCCTTTTCCAGGCCGGAGCCGCTCACGGAGACGCCCTTCAACGAGACGCGGGCCAGCGTCCGGCGGCGGTCGTTTGGATGACTGAGCGTCACGGGCCAGCCCGCCATGCCCTGCGGCGCATCGAGGGCCAGGACCGAGCTGAACCCGCCGTGAATCAGCGCCCGGTCGATGCTCCACTCGCGGAGCATCTCCGCCATCCGATCGACGGCATACCCCTTGCCCACGGCGCCCAGGTCCACACGAACGGGACTGGCGATCAGCGCCACCGCGTGAGTCGGCTCATGGAGCAGAATCAGGTCCATGCCGGTGTGCTCCCAGGCAAACCGCAGCTCCTCCGGCGATGGCGTGCGAGCCATCTTCTTTTCCTTATCCACCCAGCAATCCACAAGGAAACCGACAGTGATGTCGAAAGCCCCACCGGTTTGGGCGGATATTTCGGCGCTGGTTCTGAGACAATCGAACGTGTCCAGACAGAGCTGCGCGGGCTGTCCGGCCGGCAGATGGTTGATCCGCGTAACGTCGCTGGTTTCGAGAAAGCGGCTCAAATGCTCCTCGATGCGATCGGCTTCATCGAAGACCGCCTTGGCCGCCTGCTGCGCGTAGGACCTGTCCTCGTATTGGATGATGACTTCAAACGTGGTCGCCATCGCCTGGTGGGCGAAGCGGTGAACGTCGGGCACCGCCGACCAGTCACTGGCCACGAACCGCGTTTCCGGCTGTTGGGCTTTGTTCTCCACGTCTTCCCTCCATCGGCTGGATCGGGTTCGACCGCCCGTACGCACGCTCATCCCAGAGGTCCTTTCGGACGAATCCCATCAGCTTGACCATCGGCCGGGACCAGATATAGTGCGGTGCTTCGAACAGAGGCATGTACATCCGCTGTTTTTCACGCGGCATCTTCTCGTACAGCACGTCCGTGAGGTCCCCCACCAGCTTGTCGGAGATCAGGATCAGCGGCCCGATCTGGTTCGGCTCGGGGACGCTCGTACGCCAATCGACCTTGTACGCCCGCAGGTACCACGGAAGCGGCCAGTAGTCCTTGCCAGGGACCACGACCTGGATGGGCGTCCGCTCGGAGTAGCCCAGCCCGCCCAGGCCGGCATACTCCTTGACCTTCTCAACGGCGATGAGAATCTCCGGCGTCGGATGTGCATACACGTATGGGTTGCGGCTGTCGGCGCAGTAGATGAAATTCGCCCGGTACGTCTGAATTGCCAGGTGTCCCGCCGCAGTCGCCAGCAGCATGATCACGCCGGCACGGAGAGCGGGCCGTCTCGCCCACGCCAGAAGCATCACGGCCCCCACACCGGCCAGAAGAATCATGCCGTGCAGGAAGCTCAGCAGGCACCAGGGCGTCTTGTACCGAACCGCCGAGTACGCCACAGTCAGCGTGACTGTGTACCAGGCGATAAATCGCACGAGCCCCGAGTCGATCCGGCCGGCGCGAACTCCTCTCACCGCTCCCACGAGGCCGACGGCGGCCAGCAAAACGATCCAGCCTTCCGTCCAGATGGGGCCACTGAAATACCGTGAGAACAGGATGATTTGCAGATAATAGTGCCACGGGTGTACGTGCATGGTGTTCTCGCCGGCGCCCCGGCTGAAGTACCCCGCATAGGTCAGATAGGAGTCCAGCACGCCTTTTGGATTGCTGCCGAACGAGGAGTAGAACAATGCGGAGACCCCCATCGCCGCCGCGAGGCCCAGGACAAGGTGAAGCGGCTTCATGCCCGCCATGGCCTGCCGGATCGGTCGGCCCCTGCCGAGCCGGAGCACCGCCCCCAATGCCAGAGCCAAACCCATCGAGCCAAGCGCGATGATGCAGGTTTCCTTCGTGGCGTGCATGAGGCCAGCGAAAACCCCGGTCCCGAGCGCCCAGGGCAGCGTCATGGTCTTCGCATACCGATAGCCGCAGACGATGACGCCGAACGTAAAGCAGACCAGCAGCATCTCTTGAATATAGTAGCGGCTGTAGAAGACCATCGCGGGAGACAGGGCCGCAAGCACCGCTGCCAGTACCGCCGCCAGTCCCAGACCTTCGGCGAGAAACAAGGTCAGCAAGACGAGGACTGTGCCGAAGATGACCGGCACGATTCGTAGCGTCACCTCGGTGGTCTTCGTGTAAGTATCCGCCGCGGTCAGCCAGGCGGGAATCAGCGTGAAGTAGTTGAGGGTGGGACCGTGATACTCGTTGGGGTTGTACTCGTAGGCGCCGCCTTCCAGGAGCTTGCCGAACTTGTCGGCGTGGACGGCCTCGTCCGTGTGCATCGGCCGCAAGCTTAGCCGTGGCGCTCGGACGGCAAACGCCCCGAGCGCCACGACCAAGATCGAGAACCAGTATAGCTTGAGCCTCCTATCGCAAGAGACCCAATCCAGTCCTTTCATTCCACCGGCTTACCGTAAACATCAACCTCGATGTAGTGGTTCAAATCGTTGCTCGTATTGCCGTTGCTGTAGAAACGGACGTACCGGGCCTTCGGGCTGCTTTGAGAGATCAGATCGATCAGCTTGCCCTCGTTGGTCTCCACGTAAGGTCTGTCCGTGCCGACGCCCAACCCGGCGGAATTGTCATCATCATTGTTGAAAACGGTCTTGACGTCCTTGATGAAGTCCGGGTCATTGGACAACTGCACCACGACATCCATATACACGCGGGGCTGCTTGTGATAGTGCCACATCACGATGGCGTAGAGTTCGCACGGCTTTCCGAGATCGACGGTGACGTGCTGCACGAGCGGTCCCAACTCGACATAGCTGCCGTCGGCGGCCTCTTTGTCGCCATCGGTGATGTAGCTGATCTCGCCGATGATCGGCATCTCATCACTGGACTTGACGGACTTGTCCTTCGCCAGGTTCACCGTGCCTTCGGGGGCCAGGAAATCCGGACGCGGCTTGCCCAGCGGCTTTTCGAGATTTGCCACCTTCAAATCCTGCGGCGTGCCGACGAACATCGGCTTGGGCAACTCGATCTTGACTGCGACCATCTTGGCGCCGGACGCCGCCGGGGCCGCCGCGGGCTGCGGAGCGGGAGCCGCCGGAGCAGGGGCTGCCGGCTTCGGGGCCTCTTTCTTTGTCGTGTCCGTCGGGGCCGCAGGCTTGACTTCCGTCTTCGGCGCCTCCGTCCTGGCGGGCGTTGTGGCGGCCTTCTTTTCCGGAGCTCTTGTCGGGGCCGGCTTCTTGGCGCACGAAGCTCCCAGGCACACCACCAGAGCCAACGCCGACAGGAGGACTATTCTTGTCATGGAATCCAGTCTCTTCTTCATTGCACTAACCTCATCACACCAAACCTAATCTACTTCGCTCAACCTCGACTGTCTTGACCAGCGAAACACCTTTCCGGTCCCAATCGGACGAAAAGAGGCATCCTATCGGCCTTCTTGTCCCCTGTCAAGTTGCGCCGCCAGCCATTTTGTTACACATTTTCCGCCGATCCCACAAAAGAAGCAGGGACCCAACCCGTGCCGAGTCCCTGCTTGGCGTGCTTCTGCATTCCAGGAATACTCAGGCGATCCACACCCGAGTACGCGACGTCACCCTCACGGCTTCGCCGAAGCGCCGGGCATCGCAACGACCGGAGGCTCCAGCCCCGCCTTGGCCAAAACGAAGTACAACACCGCGCCTACGATGAAGGCCATCAAAGGTGCCGCGGGGACGTTGGCCAGCTCGATGAGCGGCGCGATCCCCACGACGAAGCCGACGGCCCAGGAAATCCAACCCGCCAAGTTCCATCCCCGGCGAGGACCGGCCCACTTCTGCCCGGACAGGACATAATCCACCATCATAGCACCGCAGATCGGTCCGAACGAAGCACCGATAACAGTGAAGACGGCGCCCGCCCTGCCCGCCCAGCCAGTCACGGCAAGAATGATGCTCACCACCGTGCCAATACCCACGGAGATGAACGGATTGACCGTCGGCAGCGTGGTCTTGAAGCTGTTGGCGGCAATGAACGAGGAGAAGCAAGCGGGCGGAAAAGCCGCCACGGCCAGCAGCAAACCCATCGTCTTGCCGGCCCCCTCCGAGCCCATGATGCTTCCCATGATGCCGGCATCCGCCGGGTTCATGGCCGGTTTTCCCGTGGCGCCAAAAGCGCCGGCCGCGATCAGGATCGCGGCCCCTGCCGAAACGATCGTGGCAAGAGCGATGCCGACGAGGCCGCCCATCTGGACGTCTTTTTCATCTTTGCTGTTGGTGCCGAAGTCCACGCCCGCGGCGCCCGCGGTGGCGAAGAACCCGATGACAAACGACATGCTCAGCGCCATGACGCCAAGGAAACTCAGGCCGCTGCCCTGCCCGCCGGTTGCCGCCACCAGCTTCTGAGGATCGAAACTGCCGATCCCACCGACCGTCTTGGCCAACAGGATGACGAGGATGGCCAAGGGTATCAAGGGCAGGAAGGTAGCCACCTTCGCAACATATTGGATGCCCTTGAGCCCAACGAACGCCGCAAGTGCTGCCCAGACAACCGCCAGCACTTGTTGAGCAGCAGCGCTGCCACCAAACAGCGGCGCCAAGGCCAGAGAGGCGAAATACGCATTCACACCGAGCCAGCCAAACTGCAGGACGCCCATGAGGAAGCCCGGCATGAGAAAACCGCCCTGCGCCCCATAGGTCGAAGTGCCGACGACGTATAGCGGCAGACCCGTCTTCAGCCCGAGCAGGCCTGGGACAAGGTAGAAGAGAAAGTGGCACAACAGCGCCGCGATGACGATCCCCAGGAGGGCGACTCCAATGCCCTGCGACAGCACGCCGCCCGCTATGGTCGGCGCGCCACCGGTGGGGGCTTGGCTCCAGAACACAAACCACAAAAAGATGCCCGCATAGGTAGGGGCCGTGTTCTTGTACCAAGGCGCCCGATTGGCGGCCGGGTTCGGCTTGGCCATGCTTACGTAGCTTGGTAACGTTCCGTTGCTCATGATCGGCTCTCCTAAAAGCTATCCCGACTCACTACGTTCGTACGCACAACCGCCGGATCGACCGCCTCGGAGACATGGGAAGTGCGCTCGCGGAGTTGATCCCCCCACCCATGAGAGCGATGCTCTTGTGCACGCGTTTTCTCCCCTTGGCTCTTGCAGGCCGCCGTGCCGGTGTTTATTGAACCTTTCGTCGCGTCACAACAAGCCGACGCCGGGCCTTACTGAATCAGACAGTCTACAGCCCGGCGATTCATCATGGAACAAAAAAATGGGCGAGTACTATGCTTCGCGCCCCGTCCGAACTCGAATCGCCAGGTACGTATGGATGATCGCCACGACGGCGAATACCAGAGCGGTCCAGCGATGAATCGCCATCGTACAATGCTGCCAGCTCGTTCCCAGGATATGGAACATGCTGATCACGATCGACAGGATCAGCGGCAGCGACAGGAACATCAGCAGCCAAAACGTCGCCTTGTACACGTCCATAGAGCACGAACAGGCTTTCTCTTCGGCAGGGACGCACAGTCGCGTCGCGCGGCGCAGCAGCCGCCGGACGCAGGGACAGTCCTCGTCAGTGAAACGGTGACTTCCCGCCCAAGCAATCGCCAGAAAGGCTAGGCACAGCGCGAAGACCGGGGCAAACGTGGCGTGGATCATCATCAAGTAGCCGGAAATGTGCTCCCCGCGCACCAGCAACGGCCAGAAACCCGTGATCGCCAGAACAATGAAACACACGAGCGAGAGAAGATAGACCAGCTTCTTCACAGCCCCCAGAAGACTGGACCTCTGCTCGATCAGCAGCAGACTGAAGACATGCACCCCCCCTTGAACGACGTTACGCGGCCCCCCTGCCGGGACAAGGACCCAGTGTGCCGCGATCCCCACGAATGTCATGACAAGAGCGATATCCGAGATCGTCTGAAACATCCCAAGCACTTCCCCAAGGACAATCTACTTTTCTTGTTCGGCCAGCACCCTGGCGACGGCGCCCAGCGCCTTGAGCCCGTATAGCAGCAGGACAAACCCGATGAGTCCCACCGAGCCGATGGCTATGACCTTGAACCACGGTCGGAAGACGAACGACATGGCAAACGCCCACGTCCGGCCGCAGGGCACATCTTGAAACTCGTACTGCGTTTTCGTCAGACTGCCGACGGCCAGGATGGGTGAATCGACAGCCACCTTCCCGAAGAAGAACGCTGAGTTCGTGGAATGGCAGACCGTGCATTTGCCCACGCCGAGCGATTGAGCCGCCGGCCGAACGTTGTGCGCGATCGGCCACGCGTAGGCGGCTGCCGCCGGGTGGTCCTTTTGACCGGCGAGCGTGCCGCCGCCATTCAACTGGTACAGCGTGCCGCCCGTGACATATACAGGCTTGCCCTCTTTGACTGACCCGGCCAGGGCCTTGAGCACCTCAACCACCTGTGTTTCTTTGATCTCGGCCCAGTCGCCCGCCGCCGTGAAAGCGAGGCCCTTCAACGTGGTGCCGACAACGGTCTTGACCGTCGTCAGGTCCATCGGCCGGACATCGCCTTGGACGCTCAATGTGCCCCAGTAGGCCGGCCAGATCAGCTTGTGCGGTGCGATCGTGCGAGGCGAGGGGGTCGCCCCCTTGTTGTCCACCGGGGCCTGTTTTGCGAAGACGGGATACAGGATATGAGGCAGTGCCGCCGGTGATTTGTTGACAGTCCGCGTGCCCAACCCGTGGGCCTGGGAGGTCTTGACCCGATACGTTACAGCATCGGGCCAAGGGCCGGAATGACAGGCGGTGCAAGCCAGTCTCTCGAAGTGGACGGTGGGAATGCCCTTGTGGGTGGGGACGGGCGCCCCGAGCCGCCCGCCTTCGGGCCTGCGACCGCTCTCGTCGCCAAGATGGCATCCTTTGCAACTCGTCTTGGCGGCCATCACGTTAGTGTTGACCTCGCCTTCATAACCGCGAATCGTGTTGTGCTCGAGCCCTTCGCGATGGCAATCCACGCAGGTCAGCCCGGCGGTCAGGTGCACATCCTCATCGGCCTGCCACTTCTCGTTGCCGGCCTGATTGACATTGATATCCGAATGACAGAAGTAGCAGCGGTCCGCCGGGACCTTGCCGCTGACATTGAAAACCACCTGGTTCTTGTGATCGAACGCACTTGGTTGGTACGTCACCGTGGGAATCAGCGGCTTTTTCTTCTCATCCGTGACGGCGTCCGACATAAGATAGTCGAACGTGTCGTCCATCTCCTTCGCCGAGCCGCTCACGATGGCAAAGGGTGCGGAGGCCGTAGCCGCCCACCGGAAGCTCTGCTTGGCGATTTGGGCGGTATATTCCGCCTGATCGTGGGCGGGGTCCCGGTCATGGCAGCTCAGGCAGTTGATCTCCAGCTTGCCGGAGACGATCTGCCTGGGAATCTCGGCATCGTCCTTCGTGTCGATCTCCCCGGCCCCGCCGCCCGGCATCTGGCGGCCGAAGAGCTGGGTGAACTTGAACGGGGTGAGGCCCACCTGATCGGGTCTAAACGTCCCCGGCCACGCGCGATAGGAAAGCGGGATCTGGGTGCCGGTGGCGGCATCGGCAAAGATCCACGGCTGGCCCGGCCGGCCCGCAGGGACATTCGAGTCGGTCGCATTGAAATGCCAGCCCTTCTTGATGACGTCGTAGTCGTGCTTATAGATGTGGCATTCCGAGCACGTGCCACGCATGGAGAACGGCAAAGCGGGACTCGTCTCTTTGGTGATCTTGTCACCCAGCTTGCCCGCCTCGGTGGACTCCGCATACAGCGGAATCCGATGCACGCCCGGCGTGCGGGACCCGTCGCCCCTGAGGGCTACCACATTCGTTGCAGGTTCCGCCGCCATGCCGGCCGCGATCAGCCACGCCAGCACCGACGGCATACACAATCCGGCAAAGAGCACCTTTCTCAAGGTATCCACATCCTTCCAGCGTGTTTTGACCGTATTCTTCTAAGCCCGGAACGCTTAGACACATTCCCGCAACATTTCACAAGTCTCACGACTACAGGGGGGGTAGACTGCCGCGCTTCGCTCGCAGTAACATACCCCAACGCGCAGCGGCGCTGCGGACAACACCTGTTCCTGTCATTGCGAGGAGCAAAGCGACGAAGCAATCTCCTCCCGCATGATCGCAAAACTTGCGAAATGCGGTACTCCAAGATCAAGCCCGATTCGCGGTCCCGATCAGACCTTGAAGTCGTCGGGCTTGAATTCAATTCGACGAGCCGCCTCGACGGCCTCGTTGACCTTCAGGACCATCACGGCCGTCTCGTATCCGACCTGAGCGGGGCAGTTGAGCTTCGCCTTGCCGCGGACCGCATCGAAGAAGTTCTCGAGATGCGGCTGATGAACGAGCTTGCCTTCCATATTGACAGGGATCTCGTAGGCTGGCGGGGCCAATGTCTCACGAACGTCCAGGACCACCCCTGCCGCCGCCGGTTTCTTTTCTTCCTTCTTCGGCTCATTGATGAAACCCAGCTTGACCCACTTGTCCCAATCGGGGACGGCCGCCCCCTGCTCGCGATACACCGATCCGCGGGCGGCGGATTCTGAGATCACCAGGGTGCCCTGGTCGCCCATGAAGGTCTCGTAGTAGCCCTGGTTGCTGTTGGTCGTCAGCACCTGGTAGAACGCCCGGACGATGCCCTCTTTCGTCTCGAAGTCGTAGATGGCCATCACGGTGTCGTACCATTCGTGCGTCTTCTTGTCATAATAGTCGGTGCCGCCGCTGGCGACGACGCCCTTGGGGGTCGCGCCGAGGAACCAAGCGTAGATGTCGATCTGGTGCGAGCCGAGGTCCACGATGGGACCGCCACCCAGTTTCTTGTACCAGCGCCAGTTCCGGAATTGCTCCATGGAGGAAAAGCCATACTTGTTGAGCGTGGCGTCGTCCATGACCGCGTTCTTGGGCCAGCCGAGAGGCTCCTGGGCCGAGCGGTTCCACTGGCCGTTCACGGTCGTCATTCGGCCGAGAAGCTTGGCTTCCTTGATCAGCTTGTCGTAGCAGTGGATGTAACGCGGGTTGCTGCGGCGCTGATGGCCGATCTGGAGGAGCTTGCCGGTCTTCTTCTGGGCCTCGACCATTTGCCTGGCCTTGGCCAGATCGTTGGACATCTCCTTTTCGCAGTAGACGTGCAGCCCGGCCTCCATGCTGGCGATGGCGTGCTCGGCATGCCAGAAGTCCGGCGTCGCGATAATCACTGCATCGATCTGGCCCTTCTCCTTGTCGAGCATCTCCTTGTAGTCAACGTAGGCGTTGCACTTTTGCCCATATCGGCCCAGCAGGTTGACCATGGCCTTCTGGTTGTAGGCGGTCCAAATGTCACAGACGGCCTTGAACTTCACGTTCGGGATCTTGCGGCAGGCCTCCATCAAGGCCCGTCCCTCAAGACCGGCGCCCAGCAATGCGACGTTGATATCATTCGATCCGCCGCTGGCCGCCGCGAACATCCGCGAAGACATCGCCAGACCCGCACCCACCGCCGCCGTGGAACGCAGGAAGCTGCGCCGATTCATACCCTGTTGTAGTTTTTGCTCGCTCATTGGTTCTCTTGTTGCTCCAAAAATCGAACTTGACAGTTCATGACCCACTCTTGGTTAGCCGGCCATTATGGGGACGCTCAAAACGGCTGTCAAGGAAAGTCGCCGTTTTTTTGCGCCGTCCGATAACAACCGGCACGCTAATCCAGTTGTGTCGCGCAACACAAGCTTACTTCGACAGAGGTGTCACAACGATATTGCGATAGGCAACGGGACCGTGGTTGCCCTGGAACATCAACGGTCCCTGGGGCACTTCTTTGCCCACGACGCCGCCGGGCGTCGCCCCGGACATGACCAGGTCCTTGTGCAGCACCTGGCCGTTGAGCTCGATTTTCACGAACTTGGCGTTCTCGGTCTTCTTGCCGTTGGCGTCGAACCTCGGGGCCTGCCACTCGATTACGTACTGCTGCCACTCGCCCGGCTTCTTTGAAGCGTTGATGGACGGCGTCGCGGCGTTGTAGATCGCACCCATGTCGCCGCTGCCCATCTTCTTCTTGCCGTAGCTATCGAGGACCTGGATTTCATACTCGCCCATCACGTAGATGCCGGAGTTCGAGCCTTGCGGCACCATGACCTCCAGCTCGATCCGGCAGTCGCCGAACTTGGCCTTCGAGTAGATGTCCTGGCTCGCGCCATGCTCAGGCGTCAGGTTGATCATCTCGCCGACACCCTCGCCGCGATCCAACTGCTTCGGGTCGGCGGCCGAGAGCCTCGCCTTGCCGACTGCCCATTTGTTGGCCTTGCCCGAGCCCGCATTCGTGGTCCATTCATCGAGGTTCTGGCCATTGAAGACAAGCACGGCATCCGCGGGCTTCGGCGCGATTCGCTGAACTCGGATGTCCTTGAACTCCACGATCATCGGCGGGCCCACGTGAATCTGCAACGCCAGCAGACCCGTTCGCGTAGCGCCCTTGAGGTCCTTGGGCTCGTTCGGATTA
>Ga0315275_10005553_pt1 | contig 11968 bp, 12 predicted proteins | sample YL17G03_0_MG_FD_205557 | JGI IMG/M metagenome (GOLD analysis project Ga0315275, IMG submission 205557) | Sediment microbial communities from Yellowstone Lake, YNP, Wyoming, USA - YL17G03_0 | ecosystem: Environmental > Aquatic > Freshwater > Lake > Sediment | place: USA: Wyoming | collected... | reverse complement strand
CATAAAAGTACAAACCAGGAACGGCAAGATTTGATCTGGGGCATGCGGGTTTTTCTTCTATGGAGAGAGCTTTCCTCTCTTCGGAAATCTCTACAACACCATAATCTCTAGGGTCCCTTACCTTATAACCAAAAATCAAAGCCCCTGTTGTCAATTCAGAAGCTTTTTCTACCACGGAAGTAAATTGACTTCCATAAAAAATATTATCTCCTAAAATCAGACATACGGGGCTATTATCTATGAACTTTTCACCTATAATAAAAGCTTCTGCTAGCCCATTAGGTGCCTCTTGAACGGCATAACTAATAGAAATACCTAATTGCGCTCCGCAACCAAAAAGTTTTTGATACAAAGGTAAATCGTTCTTTGTAGAAATAATAAGAACGTCTTTTACATTAGCTAAAAGTAAAACGGAAAGAGGGTAGTAAATCATAGGCTTGTCATAAACAGGAAGTAACTGCTTAGACACAGAAAGAGTTGCTGGGTAAAGACGGGTTCCAGATCCGCCTGCTAATATGATACCTTTCACGACAGCTTCTCAATAGTATATAGGGGCCTGTTCTTTACCTGCATATATATTTTAAATATATACTCCCCAATAAAGCCTACCCCACTTAGTATAAGACTAACTAAAAATAACAAAAAAGACATAAAAATAAAAGTCACATTTAGATAAAAAAGGCTATACAATAAAAGAATAAAAAACATAAAAGTTAAAGACAAGCCAAAAAACAATAATATCCGTATTGGTTTTACTGAAAAAGATAGTATAAAAGATAACGCAAGATTTATTTGGTCAAAATAGCTATACTTTGTATCTCCAAACTTTCTTCTACCAGACAAAACAGGAACTTCTATAGTTGAAAAGCCTATTAGCGCCAAAACACCACTTAGACTAAAATCATACTCTTTATATTTTATAATCTCTTTAACGGTTTCTTTACTCATTGCTCTAAATATGCTAGTATTTAATTTTATTTTTTCATAGGATAAAAAATTCCAAACCTTTTGAAACGCTTTAGAAAAAAAACCTCTAATTTTAGAGGCATGCTTTTTTTCTTTTACACCACAAGCAACAGCAAACCCTTTCTTTACTTGAATATATAGCTTTACTATGTCTTCTGGGCTATCTTGTAAATCACCATCCATAGTAACAACAACATCCCCACAAGAGTTCTCTACGCCCGCATATAATGCTATGTATTGCCCTCGACTTCTAGAAAGTTTTATAACTTTAACTTTTGGATTAATCCTACTAATTTCTAAAAGGATATCATAAGTTCTATCCGTATTTTCATCTGTTACAAAAATAATTTCGTAAGAATTTGTAATTTCTTTAACCGCAGCATAAAGTCTGCTAGTTAATTCTGGAAGAGTACTTTCTTCATTTCTAACGGGAATAACTATAGACAAGTCCATAAAAAACTCCTCGCACTTACTCAGCAGAGTTATTAAGATACTCTTCTTGTGCAAGCTCATAATCAGTAATTCTGCCTATATCTAACCAGTACTCCTTCATGCAATATCTACTAACAGATATTTTATTAGCTAAAAGCTTATTTAAAAGATGATCCATCCCAAAGTAAGTATTATCTGGTATAAAGTTTAAAATTTCTGGTTTAACAATATAGATTCCAGACAAAACTTCTACAGTAAAATTAGGCTTTTCTTCCATAGATTTTATATAAGTACCGTCATGTGTTATTTTTCCAAAAGAAAATGGGGTTTCTACCTCTTTAGTAACAACACAAAGAGGAGAAGGAACAGATTCAGCAAAGGAACAAGCTTTTGTAAAATCCAAAGTAGTCAAAATATCCCCGTTCATTAAAACGAAAGTAGAAAGCAGTTTATCCCTAAGTAAAGATAAAGGACCTACCGTGCCCAAAGGTACCGTTTCTTTGCTTACACAAATAGTCATTCCATAATTAACATTACTAATAAAGCGCTCTATATACTCTGATTTATAATTTGTGGCTATATACACAGTAGAAAAATTAAAAGATTTAAGCCGTTCAATCTGTATTTCAAGAAGGGCTTTTTCTCCAATAGGAAGCAGGGCTTTTGGTATTGCTTGTGTTAGCGGGCGCAATCTGCTCCCTAACCCACCAGCTAAAATTACAGCTTGCATTTAAATAGCCTCAAACTCATACATAGCCGCGTTTTCTTTTACAAACTGTATTGTTTTTTCCAAACCTAAACTCAAGGAAACTTCAGGTTTCCAAAGGGTTGTATTTATAATTTTGTTATTATTACACCACAGTTGGTCTACTTCACTAAGTGCTGGCCTTTTCTTGCTTTCATCCACAAAGATTTCTGGTTCTTTACCTATAATACACGCAATTTTCAAAATTAGTTCTTCAATCGAAATTTCTGCATTAGTTCCTATGTTAGTACAGGTACCTACTAAATTTTTTGAGTTCAATATAGATAAAAGACCTCTTGCTGTATCTGTTACATAAGTAAAGTCTCTTGTTGTGTGTGTATTTCCTACAAATACTTTACTTGCCTTTAGCAATTGCCTAATAACGCTTGGTATAATCGCTCTGGTAGACTGCCTAGGACCATAAGTATTAAAAGGTCTTGCTATTGACACAGGAACACCAAAAGATCTATGGTAACTTAAAGCCAATTGGTCGGCTGCTGCTTTTGAAGCAGCATAAGGTGATTGACTGTTTATAGGGTGTTTTTCATCTATAGGTGTATACTGTGCAGTACCATAAGTTTCACTAGTAGAGCTTATTACTAAGCGCTCTAATTTACTAACTCTTGCTCCCTCTAAAATGTTGTATGTGCCTATAATGTTAGTATCTATATAGGACTTAGGATCTTGGTATGAGTAAGGAATACTAATTAACGCCCCTAAATGTATAACAGATTTACACCCACGCATTCCTCTAACAACAGAACTTAAATCTCTTATATCACCAAAAATTTTTTCGAATGTATTTTTATTATTGTATAACCAACCCAAACTAGAAGTAGAGCTGTATCTAAAAAACGCCTTTACTGAGATACCTAGATCTAAACACAAGTCTACTAAGTGAGACCCAATAAAACCCCCTGCTCCTGTTATTAGTACAGGCTCTGGGATATCGTCAAAAAGCATGTCTACTCCTTAGTACCAGAAAAAACATAAAACCAAGGGAACAACTTTTTTAGGGGGAAAAGTATAAAATCAAGTATATTAGTTATTGCTAAACTAATTTTAAACAGACAAGTATTAGGAAACAAAAAATTCCAGATAAAAGAAAAAAACCCAAAAAAATAAAATTTCTTAACTTTAAGATTTGGAAAAACTACTTGCATAGTTTTTATTTCTTTTTTACTAAAGTATCTTACTATCCCTTTCCATTCTTTTGGAGCAAATAGTTTTCTATAAATAAGCACAAACGGATTATAAACACTTGGTTCTAAAAAAACTACCTTTCCTCCAGGCTTTAAAACTCGCTTAATTTCTAAAAGGGCTTCTTCTAAATTCGTATGTATAAGAACAGCTTTTGTGTACACTAAATCAAACAATCCGTCTGGAAAAGGTAATTTTTCTGCAAAGCATTCTACACAAGCTATATTTTTCTCAAAACCTAACTTTTCTACTTCTTTTTGTAAGGCATTCAGTCTGTTTAACGAAAAATCGGTAACAACTACTTGTGCACCTTGTGCAGCCAAGTAAATAGCGTGCGTTCCTAGTCCCCCACCTAGTTCACAGCAAAGTTTACCAAAGATTGGGTACATAATTTTTTCTGCATAACGCTGTTCTGTGCTTCTATACAAAGAAAGCTCTTTATTAAAGTTTCTGTCGGTTTTATTCTTACCTAAATTGGCTGGGTCTAAATTCTTATCCCAATAATCATGAGACTTTTTTAGATCTATTTTTGTCATTTACGCCACTCCCCCGCAGTCAGAAACTTCTTTAGCTCATCTCGAAGCCGGTAAATTTCGTCTGCATTTGGATACTCAATAAAGTACCCGCGTTTATCTCCGAGATCCCAATAAAACCAATATTCCTCCCAAGCCTTGTTTACAATCTTTACATTATACTTTTCAGGGTGGTCGTACACCGCAGATCCTGGTAAGGGAACAAAAGTACTCATAGTATATTTGTCTGGTTTTGCTAAGCGCATAAACTCCATAGTTTCATACACAGTTTCCTTGTTTTCGCCAGGAAAACCAAACAGTAGAAATACCTTTGTTTTTATACCAAAATCTCTCGCTAGTTTTATAGCTCTTATCATGTCTTCTGGTTTTTCATTTTTTCTCATTTTTTTTAATTGCTTACTAGCCCCAGACTCTACTCCAAAACACATTTCTGTGTTTCCTGCTTCTTTCATAGCCACTAGCATTTGTGCATCTACCAGGTCTGCTCTTGTTATAGAGGTCCAAGTAATATTTAACGGTTTTATCAATTCACAAATTTTCAAAAGCCTGTTTTTGTCTAAGGTAAAAACGTCGTCTATAAACCTAACATGCTCTATATTATAAACATTTTTTAACTGCACTAATTCCTCAAAGACTTGCTGTGGAGAACGGTACCGAACTTTACACTTATCATACTTGCAACAAAAAGAGCAAGAAAAAGGACAGCCTCTAGAGGTTATTATTGTAGTACTGTTTTTTCCTTCAGGCGCACCATGTAATGTGTTAGTACACACCCAAGGGTATTTCAGAGCACTGCGATCTAAAATTGGTTGGTTGCTAATGTCAATATTACCCCCTACAACAATTCCTTGAGGAACTTTCCCAAGGGCTATACGCAATAAAGCCTCTTCTCCATCCCCGGAAACCAGATAATCCGGTTTTAGGTCCGAATACGTTTGTTCTGGCAAGACTGTAGCATGAACCCCACCAATAACAATTTTACTTTCCGGATACTTAGCTCTAAGTAGTGCTACAAGCTTTTTTGCGGAAGCATATAAGGGTGTAGTTATAGAAATACCAAAAATATCTGCTTCTGGTATGTTATATTCTTCTTCTTTTATACCTGCCAAGTTTAAAATACTAGACTCTACCCCCTTTGCTTTTAGGTAGGTATGAATAGACAAAAGGCCCAGCGGAGGATATCCCCAAGGATCAAATAACTCACTCTGGGAAGGCCATATTAGTACAACCATCTGTAGACCTAATACCTTTCCTTGTTACGTATTTTTTCAAAATGTTAATAACTTGTTGTCTCTCTTCTCGTTGACTAGCTAATTTCGTTACAGATAAACTTCCACTATGTGCTATTAGCTTCGCAATTGGTTTATCTATACGCACAAACCTACCGTTTTTCATATAAGCCTGTGCCCACAACCAATAATCTTGTGCCATTTCAAATCTAGTATCCCACCCCCCAAGTTTTTCTAAAAATAATTTTTTTATTAAAACAGTCGGTTGAAAAAGCCTATTTCCTGTATGCAGCTTCGTAAATACAAAGTCTAGCGCATGCGGAGGCATGTATTTTACCCGATTATTTTCTTCTTTAAATATAGCAAGCATTCCACCATAAGAAACTATTGGGTCGTACTGTATAGACTTGCTGAGCAATTCTAAACCGTTTTCTGTATAATAATCATCTGAATTTATCCAACCAAGCCAAGGAAATTTTGCATGACTTAAAGCAATGTTTAATCCTTGTGTTTGTGTGCATTTTGTTCTTATATATAATAGCTCATATTTATCTCTGTATTGGTTAACTATCTCTTCTGTTTTGTCGGTGGATAGATTATCAACTATAATATGTTGAACAGGAACACAACTCTTGTATATACTGTTTAATAGATTAGGCAAAAACTCTGCCCTATTGTAAGTAGTAGTAAGTACTGAAATCATTGAATTAAATCCAAAAAGTGTTTGTGCATATTTAAAAACATACCTTTGTACGTAATACCATTATCTATTAAATTTTTTCTTGTATTTACATTACTACATATCGCATTTTTGAGGTTTTTTGCTAAACTCTTTACAGACGGTTTACTTATTATTCCTCCAAATCTTTTTACAAATTCAACATTAGAAGTACAGTCTGAACAGACAACCACAGGAACATTACACATCATTGCCTCTAGTATAATAAGAGACCCACCCTCTATTTTAGAAGTAGAACAAACGCATTTAGATTTTTGATATAAAGACGCCAGTTGATCATATGTATAAATTGGTCGGTCTAAAGAACTCCTAGTAATAAGATAGGATAAACCAGCATATTTACACGCTTCTTCTAACAAAGCTATTCTTTTTGCTGGGTGTTCTCTAGTAGGATAAAAAACATCATAAGTTTTTTCCTCTGATCTTGGCACAAATTTATCTTCGTTTGGTGCATGTGGGAGGATTAAAACTTTTTTGTGATTAAGATCCTTGGATATTCTCTGTTGCTGTATAGCCTGGCTAACAAAAATCATATCACATTTAGAATATACGCTATTTAAAGAAGTATCCCCCGGAAGATAGTGAACAAATTTAAATTTTTTATTGTCTAACAACCTACTATCCACATGTATATCCCCAAGAGTATGTATTAAATCAAACTTTCCATTTAATAAGGTAGAAATAACCTTTTCTCTGGTATTACAAAAAGTCCAGTTTATCCCATTGCAATAACATTGTTCATTTACATTAGATAAAACCACCACTTGAGTATCGTATTTTTTAGTAAACTCACGAATACAGTACTGCATCCCGTCGTCTTTATACAGCCAACCGGACTTAGTTACAAAATACCCCCAAGAAAACGCAATCCGCATGTTACCTATCCAAAAGTTTTTTTCAGGTGGTCTTTCATTTTTTCTCTAACTGTGTTTATAGTACAGAAAACTTTAGAATAATCCTTAGCAGATAACCAATCTAGCGTTTTTCCTGCTGTTTCCTTTGAAAGTTGATCAGTTCTGTGCCAGTAATCAAAACCTACCACAGAAGAAAAATCCTCTAATTTTCTAAACTGGTAATCCAAACCAACGCACCTAACATTATTAGCTAAAGAAATAATTGTTGGATGCAGCCTTTGAGATACGCAATGGTCCATGCTAGTTATAAGATTAGCTGCCTCTAAGTAATCTTTTGGCTTGTATAAAAATTGGTTTTCATAGCCTATAACAGATTTTACATAAGACATTGCAAAATAGTCACAATCTAATTCAGGAAATACATGCCTGAAAGAAATATAATGCACGCTTCCCTTGTAAACAGAAATCCATTTTTTTATAAACCGGATAAAAAACTTATGTATAAGCCTATTTTCAGAATAATGAATCTCTTTCTCAGGAATGTTTCTTATAACTATACCTAGATGAGGAGAAGGCCCATTAGGAGACAAGTGGTTAGTATTTTTAAACAATATACCTGGATCCCCAAAACCATCGTGCTCCCTTTTTATGCCGTTTTTCAAAAGTTCTTTTTCTGTTATATATCCTCGTAGCCAAGAAGTAGATAAAGAAGAAAAAATATAACCATTTAGCCTTTTTTCGTGCTCTGATAAAAGGCTAGATTCCTTTCTAAAACCAGACCCGAATAAATGCAATGGTTTTTTTACCTTTGGGTACCAAATATTTGTTGTGTTTATAGGGTGCATCCTCGTTGGGCAAATTATACTCCCACCCCCAATAATAATGTCATCAAAAGATGACATAAACTTAACTAATTCGTTTTTTCTTGGCCAACCTTTAGAATGCGTTTCGTACCCTAAACGCTGAAAGTGCTCTTCTGTAACAGCCCCAATAAGGTCATCAGCAAAAGCCCCTTGCCCAAACCACCCGATAATGGAAGCTTTTTTATTAGACATATTTTGTGCTCTCTATTCTTAAAATCCTTTGCATAATACTAACTTTATCTTTTTCTGCTGTTTTTTCATTCCTATACAGGCTTTTTATTTCTTCTAACTCCTTATGCAAAGAACAAGCTAACGGTACTGTATTCAAAACAGACATATACTCCTTAGAAAAAACCTTTTTAGCATCTTTCCAAATCGGTTCTTTATCTAGAATTTTAAAAGAAGAAAAAACAGACTCTGTAACGCCCCATCCGGTCAACCTCCTAGGCAAACTCATATGTATACCATGTGTTGGCCTATACTCTAACCCGTATCCGTCTTTTAAATTTGAATTTTTTGGTAATCCAAGATATTCTTTTACAATAGTATACAAAAGACACTCATCTAACATTTGTTTTTTTATATTTCCAGAATTTATATTAGAAATTATTTTATTTAGTTCAGTTTGATTTAGTACTTTATAGTATGGCTTAGTAACCACAAAATGCAAACCAGACATTTTCCTTTTTGTTGGATGATTTCTAACAATATTAGAATAGGGGCGCCCAATGGACTCTGCATGCCTTGCGTGGCCAGAAGAGATATTTTTGTCTAACATTAGTATGTCAACGTCACCTATATAAGTATATTTTGCTTCTATATTTGGTATAGTTACCCAACGAACAGATTTTATATACTTTCCTTGAGACAACCAAGGATAAAAATTCTTGGGAATTTTTTTAATAGAATATCTATCTCTAAAATTGGCGTAAACAAAATCGAGAACCTTTTGACCAAAAAAGTTTTTATCATCCACAACAAGTTCAACAAAAGAATCCTTATTATTTAAAAGAGAAGAAACTAAATAGGGTATAGCAAAATGCTTGTATCTACCAGTGGCAAAAGTATAAAAATTAATGTCCATTTTTAGTGCCTATCAAAATTTACAAAATGGTTTTTACTATATTTACAAACTGAATAGCCCTGGTGTTCCAAGCATGATACTTGTGCATTAAACACGCTGCCTGTGCTCCTATTTTACTTCTTTCCTTATCGTTTTTAAGATAGTAGCCTATTTGGTCTATTCCTTCTTCTATGGAATTAAACCATACAATGTTTTTATGGTTTACAAAGTCTTTTTCCATACCCGGGATATACCTAGTTATATGTAGTTTTCCCGTGGCCATAGATTCAAATAACCTTCTATCATAGTATCTAACCACATCGTAATGATTAACTCCTAAATTTAGTTTTGCGGAGCAAATAACTTTAGCATAGTCTGGTCTTGATACTGCTTGTTTAGCACCAAAAGGCCAGCCTGCCCCATAAACAACCGTTTTAAACTTTTTATTGACCTCAGTAATAAAGTCCAGCCTAAACTTGCTTAAAGGAAATTTCCCATGTTTAAAATTATTCCCACCAAAAAAAACGGTGTATTTTTCTTTTACTTCGGGTCTTGGAAAAAACTCTTCTGGAGAAAAAGCATGATAAAAACTAAACACATTTGAAATCCCGAAATTATTATAAATTTTAAACTGTTGCCTATCTGCATTTGTAATCAAAAGCGCGCTTAATAAATTTTTTCTTTCTTTAATTATCTCTGGTACAATATATCCTCGTTGGTCGCCATACCACATAATAAATTTAGTTCTAGGACTTACCTTTTTTAGTTTAAGCAATAAAGACCTAGTTAGCTGTTCCTCTTTAGTAAAAATAAAAATATCTGCCTGTGCCTTAGAGAACTCATCTACAAGCGTATTTGTCTCTTGCACAGTATGCTCTTTCCTGGTATATTGATACCCCTGTAAAGAAACACCTAAGTTTATTAACTCTTTCATCAAAAAAGAGCAATTGCTGGTAGAGCCTGTGGTAAAAACACTAAACATTTATGCCTAATGTCCTAATTATAGAAAGAATACGAGAACGAATAGTATGCTTTTCTAAAATGGAAGCCCCTTTAGCTACTACAGAAAGGTAATATTCTCTATCTTCTAAAAGTCTTTGTATACAAGGCACTATAGTATCAATATTATTATAATCAAAATAAGACACGCCAAAGCCCTCTGAAACAACCTCTGTGGCATATCCAACCGTATCAGAAACAACAGGTCTTCCAACAGCCATGCCTTCAAAAATTCTACAGTTTAGTAGTTGCAGTGCAGGGTGTCCAGTTATATTTAGTAATATTTTACATTGTTTTAGTGCTGTTGTAAATTGGTTTCTGTCTTTCCAATTTGGCCTAATTCTACCAGGGCCTTCTTTTCCTACGGCGTTCAATCTCGTATCCACAAACTGGTAAGACCAGCCAAAAGTATTACACAAATTAGCAATTTTAGACAGAGTTGACTTTCTACTTCCTAGGTACTGCCCAATAAAACCTACATCATATTTAGGTTCTATTGAAATTTTTTGGTTAAATCCATAAACCCCCACTCCGTTTGGAAGCCAAAAGTCAAATAACTTCTTGTTTACATAATGTTTATCCGCGCCAAACGAAAACTTAAACTTTTTGGCTAGTTTTTGATGCTTTTCTGTGTGGCAATGCTGGCACCAAAAAGCAGAACTTCCCTTTTCCCTAGGTGCCTCTGGAAGGCAGTGCCCTGTATCAACGCAAATATTAATTTTAGTTCCATAGTCTGGGCACTTGCTAACTTTTACTTTCAAACCATTTCCAAAATTAAAATTATTTGTTATTTTTAAATCAGCAAGCATATGTACGTCTTTAAGGTCTGGCCTATCAAAATAATATATATTAATCATGGTTATTTCTTTATTGTTTTTTTATATTCTTGCCGCAACTTAACAAATCTGCTTTTATTTTTCGCTTTATTTTCATCATACCATTTTCCAGATTCTTTTCCAAGAGCGTGCATAACGTTTCCGTAAGAGTTGTGCCAAAGATGAACAGGCGCTGAGTTAACTACAATTTCTTTTAACCCAGATAGCTGCATTCTAACAATAAGATCGTCGTCTTCTCCCCCCCAACCAACATAACGATTGTTATATTTATTGGTTTTTAGCCAAGAAGTATCAACTCCTATATGGCTTCTTCCGGAATAACGCATTTTTCCTGGGAGGTTTTTTAATTCTTTAGCATCTGCTCTTTTTTCTTCTCCTTTTACTAAAGAATTGTAAACATAACTAAGGGTATAGTTAGTGGTGCTCGCCTTGCCAAGATGGTCTAAAATATAAGAAGCAGGAACAACTGTGTCTGCATCAATAACTAAAGTCCTGCTTCCTGTTACCTTAGACACAGCAAAATTTAGAGCTTGACTTCTGCTCCAGTAAGTAGCACCAGAGTACCAGTAAGAAAAATTAAACCTGGAAACTAACTCCTGTATTTTTTTTGAATAGTCTGGTAAACTACCCCAATCAACTATAATCCTTTCAAGACTAAGATTGTTTTTACTAACCTTGTTTAAAGATTCTAAACAATAATTCAGATTAGTAAAATACTCAGAAAACATAGTGTTGTCTATTCTTATTGCTAAAATTATAGAAGCAGACCTGTACATTATTAGATCAATTTTTTGTTTAAAATTTCTATAATATCGTGCTGTTTGCGTTTTTTATACTCGTCTATGATTGCTGGAAGCTCGAATTTAACATCAAGATTTTTAGGTAAATATTTTATTATATTATTTTCAAACTTTTTGTAACTAAAAGCAGTCACTTTGTTACGAAAACCTAAACAATCAAAACACAACATGGTAATAAGGCATTTCCAACAATGCCCACAGTTAGTCTGTCCAGGTTTTCGTTTTTTTGCGTCTGAACAAATCTGCATGCCGCTAAAGACTATCTGATTTTGGGCGTGTGAAGCCAAATACCTAACCTTCTCAAGTCTTGTTTGCATTCCATAATAAGAAAAACGCATATAGGCCGAAGACCACAGATAGTCAGAATCCGCACTACTTCCCATGTCCATTCCCAAACACTTAGGTGTCCCAGAGATTTGTACTTGTGTAATGTAGTTACTAAATAGTAAGGGGGCACTAGCTAAAAAAGCATCGTGGAAAAAAGGAAGCCAATTGTTATAGTGATTAAAATCAGAAATATAGGCGCGGTGAATTCGTAATTCTGGTCTTAATTTCTTTACTAGACTTACTGCTACACCGTTTACTGGATCGTTCATAGTAGGTATGTTTATAATATCTGTAAGATTATCAAGACTAAGTAGAGTATATAGGGAGTCTACCCCCCCAGAAAAGGTTGCACCTATCCGCGTTTTATATGTGGGAAACAAAT
>Ga0315275_10005551_pt1 | contig 11973 bp, 8 predicted proteins | sample YL17G03_0_MG_FD_205557 | JGI IMG/M metagenome (GOLD analysis project Ga0315275, IMG submission 205557) | Sediment microbial communities from Yellowstone Lake, YNP, Wyoming, USA - YL17G03_0 | ecosystem: Environmental > Aquatic > Freshwater > Lake > Sediment | place: USA: Wyoming | collected... | reverse complement strand
CTCGCCAGCGGCCGCAGCTCGTACTCCACCGTCGCCAGCCCCGCGCCGACCACGGCGTCCACGACCTCGCGCGTCGGCTTGTAGGCCGGCCCTGCCTCGTCGATCGGGACGCGGCCGTCGTCGTTCACCACTATGCCGGCCGCGCGGTAGTCGTCCTCCACCGTCTTACGGTCCAGGTCGCGGAGGGCCGCGGTGCGCGACATCCGCCGCCCCGCGCCGTGGTTCACGGAGTACAGCGAGCGCACCGCACCCTCGGCGGGCCGCAGCACGAAGGACCGGTCGCGGTTGGAGCCGGGGATGAGCACCGGGTGGCCGGTCTTCGCCCACCGCGTCCCCTCCAGCAGCGGATGGCCGGCGGGGAAGGCGCGCGTCGCGCCCTTCCGGTGCACCCACACGTCGCCGTACTCGGGGTGCGGCTCGAGCTGCGCGAGGTTGTGGGAGATCTCGTACACCAGCTCCAGCTCGGCGTGGAACACGTCGTCGAACGCCCGCGCGAGCTGCTCGAAGATCACGAGGCGGTTCACGATGGCGAAGTTGCCGCCCGCCGCGACGGCGTTGCGGTAGGAGCGCCAGTGCCGGGAGTCGGGCGTGAAGTAGCCGAGGTCGAGGGAGGGAAGCCGCGGGTTGTCCTGCTTCGCCAGCTGGAAGTAGTTGGTTGTGAGGCCGTGCCCGAAGCCGCGCGAGCCAGTGTGGACCATCAGCCAGAGGTGGCTCTCCTGGTCGGCCTGCAGTTCCATGAAGTGGTTGCCGCCGCCCAGGGACCCGACCTGAGTGACGCCGCGCTCCGGCCGCCCCTTGCCGCCCCACGGAACCTGCCAGTCGTCGTCCACGGGGATGCGGTGGCGCTCGGCGTTGCCGCGGTCGAAGCTGGCGCCGTAGCGCTCCCCATAGTGCTCGGCGCCGCCGCGGACGATCTCCTCGAAGTCGCCGCGCGTGAGGTGCCTGAGGGAGCGCGACTGCCCGCCGGCGCCCATCTCCACGCGCCGCATCACCTCGCGGTTGAAGGCGAGGCGCCGTTCGGGCGTCGCCGCGGCGGCATCCACCGTGGAGCGCGCCGCCATCATCCCGCAGCCGATGTCGAAGCCCACGGGCCCCATCGCCAGGGTGCCGTCGGTCGCGATGACGCAGCCCACGGGCACGCCGTAGCCGAAGTGGACGTCGGGGGTGATGGCGACGGCGCGCACGCCGGGGAAGGCGCACGCGTTCAGGATCTGCTGGTAGAGGCCCTCTTCGGCGCTGCCGAGCAGTGCCTCCGTGAGGAACAGGCGCACCGGCACGCCGTGCGTGACGGCGGGGTCGAGGAGATAGAAGCCGGCGGAGTCACGGGTGAGGTGGTGGTGCCAGGAGGGCATGCCGAGAACCTACGGGTCAGTGGCGGGCTTTGCACAACATGACGCGGCGTCCGCGAGGACCCCAGGCTCGTCAACAAAGCTCTCCAGTCGGGCGAGTTCCGGAAGACATGCAGTAAGAGAACGAAGGCTCGTTCCGTCGCCCCTAACCTCTCACCCTCTCACCCCAGCCTCCCCCACGCCTCGAACGCCTGCTCCAGCTCAGGGTCCGGCCTCCTGTATTGACCGTGTGCATTATGCCCGTTATTATGCCCACTATGTATCAGCGCGCCCTTGGACTGCCCGAACGGTCGTTCCTCCTCGTCGGTCCGCGCGGCACCGGCAAGACCACATGGCTGCGCCAGGCCTTCCCCCACGCCGAGTGGTTCGACATGCTCCGCATGGCGACGGTCCTCGAGCTCACCCGCGCGCCCGAGCGCTTTCGCGCCCGCATAGAAGCCCGGCCGCACGGCACGTGGGTGGTGGTCGACGAAATCCCGAAGCTGCCAGCGCTGCTCGACGAGGTCCAGTCGCTCATTGCCGACCACGGCAAGGCGTATCGCTTCGCCCTCTGCGGGTCCAGCGCGCGCAAACTCCGCCGCCTGGAGGCCAATCTGCTCGCCGGCCGGGTCGCGGTGCGCCAGTTCTTCCCGCTCACGCTCGCGGAACTCGGCGATCCGTCACCGCTCAACGACCTGCTGCGATTCGGGATGCTGCCGGCGGTTCGCGCCGAGCCGGCGCACGCCGTCGACATCCTGGACGCGTACGTCGCCACCTACCTGCGCGAGGAAATCCAACAGGAAGCGCTCACCAAGGACTTCGGCGCGTTCAGCCGGTTCCTCGAGGTCGCGGCGCTCTCGAGCGGCCAAGTCGTCAACGTCGCCGGCACCGCCCGCGATGCGGGCGTGAGCCGCATGACGGTGGCGCGCTACTACCAGGTGCTGGTCGACACGCTCATCGGCTTCTGGCTTCCCGCGTGGCAGTCGCGGGCGCGCATCAAGGAGGTGCGCCACCCGAAGTTCTACCTCTTCGACCCGGGCGTCGCCCGCGCGTTGCTGGGCCGCATTCGCGAGCCGCTCGAGGCCGCCGAGCGCGGCGCGCTTCTCGAAACGCTGGTGCTGCACGAGTTGCGCGCGGCCATGAGCGTGCACAACGCCGGGGGCGACCTGAGTTACTGGCGCACCCCCGCCGGCCTCGAGGTGGACTTCATCTGGCGGCGCGGCCGCCGTGCGGTCGGCGTCGAAGTGAAGGCTTCGGCCCGCTGGCGTCGTGAGGACACCGCGGTACTGCGGCAGTTGCTGGACGAGAAGGTCCTGACGGCGGGGTACCTCGTGTACGGCGGAAGCGAGGTGCTGCGCGACCGTGGCGTGGACGTTCTACCGATGGAGGTGTTCGCGCGGCGCGCTGCTCGGGGTGACCTGTTCGGCTGATGCCAGCTCGTGTCGTCCCCCGTCCCCCCTCACCTTTGACGTCTCACCCTCTCACCCCAGCCGCCCCCAGGCTTCAAACGCCGCCTCCAGCGCCCGCTGCGCCGCGTCCAGTTCCTTCCCGAGCACCGACGCCTGCCGCACCCCCTCCGGCGTGAGGTATAGATCGGGATCCGCCAGCGTCGCCTGGATGCGCGCAACCTCCCCCTCGCGGCGGGTGACCTCTGCCTCGGCCTGCTCGATAGCGCGGACGGCGGACTTCTGACTCACTGTCTTCTGCCTTCTGGCATTCTGTGCCTGCCGCACCTGCTTCTGCTCCTTCACCCGCCGCAGCGCCTCCTCTTCCTGCGCCGCCACCCGCGCCGCGTGCGCCCGCTCGACGCTCGCCGCCTCCCACTCCTCGAAGGTGCCCGGGTAGTCGGTGATGCGGCCGTCGTGCAGCACCCAGACACGCGTCGTCAGCGCCCGCAGCAGCGCGCGGTCGTGGCTCACGAGGATGACGGTCCCGTCGAACTCGCCGATCGCTTCCTCGAGCGCCTCGATGGACTCCACGTCGAGGTGATTGGTGGGCTCGTCGAAGGCGAGCAGGTTCGCGCCCTCGAGTTCCATCAAGGCGAGCGCCATCCGCGCCCGCTCGCCGCCCGACAGCGTCCCGCAGCGCCGCAGCACCGAGTCCCCCGAGAAGCCGTAGCGGCCGAGGTGCCCCTGCACCTGGCCGCGCGTCCAGCGGCTGCGCCGGTCCGCGATTGCGTCGTACAGCGTCTGGTCCTCCCGCACCTGCGCCAGATCTTGCCGATAGTGGGAGAGCGTGACCGACTCCGGGATGCGCACCGCGCCGCCGTCGAGGGCGCGCTCCCCCGTGAAGGCCTTGAGCAGCGTGGACTTGCCGGCGCCGTTGGCGCCCACCAGCCCCACGAACTCGCCGCGGCGCACGATCGCCCCAAAGTCCGCGAGCAAGACCCGCTCGCCGAACGCGATGCGGACGTGCTCCGCCACGAGGACCTGGTCGCCGCCGCGCTCCCTCGCCTCGAGGCGGACCGCCATCACGTCAGCCTCGCCCGGCGGCGGCCCGAGCCGCGGCACGCGCGCCAGCCGCCGCTGCCGCCCCACCGCCTGGCGACTGTTCTGCCCGGCGAGGTTGCGGCGGATGTAGTCCTCCTCTTTCGCGATCTTCGACGCCTGCTGCTGATATGCGCGCTGCGCCGCCAGCCGCCGCTCGGCGCGCTGCGTGACGAACGCCGCGTAGCCCGACGCGTAGGCCGTCGCGGTGCGGGCTTCCACGTGGAGGATGTGATCGGCGAACGCCTCGAGCAGCGCGCGGTCGTGGGTGATGAGCAGCACCGCGGCGTCGAGCGTGCGCAGGTAGCCCTCGAGCCACAGCGTGGTCTCGAGATCGAGATGGTTGGTCGGTTCGTCGAGGAGGAGAAGGTCAGCGGGCGCCGCGAGTTGGCGGGCCAGCGCCACGCGGCCACGCTCGCCGCCGCTCAGGCTGGCGATCGTCTGGGTCCGGGCGTGGTCCGGGTCGAACCCGAGACCGTGCAGCACCGCGTCGATCCGCGCGGCCGCCGCGTAGCCGCCCTCGTGCTCGAAGCGGTGCAGGTCGCGGTCGTAGCGTTCGAGCATCGCGGGCGTGACGCCCTCGCCCGCCACCGCCATCTCCGCCGCCTGGTCCGCCAGCGCGCGCTCCAGCGCGAACAGCTCGGCGAAGGCGCCCGCCGCCGCCTCCCACACCGTCTCCGCGTCGCCGAAATCGCGGTACTGGTCCATCACGGTGACGCGCAGGCCCGAGGTGCGGGCGACGCTCCCGCTCGAGGGATCCCTCTCGCCGCGGATGAGGTTGAAGAGCGTGGTCTTCCCGGAGCCGTTGCGGCCGAGGATGCCCCACCGCTCGCGATGCGCGACCACGAAGCTGACGTTGCTCAGTAGCTCGCGCGTGCCGAACCGCACCGCGACCCCGGCGAGAGAAACCAGCGTCATGGGCTACAAGTCTCCCAGGCGGGGATCCGCGCGTCCGCGCGTCCGCGTGTCCGCGTGTTCGCGTGTCCGCTCGTCCGCGCGTCCGTGCGTCCGTGCGTCCGCCACCGCCCATGGCGCCAGCTGCGCCGGGTACGTCTCGCACAGCGTCGCCGGCGCGCGCACGGGCCGTCCGTCCAGCATCGCGCGGATCATCAGAGCGTTCGCCGGGCCCTTTCCCTCGAAATGGTTGTTCGTCACCACGTACACCTCCGCCACGCCCGGCGCCGCCTGCAGCGCGCGGATGCGCTCGACCCACGGCGTCAGCTCCTCCGCCGAATAGAGGTAGTCGTAGCGCTGCGCGGCGTCCTCGTTCGCCCCGAACCAGTGGTCATAGTTGCGCCCGTGGAAGCGGACGTAGCCGACCGGGCTCGTCGCCTCCGCACTCGGTTCCAGCGACCGGCCGATGACCGGCTGGTCGATGTTCGCGAAACCGACCCCCAGGTCCCGCAGGAAGCGGAGATGCTCGGGCTTGGCCCAGTCCCCGTGACGCACCTCGACCACGACGGGCCAGCCTCCGAGAGCCCCCGCGAGCGCGCGGAGCCAGCCCCGCGCCTCCTCGCCTGGCTTGAACGACCACGGGAACTGCGCGAGCACCGCGCCGAGCCGCCCCGCCTCGGCCAGCGTCTCCAGCCCCTCCGTCACCATCCGCACGTCGTCGCTCGTCCATGGCGAGGTGCGCTCGTGCGTGAACCGCTGCCACAGCTTGACCGCGAACCGGAACGCCGCGTTGGGCTCGACCCGCCGCACCCACGATGCATACGTCTTCCGCGGCTGCGGGCGGTAGAAGGTGGCGTTGACCTCGATGGTGTCAAAGTAGCCGGCGAGGAACGCGAGCGCGTCGAACTTGCTCGGCACGTCCGCGGGATAGACGTGTCCGCGAGAGTCGGGGTACGACCAGCCCGCGGGCCCCGTGCGGATCAATGGACTTCCGATCCGGGCGCCGGCGGCGCCGGCCAGCCGGGCTTCCACTGCGGGCGCGCGTCGTCGCCGGCGATGCGCAAGGCGAGGTAGAAGGCCATCCGCGTGACGCGGGCCGCCTTGTCGGCGTCGATGCGGCCGGCTTCGTCCAGCGGCGTGTGGTAGTCGGGATGCAGCCCGCCGAAGAACATCAGGAAGGGCACGCCGCGCTCCCAGAACGGGACGTGGTCTGACCCGCCCGTCGGCCCCGGCGTGAACTGGAGGTGCTCCTCCGGGTGCGCGGCCACCACTTCCATGAGACGGTCACCCAGCGTCGAGCCATCCATGCCGCTCCCGAAGATCGAGTCTGGAGAATTGCGACTAATCATATCGAAATTCAGGACGGCGACGATGCTTGCAGTGGGCACGGTGGGACTTGCCAAGTAGGCATACGTTCCCCAGAACCCGTGCTCCTCGCCCGAGACGACGAGGAACAGCACGGAGCGGCGCGGATGCGGGTCGGTGCCGGCGAACTCCTCGGCCAGCTCCAGCACCGCGGCGGTGCCGGAGGCGTTGTCGTCGGCGCCGTTGTAGATGGAGTCGCCGTTCACCGGTGTCCGCACGCCCTTGCCGTCCATATGCGCGATGACGACGACGTACTGGTCCTTGAGCGCGGGGTCGCTGCCCTCGAGCACGGCCCCGGCGTTCGGGGCGGTGCCGGCCGGCGTCGTGCCCCAGGCCGGGGTCGCGTAGCGCATGGTGTAGCTGGCGGACGGAAACGCCGGCTGCAGACCCAGACTCAGGAAGTACGCCCCGATCGTGGTCGCGGCCGACTCGGTCCCGGCGCTCGGCGTCTCGCGGCCAAGCATCGAGTCCGCGGCGAGCCGGTCCACCCACTGCGCGACGTGCGTGGCGGTGATCGTCTCCGCGCGACCGACGTTGCCCACGCCCGTGGGCTCGTGACAGGCGGCGGTCGCGGCCAGCGCGGCGATCGCGGTGAGGCGAAGGGCTGCGGTCAGGCGAAGGGACGTGGTCAGGTTGCGCACGGAATTCCCTCGAAGGTGCGACGCTGTTCGGATGCCAATATGCCGGAAAGCGCGCGCCCGGCGGTAGTGTACCTCCCCCGGGCGCTCTCGGTAGTTTCTGACGGCCGATGGCTGACGGCTGACGGCTAGTGTTCCCCCTGCACAATCCTCTGCCTCGCCGCCGCATCCCACACCGGCCGCCCGGTCGCGTTCGCAACATCCAGCGCCACGTAGAAGACCATCTTGAGAACGCGTGCCGCCTTGTCCGCGTCGGTCTTGCTCAGATCGTCCGTGGGCCGGTGCAGCTCCGGGTGGATCGCGCTGAAGAAGAAGAGGACCGGGACGCCGTGCGTCGCGAAGCTGTAGTGGTCCGACTGCATGAAGTAGCGGTTGTGCTCGGGATCATCGACGAGCCGCATGCCGATCTCGGGGTGATCCTGCGTCATGCGGTTCGCCACCTCACCGAGCGTGGACATCTCTTTGCCGAGCACGGCGATGCTGTCGCGCCAGTTCCGGCTGATCATGTCCAGGTTGAGGTTGGCGACGTGCTGCGCCAGCGGCTGCGCCGGGTGCGCCACGTACCACTCGCTCCCCCACAGCCCACGTTCCTCACCGGACACCGTGACGAAGATCAGCGAGCGCCGTGGGCGCGGCGTGAGCGCGGCGAAGGCCCGCGCCATCTCCACCACCCCGATGGTACCGGAGCCGTCGTCGTCGGCGCCATTGCAGATCGAGTCGGCTCCCGCGGCGGTGCAGCGGCCGTTGGCCGTCACACCGACGTGGTCCATGTGGCCGGTGACGACCACGTACTCGTTGCGGAGTTGCGGGTCGCTGCCCTCGAGGATGCCCACCACGTTCGGCGCGCTGGTCTCGCCGAGGAGCCGCTGCCGGGCGCTGACCGTGGCCGTGAATCCGGGCATCGCGTGGATCGTGTGGACGGAGGTGTCCCGGATCGCCGCGAGTTCGTCGCCGGCGGCGCGGAGCACTTCGGCGGCGCTGGAGTCGCGCAGCAGCAGGAGGGGCAGCGGCAGCAGCCCGGCCACGCCGGGGACCCGGTACTGCGCGCGGAGGGCGCCGCCGGCCATTCCAGCGACCATCTGCGCCGGCAGGTTCATGAGGAAAACCCAGGCGCGGGCGCCGGCCGCGGCACCGCTCGTGATCGTGGCGAGCATCCTATCCTGCTGCGCCTGGGCCGACAGGGGGAGCACCTGGAAGACGACGGCGCCGCTCAGGTTGACGTCACCGAAGGGGTGGGCCGCATCGACCGGCAGTCCCACCATCAGGACCGCCGGCCCCGTGACCGTGCTCTCGGGCAGCGAGCCCTCCAGCAACGCGACCTCGCGGCCGAGTATCCAGTGGCCGTGCGCACCGCGGCCCATCACCATCACGAAGCCGCCGGTGTCCACCTGCGTGCGGCGGATCGGGTAGCGCTGGAGGAACGTCCCGTTGTCGCCGGCGGGCCGGAGGCCCAGGCGCGCGAACTCCGCGGCGATGTAGTCGGCGGTCTTGTCCAGTTCGGGGCTCGGCGTGTCTCGGCCGCGCATCGAGTCGTCGGCGATGACGCCGAGGCGCTCGCGGAAGTCGGCCGCGGTGATGGTCTCGACGGCGCGCTGAATGGCGGTGGTTGTCGGGCCGCGGGGCGCGCGCTGCGCGGCCAGCGGCGCGGCGGCGAGGAGGGCGAGCGCGGCGGTCAGCGCCGTGCGGAGAATCGGACGGGTCACGGGACCTTCCACGTTGGGGATTGGCTCGGGAAAAATGGCGCTCGGCGTCCGGCCGCGACCGCGACCGGCCCACTCGTGATACGTCCTCCTGAGAGGCGCGGTTTCAGTCGCCGGTACGCCCGCCCGCTTGTCCGCCCGTCCGCTTGTCCGCCCGTCCGCTTGTCCGCCCGTCCGCCTAGTTCCCCGCCTCCACGATCTGGGCACGGCTCGCCGGGTTCCACTGCGGACGCGAGGTCGTGTTCGCGACCTCGAGCCCGACGTAGAAGACCATCCGCACGATCCGCGCGGCCTTCTCCGCGTCGATCTTGTCCAGCGAGTCGGTGACGCGGTGGTAGTCGGGGTGCGTGCCGTTGAAGAAGAAGAGGATCGGTACGCCCTTCCGCGCGAAGTTGAAGTGGTCCGAGCGGCGGTAGAAGTTCTGGTCCGGCCAGATGTCGTCGATCAACTGCATCCGGATCTCGGGGTGCTCCCGGGTCACGCGGTTGGCGACCTCGCCCAGCGTCGAGTGCTGCTTCCCGATCACCACGATGGTGTCGCGCCAGTTGCGGCCGATCATGTCCATGTTGAGGTCCGCCACCGTCTGGGCGAGCGGCACCGTCGGGTTGTTGGCGTAGTAGCCGCTGCCCCACAAGCCGCGCTCCTCGCCCGACACCGTCATGAAAACGAGCGTCCTGCGGGGCCGCGGGGTCAGGGTCGCGAACGCCCGCGCCAGTTCCACCACGCCGATCGTGCCCGAGGCGTCGTCGTCGGCGCCGTTGCAGATCGAGTCGGCGCCCGCGGCCTGGCAGCCGCCGCCTCCGCCCACGACGCCGAGGTGGTCCATGTGCCCGGTGAAGAACACGTACTCGCTCTTGAGTTGCGGATCGCTGCCTTCGAGCACGCCGATGACGTTGGGGGCGCTGGCCAGCTCTACGCGCCCGCGCAGGCTGATCGTCACCGTGACGCCGTCGAGGGCGCGGACGCCGCGGGCGCTGGTGTCCCGCAGCACCGCCGGGTCCACGCCCGCAGCCTGCAGCACCGGGACGGCAGCGGAGCCGCGGGCAACCAGGACCGGTATCACCGGCGCCGGTGGCGCCGAGAGTGCTGCGGGGTTCGGAGGCGTGGCCAGGGCGAACGGCGCCGCCGCGGCGTTGCGCGGGGCGTTGGCCATCGGGCCGGGCGGAGTGTTCACCAGCCGGATCCAGCCGCGCACGCCGGCAGCCGTGCCCTTCGCGAGGAGCGTCTGCACGTCCGGTGGGAGCCGTCGGGAATTCGCCGTCGCGAGGGCCGCCGTCTGCACGATGATGGCGCCGCGGACGTCCACGTTGCCAAACGGGCGGGCGGTGTCAGCGGGAGGCCCGAGCAGCAGGACGACCCGGCCCGTCAGCGCGCTGTCGGAGGGCGGCAGCTGTCCCAAGGCGCGGATGTCCTGCCCGTAGGTCCACCGGGCTGAGCCGCCGCTTCCGCTCATGGCGACGTAGCCACTCGAGTCCACCAGCGTCCTGCGGAGCGGGTACCGCTGGAAGAATGTCCCGCTGTCGCCGCCGGGCCGGAGACCGAAGCGGCGGAACTCGCCGGCGATGTACGCCGCCACCTGGTCCAGTTCCGGGCTGGGTGTCGGGCGGCCGCGCATCGAGTCGTCGGCGATCACGCCGATGCGCTGGCGCAGGTCGGCTTCCGTGATCGTCTCCGCGGCGCGACGGACGGCCGCGGCGGACGGCGCGCGCGGCGCGGACTGGGCGGCGAGGGGTGCGGCGGCGAGGAGCGCGAGCGCGGCGGCCAGCGCCGTGCGGAGGATCGGACGGGTCACGGAACCTTCCGCGTTGGGGATTGGCGGGGAAACCTAACGCGAAGCGCCCCGATGTGCCGGGGCGCTTGTCCGCTCGTCCGCTCGTTTGCTCGTTCGCTTGTCCGTCAGGGGCGCCGACGTCGCTCGGACGACGGCGGCCGCGACGGCGCCGGGCTGGATGGGCGCGCCGCGGGTGCCGAGCGCGGCTCCGCGGAGCGCGGCGCGGGTGCTGTACGCGGCTCGGCGGAACGCGGCGCGGGCGCCGAACGCGGCTCCACGGCGCGCGGCTTCGCGACGGCCCGTGGCTCGGGGCGGCTCTCCGACGGCCGGGCCACCGGCTTCGGCGCGTCGATGTACACGCCGCGGGGCCGGTCCGCCGGCGGTTGCGCGGCGCGCGGCGTGGCGCCGTCGTCCAGCGGGACCACGGTGCGGCGGCGGCCGCCGTCGGGATTGGCCGACGGCTTGGTCGCGTCGGGCGTGACGATCGGCACCGGCGCGTCGCGCCGGCCCGGGACCTGGGCGTTCCCCGGGACCTGCGCGTTGCCGCCGGGGGCCATCGGGATGCGGGTCTGGGGCGTCCGGCCGCCCACGTAGCCGGGCGCGCCGCCCGGTTCGCCGACCATCCGCCGCCCTCCGCCTGGCACCGGGACCGTGCCCGCGGCGCCGATGTCCGCGCCGCGCACGCCGCGGTCCGCGGGCCTGCGATCGCTCGGGGTCTCGCGGCTCCGGTCGCGGTACGCGATCGCCGGCGCCGACTGGTCATCCCGGGACTTGAAGATGTACTGGCCCCCCCGTTCGGCGGGCCGAACGTACACGACGCGCGTGCCGCCGTAGTACCGCGTGGGGTACCAGTAGCTCGGGTAGAAGTAGTAGGGGTCCCGGTACACGAAGAGCGTGAACCGCGGGCACCAGTACGTGTAGGGGTTCCAGGACGAGTACCCCACGTAGGTGTGGCAGTCGTAGCAGAGGAATCGCGGATAGTCGTAGTGCTGCTCGACGTAGTACGGCAATAGGTGCGTGTCGTAGTCGGTGTAGCCGGGCGGAATGATCCGCTGGATGAGCTCCTCGATCGACTGATACGGGTCGCCGTGGATGCGACCGCCGTCGGACACGAGAGCGAGGTCCCAGTGGTTGGCGCTGGTGAACGGGTCGTACGCGAAGGGTTCGGCGGAGGCGACGCCGAAGACGTAGCCGACGCCGGGGTCGTCGTCCACGATGAAGGCGTCGCGGCGCCCGTAGTTCGGCACATCGTAGGTGGCGCCGCCCCGCACGGCGTTGTCCTCCCACGGCTCGCGGGGGAACAGCACCCGCACGCGGCCGTCGGAATCCACGCGCAGGATCGTGACGAACGCGTCCTGCTCGGTGCGGAAGAAAACCCGGACCCGCTCGCCGCGGCGATACGTCTCGCCGTGCGACGTCCAGAGCCGGATGCCGGGCGGGCTGGCGTCGTGCCGGCGGGCCGGCGGGCTCGCCGCCGTCCCCGTCTGCGCCGTCACGGCGACGCTTGCACCCAGCAGCGATGCGACGATCAGGCTGTGGAGTCTCATATGTTCCTCGCCACGCAGGTGTTCGCTTCACTGGAAGAGCAGGGAGCGTGCCAGCCAGACCTGGATTCGCAACTGTCGCAGTGTCAAGCGGTTGGCTTCTGCTAGTCCGTGTGTCTAACTTTCAGCGTGTCCCTTTTCCGCGACAGGGCCCGCCCGCTCCGATGACTGTGCAGCGCCTGGATCTGCTCGACCCCTTCGAGGTCGCCGCCCTCGGCGGGATCGAGCTGGTCGCCCGCGGAGTCGT
>Ga0315275_10005548_pt1 | contig 11977 bp, 11 predicted proteins | sample YL17G03_0_MG_FD_205557 | JGI IMG/M metagenome (GOLD analysis project Ga0315275, IMG submission 205557) | Sediment microbial communities from Yellowstone Lake, YNP, Wyoming, USA - YL17G03_0 | ecosystem: Environmental > Aquatic > Freshwater > Lake > Sediment | place: USA: Wyoming | collected... | reverse complement strand
CAAGGGCTACGAGAACGTCAATCTGGGGAAATGGTGCGAGGCGCAGAATCCGAACCAGGCTGCCATATCGCTAGCGGGCGAACCGACCCTTTACCCGGAGATTTCCGCGCTCATAGACGAGTTCAAGAGGCGCGGGTTCACCACGTTCCTGGTGACCAACGGCCAGCTGCCGGAAAGGCTTGAGAACTTGTCCGAGCCTACGAGCCTTTACATATCCGTGGACGCGCCTGACAGGGAAACCTACAGGAAGACGGACTGCCCGCAGCTCCCGGATTTCTGGGAGAGGTTCGGCAGGAGCTTGGAGCTCATGAACTCGTTCTCCTGCAGGAAGGTGGCGAGGCTCACTTTGGTCAAGGGCTGGAACATGAAGAATATCAAAGGCTATGCCAGACTTCTTGAAATCGCAAATCCGGATTTCATCGAAGTCAAGTCCTATATGCATGTGGGCTGGTCCAGAAAAAGGCTGGAAGAAAGTGCTATGCTTTCCCATGCCGAAGTGAAGGGGTTCTCGGAAAGGATTGCGGAGCTCACCGGCTACCAGTACAAGGACGAGCAGGAAGAGAGCAGGGTCGTGCTGTTAAATAAATAAGTTCATGCATCCAAAGCAGGTGCCAAAGAGCAGTATCCGCCGCGACCGCGCTTCGGGTCCTGGCATGAAGCCGAAGGAATGGGCCTGTAAGGCTTACCGTCGACATGCCCGAGGCACGCCCAATAATTTCCGCACATCGAGGCACTCTCTGCTTCCGTGGGGGCAATAGGTGGCAGATCGCCTTGTCCGCCGCCGCCGACTCTGGAACTCCAGCAACCCCTGAACATATCAGTTCAATTGGCAGCGGAATTTTTATACCTTTGCCGTCCTCTTCCCACGCTCCTGGGGTATCACTCTTATCTTCGCGCCCCTGAATGGCTTGCGCATCTCCCTGCCCTCCTGTAGCTCGTGAAGGAAGACCGCCAGGGCGGCGACCTCGGAATGCGGCTGGCCGGTGACGCTGATGTTGTAGTCGACCATCTGGTACACCTCCCAGTGCACCTTCTCGCCGCCGATTATCACAAGCAGGTCCTTGGACCTTCCTGATTTCCTTATTTCGCTTATTTTTTTTAGGACGGGCATGCCATACATGGTAAGATGGACCCTTGCCCCTTTCCAGCCGCTTATCCGCTTCCTCCATCCCTTTTCATATTCTATTCTGAAATCCCCGCCCCAGTTCCTGACTATGCTGTTGACGGAATCCTCAAGGCCGCCGTCGTGGTCGCCTGAGTAGAAAAGAATACGGGCGCCGAATGCCCTTGCCACCAGGGCGCAGTGCGTTGATATGCGCGGGTCCCTCCCGGCCCTGTGTCCCAGCCTCAGAACTGCTATCATCATATCCCCAGGATGAGGACGCCTATGACGACCCCGAAGAAGATGGCGGCAGCGATGTCATGGGGCCTGTTGAAGGTCTTCATCATGGCCACGAGCTGGTCTGTGCATATGAAGAACATGGCGCCGGCTGAGAAAGCCAGCCCGGAGCCGATTATGACCGGTATCGCACCTGCCAGGACTGTGAATGCCAGCGCCGAGCCTGCGACCGCCGGGATCCCAGCCATGAGCATTATGAGCATCATCCTGGGCTTCCCGGTGGAAATGCCTGTGAGCGGCGGGCTGACTGCGACCCCCCTTGTTATGTTCTCCAGGACTATGGCTATCAGGACCGACAGGCCAAGGCTGGGCGAATAGGCGAAGCCTGACCCTATCAGAAGGCCGGCCGGTATGTTGTAAAGTACCATGCCCGATATGACCAGCGAACCGGTCCTGAGGAGCGAGTAGAGCCTGTCCTCGTACTTCTCTGCGCCGTAGGTATGGGGGAACAGCGTCCCAGTTATCATGAAGACCAGCCCGCCGAGCATGAAGCTCAGCGCGGTATAGCCGGCCCCAGCCAGCTTGAGGGAGACTGGAAGCGCACCCAGCAGCACGACTGAGAAGATCGCGCCGGTCGTCGCTATTGTGATGAACTGGAGCAGCCGCTTGTTGATGTCCAGGAACATGTAAATGAGTCCGCCGAAAAGCGTGACGGCGCCCCCGAGGAAGCCCAGGAGCAGCACGGCTACTATTTCCATGAATATTATTTGGCCGGCCAATAATAAATTTGTGTCCGGCGTGGCCAACGAAAAGTGGGAAAAGACGGCGAGTGCTTTAAAAATTTTCCTGCCATTTCCACAATTAAAATCTACCTTTCGAAAATGGCGGCTATATGCAGACAGACGGGGAGTATGTGAGACTGTGGCAGGAAACTGCGGAAGCTCTCGGCGAATTCCACGGATATGTAAGTGCTGCCAGAAATGTGGCTTATTCAAGTTTCACAGGGCCGGCTCAAAGGAAGCCATTGCTTCTAGAAGATTTGCAGACGGCGACTGCCTCTGAATGGTTCGGCAGAGCCGCCGAAACCATGGAATACAGGCATCGATTAAGCGCATCCGACTGGCTGCTCCATCCTGTGAGGAGCGGCGTCATTTCTCAGGAGGCCAAGGCATACAGGAGTGTGCCTGCCGGAGAACTGAGGAAAGTCCGCGACAGGGCAAGGGAGGCGAAACGGACGGATTTCGTGAATCTGCTCCAGATGATGAGAGATCACGGATATGCGCAGCTCAGAATGATGGACGCCCGCTCCGAAGGTTTGGCGGCGCCTGAACCTCCGCAGGAAATCCGGCCTGTAAAGAATGTCATTGATGCGTGCATGGCTGCATGGGAAAAATACAGGCCACCTCCCTACAATGCAGACCCCCTGGAACGAATCGCCTGCGGAGTCTGGGATATTATTGATGCCTGCTTTGGCATGTTCAGGGAGCAAAGGAAGCCTGCCTGAAGGGATGCGTGCAGCACACCGGCAAGGATGATGCCGGAAAGAATGATATATTATTTCTTGCCTTTCTTCGCCTGCTTGACCGGCTCCTCTATCTCCTCCATCATGAGGAGGTTGCTGCCGAAGAGCAGCTTCTCCAGCACCTCGGCTATGAACAGCTGCTTGCTGACCTTTATCGGGTCGGAATCGCTGTTGATGGCGCAGTATATCTGGACCCTCAGGAGGGCGTTCCTGACCTCATCCTTGCCTCTCCTTTTCAGGTCTGAAAAGCTGGCGACTATCTTTTCCAGAAGGTACGGCGTTTCCTCAGGCTCCCTGATTGACCTGTCAATGGCCCTTGCCATGTCAGGCTGCATGCCTGCGGCTTTGGCCCATTTTTCCACCGATAGGGTTTTGGAGCCAGTGATTATGCCAACGTCCATTCTCAACACCTGTCCTATTTTGCACTCCTGCGGGCAGTCCCGCCCGGCCAGTGCACTGTAAGTTTTATTCCGCACGGTTTAAAATAGTTAACTCAATCACAGACGCAATTCCTAGATTTCGTAGAATTCCCCTTCGAGCTTGCCGAAACGGAGCACATCATTGTGTTTGCCCTTCAGGTGGAAGAAGCCGTCCTTGACCATCAACTCCTCCACCCTTCCGTTCTTCAGCCCGGAGCGCTTGACGTGCACCGCCCCCTTCCGCTTGACTACCCTGTGCACCTCGTTGAGCAGGGACTTTATGTCCTTCCTTCCCCTGAGCGCATCGAACAGAAGGACCATGTCGACGCTTCCGGCATCGAGCCCTGTCTCCAGGTCAGAATAGATGGTCTCGACATTCGACAGGCCCAGCGCGGAGGCCTTCTCGTCGACCATTCTCAGGGCACTGGGGTGCAGATCGACGGCGAAGACCTTCCCTGAATCCCCGACGAGCTTCGCGGCCGCTATGGCATACTGCCCGGAGCCGCACCCAAAATCCAGAACTTTGCATCCATGTTTTATCCCCAGGTCTTTGAGCTCCTTCTCGGCATCGCCGAGGCTGACTGCCCTCGAAGACAGGATGCTCCTGAGCCTGAATATCAAGTCAGGCGTCCTCTTCTCGTCGTCTATGTCCCTCTGCCGCAGCCAAGCCATACGCGCCATCTTTTAATCAATTATTCTATTTCCTGCCAAGTTTTAAAAGAATCGACAATTCGGGTTTCAAGTAAATGCACTCGAAAGTGTAGTAAAGTATATAAGACTATTGATGCCAATATAAATTAATATGTTCCCCAGTCTTGCTCCAGGACTCGTTCCTGGGCGACACTGGGTCAATCCTTCTTTTTCAGGCATTCTATAATGTAGTCATCTAGACAAAGCGAAGTATCGCATACATCTTTCAAGTAATTTGACCTGCTTATCTTGAAATATGCATTTTCTACTAGTTTCCCGAGCTTTTGGACCCTTTTTATAGTCGGCACGAAGTCTCCATCGCCACTGACGAGAATTGCAGTATCGTATGCATTCTCGTAAGCAAGAGAAACCATATCCGTAGCAAGATGGATGTCATCACCTTTGACAGTGAATTCGGGTTTCTTTGACCCCGGTCTGATTATCTTTCGCATGTTACACAGGATTACATTGAATCCGGGTATCTTTCTTAACTCGGAGAAGAATTTCTGCTGCTTCCAGTAAATCTGCTCATTATATCCTCTGTCAAGTGGTGCATTATAATAATACACGCCTATGAGGAGCCTGTCTTCCCTCAAGATTTCAACGAGTTTACCGAAATCCACTTCGTTATCATGGACGGCAAAGGTATCCTTTACGCTGTGGTAGAAATTGCTGCCATCAATGAAAATAATTATACGTTCACTTCCCGGCTCATCCGGCTTCCTTTTATCCATGAAAATGTAAGGGATTTGTGTATAATAAGCGTAAAAAAGCGTAAAATATCCCGATTATTCAGAAATCCGGCACTCTTACCCCCATTCTATATCACCTTATCGTTATTAATATCTAATCGCCAAATCGCTATCAAGAGGTGCGTCAATAGGGGTTAAACTGAGCTCAAACAGGCCGTATTAAATGAAAACCCGATATAAGTAATAAAAGATAATTTTAATACTACTTTAGCCATATCATTATCATGACCGATGTTGTCATAGAGATGGTACTCAAGCTGATTATATCGCTGCTCCTTGGTGCGCTCGTGGGCCTCGAGAGGGAGTGGAAAAGGAAGCCCGCCGGCCTCAGGACGCACATGCTGGTCTCCATGGGCGCCTGCCTGTTCACCATAACATCGATATCGGGCTTCAGCCTTGACCCCGCGAGGGTGGCGGCGGGGATAGTCACCGGCATAGGCTTCATCGGCGCCGGGACGATAATGGGGGCGAGGATGCACATCACCGGGGTCACCACGGCGGCAACGCTGTGGATCGTGGCGGCCATAGGGCTTGCCATAGGCGCCGGCATGTACATTCCCGCCGTGGCCGCATCAATCATGGTATTCCTGGTGCTCCAGCTCGGGAAGGTGGAGCGCTCCCTGGAGCGCCTTCATGAAGAAAGGCACATGCACTAGAAAGACAATATCAATCGTACCTATAACTGGGCGGCTGCCGGGTGCGGGAAACCTGGCAAATCTTCTTTATGCGCCTTCATTGCTGACAATTCTTCCGGATTGCCCCAGAGCAGCTTGGCCGTGTCAAGCGTGGCTATCACATATGCCTGCTCCCATGGGTCCAGCGTTTCGCACCCTCTGGAAAGCAGCCTGGAAGCCGCTATCTTCTCCGCGAGCTCCCTGCCGCTTCCTGCCCTGAACCAGTAAAGCGCATCCCAGTCCACCATGGGATATGCGAGCACCATATCGCTTCCTGGCGGAATCGCGGCATACAATTCCCCGTCACTTATCACGCAAGGCGATATGAGGCCTATGTCTATGTCACCTGTGACTCTCCCGAATTGGACGGCGGCCTCGGCAGAGGGGAGCCTTCTCCTCAGTTTCGGGACAAGCCCCGCGAGGACTGCCTGCCTCTCCTCAAGAAAATCTTCCTCCGGCGGCGGCCTCTCGTACAGCTGCCTGAATATGCCTTTCAGTCTGCACAGCTCCTCCTCTGTCACTCTGCATCCGGCAATCCTCCGCAGGTCGGCATCATAAACCTCTCCTGTGGCTAAGCCGAAATGGAGCCGTCCGCGGGTATTCTGATATGCTGAATCGAACCAAGTCCTGGATTCCGGCCTCATTTTATTGATTTTCGCTGGAAGAAATAAAAGTTCCGGCATGATTATTTCCTTATGCAGGCCCTATACATGCAGGACTCTTACCTCAGGGAATTCGAGGCCACTGTGAAGAGCGTCAGCCAGGGGAAGTATGTCGTCCTGGACAGGACGGCGTTCTATCCGGATTCAGGCGGCCAGCCCCATGACACAGGCACGATGACAAGGGTCTCTGACGGGAGAGTGTTCAGGGTCATTTATGCCGGGAAATTCGGAGGGGAGATTTCGCACGAAGTTGAGGATCCGGACGGCACCGGGCTCAAGCCCGGGGATAAGATAAAAGGCGCGATAGACTGGGAAAGGAGATACAGGCTGATGCGCTCCCACACGGCCGCCCACATGATAAGCGGCATAATCCATGAGAAGACAGGTGCCATGATCACCGGGAACCAGCTGGACACCGACAGGAGCAGGATTGACTTCTCCCTTGACGACTATGACCCGAACAGGATGAAGGATTTCGTGAAGGAAGCCTCTGAGAAGGCGAAGAGGGGGGCGGAGGTGAAGATATCCTTCATCACAAGGCAGGAGGCGGAGAAAACAGGTGGGCTTTCGAAGCTCGCCATGGGGCTTCCTCCCGGCATAAAGGAGATAAGGATCGTGGACATCTCGGGCATAGACAGGCAGGCCGACGGCGGGACGCATGTGAGGAACACGAAGGAGATAGGCGAAATAGAGTTCCTGCGCTGCGAGAATAAGGGTAAAGATAACCGCCGGGTCTATTTCGCGCTGAAGGGGTAATCATCTATTCCCAACTCCGGACATGTAAAAGAGAATCATCCGGCATCTGTCGTTATTTATCCGCTTCCGATAAGATTGATTATGAAATCCTCCTGTAAGCAGGCTGCAAAGGAAATGTGGAAGCGAAGGGAAACCATACTGCCCCTTCTGGTCGCGGCTGTATCGCTTCTTGCCTATTCACAGTTCTTCGGGATGCGGCTCGCAGAGTTCGATGCTGTGGCCAAGATAGTCTCCCATAGCAGCGTGGATGCTGCAGGAATCCTGGGCATATTCACGCAGCCAGAACAACACTATCTGCTGCACAGCGAGAACTACAGGCCATTGACCAGCCTTTTCCTCTGGGTGGTCTTCTTGCTTGCTGGCATGAATTTCGCCGTGTTCCATATGGCCGGTTTCTTTCTTCATGCCATAAATAGTGCCCTCGTCTTTTTCCTGGCCAGAAAACTGGTCAAGGACAAGAGCGGTGTTTTTTCCTTCATTGCAGCGATTGCATTCGCTTTGCATCCAATAAATCTTAACTCGGTACTGTTCGCCTCCAGGGTGCATGAGCTGCTCCTTGCTTTCTCTCTGATTGCCTCATTATTGACATTGATGAAATACACAGAAACGAGAAAATGCCGTTTTTACCTCTTCTCTGTTCTCTTCTGCGCCATCGGGATATTCTCCAAGGAAGCGGGCTCCCTCATCCCATTCATCCTCTTCTTATATCTGTGCGTCTTCTCCAGGGAGAGAAGGTTCAAGGATGTCCTGCTCAGAAGCTTCAGGCTCTCCCTGCCTTACTTTTCGCTGATTCTCTTATACTTTGGTTTGATGGTCCTTGCCCTGGGGAAGGTGGGGGGCTACTTAGCGACGCCAAAACAGGACTTATCTTTTATCATGCTCTCCTTTTTTGGTCTTCTTGTTTATCCGATAGACTTCCTTGGAATCGATTTCCCTGCGAGCATCATTGCATTTTTCAATGAAACCGCTTTCAATTATCTTTCAGTCATTGTGATTTTCGGTTCGGGCGCCCTTGCCTTGAAATGCCTTTCAAAGGCAAAGGGGAACATGGCCGCTGTGTTCTTGATTTGGTGTATGCTCGTCTACCTGGCGGCATATTCAATATACGGTTTCATAGCCCCGTGGTACGCCTATACGGCAGTGATGCCATTCGCCCTTCTTTTGGCTATTCTCCTGAAGCGCGGGGTAGAGGCATCAGACAGGCCTTATTCAAGAATCGCCATCCCGGCCGTGTCAATCCTTCTGATATCGATCGTCGCATGTTCCCCGCTTCTCACTGCATATCGTCAGCCAGGAATGGCCGGCAGCATCATGGAAGATATCTATAACCAGACAGTCGTTCTGGCCGGCCAACTGCCGGAGGGGAGCTCGATTTTGCTGGTAAACTACCCCGAATACATGATATTCCCGGATGGGGGTTTCAGGTACTCAATAAACATGGTCAATGAGGGCTCCGTGCAGGCCATAATAGATTACTATGTCCCCGGAAGGCATCTAGAGGCATTATCGCTAACAGGCGGGTTGATATTTTCAAGGGAGGAAGATATGGATATCAGCGCGTACTGGAAAAGGAATTGCGTCTTTGTAGTGAAAAATGATAACGTAAGCAGCTTCAAAATATATTTCCCATCCAAATGGAAGGAAAGCGGGAACCAGACCGAGGGCATTATCATTGAACCGCTTAAAAGCGACGATACAGAAACCATCGAGATGTGGCTTCCAAACAGGGGGTGGGAAAACGAATCCATGTTCGTTTATGATGGCAAGGGGGTACAGGCCGTTAGGATTGCAGATTTCTGCAAATGAAGCTCAAAATTAGGAATATTTTACTACGTTATAGTAACATTTACGTTAACTTTATATATCCCTGAGATAATATTCTATACAGGTGGCATGCATGGTGTATAGAGCTCCGGTATATATGGCGGCAGGTCTTGCATTACTCATGTCGATTTTCGGCGATTCTGGTTGCACTCCGGGCGAAATGCGCACGGCGCCCAGACCGCCTGCTCCCAGAAGACTTATCATGGAGCGTGGAATCCACCAGTATTTCGACACGAATGGAAATGGCATCATAGACCTTTTTTCTGAGGGTGATGATGCGCGATTCGTCAATCGTGCGGAAGAAGTCACCGATAGCAGATTCGGCTACGGCTGGGATGTCGAGACAAGGGCCAGGGGTGTAGATTTCTGGGGAAGCCGTTCCCAAGTATATGCCAAGGATGCCCCTGATGATTATTGGGTTGGCCGCCCATGGGATCAGGCCACGCTCGATGACCTGAAAACCGGGGAAAAGGCACCGCTTACAGCGGAGTTCAGAAGGAGGATTTCTGAAGCCTATCACAGGAATTGGCCTCAGCATTCAAAGGCGGCGGGGAACTTCTGGCTCATCGAACGGCGTGGGGGTTCAAAAAGATTCTATTTTAACGTCGTCATTAAGCCTGACGGGAAGGAAATAGATATTCAAAAAACTGTGTCCAATGGGCCTGATTTCACAGAAGCAGTCGCAGAACAATCAAAATAAGTAAATAAATATTCGTTTGTTTAATTATTATTATATGAAGGGCCAGCTTTTCTCCAGAGCGTTTCTGATTCTCCTCGTGACATTCATTATTCTAATGCTTCCCGTGACGCCTGTTCTGGCTGCAGAAGTCAATTGCAATAAACTTAAATTCGTTGGAAAATGTAAAGAGCTTGCGACGGAGATGACATTAGCAGGGAAAGTAATATCCCCAGGCAATGGGTTCTGCCCGGATTATTGCGGCAATGGAGAATCAGGCACGACTTTTTTTCCATGTGCCCATCTTGGCACTTCGACAACCTGTTGGGTGAGTAATGACCGGTGCCAAGATGGTACCTGCTGCAAACCCGGGACTTATGATCTGGGGAGCTATAAATTCAAAATTGTCTCTTTACATGATATACTTGCTGCCGGTGAAATGTCAATAGATATTAAACCTATTACGACAAAAATTGGGCCTGATGAAAAATGCTGCGGCTGGCCACAATTCTCTGGGACAGTTGAAATCAAAGGTAAGAACATGTTCTTTGATGCGGCTTACCAAAACGTGAAAAAGATGGGAGGCGACGTGGGAATATCACCAGATGACCTGAAACAATACATCCCGATTTTTACACACGATAATCCGGACGGATACACAACACCAGCTCCAGCTATTCTTGATGGAGTGAACCCTATGGAAAACAGGCCAGTAATTGGGTTTCCATTAGCGGACGATTTTAACATGAAAATTTTTATCAAATTGGAATGCGATACATTTACCTTGACGACTGAGTGGTCTATTGATAAGTGGACAGACCATAAGAAGTGGGGCTGGTTGGGTCCAGACTGGGTGTGGGAGAAAAAAAGCGGTGGGAAAACATTGATAAAGAAAGTTGACAATAAGGCTGGTGCAATAAAATTATTGAACGGTATTATGATTGACCTGAGTAATGATCCAAAGGCTGGAAAAGATTTTGAAATCAAAACCAAAGAGAATAATTTCAATAAGAAATTATTCGAGGATTTGCAGAAGTGCTGCCCGGGTGGTGAAGAAGGTGGCAAGGATGCACAGGGCGGAAAGGCCAAGACGGAGACAAGCAAGCCTTCCACGTATTTGGTTAGGGCGACTGTTTGTAGTTTGGGTAACTGCTCCCTTGACGGGCCCGCCTATTTTTTCGGGCCTTCTGACACGGTTTTCGATAAATCCGTCAGCATAACCATGCTCTATGATAATAAATCCATTAATGATTCATCAGCTCCTCAATTTTTCAGGTACGAGGATGACTATATAGGTGCAAGGTGCAATTACACCGACTCTGATACAGTTATTTCTATCGTGGGGCCTTCGGGTGGGAATATAAGTTCAATGGACCGCAACTTCTCGGTCGAGATTCCTTCCGATGCTCTAACTCAAAATACGAATTTGGTGATTTCCAGAAGAATTCTGCAGTGCGGTATCAGGCCGCATGTCGAGTGCAATTACACTGAAGATTGCGGGAACGGTACATGGGTTGGCGGCAATTACTGCGACCTGAGCGGACAGATCGTGAAAAACAATTATACTTCCTATACCTGCGAAAATCCCAGAAGCCTGAGTTCCTACTGCAAACCGTACACGGATTCGGATGTATTCCAATATTGCGATTTGGACCAGCTCTGCGAGAATGGTCAATGCCAAGAATTGACATGCATAAATGACACGGACATGGGTATGAATCCGGATACTTATGGGATGGTGTATTTCAATAAATCATATTTTGGATTGAATATTGGCAGGGCAGATTATTGTCTTGACCAAAATGATCTGGTCGAATTTTCATGCAGCAATTCAAAGATAGGGTACACAAAATACACATGCACGCCAAAGATGTGCTCTGAAGGATATTGCACAAACAATATACCTTGCATGCTTCTTAACCAGCGGGGAATGACATATGCTCTTAATGGGGATCTGACTGACAACAGTCTAACGGGACCATGCATAAACATCGCGGCCCCGGGCATAACCCTTGACTGCCAGGGGCATTCGATTATTAGTGATGGTAATGTACCCGGTATTTACTCGAATCAGCAATATACGACCATAAAGAATTGCCATATAAGCACGAAAAACGCCTCTAGTGGAATTGGAATTTACCTAAATGAAGCAGATAATTCTTATATATACGGCAATTCCTTAATAGGACAAAACCACGGCTTGATTTTAAATTCTACAGCCAACACAGAAATTATAGATAATACTGCTAGTGCAAATACTGATACTGGAATATATCTTTACGCAAGCTCAAACAATAATCTAACAAGCATAACAGCAAATTCAAATAATGTTGGAATCAAGCTCTACCAAAGCTTTAATAACAACATCATTAGGAGCACAGCTTGTTCAAATACTCAGAGAGACTTCTTCTGTTTGTCATCATCAGTAAGTTCAGGAACAGGGAACCTATTTGAAAAAGTAACGCAGTGTAGTAACGGCTGGCCTTCTTATGGAGTGGATTATAATTCCTGCCTCATGAATTGCGGGGTTTTAGATAGACCTGGCGGACATTATACCCTTCTACGAGATATACCTGATGTAACAGGCACATGCTTTACAATAAAAGCAAACTATATCACTCTTGACCTGAATGGATTCAGCATTACGGGAAATCATAGTTCTG
>Ga0315275_10005547_pt1 | contig 11979 bp, 11 predicted proteins | sample YL17G03_0_MG_FD_205557 | JGI IMG/M metagenome (GOLD analysis project Ga0315275, IMG submission 205557) | Sediment microbial communities from Yellowstone Lake, YNP, Wyoming, USA - YL17G03_0 | ecosystem: Environmental > Aquatic > Freshwater > Lake > Sediment | place: USA: Wyoming | collected... | reverse complement strand
CGGCCCCGACGTAGAGGTCGTCGAATACCCGCCGGAAGGCGGTCTCCCAGAACCGCAGCAGGCTCTTGTCGACGATGACCTCGGCGGCGTTCGGCGTGTTTCCGCCCAGCCCCCAGGTCGGAGCGGGGAATACCTGCCAGTTGGCGTAGCCGACCAGGCTCCAGTTGCCCTTGCCGAAGAAGAGGCTCGTCCGCAGCGGGATCGAGAGCTGGTTCTTCACGGTGTAGAGGATGTTGGTGGCGAACTTGGAGAGCTTGGCCACGTCGTCCTCGAAGCGGACGATGCCGGCGCCGGCCACGCCGAAGCCGAATCCGACGAGGGGATTGGTGAGGATGAAGGGGACGGCGTTCCAGTGGAACTTCTTCGCCGCCTCGGCCGCCCGCTCCTCCGGAGTTGGCTCGGAGTAGGCTCCGAGCCCACGCATGATGGCCTCGGGGAGGTCCATGGTGGCGTCGGTCGGCTCGACGACGCCGGGTTCCTCCACCGGGCCGGGCCGGGCCGACGGCGGAAAGGCGGTCTCGAGATCGGGGGTCTTCTGGTGGTCCTCCGCCATCACCCCGGCGGGCGCGACTCCGAGGAGCGCGCTCGCGAGCAGGGCGATGGCGAGGGGACCGGGGCGACGCGGCACCCGCGCAAGATAGCAGCGAAGAGGCCGGTTGGCGGCGTCCTTCGCCGCCTACTTCTTCTTGGCTGGCTTCACGGCAATGGCGAACCGCTCCTCGTACTCGGCGAACACCTGGTCGCCGACCTTGACCTTGTCGATCGCGACCCCCTTGCCGGCCGTCACCTTGAACTTGCGCCCCTCGGGGCCCACCAGCGTCACCACGCGGCTCTTCATGTCGATGGCGGCGATGGTCACGGTGCCCGTGATCCTGGCCCTCACGTCGCCAGCCGGCCTCTCGCCGATGGGTGCGGCGCCGGCGGAGACGACTGCGGCCGGAGCGACCGCCTTGGAGCCGGGCGCCTGCAACGAGAGGACGACGCCCACGTTCAGGGTCACGACGACCCGGTCGCCCACCTTCACCTGGGCGAGGTTCTTCGCCTCCTCGCCAACGCGGATGGTCTCGTCTCCCTCCTTGGTCTTGAGGGTCACCATTCGGGTGGCGAGGTCGATGGCGGTGACGGTGGCGGTGACCTGCTCGACGGCGCCGCCGGCGACGGTGCCGGTCCTGGTGGACTTGTTGACGGTCATGGGCTTCGCGGCGTCGTCGGCCATCGTGGCCATCGGGGCGAGCGCGAGGGCTGCGCAAAGGGAGAGGGAGAGCGTGCGGTTCATCGGACCTCCAGAGGCGTGAGAGTGAGGCGGGAGTTTAACCGGGGGCGTGTTTGATTCCAGTGCCTTTTAGGGGGTGGGCCGTCAGCTGGCCGGGTATCGCGCCCAGGACCCGCACTGTCCCCCCACACAGGGGAGGCCGCCCGTCCCGTAGTGGCGGTGCAGGTCGTCGGCCACCTGCTCGATCACGTCGCGCAGCTCGAGCCGGTCCACCCAGCGCCTCGGGATGGCCTGCTCGCCGAGCACGAGGCCGAGCAGGCTTCCGGCCACGCTCCCGGTCGAGTCGCTGTCGCCGGAATGGTTCACTGCGAGTAACACACCATGCTCGAAGTTCTCGGCGACCAGCGCGGCGTAGAGGCCGATCGCCACCGTCTCCTCGGCCACCCAGCCCTCCCCGAGCGACTCGACCTCGGCAGCCGAGCCGCGCGGCGCGCGGGAGATCCAGAGCGCCTTCTCGACGGCCTGGACCGTCTCCTCGTGTCCGGGCTGCCGTCGCAGCACGTCGAGGGCGCGCACCGCTCCCTCCTCGAGGCTCGCGCCCTCGGCGACCTCGTGGACCAGCTGGGCCAGGTAGCCGGCCGCCAGCCAGCCGGTCGGGTGACCGTGGGTGACGGCCGCCAGCTCGCAGCCGGTGCGGAAGGGCTGCCCGGGCGGGAACCCGGCCGGCGCGATGCGCATCACCCCGCCGCAGCCCTTGCTCTCGTTGATGGGCTCCTCCGGGGTTCCCATGCGCCCCTTGCGCAGCGCCGACAGGCAGGTGTCTCCCGGCCCACGCACCGCGTGGAGGTCGCGCATGCGCGAGAGCCACCCCTCCTCGTCCGGCAGGCCGCGGCGCTGCACCACGTCCCCCTGGGTCCCCAGCCAGCGGAGGTAGGCGTGCCAGGCCACCTCGGCAACGCGGGCATTCGGGTCGCGCAGGCGCAGGTGCTCTGCGCGAAGCAGGGCCTCGGCGGTGAAGAGGGTCATCTGGGTGTCGTCGGTGATCGCGCCGAGCCGCCCGTAGGCCATGGCGTAGTCGCGCAGGCCGGCCGGACCGAACTCGTCCTTGATCTCGGCGTGGGCCTTCCATTCGATGGCCGCGCCGAGCGCGTCGCCCACCGCGCCGCCGATGAGGCAACCGCGGAAGTTCGCCCGCGTCCTCGCTCCCCGGATCTTCCTGGCCTCGTTCATGTCGCACCCTCCCGCCCGGTCCACAGGCTCCCACATTTCCCCAGGCCTGTATACGTATGCTCCCGTGAACGCAGGGTTTCCAGCACCACCCGGGTCCGGAAGACCCGTCATCCTGTAGGACGGAGAGTGTTCAAACCCTCCGTGAATCGCGGTCTTGTCCCCGACGCGATCTGGCTCGCCCGGTGCTCCTGGGATGATCATGACCGGCGCCAGTCTCACCTTGGCCGCGCTCCTCGCACTCGCCTCCGGGCAGCGCGCGGAGGACCGCAAGCAGTTCACCGCCTACCAGGTTCAGCTGGCGAGCATCCTGGCCACCGAGTCGGCGACCCCGTCGGCCTCGCCGGCGGCGGCCGCGCGGGGCGCCTGCATCCTCGTTCCGGGAAGCGGCAACGGCGCCGCCACCCGTGACTGCACGGCCTGTCACGCGGGACTCGAGGGGCGTCACTCCCACCCGGTGGACGTGGACCACGAGTCGGCCCGCTTCCGGTCCATGAGAGGGTCCGGCCCTTCACTTCGAACGGCGGCCGAGGTGGTGAAGCGCGGGGTCTTCCTGGCCGACGGCAAGGTCACCTGCCTCACCTGCCACGATGGCAGCTCCCCTTGGAAGGCCAAGCTGGCGCTGCCTCCCGACGCGCAACTTCGCGAGCCGGTGAAGCCGGGCAGCCCACAGACCTACGACCCCGCGCAGATGCGCCCCTCGCCGATGAAGGGGCTCACCGCCGCCACCGGAAGGCAGATCCTCCCGGCCGGCACCGAGGTCAGCCCAACCCCGCTCTGCAAGGCCTGCCACTCATTCGACTAGGCGACCGCCGCGCCCCTTCACCCTTCCGGTCTCCGTGACCCCAGGTTGTGGTACCTTTTTCGGCATGAGCACGAAGAAGTTCCGCGTCGGCGTCCTGGGCGCCACCGGCATGGTCGGCCAGCGGTTCCTGTCGCTTCTCGAGAATCACCCCTGGTACGCGATCACCCTAGTCGCGGCCAGCGCCAACTCGGCCGGGCAGGCCTACTCGAGCGCCGTGAAGGGTCGCTGGGCGCTCGCCAAGCCCCCGCCGGCCGGGACAGCCGCGCTGGTCGTCCAGAATGCGTCGGACGTGGCCAGGATCGCCGATCAGGTCGACTTCGTCTTCTGCGCGGTCGACATGAGCAAGGAGGAGACCGCCAAGCTCGAGGAGGACTACGCGCGGTGCGAGACGCCGGTGGTCTCCAACAACTCGGCCCACAGGGCCACGCCCGACGTCCCCATGATGGTGCCCGAGTTGAACCCGGAGCACGCGTCGGTGATCGAGGCCCAGCGCAGGCGCCTCGGCACGAAGCGCGGCTTCGTGGCCGTGAAGCCCAACTGCTCGCTCCAGAGCTACGTGCCGGCCATCCATCCGCTCATGAAGTTCGGGCCGAAGCGGCTCGCGGTCTGCACCTACCAGGCCATCAGCGGCGCCGGGAAGACCTTCGAGACCTGGCCGGAGATGGTGGACAACCTCATTCCCTTCATCAAGGGGGAGGAGGAGAAGTCGGAGAAGGAGCCCATGAAGATCTGGGGCTCGGTGAAGGACGGCAAGATCGTCCCGGCCGTCGACCCGGTCATCTCCGCGCAGTGCATCCGCGTGCCGGCGTCGGACGGCCACATGGCCGCCGTGTTCGTGCAGTTCGAGCGGAAGCCCTCGAAGGAGGAGGTCATCGAGCTGTGGCGCGGGTTCGTGGGCAAGCCGCAGCTGCTCGACCTCCCCAGTGCGCCGAAGCCCTTCCTCACCTACTTCGAGGACGACTCGCGGCCCCAGACGAAGCTCGACCGGGACATCGGGGGGGGCATGGGCGTGGCCATCGGCCGGCTCCGGCCCGACGTGCTCTTCGACTACCGCTTCGTGGCGCTCAGCCACAACACGGTGCGCGGCGCGGCGGGGGGTGCGGTGCTGACGGCCGAGCTGCTCACGAAGGACGGGTACATCCAGGCCAAGTAGGGTGCGCCGGCCACGGCAGGTGGGTGAAGGGACACACCCACCGCGTGCCCCGGGGGGTTTCCCCCAGCCACGGTCACGCTCCCCTTGTCCAAGTGCTCGATCTTCGGGAGTCCCTCGCCTCAGCTTTTGCCCCGAACGCTGGCACCCGACTTGCTTTGACTGAGAGGCGAGTGAGGATGGATTGGCGGTGCGAGGAGGGGGATCGCCAATCCGCGGCACTCACGCAGGGACCAGCAAGAAGGCCGCCAACCAAGGGAGGCGGCCTTCTCCATTTCCACGGTCGTGCGGATCGCTTCGCGTCGGCCGCTCAGTTCCTGCGTCCGCCGAACAGGTTCAGGATCGACAGGAACAGGTTGATGAAGTTGAGGTAGAGGGAGAGCGCGCCGTTCACCGGCAGCGCGGCGATGCCCGCGCCGGCCACGGCCATGCGGCGCAGCCTCTGGGTGTCGTAGGCGGTGAGCCCGGTGAAGACCACCACCGCGGCCGCCGAGATCACGAACTGCATCATGCTGCTCTTCATGAAGATGTTCACGACGCTGGCGATGACGACGCCGATGAGCCCCATGAAGAGGAAGCTCGACCAGCCGGAAAGGTCGCGCTTCGTCACCGTGGCGAAGATGCTCATGGCGAGAAACGTGCCCGCCGTGACCGCGAAGGCGGACGCCACCGAGTTCCCGGTGTAGGCCAGCAGGATCACCGACAGGGTGGCCCCGGTGAGAGCGGAGTAGAGGAGGAAGAGCGCCCCGGCCACCCCTGCCGAGAGCTTGCTCACCGCCGCCGACAGCGCCATCACCAGGCCGAACTGGGCGATGATGAGCCCCCAGAAGACCATCCGGTTCCCGATGACGACCTGCAGCACTTCGGGGGTGCTGGCCACCGAGTACGCGACGCCGGCCGTGACGACCAGCCCGAGCGCCATCCAGCGGTAGACGGCGGACATGAAGCGGCGCTCGACGTCGGAGGCGCCGCGAACCAGGACCTGCGAGTTCTCGAATGTGTTTGCCATGGGGGGGATCTTAACCATCCCCGGGCGAGATGCCAGGACCCACCGGGGCGGTCCCGGCCCACCCGCCGACCGGTCCGTCAGAGCGACTCGAGCACCGGCAAGAGATCGCTCGCATTTTCGGCCCAGGCCCTAGGCCGGGCGACGGCCAGCTCGTCCCGCGTGAAGGGCCCCCAGAGCGCGGCCACGGTGACCACCCCGGCGGCGTTTCCCGCCAGCACGTCGTGGGGCGAGTCGCCGATGAAGGCGGCATCGCTCGCCACCGCCTCGAGCCGGGCCATCGCGAAACGCACCGGCTCCGGGTCGGGCTTGTGACGGACGGTGGATTCCAGCCCGACCACGGCCTCGAAGTGGCGCGAGAGCCCCAGGAACTCGAGCGAGCGGCGCGCCGAGGGCTCGAGCTTGGAGGTGACCACCGCCATGCGCACGCCGCGCGCGGTGAGCACGTCGAGCACCTCCGGCACGCCCGGGAACGCGCGCACCATGCCGTCGTGGTTCGCCCACTGGTGCTCCTTGTAGCGCTCCCTGAGGATCGCCACGTCGGCCTCGTCCTCGCCCCAGCGCCGGATCATGGCCTCGAGCGGCGTGCCGATGAGCGCCACCCACTCCTTCACCGTGGGCGCGCGCTCCCGCCCGGCGAAGGCGTGCTGCATCGACGCCACGATGAGCGGGACCGAATCGATGAGCGTCCCGTCGAGGTCGAAGAGGACCGCGCGGGGAATCATCGACCCGATCCCGGGGCGGCGGCTACAGGAGACCCGGCTTCCCCGCCTTGAACCGATTGAACTCGGTGGCGAGGATGTCGACGTGCTCCCGCTCCTCGGCGGCCAGCTCCTTGTAGAGCTCGCGTTCCACCGAACCCGCCGGCGACTTCTCCCCCTTCTCGCTGAAGAACTTCACCGCCCGCTGCTCGAAGGCGATGGCGATCCGGAAGAGGTTGCCCGGGTCCCTGGGGTCGTTGGGGATGCCGGCGTAGATCGCCGCCCGCTCGGTCTTGAACCCGGCCGAGGCCTCTGCGATGTCGACGTGGTAACGGGCCGAGAGCGTCGTCATGTGCTCCTTCTCCATCTCGGCGAACTTCCCGAAGAGCTCCCGGAGCTGCGGATCGGTCGACTCGGCGGAGGCGCGCTTGTAGAAGGCCATCCCGCCCAGCTCGATCTCGAAGGCGGTGCGGATGGCGTCGAGCGCATCCGCGTCGGCGACGGCGCGCTCGCCCATGGGCGCGAGCTTGCCGCCGCAGGCCGGGCACTGGCCGTACGGGAAGGCGAAGCCCTCGCTCACCTTGGCGCACGAATCACAGCGCCACTGGAGCTTCTGGCCGGCGCAGCAGATGTACTCCTCGTCCCCCTCGAGGGGCTGCTTGCACTTCGAGCAGGTCTTTCCACCGATTTCCACTTTGGCGGCTCCCTTGGCGGTCGAGGCGTTGGCGGCTGCACCGGCGACGACACCCGTGCCGAGCGGCTTCATGGGGACGAAGGCTTCCAGGTCGGCGGGCGTGACCGGCCAGGCCGCCTTCCCGGACGAGAGCCAGGTGGCGATGCCCTTGGCGGCGCGGCGCCCGGCGCCCATGGCCAGGATGACCGTGGCCCCGCCGGTGACGATGTCACCGCCAGCGAAGACGCCGGGGAGAGTCGTGGCCTGGGCCAGGTCGTCGGCAATCACGTTGCCCCACTTGTTGAGGCCGAGCCCCTTGGTGGACTGCGTGATGATGGGGTTCGCCTTCGTGCCGAGCGCGTAGATCACCGTGTCGCACTGGAGGTCCTTGAAGCGGCCGGTCGGGACGGGCTTGCGGCGCCCCTTCTCGTCCGGGTCGCCGAGCTCCATCTCCTCCACCTTCATGCCGCGGATGTTGCCTTCGGGGTCGACGTAGATCTCGACCGGCGCGTGGAGGAAGAAGAAGTCGATCCCCTCCTCCTTGGCGTGGCGGATCTCCTCGATGCGGGCCGGGGCCTCGGCCTCGGTGCGCCGGTAGACGCAGCGGACGGTGGCCGCGCCGATTCGCTTCGAGACGCGCAGGCAGTCCATGGCGGTGTTGCCTGCGCCGATGACCACCACGCTCTGCCCCACGTTCACCGGCGTGTCGAGGTAGGGGAACCTGTCGCCGCCCATGAGGTTCACGCGGGTGAGGAACTCGTTCGCCGAGTAGACCTGTCCGGCGAACTCGCCCGGGATTCCCAGGAAGGTGGGGGCCCCGGCGCCGACGCCGAGGAAGACCGCGTCGTAGCCCTTCTCCTTCATGAGCTGGTCGACCGAGAAGGTCTTGCCGATGACCTTGTTGGTCTCGAACTTCACGCCCATGTCCTGCAACCGGTTGACCTCCCGGTCGATGATGTCGCGGGGGAGCCGGAAGGACGGGATGCCATAGCGGAGCACGCCACCGACGACGTGCAGCGCCTCGTAGATGGTCACGTCGGCGCCGTAGCGGACGAGGTCGGCCGAGACCGCCAGTCCGGCCGGTCCGGAGCCCACCACCGCCACGCGTCCGAGCTTGCGCTCGAAGCGCGGAGGAACGGCCGGGGGCGGCTTGGCGTTGTCGCCGACGAAGCGCTCGAGCCGACCGATGGCCACCGACTCGACCTTCTTGTTGATGATGCAGAGCGCCTCGCACTGCGACTCCTGGGGGCAGACGCGGCCGCACACCGACGGGAACATGTTGGTGTCGTAGATGACCTCGAGGGCGCCGTCCATGTCGCGAACCAGCAGGTGGCGGATGAAGCGCGGGATGTCGATCTGGACCGGGCAGCCGGCGATGCAGGCCGGCTTCGCGCACTGGATGCAGCGCTCGGCCTCGCGGAGCGCGTCCTGGAGCGAGAACCCGAGGTTCACCTCCTTGAAGTTGCGGGAGCGCTCGACGGCGTCGCGCTCGGGCATGTGAACCTGGTGCGGCTCGAGCGCCTTGATCTTCTTGTAGTTGCGCTTCTCCTCGTCGAAGAGCTGCTTCTCGAGGTTGCAGACGTGGGCGTAGTCCTGGTTGGCCTGGTCCTCCTGCCCCTTGAAGCGCTTCTGCCGCGCCATCAGCTCCTTGAAGTCGACCTTGTGGCCGTCGAAGTCCGGCCCCTCGACGCAGGCGAACTTCACCTGCCCGTCGATGGTGACGCGGCAGGAGCCGCACATGCCGGTGCCGTCCACCATGATGGCGTTCAGCGACACCATGGTCTTCACCGCGAAGGGGCGAGAGGTCTCGACGCAGGCGTTCATCATGGGCAACGGCCCGATGGCGACGACCAGTTCGGGCGGGTCGTTCTCGAGGACCTCCTTCAGCGCCGCGTTGACGAAGCCGGGCTTGCCGTAGCTGCCGTCGTCGGTGCAGACGATGAGCTGGTCCGAGAACTCCTTGAACTGGTCCTCCCAGAAGATCAGGTCCTTGTTGCGGAAGCCGATGATGCTGGTGGTCCGGCAGCCGGCCTCCTTGAAGGCGCGCAGCTGCGGATAGACCGGCGCCACGCCCAGGCCGCCGCCGACGAGGACGACGTGCTTGTACTTGTCGACGTGCTGGGGCATCCCCAGCGGACCGACGAAGTCGAGGAAGGTGTCCCCCTCCCCGTAGTTCTCCATCATCTCCTTGGTGGTCTTCCCGAGCGCCTGGATCACCATCGTGATCGTCCCGGCCTCGCGGTCGTAGTCGGCCACGGTGAGCGGGATGCGCTCCGCGCCCTCGCGGAGGCGCAGCATGACGAAGTGGCCGGCCTGGGCCGCCTTCGCGACGTCGGGAGCCTCGACTTCCCACAGGAACGTTGTGGGGGAGAAGACTTCATGACGGACGATCTTGTACATGGGCTTCCGTTCCTCGGGGGTTTCCGGCGGGATGCCGTTGGTACCAGCGCCGACTGTACCCGTCAAGGACAACCCGCCGGGTCCGCGTCGCCAAAAAACGTGTGAACGACGGGGGGTTGCGTCATGCCAGGCTCTTCCGGGGAAGCCCCCTTGCGCCGGCCGCGCCGATGGCACAGTTACATGGAATGGCGAGCGAGCGATCGGCATCCCACCTGGCACCCGGCTTCCTGGTCGCGGCGCCCGGGCTTCGAGACCCCAACTTCGCCGGATCGCTCGTCCTCATGACCGGGCATCGCAGGGCGGGGTCGATGGGGTTCATCGTGAACCGGCCCGCGCCGGTCTCGACGGCCGAGATGCTCTCCTCGGTGGACGTGAAGCTGGGGGGGCTGGCGCGGGACTCGGCCCACGGGCAGCAACCGGTGCTCGTCGGCGGCCCGGTGGGCCAGGAACAGGTCTGGGTGCTCTACCGGCGCGGCAGCGCGAGCGACGACGATGCCGCCATCCGGGTGGGGCGCAACCTCGCGGTGGGGAGTTCCCGCCCGATGCTCGAGTCGATCCTGCGCGGTGCCGGTGCCGACGCCGGACCCGTGCAACTCTTCATCGGCTACGCCGGCTGGGCGCCCATGCAGCTCGAGAACGAGATCGCCCAGGGCTCCTGGGTGCCCCTCTCCTTCGACGAGGAACTGGTGACGAGCGTGCCCTTCGCCGACCGGTGGAGCGCGGCCGTGCGGCGACTCGGCCTCGACCCGGCCGGGTTCATGGTCGGCGGCGGCGGGGCGATGGCCTGATTAGACTGCTGGTCCGCGATCCACGCGAAAGGAAACCCATCGATGGCCACCGTCACGCTCAAGGGAACCCCCATCCACACCAACGGCGACCTCCCCGCCGCCGGCGCGCCCGCCCCGGACTTCAAGCTCACCGGCACCGACCTGAAGGACGTGTCGCTCTCCGACTACAAGGGCAAGAAGAAGATCCTGAACATCGTCCCCAGCCTCGACACCCCGACCTGCGCCACCTCGACCCGCAAGTTCAACGAGTCGGGCGGCAAGCTCCCGAACACTGTGGTGCTGGTGATCTCGGCCGACCTCCCCTTCGCCATGAAGCGCTTCTGCACCACCGAGGGGCTCTCGAACGTGGTGAGCCTTTCGATGATCCGCGGGAAGGGCTTCGCGAAGACCTACGGTGTCCTCATCGAGGACGGCCCGCTCGCCGGCCTGTCGGCCCGCGCCGTGGTGGTCGTCGACGAGAACGACAAGGTCGTCTACCGCGAACTCGTTCCGGAGATCGGCCAGGAGCCGAACTACGACGCTGCTCTCGCCGCTGCGAAGTAGCCGCGCCCGCTGGGGTCTCGCGCAGATCGCGCGTGCGGCCTCCCTTCTGGCCACCGACCGTGCGCTCCGGCGGAGCGCGCTCCTCCCCACCACCCTCACCTTCCTCGGGGCGACGGCGGTGGCGGCGCTCGTCGCGTGGCGCGGGGCAGGGGAGCTCCTCGACGTCGCCAAGGGGAACTTCTTCCAGGTCACCTTCGCTTCCTTCGTGGCCATCTCCTCCATGCCGACGACGCTGCTCTGGCCCATGTGGAAGCGGCTCGGGATCGAGGCGCGCCGGGCGCTGGGGGCCGCGCCCGGCGACGAGGAGCGCCCGGGGGCGAGCTACTGGCGGATGGTCGCCCACGAGTCGGCGAAGGCGCTGCGCCAGGCCGCGGTCGTGGCCATCGGGCTCGCGCCGGTCTTCTTCGTCGTGGAACTTCTCCCCGGCGTCGGACACGGCGTCACCGTTCTCCTGGGCGCGGCCTGGGCCTGGTACTGGGTGGTGCTCGACGCGCTCGAGATCCCGGTCGAGCTCCAGCCCGGGCGCCTCGGACCGGGCGAGCCCCCCTGGTTCGAGCGGGGCCTTCGCGCGCTGGGCGCGCGGTCGCGATGGCTGCGCCTCCTCGGCCGGGTCGGGCAGTTCGTCGGCTGGCTCGCGCGCCCATGGCGCCACCAGGCAAGTTTCACCGAACGTCACCCATGGGAGTCGGCCGGGTTCGCGGTGGGGACGGTGGCCTTCCTGGCCATCCCGGTGCTGGGGGTCTTCTTCCGGGCGGTGGCCATCACCGCCGCGACCGCCATGGTGGTGAGAGAGGAACCCACGCCGGATCCGGCGAATCGAGAACTGGCGCGCCCCGCCGAATTTGCGTAGGCTCTCCGGGTCACCTCACGGGAAAGGGATGCCCATGCGCCTCGTCCGCCGCTCGCTTCTCGCCGCCCTCGCCGCTGCCGCCGTGCTCGCCGTGCCAGCCATGTCCCGCGCCGATTCGTACGTGGCGCTGAAGGGCGGCGTCTGGGCCCCGACCGCTCAGGACGGCATCTCTGGCATCACGGGGATCGCGAACGGGAAGTTCCCCGCCTCGGGCGACGTGGAGCTCGCCTTCGGGGCCACGATGGGCATCATCGGGGCGCAGATCGCGGGCGGCTACATGTGGTCGGAGGCGAACGGCGTGAAGGCGAACGCCGTCCCGCTCTACGTGCTCGGCCAGCTTCGCCTGCCCATCTTCTTCATCCAGCCGTACCTGGAGCTCGGGATCGGCGGCCTCGCGAACTTCGCGAGCGCCCAGATCTCCGGCGTCTCGGTCTCCGGCACGAAGTTCTCCTTCCTGGCCATCGGGGGCGCGGGCGTGGACTTCATCCTCGGGCCGATCCTGCTCGGCGCCGAGGCCCGCTACATGTACGTGAGCGAGCAGACCTTCGACTGGGGGTCGCTGAAGCTCTCCGGCGTGATCATCACCGCCAACGTGGGCTACGTCTTCTGATATGGTTTGACCC
>Ga0315275_10005546_pt1 | contig 11980 bp, 12 predicted proteins | sample YL17G03_0_MG_FD_205557 | JGI IMG/M metagenome (GOLD analysis project Ga0315275, IMG submission 205557) | Sediment microbial communities from Yellowstone Lake, YNP, Wyoming, USA - YL17G03_0 | ecosystem: Environmental > Aquatic > Freshwater > Lake > Sediment | place: USA: Wyoming | collected... | reverse complement strand
GTGCTCGGCAATCCATCCACTCGGGATCGCATCGCCGTTCCTGCGCTCCGTCCCGCTGGCGGATCACGGCGTCGAGTGGATCCAGCCGTCCTCGCCGCTCGCGCACCCGCTCGACGACGGCTCGGCGGTGCTGCTCGAGCGCTCGCTCGGCGATACCGCCGTCGGCCTCGGCGAGGATGCCCGCGCCTGGCGTCGCCTCTTCGGCCCGCTCATCGACGCATCCGACGAACTCGTGGAAGGAACCCTCGCCGGGCCGCGCCCGCCCCGGCACCCCATTCACATGGCGCGTTTCGGCCTGAGTGCGCTGCGCTCGGCCTCGGGCCTCGCCCGCTCCCGCTTCGACGGCGAGCGCGCCCGCGCGCTCTTTGCCGGGAACGCCGCTCATGCGATGCTTCCCCTCGAGGCGACTGCCACGGCGTCGTTTGGCTTGATCCTTGCGATGCTCGGCCACTCGGTCGGCTGGCCCCTTCCCCGCGGCGGTTCGCAGTCGATTGCCGATGCGCTCGCCTCCTACCTCCGCTCGCTCGGCGGCGAGATCGAGACCGGCCACACGGTCACCTCGCTCGCCGAGGCGCGCGCAGCTGCGGGGCTCGTGCTGCTCGACGTCACCCCGAGGCAGTTCCTCTCACTCGCAGGCGACGAGGCCCCGGCCCGCTACCGACGTGCCCTCGAGAAGTACCGCTACGGCTCCGGCGTCGTGAAGGTCGACTATGCGCTTTCGGGGCCCGTGCCGTGGCGCGCAGTGGACTGTTCCCGTGCAGCCACGGTGCACGTCGGCGGCACGCTCGACGAGATCGCCGCCGCCGAGGCCGACGTCGGAGCGGGCCGCCTCCCGGATCGGCCGTACGTGCTCGTCGCCCAGCAGAGCCTCTTCGACTCAACCCGGGCGCCCGCCGGAAAGCACACGCTCTGGGCCTACACGCACGTCCCGAACGGCTCCACTCGAACGGACGAGGCCCTCGCGGCGATCGAGGCGCAACTCGAGCGGTTCGCGCCGGGGTTCCGGGATCTCGTCCTCGCCCGCAGCGTGCTCGACCCGGCGGCGATGGAGGCGCGAAACCCGAACTATGTCGGAGGCGACATCGCAGGCGGCAGCGCCGACCTCAGGCAGCTGTTCGCGCGCCCCGTCGCTCGCCCGAATCCGTACCGGACGCCCATCGACGGCATCTACCTCTGCTCGGCGTCGACCCCGCCCGGGGGAGGCGTGCACGGGATGTGCGGGTACCACGCCGGGCGGGCAGCGCTTCGCAGGTAGGCCGCGCCGGATATCCTCGACGTATGGAGATCCGCCACGCCAACCCGTCGGACTACGGCCGTGTGATCCAGCACGTCGACGCCTGGTGGGGCGGACGCGAGATGGCGCCGATGCTGCCGAAGCTGTTCTTCCTCCACTTCGAGGGTACGAGCTTCGTCGCCGAGGACGACGAGGGCAAGCTCGTCGGCTTTCTGATCGGCTTCCTCTCGCAGACCGACGAGGAAGAGGCGTACATCCACTTTGTCGGAGTAGCCCCGGACCACCGCGGCTCGGGCATCGGCCGCGAGCTGTACGAGCGATTCTTCACGGCCGTGGCCGAGAACGGCCGCTCGCGGGTTCGCTGTGTCACCTCGCCGACGAACGAGGGCTCGGTCGCGTTCCACGAGTCGCTCGGGTTCGCAGTCGAGAGGGTGGCCACGGACTACGACGGCCCCGGCGAGGACCGCGTGCTCTTCGTCAAGCAGCTGGCCTGAGGCCCGCCCTCACACGATCTTCACGAGCTCTCGGCTAGTTTCAACCGGGTGCCCGATCTCTTCCTCCCGACCTCCAGGCCGGTGCGCAGGCGCGGCCGCAGGCCAGGGCTCGTGATCGCCGCGATGCTCGTTGCGTTGCTCGTGCTCGTGGCCGCCGCCCTCGGCGGTCTCACCCTGTTGGAGCGGGGAACGATTCCGGTCGGAACGACGATCGCCGGGGTCGACGTCGGCGGCCTGACGAGGGACGAGGCCGCTGCGGCGGTGTTGCCGTCGGCACAGGCTCGCGTTGCCCGCCCGATCCGGCTCATCGGACCGCGTGGGGAGGAGACGGTGACCGGGCGCTCGCTCGGGGCGCGACCGCTGCTCGACCCGGCGCTCGATGAGGCCCTCGATGCGGGGCCGGCCGAGCGGCTGCTGCGCCACGCCGGCATCGGCACGGCCGGCGCGATCGGCGTCGCCTATCGCCTCGGCCCGGTGCGGGCGGCGGAGCTCGCCAATCGCCTCGACCACCGGTTCGGCGAGAAGCCGCGAAACGCCGGCCTCGTCGTCGACAACGGAGCTGTCACCATCACTGCGCCCGCACCCGGAACGATCGTCGACCGCGGGACGCTGCGGCAGGGCCTGCGCACGCTTCCGGCCGAGCTCGGTGTCCCGCTCCGGCGCCAGTCCCCGGCAGTCGGCGTCGCGGGGGCGCGCATCGCGCAGCGCAGGGCGACCCGCCTGCTCGACGGCCCGCGCGAGGTGCGGTTCCGTGACGCCACCGCCATGCTGTCGGCTGCCGCGCTCGGCGACCTGCTCACGACCGAGGCCGGAAAGGGAGCCCTGCGGGTCGCTCTCGACCCACAGGGTCTCCGCAAGGCGATCCTGCCGCGGCTCGGCCGCTTCGAGCGCGCACCGGTCGACGCGCGGTTCGTGGTCGAGGGCAACCGCGTTCGCGTCGTGCCGGCGACACCTGGCAGGAAGCTCGACGGGGAGCGAATCGCCCTCTCGCTCGTCTCGGATCTCGCAGCCCGGGCCCATCGCGCCCGCTTCGTCGTCGCCCGGCCGAAGCTGACGACCGAGGCTGCGAGGAACCTCCGGATCACCGAGCGTGTGTCGGAGTTCACGACCTACTACCCCTGCTGTCCGCCGCGCGTGACGAACATCAAGCGCGCGGCAGCGCTGCTCGACGGGACGATCATCCTCCCGGGCAAGAAGTTCTCGCTCAACGGCGCCCTGGGGAAGCGCACGGAAGCGAAGGGCTTCGTCTCCGCCCCGCAGATCTTCAACGGCCGCTTCGAGGAGGCCGTCGGTGGTGGCATCAGCCAGGTCGCGACGACACTGTTCAATGCCGCTTTCTTCTCCGGCATCGAGCTCGTCGACCACCACGCGCATCAGTTCTACATCTCCCGCTATCCGATGGGGCGGGAGGCGACCGTGTCGTGGGGCGGGCCGGAGCTGGTCTTTCGGAACGACTGGCCCGCTGCGATCCTGATGAAGCTCGAAGCGGGTGACGGCGGGATCACGGTGCGGTTCTTCTCGACGAAGCTCGGGCGTCGCGTGACGACGACGACCGGGAAGCCGTACAAGCTGACGACCCCGAAGACCGTCACGGTGACGAACTCGGCCTTGCCGACGGGTACGCGAGAGGTCGTTCAGGAGGCGGGCGACGGCGGCTTCACGGTCGACTTCACGCGGCAGGTGTTCCGGTACGCCAAGCGCATCCGCAACGAGCACTACAGCCAGAAGTACGACGCCGAGGACGAGATCGTCGAAGTCGGGCCCTAGGCCGTCAGTCGTAGAGGGGCTCGAGGGCGGGTCTGCGCGCGTGGTCGTAGACGACCCGCGACTCGACGTGCCCGACCTCGGGCCGCACGGTGAGGCGGTCGAGGACGAAGTCGCGCAGCGCATCGGTGTCTGCAACGCCGATATGGAGCAGGAAGTCGTCGGCGCCCGTGACGTGGAACAGCTCGATCACCTCCGGCATCGCGAAGGCCGCGTCTCGGAACGAGTCGACGTAGGCCCGCGAGTGGGGGCGGACCCGCACGGCGACGATCGCCTCGAGCCCGCGGCCAAGAGCATCGCGATCGACATCCGCGTGGAAGCCGCGCAGGACGCCGCGGGCCCGGAGTGCGCGCACACGCTCGAGGCACGTCGAGGCGGCGAGGCCCACGCGCTCGGCGAGCTCCTTGTTCGAGATCCGTGCATCCTGCTGCAGCGCCGCGACGAGGGCCTGGTCGATTCGGTCGAGACGCTCTTTCGGCATCGATTCCGAAGATAATGCGGTCAGACTTGATTGTCAACGAACCACCAGCGACGATTACGCCATGGAAATGGACTCGATAGCGGTCCATGCCGGCCGCCACGATCTCCTCGGGCTCGGTGTGCACGCCCCGCCGATCGATCTCTCGAGCACCTACCCGGTGCCCGACCTCGACGAGGGGGTCACCGCGCTCGACGCGCTGGCGGCGGGTGCGGCCGAGGCCGGGAATCCCATCTACGCCCGCCTCTTCAACCCCACGGTGCGGCGGTTCGAGGAGGGGCTCACCGAGCTCGAAGGCACGGAAGACTGCGTCGCCTTCGCCTCGGGGATGGCAGCGCTGACGGCCTGCCTGCTCGCCTCCTGCAGCGAGCGGCGCCACGTCGTCGCCCTGCGGCCGCTCTACGGCGGCACCGACCATCTCCTCGCGTGCGGGTTGCTCGGGATCGACGTCACCTGGGTCGAGGCGCATGAGATTGCGGCGGCGGTCCGGCCCGAGACCGGGCTCGTGCTGCTCGAGACGCCGCAGAACCCGACGCTTGCGCAGGTCGACATCGCAGCGGCAGTCGCGGCAGCCGGTGGCGTGCCGGTGCTCGTCGACAACACGTTCGCTACTCCCATCCTGCAGAACCCGGCCCGGCATGGTGCGGCGTTGACGTTGCACAGCGCGACGAAGTTCCTCGGCGGGCACGGCGACGTCGTGGCCGGAGCGGTCGCGTGCGACGCGGAATGGGCCGGCCGGCTGCGCCAGGTGAGGATTCTCACCGGCGCGCTGCTCCACCCGCTTGCCGCATACCTGCTCCACCGCAGCCTGCCGACGCTCCCGTTCCGCGTGCGCGAGGCGCAGGAGCGCGCGCGGGTGCTGGCCGGGCTGCTCGCCGACCATCCGGCCGTCGAACGGGTGCTCTACCCCGAGGCCGACGGCATCCAGCTCCGCGGCCCCGGCGCCGTGCTCGCGTTCGAGGTCGTCGGTGGCCAATCGTCGGCAGCGACCGTGATGAAGTCCGTGCGGCTCGTGACGCCCGCCGTCAGCCTGGGGTCGACGGACTCGCTGATCCAGCACCCCGCAGGCCTCACGCACCGGCTCGTCGACCCCGCTGCCCGGGAGGCTGCAGGCGTCACGGACGGGCTGCTACGGCTCAGTGTCGGCCTGGAGGACGTCCACGACCTCTGGCTCGACCTCTCCGGTGCGCTCGATCGCGTGCCCGTGCGCGTCCTCGCCGCCGCGCGATAGCGGAGTATCTCACGAAGTTGCACCCGAAACAGCACGAGGCGCGGTCGGGGTGAGGCTTCAGCCTTACCCGTCCTTCGTCAGCGGGCGGTCGCGTGCCGTCGCAGGCCGAGGAACCCCGCTGAGCTGGCGAGGCTGAAGCCTCACCCCCCAATGGAGACCGAATCTCGGGCCGAACCTGCGGAGACACGGGGGTGAGCGCCGTCCCGAGTCTGTTGCCCATTCGGGCGACATGACGTCCGGTGGCTCACGTACCATCGTCTCCATGGCAAAGGTGATCGTCCAGCATGTCTGCTCCGAGTGCGGCACGACAACGGGCCGGTGGCTCGGGAAGTGCCCTGGCTGCGGCGCGTTCGGCTCCCTCGTGGAGGAGCTCTCGGGCCGTGAGACCCCGGCGCAGCGTCGTAACGGCGTCGCGCGCACTCCCGCCCGCCTGGCCGACGTCCGCTCGGAGGAGGCGGCTCGGATCGGCACGGGGGTGCCGGAGCTCGACCGCGTCCTCGGCGGTGGGATCGTGCCCGCCTCGCTCGTGCTCGTCGGGGGCGAGCCGGGCGTCGGCAAGTCGACGCTCCTCCTCGCGGCGCTCGGAAACATCTCCCGCGCCGGACGGCGGGCGCTGCTCGTGACCGGCGAGGAGTCGGTGGCCCAGGTCAAGCTTCGGGCCGATCGGCTCGGCGGCGCCGAGCGGGTCGAGATCCTGGCGGAGACCGAGCTCGACTCCGTCTGCGCGACCCTCGAGCAGGAGCGGCCCGACGTGTGCGTGATCGACTCGGTGCAGACGCTCTATTCGGCCGAGCTCGGCTCCGCCCCCGGTTCGGTGGCCCAGGTGCGAGAGGCCGCGGGGCGGCTGCTCAGGGTCTCGAAGGAGCAGGGGGTTGCGACGATCCTCGTCGGGCACGTGACGAAGGACGGTTCGGTCGCGGGCCCGCGGGTGCTCGAGCACCTCGTCGACTGCGTGCTTCAGTTCGAAGGCGATCGCTACCACGCCCACCGGATCCTGCGGGCGGTGAAGAATCGCTTCGGGTCGACGAACGAGCTCGGCGTCTTCGAGATGACGGGGGTGGGCCTCGTCGGCGTCCCCGATCCCTCCGAGCTGTTCGGGCGCACCCACAGCGGCGAGGTCGGTGCCGCCGTCGCCTGCGCTCTCGAGGGAACACGACCGATCCTGCTCGAGATCCAGTCGCTCGTCTCCCGCAGCGACCTCGCGATGCCCCGCCGGGTGGCGACGGGTGTCGACCCGAAGCGGCTCGCGATGATCGTTGCCGTACTCTCTCGCCATGCGGGTATCGCGCTCGGCTCTGCGGACGTCTTCGTGAACGTCGCCGGCGGTGTGCGGATCGACGAGCCCGGCGCCGACCTCGCCGTGGCGCTCGCAATTGCGTCGGCTGCGCGTGGGGTTCCCGTTCGCGACGGCGTGGCGGTGTTCGGCGAGATCGGCCTCACGGGCCGTCTGCGGCCGGCGGCCCAGGCCGAGCGCCGGCTCGAGGAGTGCGCCAAGCTCGGCCTCGGAACGGTGATCGCGCCCGACGGGACCGTCAGCCGCGGTGGCCCCCGGGTGACCAGGGCGGAGACGCTCCGACAGGCGATTGCGGCAGGCCTCGACGGGTCCACCCGCGTGAACGAGGAGGTCGTTGCGGAGGTTGCCTAGACTCATCCAGGGGTCACCGGCAGGGCGCGGGCATGGTTCGGCCCACTGTCTGGACGGCGGGAAAGCGATGCCGGAGCGCCGCTCTCGGCGTGTCCGAATTGGTCGTGAACGGGCCGCAATTCTCAGCTAGAATGATGTTCCCTCGCCGGCAGCCTCTCAGCGCCGGCGGTTTTCGTGAAATGGGCGGATAACGGGAGGGCTAGCTTGTTCGACGTCGGCGACAATGTGGTGTATCCGCACCACGGGGCAGGCACGGTCGTGAGCAAGGAGTCGCGCATTGTCCTTGGACAGGAGCGCGAGTACCTGACCATCAAGATCCTGCACAACGACATGACCGTCAACGTTCCTACGGAGAACGCCGAGAAGGTCGGCCTCCGCTGGGTGATCGGGCTCGATGCCGTGGAGGTCGTGGTCAAGGCGCTCTCCGGTGAGTCGACCGAGATGCCGAAGAACTGGAACCGGCGCTTCAAGCACAACCGCGACAAGATGAAGACCGGCGACATCCTGGAGCTGGCTGAAGTCGTGCGCAACCTCGCGCTCCGAGACCACGAGAAAGGCCTCTCGACCGGCGAGAAGCAGATGTACGTCAAGGCGAAGAAGATCCTCGCCTCCGAGTTCATGTACGCCAAGGACATGACCGAGGACGAAGCTGCTGCCTGGCTCGACGAGGTGCTCGCCAACCCCGCGGGTGGCAAGCGGAAGGTCAAGCCGAAGGCGAAGGTCGCTGCCGCAAGCGCGTAACGTGGCACCGCCTCGGCGGTGCTCGTGCGGGCGGTCACGGCGCAGGTGAGTGCCGTGACCGGTGACCGGAACGACAGTTCGACCTGGGCGATCCTGGTCGCCGCCGGGTCGGGTGAGCGGCTGGGTGCGGACAGGCCGAAGGCGTTCGTCGCGCTCGGTGGACGCGTGCTCCTGGCCGAGAGCCTGGAGCGCCTGGACGCGAGCGACTGGATCGACGCCGTCGTCGTCGCAGTTCCGGCCGAGTGGGAGGAGGCGGCGATCGTGCTCGCTGAGGAGCTCGTCGCCTCGAAGGTCGCCGCGGTCGTCACGGGCGGCGCCACGCGTGCCGACTCCGTCCGTGCTGCGCTCGAGGAGATACCCGACGACGCGCTCGTCGTGATCGTGCACGACGCGGCCCGGCCGCTCGTCGACGATGCCGTGATCGAGCGCGTGGTCGCTCCGCTCGCCGAGGGCTACGACGGTGTCGTCCCGGGGCTGCCGCTCACCGACACGGTCAAGAGGGTCGAGGGAGGGGTCGTGGTCGAAACCGTCGACCGGTCGGCTCTCGTCACCGTGCAGACACCGCAGGCGTTCACCGCGACCGCGCTCCGGGCCGCCTACCGCGGCGACGCCCCGCTCGACGCCACCGATTGCGCCTCTCTCGTCGAGGCGCGTGGCGGCAAAATCTGCGTCGTCGCCGGCGACGTCCGCTTGCTGAAGATCACGACCGCGGCCGACCTCGCGCTCGTCGAATCATGGCTCTGAAGGCCGTCTTCTTCGACGTCGGCGAGACCCTGGTCGACGAGGAGCGTTGGTGGAGAGTGCTGGCGGAGCGCTCGGGCCTGCAACCACACGTGGTCTGGGCGGCACTCGGCGTCACGATCGAGCGCGGCGAGGAGCACAACGAGCTCTGGAGACACCTCGTCCGCGGCCCCTGGGGCCGCCTGCAGCGCACGCCGGCGGAGGCGACCTTCGGGCTCGACGACCTCGTCTCGGTGCCGCAGGCGCTAGCCTCGCTCCTGTGAGCGACCTCCGCATCGGGATCGGGTTCGACGCGCATGCGTTCGAGGAAGGCGTGCCGCTCGTGCTCGCGGGCGTCTCGCTCGATCACCCCCGGGGCCTCGCAGGGCACTCGGACGGCGACGTGATCGCCCACGCGCTCACGGACGCCCTTCTGGGTGCCGCGGGCCTCGCAGACATCGGTGCGCTCTTCCCCTCCGACGACGAGCGCTACCGGGGAGCCGATTCGCTCGAGCTGCTCGCCGAGGCGTACCGGCAGGTGCGGGAGGCCGGCTACGAGCTCGTCAACGTCGATTGTGTGCTGATCGGCCAGGAGCCGCGCATCGCGCCGCACCGCGCTGCGATGGGCGAGCGGCTCGCAGCTGCGCTCGGGGTGCGTGCCGAGAGGGTTGGCGTCCGGGCGACGACGACCGACTTCCTCGGCTTCACCGGCCGGGGCGAGGGGCTCGCGGCACAGGCGGTGGCGTTGCTCGAGCCCATCTCGGCGCCGACGGGACAGCGCCCGCCGGAGGTCTAGCCGAAGCGGTCGAGAAGGCAGTCGATCCAGCCGACGGTGACAAAGCCGAGTCGCTCGAGGATCGGTTGCCACATACGCCCCGCGCTGACGGTGAGCGCGGGCGTATCGCGCTCGACCGCCGCGTCCCAGCGGGCGCGGACGAGCGCTCGGTAGACGCCACGACCGCGCATGTCCGCTCTCGTGGAGCCACCCGAGAGGTAGACGGCATTCGCGCCGAAGATGGCACTGCTGCAGCCCACGACGCTGCCGTCGCTCAGAGCGATGAACGTGCGGAAGGCGCCTCCTCCCGACTCGATGTCCCACATCAGCCGCACCTGCGCCTCGAACGTGTGACGGTCCTCGTCGCTCACCTCGAACGCATCGCCGGCGAGCCGGTTCCCCGCCTGGAACTCCTCAAACGTGCGTGCGAGCTGTGCCTCGACCCCGGGTGGGCCCGGCTCTGTCGGCGTGACCACGGCCATCGCAGCAAAGCGTGGCTCCAGCGGTGGCTCCTCGTACGGCACCATGCCGAGCCCGCGCAGTCGGTCCGCGAGGCCGTCGGGGGACGCGGCCTCGGGCACCATCCAGGCGGCCTGGCTCTTTCCGTTCTCGGCCAGCAGCGACCGTGCCTCCGCGATCGTGTGCTCGATCGCGTCCTCCGCGATCGCACGAGCGCTCACCTGCCCGAATGACATCCCGGGGAAGAGCCCGACGTCGTACCCGTCGCGGTGAACGATGGTGTACGGATGCTCGGGGGGCGGGTCCGGCAGGTCGACCTGCGGGAACAGAGCAGCCTGTCGCACCACCTCGGGGATCATCGTCCTCGTGACGCTGACGGCTGCGACGCCGCCGGTCAATCGAGTGAGGCTACGCCGCCGGCAACGTGAAGGTCACCCGGGCGCCGCCCCCCGGGCGGTTCTCTGCCCAGATCCGGCCGCCCTGCGCCTCGACGAGGCCGCGGGCAATCGCGAGGCCGAGGCCGGCGCCGCGCTGTGAGCGCGCGGGATCGTTGCGCCAGAAGCGGTCGAACATGCGCCGCTCCGCCTCCTCGCCGAGACCCTCACCCGTGTCCTCGACCGACACCAGCACGGCCTCGGCGTCATGCTCGACGCGCACGGAGACGGCGCCGTCTGACGGTGTATGCCGCATGGCATTCGTGAGCAGGTTGAGCAGCACCCGCTCGACCTTGTCGGGGGCGAACCGTGCGACCGCGCCGGAATCGACGTCGGAGCCGAGCGAGATGTGGCGCTGCGCCGCCTCCGCGGTCACACCACGCAAACACGTCGACACAACGTCGTCGAGCGCAGATGCGTGCAGCTCGAGCGTGAGAGCACCGGCGTCGATGCGGGCGAGCTCGAACAGGTCGTCCACGAGCAGTGTCAGCCCGCGCACCTGGTCGCCGAGCGCGGGCAGGTAGTCCTCGGGCTCGGCGAGCCCGTCCTCGAGCGCCTCGAGCATCGCCTGCATGTTCGCGAGCGGCGTTCGCAGGTCGTGACTTGCCCAGGCGACGAGCTCACGACGAGCATCGAAGAGCTGCTCGAGGTTCGCTGCCATCTCGTTGAACGATTGCGCCATGTCCGCGACCTCTGCCGGCCCCGATTCGGGCGCCCGTACCGTCAGGTCGCCGTGCGAGAGGGCGACCGCGGCGTCCCGCACGTTGTCGATCGAGCCCGCGATCGACCGCGCGAGGAAGAGGCCGCCGATCATCGCGACCGTTGCCGACGCGGCAATCATGGCGAGGATCTTCACGTCGTCTCCCATGTGGAACATGACCCAGCCGGAGAGGAGCACCACGGAGAGGGGCAGGCAGACGGCAAGCGCGGCGAGCCCCGTGAGCTGGAGCCGGACGGTCGGCAGCGCCCTCAGGCCCAGGGCGAGGATCACCCCGACGCCGAGCGTGATCAGTGCAACGGCCACGGCACCCCAGATCATGGGCTCACGGCACCAGGCGGTAGCCGACGCCCCAGACCGTCTGCAGGTGGAGCGGCTCGGAGGGCTCGGTCTCGATCTTCTCGCGTAGCCGGCGGACGTGGACGGTGACGGTGCCCGTGTCGAGCGCCGCCTCGTAGCCCCAGACGCGGCTCATCAGCTGGTCGCGCCCGAAGACGCGCCGCGGATTGTCCGCCAGAAACGCGAGCAGGTCGAACTCCTTCGCCGTCAGGCGCAGCTCCTGTCCCGCCTTGTGCACCTCGCGGGTCTGCGTGTCGATCTCGATGTCGCCGAACGAGAACCGGGCTGTCGTATCCGTCGGGGGCGCCGCGCGCCGCAACACGGTTCGCACCCGGGCGGCGAGCTCGCGGGGCGAGAACGGCTTCGTCACGTAGTCGTCGGCGCCCAGCTCGAGCCCGACGATGCGGTCGGCCTCCTCGCCGCGGGCGGTGAGGAGGATCACGGGCAGGTCAGAGCGTGCGCGGATCCAGCGGCAGAGCTCGAGCCCGTCCATGCCCGGCAACATCACGTCGAGTACGACGAGGTCGGGCGTCTGCTGCTCGAGGAGCTCGCGGGCGCGATCTCCATGCCCGGTCTCGAGAGTTGTGTGACCCTCCCGCTCGAGGTAGCGGATCACGACTTCCCGGACGATCGGCTCGTCGTCGACGACGAGAACGGTGGCCATGCCCCGCATTGTGACTGTGCGCGTCTTACAGCGGGATGAATTCTCGCCGTGTGCTCCGCTCACCCCTGCGGGAGGCTGACGCTGCCGTCCGCGAGGAGCACGACGAGGCCGTCGCGCGCCAGCGCGTCGACCGCCTCGCCGTCCAGGTCGTCCCGGGCAGCCGTCGCTGCCGCGACGAGGCGCAGCGTCGAGGCCCGCCGCTGGCGAAACGAGCCCTCGAACCGGCTCTGCTTCCGCAGCGGCTCGTCTCTCGTGCCGCGCGCCGGGCAGCCGCTCGCCAGTGG
>Ga0315275_10005542_pt1 | contig 11982 bp, 9 predicted proteins | sample YL17G03_0_MG_FD_205557 | JGI IMG/M metagenome (GOLD analysis project Ga0315275, IMG submission 205557) | Sediment microbial communities from Yellowstone Lake, YNP, Wyoming, USA - YL17G03_0 | ecosystem: Environmental > Aquatic > Freshwater > Lake > Sediment | place: USA: Wyoming | collected... | reverse complement strand
GAATTATTGCGACTACATAGAACGTGATGAACCACTGCATCTCAAGCCTGTTGAGGTTGCGGATGACGTCGTTTGGCGCAATGTTTACCGTCGTCCCGACTGGATGGTAAGTGCAAAACCCTCCCGGCGGGGCGTAGACGCACGGGTTAAGCTGGACGAAGTAGCCTAGAACGAGAAGCGCGGCCGCGCTCATCAGCCTTGCGATTGAGGCTCCGAGCGTGTAGGCAAGGCCTATGCCGACTATGTCGGTGAGTTCGAACGCGCTTGCGATGCTCACTATGAGCAGAATTATCACGCAGGCTAATGCTCCGATTTTAACTGCGGTTCTTTTCAGACTGCTATTTTTGAAGGTAAGTTTCATGCTTGATTATCCCCTCCCTTCTTGCCGCCCTTTTTCTCGTCAAGCCCGCGGACCCTCTCCTCCTCCTTGCGCATGTCCTCTGCCTGGGCGTCGCTTTCACCCTCGGCCGGCGGTTCCTCATCCTCTCTTATATTCTCTGCTATCTTCTCAGACGGTCCATCCTTCTTTTTGCCTGTCGATGGCGGGGCGGGTTTGCCCTTCTTTTTCCCGGTCTTCCCCTCTTCCTGTTTTCCTGCGTCGGCCCCGCCTGCTGAAGACCCTTCAGTACTCTGCGGCTTTTCCTCCTCCATAGCCTGGCTTGAAGGAGTTCCGCGGTCCGGCGCTGCCGGCATCGGGCCTTCAGTCGTCGCTCCAACTTTCGCCAGCTCCACAGCTTCAGGTTCAGGCGCAGCATCCGAACCCATCACATCAGCGACTCCAGCGCCTTCCGCCGGGAAGGCCTTCATGCCGGAGTTTATCCTGTCATACTCGTACCTGCTCACAGCACTCTTATCCCCCTTGCCGGCCCGGTCCTCTCCCACAGTCTCGTGAGCGCTTCTAATCCTGTCGCCGGTCACATTCTCATCGCCGACAACAAACCTCCCGTCCTCATATTTTACGCCATCAAATTTCTGGCCCTTCACCTTGGCTTCCGCGCCAAACAAGTCGTTGTAGAAACTCTCGCGGGCCTTGAGATTCCTCGGCACTCCGCCGCCACCCTCCTTCCCAGATGCTTTGCCTTCGCCCTCCTCGCCCTGCTTTTTCTTACCGGCCTTATCCTGCTTGATTGCCCTATACCCTATCACTCCAAGCCCTGCCGCCACCGCTGCGGGAACTGCGAGAGGCGCGGCGAGTAAACTCATCGCACCATAAGCCACAAGAGAGGCTCCCGCGGCAATCCCTGTCGTCTTCATGCCCAAGGCTTTCGCCGCAGTAACTGGAGCTACAAAGGCGGCTGCCGGGCCCATCATCACAGGCCACGCCTTCTTCGCGAATTTCAAAAGGCTTCCGCCGACCCTCTTCTCCATATCCCACAGCTTTCTTTCCTTGGGGCCCCAGCTCGCCTTCTCCCTCGCCCATAGGCTTTGACCACCAGCCTCTTTGGGGGCTTGGCTCTCAGGGCCTTCAGTGGTTTGAGGCGCTGGCTTGCCCTCTTGCGGCCCTTCCGTAGTGGGTGTCTTCTTTGCAGCCTCTTCTTGCGGCGCTGCAGGAGCTGGACCGCTCGGCGAGGGCTTTGATGCTGGCGCAGCCGGGGTCGGACCTTCTGTCGTTGGCGCTCCCTTTGGCGGTGTGGTCGATGGCGGTGTCCTGCTTGGCGCCCTCTTGCTTGATGCTACAGGACTTGGTCCTTCCGTTGTTGATGCTCCTCTTGCGGGTGTGGTCAATGACGGTGTTGTTGAGGGCGCTCTCTTGCTTGGCGCGGTCGGACCTGGCCCTTCGGTTGTTGGTCCTCCACCACCCGGCGGACCACGGCTCCCTCCACCTGGGGGTCCACCGCCACCAGGCGGGCCACCGCCTCCTCCACCACCAGGTCCGCTGCCACTGCTCCCGCTCGCCCCGCCCAAAGAGGATGAAGCAGTTCTAGTCTCGCGCTTTCTAGCCCACGCGACAGCTCCGGCAACAATGCCCCCTCCCGCATAAGAGGCAAGGCCAATGCCGGTCCCAGTGCCGACAATCCCGCCCAAAGTAATAAGGCTCATGCCGCCGCTCGCAAGCAGTACCGGGCTGAAGACGGCGAGGCCCACTGCAAGGGCGCCGCCTGCAAGAATGCCGGCCTTGATAGAGACAGGAAGACCCTTCTTCCCGTCCGCCGACTTGTACGCCTCCCTGTACGCCTGGCTTACCTCCCTGCCAAGCGCGCTTACGCTGTAAACCCCGTGGTTGAAAACCAGCATCTCCTTTCCGTCAGACCCCTTCTTGATTTCGTAGTAGCCTTGCATCCTGTATGAAGCCTCAAGCAGGCTCTTTCCGGTCGCGCTCTTCGGGTCAAGAAGGTTCTTTCCCACGCCTCCGATAACCTTCCCAGCCCCGGCGATGAACGGCCTTGCCATCTGCACGGCAATCGAAGCGCCAGCATGATAAACAGACCAGCCGACCGCCTTCGCGACGCCGCCAGCTCCAGGACTCCTGCCCCTCCACGCGTCCTCAGCCTTCCGCCTGTGCTGCGCCTCCGGGCTCATATACTTCTTCTGGTCCTCGGCGCTTAGGTTGGGGTAATTCTCCTCCCTCCCGAAGACAACCCTCTTCCCAAGCTCCGCGAGGCTCGCGCCCCAAGTGTAGCCCTTGCCCTTGTCAAAAATCCCCTTGCTGTCGTACTTGGCAAGGAAACTCGGGAGATAACTTTCCGAGCTTCCGGCCTGTCCGCCCACTCTGTCAGTCCTAGCCTCATAAGGGGCTTGCATGGGAACATCCTTCTCCCCCTTCTCCAGCCTGCTCTTCCAATCCATCGCGGTGGCGTGTGGCGTCTGAGCCATCGTCCTGAATAGCTGCCCATGATAGGCGCCTTGCGTTATGGCTGTCGGGTCCCTCTGGTAGAGCATGTAACCCAGCGTCACCATCCGGGTGCTGGACATGGTCCTGCCGGCTTGGATGAACACGGCTCCTGCTATGCCGAGCATCGATGTCATGTACATCGGACCTCCCGCCACCATCACCCAGCATATGAAAGCGCTGAACAAGGTCATTATCCCGTTTCCTGTGGCCGTTCCGCCGGCTGCCGCGGATGCCACGGTCAGCTTATAGCTAAGCACAACGAATATGGCCATCGGCACAGGCATGAAGACCCAGGTCAGCGCCATCTTCATGAGGTATGCTCCGAGGCCTTTTGTGAACCTGAAGGACAGGAGGAATATCGTTAGGGGGAAGAGTATTCCGAACGCCTGCACTAGCATGTTTCTTATGGCAAGGATTATGTAGGGTGTTATGGCCATGGAAAACAGGCTGCACCATGTCGGTATGATAATGCAAAGGCCAAGGCCGAGCGTGAGCGCGCTTAGGAGGCCGCTCAGCAGGCTGATGCTCCCAAGGCCCGGCATGTCAAAAAACGGGCCCCAGCTGCCTGGGACGCCGTTAGCCTGGTCGATTTGCAGAATGCTTCCTGTAATGTAATTGTTGAAATAGATGATTGCGTCGAAGATTGGCAGTGACAGGCCGCAAAGTATCATCCCTATGATGAGCCTAAGAAGCATGTTTTTCGCCTGCGCCCGCGCCACATGCGAATATCCGGCCCACACGTAGTACGTGCCCGATATCAGTATCATCATCGCATAGAATGGGATGAATAGCTGCAGCATCATCCTGCCCATATTCTGTATGGCTGGGTTGTTTTGGCTTGTGAGGTAGCACTGAGGGGGGCTTCCGTTGTCCAAGCCCATCATCATCCTGATGAACGTGCTTGAGTCCTTGAAGGATTTGTAGTTCTGGTCAAGCACGTTTTTCAGGCCCTGCCCAGATTCGGCTTGTACGCCGCTTCCGAACGGGTCTGGATTCTTCTTGTCTGCTGCAAATGAAATTCCTGCGAGGAGAAGCAAGGACAAAAAGGTGGGTAGGGCGACGGCGATAACGACGTATTTTCTGTAATCCTTGTTGGGTCGGTTCATTCTAAGAGTAGTGTGTGCTCCCCCCGATGCCACCCGGTATTAGATATTTCATAATCACAGATATAAATCAAAGTAAAATAATTTCGTAAAACAATATTATTCGTAAATTATTTGCCAAAGGCGAGCCGTAAATGCTCTCTCCAGGTGGTCTTCATAGGTTGGATGGTTGCTCCTCTTAGCTGGCTACTCCCACCTGTGATGCTACTAATCCGAAAATTTTCCCGTATTTGCGCATTACTCCAGCGTTTGTATTTGCAAATTCTCTCAGGTTTGACCACCCCATTATAAATCCCTTTCAGGCGTTAGATTGCATGGGGCTCAACCACCAAACAAAAACATTTAAAGCAATCAATTATTACGGCACATCTTTAAATGTATTGCACAATTGTTTCCAAAAGATATGCACTAAACCATCTCCGGAAGATTACCCCAAAAACCCACCCTGCCGCAAGCAATCACAATCACCCCCCTAATGCCTGAAACCTTCCCTGCCCTCTCAAACCCGGACTCTATGCCATCCGGGCCCCTAACCTCGTTTCCCACCGCGCTCGCGGCAGCGTCGGCCAAAACCGCGGAGTCTGCGACAACAGTAGCGGCGTCGGCCTCGCCAAGACTGATTGAAGGCCCGACCGAACCAGAGCTAGTGCAGACTCCAACAGGCGTCTCACCCGGTTTCACCCTAAGCGAGACGCTCCCAGACAACGGGGACTCCCCCGCATAAACCCTCACAACCTTCTCCTTGTCCAGCCTCAAGTAGATGTCGCCGCCATTGTCCACGACAACGTCGCTTGCACCCATCCCGACCAAAAACTCGCCGACCAACTGGGAAAAAGCCCCGGCGACGGAAGCCATGGGGCCGACATCGGCCTGAGCCGCGGCTTCGGCCATGACTCTCACGATGTCTGGCGCATCATTTCCAACTTCAACAGGCTCGTACGAGCTCTTGAACAGCGGGTTCCTGTTTATGTAATGCACGAGCTGGTCGTAAAGGAAAACAAGATGACCAAGCGATTCTGAACGAAGGTCCTTGTCGCAGACGACCTTAAGCCGCGTTTCACCGTACTCGAGAAACCACTCCATCCTACGCTTCCTGCATCCTAAGCGCCCGAGTGGGGCAGGCTGTTATGCAGGCGCCGCACCTGATGCACTCGTTGTTGTCCAGGACCATGCTGCGCTCCTTTGTCAGAGTAATCGCCTTCGTCGGGCAGACCCCAAAGCAGGCGCCGCAGTCCACGCATTTGCCGTCGTCCTTGATGACGTTGGCGTCTATCCTCTCAACTTCGACCCCCTGCGCCTTCAGGTACCCTATTATCCTCTGCTCTTCCGCAGGCCCGCCGACTATGGAAATTATTATCACAGCCTTGGAGTATTCAACGTTGGCTATGATGATGTTGACCATCACCCCCGTCTTTATGATGGCGTCGGCAAGTATCGGCTTTGCGATGATGTTTTCCGGGTACCTGAGGATGTACTTCTTCACCTTTGCATCCTCCTGTAAACCTTGTTTATGTCGGTGAGGGTTATTATCCCGACTACCTTCCCCTGCTCGTCTATTACCGGAGTCGCGTTGATGGAGTACTTCTCAAGCTTGCGCGACACCTCTTCCAGCGATTCGTTTGGCTTCGAGTGTATGACGTTTGTCGTCATGATGCTTTCGATGTCAAACTTCCCTTCGGCGGTTGCCTTCGTTATGTCCCAGGAGGTTATTATGCCAAGGAGCCTTTCCTCGTCGTCGACGACCGGCACTTGGTCTATCGAGTGTTCGACGAGCAGGTTGGACACTTCCGCCAGGTTGCCCTTGCTGCCTATCGTTATCACCGGCCTGCTCATGACCTCCGAGACGGGCGGCGTCTTTGATTTCATCTTCATGGGCTTAAAGACGCTCTCCTGCGGGAGCCTGTCTGCGGGCTCTGTCAGATAGAACTCCTTTGCCTCAATCCACTTCTTGAGTGCTTTCGTTATTTTGACCGATATGGTTTGGCTTGAGAGGGGGGCTGTCTTGACTTTCACCCCCTTCACCTCCACCTCGCCTGACATGAGCTCTTCGTACGTGACTTCCCGAATCAGGGGGCGCTGGAGCCTCGGGACTCCGTAGTCGAAGATTCCTGTCTTCAGTCCCGAGTTTCTTACGGCTGTTGCTTTGGCTATCTCCTCGTTTAGTATGGGAATCGGTATCCCTATTCCGACGAAGAGCGAGGTCCCGTATTTCGGGATTACCGCGCCCCTGATGTACTCGAGGCTCATCCTCTTCAGGTTTCCTGTGACCGCGAGGTTTCCGAAGCCGCTTTTAGGGTTGTGCTGCGTCCCTTCGGAGGCGACGTACCCTTGCGTTCCGCCGAGGAATATCCTTGTCCCGACTCCGATGGTCTTGTATGTGGGGTCGTTGTTGAGCGGGCTTATCTCGCCGGTGCCTGCATAGTTTATGTTCTTCATGTTGGGCAGCAGGGTTCCCATGTACGTGTAGAGCGTCCTGTCCGTGGTGTTGGTTGCTGCGTTGTACCTTTGGTATGCGTTCCGGGGGTTGAACATTATGGCCTGGTTTATGTCTTCGAGCGTTATTGCGGTTTCGATGTATTTTGTGGGGTAGCAGTCGGTTCCGTATGCGGTCGCTTTTACTTGCACCTCCTTTCCTGCTATGAGGTCTTCTATGACGTGTCCTCCGCCGTACTCCATGCCCTTGCTTATCGAAAGTTCTGTTGCGCCGATGTATGCGTCCACTGCGGCAAGGCCCGTGTAGGCTTCGACGTCGTTTAGCCAGACTTTCTGCATTTTTATCGGGGGGTCGGCGTGTCCGAAGTTTAGGAATGCTCCTGAGCTGCACATTGCGCCGAACGTTCCTGTGGTGACTACGTCGACTTCTTTTGCGGCTTTTTCCGGCCCGCGTTCTGAGACGATGTCCTTCATCTCTTTGGCGGTTACTATTACCGCCTGTCCTTTGCGGATTTTGTCGTTTATTTCCTGTATTGTCTTGGGCATTTTTGTGTTTTTTATTAATGATGTATTTTTATTTAAATATCATTATGTAATTATTATGCAAAAACGAATAATTAATGCAATATGAAATAAAACAAAAACCCAAAAATGCAACTCCCCCCACTAACCGAAATAGGAAAACAAAGGGAAAAACTGAAGCTAACACAAACCCAGCTCGCGGAAAAAGCAGGCGTCTCACAAAGCCTCATAGCAAGACTCGAAGCCGGAACCGTGGACCCCAGATACAGCAAAGTAGCCAAAGTATTCCGCGCCCTCGACGAACTCAAAGGAAAGGAAGTCGAGGCTAAAGACATCATGACGAAAAACGTCGTCGGACTACAGGCGGAAAACACAATAGAGGAAGCGGCAAGCATAATGAAGGAGCACGGCGTCTCCCAGATGCCCGTCTACGAAGGCGAAAACGTCATAGGCTCCCTCTCCGAAAAAGACATGCTCGACGAAATCTCAAAGGGCATAAACATGCAGGCATTCCCCCTCGAAAAAGTCCGGGAACACATGGACAGCGCTTTCCCCACCGTAAAGCCCGACACGCCCCTCAGCGTCCTATCCGCACTGCTGGAGCACAACAAGGCCGTTCTCGTTCAGGACGCAGGCAAGACAGTGGGCATAATAACCAACGCCGACCTGCTGAAAGTGCTCTACAAATAAAGATGAAAAAAACAGCCCTGACGATTCTCGCAGTTCTCGCGCTAAGCGGATGCCTATGCCTCCCGTCAGGACCAGAATGGAAGCCGCCCTCCGAGCCGGTTCCTGAGAATTTAACCTCCGACATCCAGGAGGATGCAGTCAGCCAAGAAGCACTCGGATATGAAACAAAAAGCCTGGTTCGCTTAGACGATTATCTCAGCACGACAGAACCCTACCTCTGCAATTTCACAGACCTCAAAAGCAGATGCGAAATATGGGCTCGCGACGGGAAATACTACGCCATAATACGGACCTCCGGCCGGCAGACAAGGTACGTGATGAGCGACCTGGAATGGGTCTACCTCTGGGATAAGGACCAGAAGATGGGAATAAAATACAAGATAGGGGAACTCCAGGGCCTTACAGGAGAAGCCAACTCATCGAAAGTCGCGGCAGCGGAGGAACCGAGCCTCTACGTTGACATAGCAGCCATCGCAGGGAACTCCCAGGGGATGGACTGCAGAAAGACAGACTTTCCAGAAACCCTCCTTGAGCCGCCATCAAACATCAGGTTCAGGACGGTGAAAGGCCACGTCGTTGAGGAAGGGTTTTAGCTTAAATGCACTAAATCATAAATAAAATAGAGATATGAAGCGCAACAGAACCGGACAGGCGGCGATGGAGTACCTCATGACCTATGGCTGGGCCATACTGGTCGTGATGGTGGTGGGCGTTGCGATGTACAACCTGGGGCTATTCAACATGGGCGTATCGCCCATGAGCGTCTCCGGCTTCTCAAAGGTAAAGCCTCAGCTATCCGGAACCGGCATAGCCGCAGACAGGAACTTTCGGGGCATCTTCACAAACGGCATAGGCACCCAAATAAACGTGACCCGCGTATTCCTCTCAGACTCCGCAAGCGCAAGCCGCTGCACCATGGGCGGTGCGAGCAACATCGTTCGGGCAGGCGAAAATTTCCTAATCAACAGCACCACGGGAGACTGTCTTGCGGCAACAGTCAGAAGGGGAGACTCCTACTCTGTCACCGTCAGCGTCGAATATATCGTCTCGCTTGACAGCATCACCACGTTCCATAACGACTCTGGGATGATGAGGGGTGCTGTAGAATAATAGGCGCCCGTTCTGCTAGATAAATGACCCCCGGATCAAACGTGGTCTGACAATTCCGCAAGCTCCTTGTCAAGCTTCTGAAGCTCGCCCCTCATCTGAGGAGTCATCTGCTCCCTAAGGAGGACCATCACCCTCCTCCTCGCCGAGCCCACAGTGGCCTTGGCGTTGAAAGATTCGCCTCCTTTAGTCTGGTCTGTCTTGAAGGCGGTCTCCATCCACTTGAGCCTGCTTTCTATGTTCGACCTCACTCCGTTGGTGCTTCCGCTGAAGTTGTAGAACCCCCCGCTGCTTCTGACTCCTGAAGAAGACGAGGTCGCTCCGGCCGATCCTGCGATGCTGGAGAGGAAGCTTGATGGCGTTCCTTTCGAAGGGCTCTTCACTTCAACCGGCGAACTTGAGGCTCCGGCGGTCTTGGCTGGCGTCGCCATTGTCGAAGACTTTACCGGAGGACTGTACCTCCCCACGCTTGGGGGTGAATAACCGCTTTTGCTGCCGCCCTCATAAGTCGGGCTTTCGACGCCCCTGTTGACTGAGCTGTACAAATGGGATTTCCTTGCCTTGTACGTGTCTTCAAAAGTCATTTAATCCAACCTCAAAAGTGTTCTGTTTAACTATTTTTAGCCAGGCTTAAAAACTTGTTTGACTGCCCTGCGGCCCATTAAGGCTTTGATATTTATCCACTGCACGCTCCAAAGTATTATGCAATGAGCGCTATCAACAGGAACGCGGGCGGGGCGCAGGATAACCCCGGCGAGGGCCAGAGGGGGGTTCCAGCTGAAAATCTCCCCCCGGTCGCGGACCCAGGCAGATCCTCGCCAAAGGACCAGAGGTCCCGTGAGAGCGAATTCGCGAGGTCTCATGAGAGGGATGTCGCCCTTCTCCTAGATACCTTGAAGGTCATCGAGGACAATAACGTCTATCTCATTAGAGTGATGTCCAGGGATTTGGACGCCGACGAGTTTGTCTTGTGGGCTTCGCAGAACTCCCACGTCCCGCAAGGCTTTCGGGAGCATGTGGTTCCGGCGATAGACGGCTGGCCAGCGAGCCGGATTCCCGAACAGAGGAAGAAAAACATGGTGGCTTTGGCGTCGACCTTCGTTGAAACGAATCTGATGAGGATTCTAAAGTCCACGGGGCCGACGGCTCAGGAGGGCCCAGAGTGGGACGGCTTTATCCTGAGGGAATTGGAGTTTCTCACCAAACGGGAGAAGGTGCAAAGGGAATTCTGCAGGAGGCTTGGCGAGCGCCTTAGGGGCTTCGACCCTCAAAAGCAGGATATCCTGGGTGAGCTTTCCGAGGCCGGCGCTGAGACGCTGAGGTCGATGAGGATTATCCCGAGAGGGCGCATCGTCGCAGGTTGGGTGATTCCGGAAGGAGACAGGACTTCCGAAATACGCGTTAAGTGATGTGAAACGTTTTTTTATTTTACAAAGTTTCATATCATCAGACTACTCCATGAAAAACACCCTGACCGAAAGCATTCTGAGACGGCATCTGGCCGAAGGGGGCCTCAATGCCGGTGGCGAGATAGGCGTAAGGATAGACCAGACCCTCACGCAGGATGCGACTGGAACGCTCTCGTACCTGCAGTTCGAGGCGCTTGGAATCCCTAAAGTAAAGACGAGGCTTTCCGTGAGCTACGTGGACCACAACACGCTGCAGTCCGGCTTCCAGAACGCGGACGACCACAGGTTCCTGCAGACTTTCGCCTCGAAGTACGGGATACTCTTCTCGAAGCCCGGCAACGGGATATGCCATCAAGTCCATCTTGAGCGGTTCGGCGTCCCGGGGCAGACTCTGCTTGGGAGCGACAGCCACACCCCGACTGCTGGAGGCCTTGGCATGCTTGCGATTGGCGCCGGCGGGCTGGACGTGGCCGTTGCGATGGGCGGGGGTTCGTTCTACCTGAACACACCCAAGGTTCTCGGCGTCAAGCTTACTGGAAAGCTCCGGCCTTGGGTTTCGGCGAAAGACGTGATACTCGAACTCCTGAGGGCGCTTTCGGTGAATGGGGGCGTCGGGAAGATTGTCGAATACTACGGCGACGGCGTGAAGACACTCTCGGTTCCTGAGAGGGCGACGATAGCCAACATGGGCGCGGAGCTCGGCGCGACGTCGAGCATCTTCCCGAGCGACGATGTGACCAGGAACTTCCTTGAGAGCGAGGGCCGCGGCGGAGACTGGGTCGAGCTAAATGCTGGTGAAGGCGCGGAGTACGACGAACAGATTGAAGTCAACCTAAGCTCTCTTGAGCCTATGGTTGCGCAGCCCCACAGCCCCGACAACGTTGTTACGGCAAGCGAAATCGAGGGCTTGAAGGTTGACCAGGTTTGCATAGGAAGCTGCACAAATAGCTCTCTTAAGGACCTCATGCTTGCGGCGAAGATGCTTGAAGGGAAAAAAATCCACCCTGAGGTCAGCATGACCCTTTCGCCCGGCTCAAGGCAGGCTTATGAGGAGCTTGCGAGGAATGGCGCTCTTGCGTCGTTCATATCGGCTGGAGTGCGTGTTCTCGAGTCCTCCTGCGGGCCTTGCATCGGGATGGGTCAGAGCCCTCCCGGCGGCGGCGTTTCAATAAGGACGTTCAACCGCAACTTCGAGGGCAGGAGCGGGACTAAGGACGCGAAGGTTTATCTGGCCAGCGTCGAGGTCGCGGTAGCGTCCGCGATTTTCGGAAGGCTCACCGACCCGCGCAAGCTCGGCGAGTATCCGAAACTGAGGATGCCCGAGAAATTCCGCATCGACGACAGCATGATAATCGCGCCGAGCAAAAAACCCAACGAGGTTGAGGTCGTGCGCGGCCCCAACATCAAGTCCCTCCCGAAGATGGAAGCGCTGCCCGAAAACATATCCGGCGAAGTGCTTCTGGAGGTGGGCGACAACATAACGACGGACCACATAATGCCTGCGGGAAGCAGGATTCTGCCGCTCCGGAGCAACATCCCCGCGATAAGCGAACACGTCTTCGAGCATGTTGACCCGAAGTTTCCTGAGAGGGCGAAGGAGAAGCACGGGGGATTCATCGTGGGCGGGGCGAACTACGGGCAGGGCAGCAGCAGGGAGCACGCGGCAATCGTGCCGATGTACCTTGGCGTGAAGGCGGTTTTCGCGAAAAGCTTTGCGAGGATACACAAGGCGAACCTCGTGAACTTCGGCATAATCCCGCTGGAGTTCTCAGGCGAAAGCACGTACGATTCCGTCGGGCAGGGGGATATGATAGAGATGCCGGAAATACGAAAGCAGATTAAGAGCGGCACTGTGAGGGCTTTCAACAAGACGCGAGGCGTGGAG
>Ga0315275_10005541_pt1 | contig 11983 bp, 9 predicted proteins | sample YL17G03_0_MG_FD_205557 | JGI IMG/M metagenome (GOLD analysis project Ga0315275, IMG submission 205557) | Sediment microbial communities from Yellowstone Lake, YNP, Wyoming, USA - YL17G03_0 | ecosystem: Environmental > Aquatic > Freshwater > Lake > Sediment | place: USA: Wyoming | collected... | reverse complement strand
ACTGCTCGTTCTCGGCGGTGGTCGCCGCGGGCATAGAGCATCGGAAGCTCGACATTGCGCAGCGCCGTCGCCCGACGCAGCAGATTGTAGCTCTGGAATACAAAACCGATTCTCTGGTTGCGAATCCTGGCCAGCTCGTACTCGTCGAGCTTCGAGGTGAGCACCCCGTCCAGACGGTACTCGCCGGAGGTGGGGCGGTCGAGGCATCCCACCAGATGCATGAAGGTTGACTTCCCCGAGCCGGAGGGGCCCATGATGGCGACGAACTCGCCGGCCTGCACCCGCAGCGTCACCCCGCGCAGGGCCGGCACGCTCACCCGGCCCATGTGGTATTCCTTGCGGAGGTCAACCGCCTCGATGATGTGTCTGCTCGCGCTCATTGTGGTCCACCCTCCGCGGCCAGCGTTCCCATCGCCCGCTGCAGCGAGACGAGCGCGGTCTGGTAGTCATAGCGGGCCCGCACCTGGCTTGCCCGCGCGCTGGTGACCGCGACCCTGGCGTCAGTCACCTCGATCAGAATCCCCACGCCTTGCCGGTACTTCCCCTCGGCGGCTGCGAGCCGAGCCTCCGCCGCCCTGACCAACTTCGCCGTACCCTCGACGCGCTCTCGCGTACGCTCCGCCTCCACCACCGCGGTCTCCACCTCGAGTCCCACCTGGTTTGTCAACTGCCGGAGGTCCGCGTCAGCGCGCGCCCAGCCTGCCTGTGCGGCATCGACATCGGCCTTGCTGGAGTAGCCGTCGAACAGGGGCCATGAGAGGCTCAGCGCGACCACCCAGGTCGCATCGCGGGCATCCCAGTCAGTGAACCCCTGTCCGTAGTCGGCGGCCACTTCAGGCACGGGGCCGCGTCGTATCCTGGCCTGCGCCAGAGCATATCGGCTGGCCTGCGCTGAGGCCCGGCCGGCCATGATATCCGGTCGGCGTTCGAGGGCGAGCGAGAGCGCTTCCGGGAGCGAAGGCGTCGGCATCGCCTCGGGCGCGGCCTCCTCTGCAAGCTCGAAGGTTGCCTCGGGTCCTATACCCAGCGTGTTACGCAGTTGCGCGTGCGACGTCTTCAGCCCGCTCCGGGCGTCAATGAGATCGAGCTGCGCCTGCGCCAGGTCGCTCTCGGCTGTGAAGGCGTCCACCTCTGCGGTCGCCCCAAGCGCGATGCGCGCCTTCACTTGATCGAGATGAGCTTGAGCCGATTCCACGCCGGCCTCTGCCACCCCGACCAGTTGCCGCGCCGCCAACCCCGCGTAGTAGTCGCCGGCCACTTGGCTCACCAGGCTTTGGACGGTCGAAGCATGCGACTCCTCCGATGCCTGGAGCGAGGCCCGGCTCTCGGCCACGCTCTCCTCCCGGCCGCGCCGCCAGAGGGTCAGGCGCGAGGTCAGGTCCACTTCGGACTGCGTCTGCGGTCCGTCCGTGCCGGTCGCCTCCCGGGCGAGACCCTCCGTCGCGCTCAGCGCGAGCTGAGGATAGTAGGAACTACGCGCTTTGGTGAGCCCTGCCCTGGCGGTGACGATGCCCTGCGCGGAGGAGACGAGCTGGGGGTTGTTGCGCACCGCGATGTTTGCGCAATCGCTCAGCGACAGCGGCCTCTCCGGCAGACTCTCGCTGGCGCGGGCATGCTGCGTGTAGCCGCAGTTGAGCGAGATGGCCACGGTCACGGCCAGACCAACCAGAGATCTCAGCATACCTGCTCCTTCTCGCTTTGGCCGCACTGTGTCACTCATAGCGAAGGGCCTCAATCGGGTCGAGACTGGCCGCCTTGCGGGAGGGAAGTATTCCGAAGACGACACCCACCAAGGCGGCAAAGGAGAACGCGACTATGACCCACGGCAACGAGACCGCGGTGTTCATGCCGACCGCCCGCAGGAAGAGCGCCAGGCCGACCCCAACTGCCACGCCCACTCCGCCCCCGACCACGCTGAGCGTGAGCGCCTCTATCAGGAACTGCAACTGTATGTCGCGGGGCGTCGCCCCGATCGCCTTGCGCAGCCCGATCTCGCGGGTGCGCTCGGTCACCGAGACCAGCATGATATTCATGATGCCGATGCCTCCCACCAACAGGGAGACCGCGGCGATCGATCCGAACAGCAAGGTGAGAACGCGGTTGGACTCCTCCGCGCCTTCGATCAGCTCCGCCGCCGACATGATGGAGAAGTCGTTCTCCTTCTCCGCGGCGAGATGATGGCGGTTCCGCAGCAGCGCCTCGACCTCCGCAGTGGCCTGAGCGGCGTCCTTCGTCTCTCCGCGGAACTGAACGGAGATCGAGTTCACTGCATCTCGCGGGCCTGCCGGCCCGGCACGTGACCCCATCAGCCGGCGCATCGCGGTGGTCAGCGGGACCACGATCTGGTCATCCGGGCTGAAGAAGCCCGACTCTCCCTTGCTCTTGAACTGCCCTATCACGCTGAAGGTCATCCCGCTGATCTTGACCTTCTTGCCAACGGCCGATTGCCCCGGGCCGAAGAGGTTCTCGACCACCGTGGGTCCCAGCACTGCGACCTTCCTCCGGCTCTTCACGTCGCGCTCGGTCAGGAATGTCCCATCGGCCAGCGTGTAGTTCTGGACCTGTGGGAACAACTCGGTGGTGCCGACGACGCGGGTGTTGGTGTTTGCGCTTCCCGCCTTCACCTGCGCCATCGTGTTCATCTCCGGCGCGACGGCCACAACGCTGGGGCACTCCTTCGCGATGGCGACGGCATCGGCATAGGTCAAGGTCTGCTCCGACCCCATCCCTCCGCCCACTGGGCCGCGTCGCATCTGGCCCGGGACGACGCGCAGCGTATTGGTGCCGAATCGCTTGAACTGCTCGAGGGTGGCTGCCTTCGCTCCCTGGGTCATGGAAACTGCGGCGATCACCGCCCCCACCCCGAAGATGACTCCGAGCATGGTCAGCGCGGAGCGCAACCGGTTCGATATCAGGCCTTCCAATGCCACCAGCACCGACTCCCAAAGACTCACCGTCCTCCTCCTGTCACTAGCGGCCGCCGCGGAAGAAGCTCCCCACCCCGCCGGGCGGCCCAGGGCGTCCGGAGTCATGCCGCTGCCCGCCCGACTGCTGGGAACCGGTAACCAGGCCTGGCAACACCACTTCGTCGCCCTCGCTGAGCCCCTGCCGGATCTCCGTTTGCTCATCGCCGACGATGCCGATCTCAACCGGCACCTCCGCCGTCTGCCCTGCCCGGAGTACGGTCACGAAATACTCTCCCTCCGCCTCGCGTAGCGCCCGGCTCGGAAGGTAGAGCACGTCGTCGGCCTTTGCCACGAGGAAGTCGCAGCTCGCCGTCATCCCGGGCTTGAGCCGATCGCCTGGGTTCTCGACCTGCACGGTGACGAGCACGGTCGTGATGTTCTGTTGGGTCGATGCCTGCGGGTCTATGCGCGTCACCGCCCCGTGGAACACCGTCTCAGGAAAGGCCTCCACGTTGATGCTCACCGGTTGCTTCACCCGCAGTTTGCCGACATCTGACTCATCCACGCTCACCTCGACGAACATCTTCGAGAGGTCTCCCAGCTCGACGATATCCGTGCCCGCAGCGATGGAGGAACGACCGGAGGTGATGATCGTCCCCTGCTCCACGAGCTTCGCCAAAATCACCCCGGCGCGGGGCGCACGCACCGTCGTGTAGTCGAGCATCGTGGTGGCATTCACCACCTGGGCTTGGGCGCGCGCCACCCCGGCCTGCGCGCTGACCACCTCGGCTTGCTTCAGTCGATCCTGGACAGCGTTGGCTCTGGCATTGTCCAGTGCTGCCTTCGCTTGAGCCACCTTCGCCTGAGCCGCCTCCAGGTCGGCGCCGAGCTCTTGATCGAGCGTGTCCCAGCGCTGCTGGGCGGACGCCAGCTCGGCCCGCGCCAGCTCGCGCTTGTTGATCGCCGTGTCCACATCTGCCTGGGCTACGAAGCCTTGTGCCTTCAGTCCCTGCGCACGGGCGAGTTCCTGCTCGGCCATCTCTAGGTTTGCTTTCGCCTTGTCCAGCGCGGCCCGCGCCGAGGACCGGGTCTGGGGCTGAGTCGCCTGCTGCAGCCGCTGCAGGTCCTTGCGTGCCGAGTCGTAGCTGGCCTGGGCCTGGGCGATGGCGGCTCGGGTGAGCGTGGGCTGGACGCTCGCCTGATCCCGCGACTGGCCCAGCTTCGCTTCGGCCGCGCTCAGGTCGGCCCGCGCCTGATCGTAGCTGGTAAGGCTGTCTGTCGCGTCAATCTTCGCGATCAGATCGCCCAGCTTTACCCGGTCGCCGACGTCAACCGCAAGCACGTCCACCCGCCCGCCCGCATAGGACTTCACCGCCACTGTGGTGAGTGGCTTCAGCGTCCCGTCGGCCGAGACAGTCAACTCCACCGATCCGCGCTCCACGCGGACGCTCTGGACGTCGGCGGGATCGCCCCCTTGCCGGGACCGCGCCCGCAGTGCCCAGGCCACCCCTATTACCACCGCCAGCAGAACGCAGAGCCAGATCGCCAACCGTCTCATGTGACTGTCTCCTGATGCTTCGCTACTCACACTATGCCCGCCCAGTATGGAGGGATTATGGAGGTCGCATGGTGACATCGTGCATTGTCGCTCTAGCCGACCAGACCGAATGCCCGCGCCACGAAGACCGCCATCTGATCCCGGCTACAGGTGTACTCGGGGTGGTAGCGTCCATCGGTATAGCCGCCTACGATGGCCCGGCTCGGGTCGGCCAGGTACTCTATGTACTTGTGCGCCCAGAAGTCCGCCGGCACATCGGGAAAGGTCGCTGCTGCCGGTGGACTGTAGAAGTCGAGACCGGGGCGATCGGCCGCGTCGGCCGTAGCCCGCGCGATGAACACCGCCATCTGGCCGCGGTCCACGGCCGTGCTGGGCTGATATCAGCCGTCGCCATATCCGGTAACCACTTGGTTTGACACCGCGTACTCGATATGTGCGAAGGCCCAGTAGCCAACGGGCACGTCCAGGAACGTCGCCGTCGCTGGGCCCGGCGGGACCAGGGATTCACCCCCGGCCAGCGCCCGCGAGATGTAGACCGCCATCTGGTCGCGGGTCACGGCCTGCGTAGGCCGGTAGGCGCCATCAGGATATCCCGAGACGATCCCCGCCTCGAAACAAACTTCTATGCTGCCGTAGGCCCAGTGGTCCCAGTCGAGATCGTTGAAGAGAGGCAGGAAGCCATACCCGGTGTTGCCGCCATCCACCGTCACAGGCACGTTGGGCGCGGGGGAGGAGGTGTAAGTCCGATCGCCGTCCAGATCGGAAAGGAAGTCCACGGAGGCGATGACGCCGTCCTACGTCGCCAGGCCGGACACCCCGAGGGTGATGAAGAGGTCGGCGATCCGGCTGACCGTGACCGAGCTGGCGACCTCGGTCAGGTCAACCGCGATCCGTCGCGAGCTGTCCACGGCCAGCTGGGCCCCGCCGGAGCAGCTCAAGACCGGGGAGGTGACGGCCGCGGGAGTTGATGGCAGACCGGCGCCTCCCGCGAGCGTGAGATAGCCGCGTTGGGAGTGGTTGACTCCGACCAGCGCGTACACCAGTGGGCGATAGTCTGCCCGGTCATCGGCGTACACCGGATCATAGACGAAGAGCCGCTCGCGGAATGCGTCGTAAGGGATCCAGAGAAAGCCCTTGCTTGACGAAGTGGTGTTCGCGACTCCCCATGAGCCTCCCCAGCTATTGGCAAGCAGGAATGCGCCCACATGGGTGGCCCCGTCGCGCTCGTCGCGGTAGGTCCGGCTGTCGTCATAGCCGACCAGGGTCAGCGTGTGTCCGCCGCAATAAGGGCCGTCCGGCGCGTAGAGCACGCCGTTGTCCACACCGCGGCCGTAGGGGTAGTCGTAGTAGAGGTTGCCGTACATGTCCAGGAACACCACCGCGAGGCCGCCGTTAGCCAGCAGTTGCCTGATGGCTTCCAGTCCGGTATCGGTGTTGCCTGCTATCCAGTGGGCGTTCTCAGTGCGGCGAGATAGCGCCTCCACCCAGGCCTGCTCGGAGGGCCACGTGGTGTAGTCGCTCTCGCTGTAGGGAGTGAGGGCGAGACTGCTGCAGCCGATGACCGAGAGCTTCGCCACCGTGGCCTCCAGGTAGGCGCCCTCATCCACACCGTCATTGAGCAGGGGATAGAGGAAGGCGGGGCTGCAGATGTGCACGGCGTCCCCCATCGAGACATCAATCCCCTCATCGCGCGCCTGGGTGTAGGTGTCATAGTAGTACCCGACCGTCCAGCCGACGCAGGAGTTCTGCTCCCCCTGGTTGCCGATCGGGGGGAACCAGGGGGACGTGCTGTTGTCAACAGCCGCAGGCCTGGTTGCGGTCGCAAGCGACTGCGGTTCGAGCGCCGCGCGTCGCTCCTCATCCGCACGGGCGCGCGCCATCTCGTTCGGCTCCACCGCGCGCACCTCCGTATAGAGGGCGCTCACTGCGGCTTGCTCCTGCGGTGTGCCGCGCCGCGCGCCGAGGCCGTGCGCCCCCAGCACTCCGATGACCAGTGCCCAGAGGACAGCCCTGCCCGTCTCTCTCATCCTGGCGCCTCCATCTTGGGCAGAAGCAACGCTCTTGCCCATCGCCAATGCCTGCCCACACGGTACCTTCCGAACATCGCGCCGCCGTGGAAGGCGAGTGGAAGTAGGGTGCATAGTTGGTGGAGGTGCCTCGAGAGCGAGGCGAACGCCAGCAACCAGTGAACGCATTTCCGAGTGCGCGGCGGCCGCGCAACTTCCACAGAGAATGCATCCACTCACCACGCGCCCACCATTGGCCCTCCACACGGGGTTGGTACTACTAGAACACCGTACTCACCGCGGAGGCGCCGGCGACGGGCCGAAGCGGGAGACGGAATCCGCAGGAAAGGTGAACGGCGATGACAACGATGCGAGGTTTCACGAAAGCAGTCGGTCGCTGGCGGCTACTGGTCGCGGTCGCACTGGCCGCGACGCTCGGATTGGTGATGGTAGCCGCCGCGCAGACCGATCAGGAGAGCAAGCCTGCGCGGATGGCGCTCGACGAGGACTTGATGAAGCTGGCCGTCGTGGTGATGGCGAACCAGACGCCCATCACGCAGGCCGACGCCCAGGCGGTACTCACAGCGCCGGAAGACATCCAGGCCCAGCTTCCGCGGGGTCGGGGTGGGGGAATGCCCCCCGATGACGCCGCGTTCGCTGCCCTCGACTCCGAGCTACAGGACGCCTTGTCGCCTGAGCTCCAGAGCGCGGTCGGTGTGGTGCGACTACTGACTCCTCCGGCGCCTCCAGAACGAGATGGACGGCACCGCAGACCGGCGGGCCCGGGAACTGGTCTCGAACCGCCGGCCGGGCCGCCGCCCGACGGCCCGGGCCGAGGACGCCGCGGCGGGGGCGGCCGTGGCCCCGGCGGGATGATAGGCCACGGGATGCTAGATGCGCTAGTGGACTTCTTCAGGAGCGCGGCAGGCGGGTAACCACGCTGAGCAGGTCGTCTGTCGTGCTGCCTGGGGCAGGGCCGGAGGAAGCGTTCCGGCCCTGTCCGTTAGCTTGTCACCCACGACCTGCTATCGCTCTGTGTCATGTAGACGCTGGAACGAGCTACTGCGAAGCAACCGCGTTCGCTGACGCAGCCCCACCGTTCGCGTGCACGCAACTCGCCTCCCTACTCGGTTCTGCATGGCTCCGCAGTCCAGCATCTGGACCACCTCGTGGACATTCACGCACCGTTCCACTGCTCGGCCTCGACCTTCCATCAAGAATCCATACTGGCTCCACAGAGGCGCGACGCTCGGCGGGTATCGTCTTGTAGACGCTAGCATAGAGAGTACACACTGGTCCCAGTGAGGACAGAAGAGGATGGTGGGAGAGATGTGGAGCAAATCGGGTCACACGGTTCGCAGATGTTCCCTCACAACAGTCCTCCTGGCCAGCCTCGCGCTACTGCCGTCATTCGCATGGGCAGCCCGCGACGAGCAGAAGGCTGACCGGGGTACGGACAAGCAGCGGACACAGGCGCAGCAAGCCGCCCGGGGCCGGCAGACGCCGGCTCAGCCGCCGGCGCCAAGCCGAGCCGCTGGCCCTCAGCGGCAGCCGAGCGGCGCCGCTCTGGCAGCGCCCGCCGCGGCAGCCCCCGTGGTTCGGAGCAGTCAGGGAAACGCTGCCGCCCCAGTCTCGTCCCGATCTCGTGAGGCTTCAGGGCCCAGCCAGAGTTCGGCGCCGCGGCCCGATCCTTACCCGAACTACCGCCAGCCCGAGCAGCGCATTACAGCGCCGCAGGCTGGTTTGGCCGACCGGCGGGTCCCCACGCCGGGGCAACAGCAGGGCAATCGTCCCGACAGCCCCGCTCCCCAGCAGACCCGGCCTCGTAGCCAGCCCGCGCCGGCCAGCCGCGACCCTTACCAGGTCTACCGGGCGCCCGAGCAGGCGAACGCGCAGCCTGACCGTTCCCTTCGGGCGAGCCCAGTCGCACCCTCACTCGCAGGCGGTTCGCAGGAGCGACAGCCTTCGGTGGTGCGATCACCGCAGGAACGCGGAGGCGCGCCTGTCCAGAGGCCGGCGCCGGCGAGAAAGCCCCAGGGCGAGCAGAGGCCGGTCGTCAACCGCGACACTGCCGTGAACCCGACCAGGCCGGGGGTGGGAGAGCGGCGGCTGGTTGTTCCTGAGGCAAGCTTCCGCGGTGCCGGGAGCGAATCGAAGGTGCGAGCCGTGGCTCCCGATGAAGCGAAGCTGGCCCCCGCTCGGCTGCAGAACTGGGTGCGTGAGCAGAATAGGCAGTGGGGTCGCTTGGACAGCGCTCGGCCGGCCGTTGACGTGGTCGGCAATCCTGTCCCCACAGATGCGATTCTGCTGAACCGGAACACGACCACCAACATCACCATCAACTACACCAAGATCGTCAACAACTTCGGCTCACCGGGGTTCTCGTATGTGGTGGCCCCCGGCGCGGTGTGGGGCGGTGGCTACTTCCCGAGGACACACCATCGGCACACGGTGGTCGTGGTCAACCTGTTCTACCCGTTCTACTACTCCGACCCGCAGTTCGTGGGGTTCTACTACTCCGGGTACTACCCGTCCGTCTACGCCTACTTCGGCTGGTCTCCGGGATGGGTCTACCCGCAGCGGGTCTACTACGCGCCGGCAGACTACGTCTACGTCCCGGCGACGCCCTACCGTTACTACAGCAGCGGCCACCATCTCGACTACACCGGTGCGTCTCGCGCGATTTCTGATATCCGCAGATCGTGGCTGGACGGCGACACCGGGCCGCTGGCCGCTCACCTCACGAGCCAGGTAGACATTCGAGTCTACTTCGATGGGGAGTACTCGTACACGACTACGACCGACGACTTCTACGCCATGACGCTGGACACGCTGGCAACGACCCGGACGCTGGCGATGGACTTCGACGATCCGATCTGGATCTCCAGCGAAGAGGTCTTCTACACCGGACGCCAGGTGTTCGACGACCCCGACGGAGAGCGGCATACGGTGTATGTGTCGTTCCGGTTCAGGAAGCTCGGCGCTGAGTGGTATCTCGTAGCGCTCGGGACCTCCAGGAATCCGATCGAGCACGAGTACACGGACTTCCGGTACGAGAGCAGCTGACGCAGGCCGTCTGTTGGTGATACCGGACCCGCCTCTGGTTGAGGCGGGTCCGGCCGCGTGTGGTCCGCAGAAGCCCGACGGGATGACAGGATGCTCGACCGTCGCGCTCGGGTGGAACCGCCTCTCTCCGTCTTCAGGCACTCTCGCCAAGGGGATGGCTTAACGACGCCGGTCACCTTGAGACCACGGCGCGGTTTCGATTCTCGTTGCCTCGTCCAAACGTACCTGCCAACGAACTCGGCAATCCGTCCACAGCGGGAGAGAGTTTCGTTCCCAGGAACGTTTCCTCCACCATTGTTCTCAGGTGGAAACTTCTCTCTCTGTCTTGGGCGCTCTCGAAAGAGGGCGCCTTCTCGCGTGTCGTGGCTTCTGTGGGCCCGTCCTGGCGATTCGGCATCGCGCAGACCATCGGACGGATCGGGTACCTGCGAGCCCCCTTTCACCCCCAGAGCCGCCTTCTTGGCTTCTCTTTCTCCGTTTTCATCGGACTTCTGCAATCCGTCCGATGGAAGAGAAACGGCCAGGATGCCCTGGGAGAGGCCAGGTTGAGGTGGTCGGAATGAGGGTTCTATTCCCATTCGGAGTAGGTAATGTAACTGGAGTCGAAACGGTCCGGTCGTTCGCCGCGGCCGCACCGCTCGACGCTAGACCGGATCGCACCGCCACGCCGCGGCGACAGGCCGCCAGTCGGCTTCGATCACGAACGGGTTCAGCTTCACCGTCTTCCCGCAGTTGGGGCAGGGAAGCTCGGTCCCCAGGGAAGACTCGGGAACCTCAGACCAGACGCGGCAGAGGGGACAGCCAGAGGACAGGCGGATTAGACCGGAAGCTCTTGCGGCAACTCATAGGTTCGAACCAAGCACGCTGAACTTCTCCATCCAATCTCTCAAGGACTAGTGACATGACCACCTCGTGGACGGCCACCTGAAGACGAGGCCATTGGCACCTCACAGCCTTCCCCTCGGTATTCCGCCGCGCTGCATCCGGGCTACCTCATGCGAAGGAAGTGAAGACGCCCGAGCGCATCACATATAACCAACCGCCAGTCGCCATCGCGCCCCCCAATCGCGCAGCCGGTGACTGCTGCGTCGCAATGGAACGATGCCACGCCTTCGCCGGACACCAGGTCCCACAGTCCGACCGTACCATCAGCGCACGCCGTCACCGCGGCGCGGGCGTCCGGCGACAGAGCCACCACTGTGACTACCTGATGCATCGGGACACGCGCCAGCTTCTCCTCAGAACGAGGATCCCAGAGGATGCAATGACGATGTTCTCTCGCGGATGTGAGCACTCTCTCACCATCTAGCGAAACGGCTGCAGCAATCACTTCTCCGAAACCGTACCGTCCGCCCAGTGGGTGCCTTCCCTCGAGCTCGTAGCCCACGACCATGTCCTCCCAAGTCCCCAGTACTGCCTCCACTCCACTTCGTCTGCACACGACACCGGCGAGGAGCTCCAGCGATACTCGCCCCTGACTCAGAAGCGCCGCGGACTCCAGAGACCAGGTTCTCAGATCCCCGTCCCCGCGGGAGAACGAAGCTAACTCTCTGCCGCCAGGTACAATCGCAAGCCCCGAGATCCCGTACGTGTGCCCAGTGAGGATTCGACACCTGCCTGAATCCACGTCCCATTTCCGGACCGTCAGGTCCTCTGAGCCCGATATCACATGACGCCCATCGTGGTCAACTACCAGCGCGTTGATCGGCTCAGCGTGGCCGGTGAACTCGCGCACGAGTTCGCCCGTGTCCAGGTCCCACATGCGAACGTGGTGCTCCGGGGAATCGGTGAACGCATAGCAGCCATCTGGTGTAACTGCTACTACCGTAACCTCAGGAGTACAGCATCCACTGTCCTGCCCACAGAGCCAGGCGCTCAGGTCATAGACGAGTACATCAGAGTCTATGGCGATGGCTGCCAATCGGGCATCTCCGCTGATAGCTATCGCGTCTGCTCCCGAAGCGGCTGGCCTCACCATCCTCTTCGCGGTTCCGGTCTCCATGCTCCATGCCGTTAGGGTGCCATCGCCTGAGGCGGTGAACCCGAGTCTCCCATCCGGAGATACAGCGACGGCCGTCACTGCGTCAGATCGATCCTCATACATCTGGTGCACAACAGCCCCGTTCTCCAGGTCCCATATCTCCACTTTCGGGAACGGGCCGCCGCCTCCGAACCCGCAGATCGCTTTGCGGCCGTCCGGTGTTACGGCAAGGCACCTGGGACACTCGTGATGTGGCCAGGACCAAAGCTGCTGGTCACCCTCAACCTCCCAACAGGAGACCGCGCCATGATGCCCACAGAGCAAGATGCTGCATCCGCCCGCGCCAAGGCCAAACGTACCTGGCTCCCCCTCAAAACGCCGGATCCGCTCGCCAGTGTCCACGTCCCAGAGAAGAAACCCAGACCCATAGGATGACGAGACCAGCCTCCTGTTGTCTGGGAGCATG
>Ga0315275_10005540_pt1 | contig 11986 bp, 6 predicted proteins | sample YL17G03_0_MG_FD_205557 | JGI IMG/M metagenome (GOLD analysis project Ga0315275, IMG submission 205557) | Sediment microbial communities from Yellowstone Lake, YNP, Wyoming, USA - YL17G03_0 | ecosystem: Environmental > Aquatic > Freshwater > Lake > Sediment | place: USA: Wyoming | collected... | reverse complement strand
GCAACCAAGCCGAAGGAGGGCAAAGCAGAGCCGAATAAACCGGAACCCAAGAAGCCGGATGCCGGCAAAAAGGCCGATTCTGAAAAAAAGCCGGCTGCGCCAAAACCTAAATAAGGCAATAAATTTATTGAGCAAAAATGGAAACCCCTCGATGTTTACCGGGGGGTTTTTATTTGCGCCTATTGTTGAGAATATCGAGCGATTCGGTGGGGGGCGCTATTCGTCGGCGCTAACTGTGACCGTGGTGAAAGAGAACCTCTCGAGGTTAATTGTGGCCGAGCCGCTTATTATCGGCACATCGTCCATTCGGCGGAATTGTTCGGTTTCGGTGGTCCTGATTACACCGGCATTTGTCGGGCCTGCCGGCAGTCCGCTTATGATTGCCTGCCGAGCCGGGCCGAAGTTCGCGAGGTGAATCGTCCACCTGGTTTTGCCCGCCGAATCGTTGCTGAACGCCACTGCCATTACGTTGTTGTTGTCGCAGGCCACGGCCACGGCGTTAGAATCGGCGCTGTAATCCTGTATCTGCTTGATATAGTAATAGCGGTTATTCGGCACAGGATGCGGGCCGGTCATATCCACAAGAGGGTAATCGTTAGTATATTCCCACTGCATTGTTCCCCTCGGTCGGCCATAATGCAGCAGGCCGATGTAATTTCGCAGGTCTCCAATCGCATAATCGAACGTCGGGAATATCCACGGGGTATGGTATGCCCCCGCGTCACTGCCCACTTCGCCGATAACGAGGGGCACGCCTATCGAATCCGCCAGGTCCGACCAGGCACTCACCCCCGCAGCCCACGGCGCATAGTCGCCTGACATCCACGAGTGAATCGACACCACACCCACGTACTGCAGCGCACAAGGGTCATTTAGCGTCGGCTGGGCGTATGAAACGTCAACCGTCGGACCACACGCTTCCGCCAGAATCATCTTCGTTTTCAGTCCCCGGGCAAGAAACGCTTCACCGAGCGATTTTATTGCGTCCCGATGCTGCTCGGGCGAAAACAATACAAATACGCCTATCGAGGGTTCATTAAACGAGAAATAGTTCGGCTCGACGCCGTAATGGTCCCTGGCGAATTCCAGATAGCTGCAAATACTTTCCACAACTTCCGGCCACATTTCCGGCGCGATAGCAGTTTCCGGTATCGGCTGCATCCATCTCGGCAGATACCATATCGTAATCATGCAGGGTATTTTTCTATCCTGCAGTTGCTTGGCCAGCAGAAACTCTCGTTCGAGATTGCTTCCTGGTGTAACGTGTCCTTCCAGATAAGCCCAATTTGTATCATTCGGATTATTGTTGTCGTTGGCCGGCTCCCACTCGGTTATAGTCATCTCCGTCCTTGCCCAGGACGGATTCAGCGTCTCGATATTATATTGCGTCTGAGCAGATTCAATCTGGAAACCAAAAGCGCCGCCCCAGCCGTCAAACCGGTAAACCGTTGTGCACGGGTCAATCGTAATGTGCGCCGAGTTGTTGTCCGGCACCGTTGTCGCAAACGTCCTGGCGCCAATCACCGCCTTCTGGCCGGAAGGTAAATTGCCGTCGTGGAACCGCATCCCTATCCAGTAAACCGAATCCCCGAACTGGCGATTGTCCTGAACGCTCACCGCAAGTACGCGACTGAGCGTCGTCTCTATATGAATGTTCGCCGAAAAGTTATCGATAATTATCCGGTTGGCATTAGCGTAAAGTAAATGATAATTCGGCGGCAGCACCGCAGGCAGCGTCACGCTGCCGACCAGCGTCGAGCCGTTTCGAAACTCAACCCTGCCCTGTGAAAAAACGGAAACGGGAATCTCCATCGCATAGTAAACGCCTTCCATCGCCGCGTTTGTGCGAGAGGTAACTTCCAGTTGCAGATTGACGTCGTTATTCTCTGTTTGCTGGGTGATTTGATAGTCGAATTCGTTGCCGTCAGCAGACATTCTCCCTATCCACTGCCTCAGAAGACCTGCCCCGCTGAAAGTTACGTTCGGGACGTTCCACGATTCGCTGCTGGCGTTGGGCGACCACCCTTTCATCGGTACCCAGAAATATGTTTGCATCTCAATCAAATCGTCGTTTCCGATGAGAAACCTTATGTTGCCAGGTCCGTCGTTAAAGACGCGGGATATTCCCTTTGTATTGAACTGCCAAACCTCTCCCTTCCAGACACTGGTCTGATTGACCTCATCGATGCGCCAATAGTAAGTTGTGTTGCCGTTGAGGAGCTTCGGCGAATAATCCGTCGTTGAGCGTCTGCCTTTATAAACGCAATGCTTTCCCCACTGTCCCGCCAGAATAGCAAGGTCCGTCAGGTTGACAATCGGCTCACCGCCCAGGTTTGGTGACGGCGACAAATCAACAGGCGGCGTCTCAAGCCACCAGTCCGTCAAAACGCTTAAGTCGGTGATTCCCACCTGTTCGTCGGTGTCAATATCCCCGTTTAAGAAAACCGGCCCCGCCTCACTCACCTCAGCAAAGTTGGTTCCGAAGTAAACGTCGTGTCCGTTTGTCTCGGCGGCATAGTCGCCTGGCGACCACGTTAGCGTGATATTGACCGGCACGTCATTGGCGCCGTCGAGCGGATACTCGTTCCACGCCCTGGCAGGGTCGCTTTCCAGCAGCTTGAGAATCTCAAACTGTGACAGGGCGCGATTGTATATTCGCAGGTCATCAATTTTCCCATACCAGTCCGCTGTCGGATAAATCCTGCCGCCGATGAAAAAGTTGTTCACGTCGGGCATCGGCTCCATTTGGCCGGCTCGTTCAGCCACTTTGGCCCCGTTGTGGTAAAGCGTAAGCGTGTGGGCGTTGACGTCCTTTATAAACACATAATGGTTCCATCTGCCGGCATAGGCGTTGGCATCACCCGGCGCCCAATAAATGCTTTCTTCGTCCTTTCCTATGTCTATGGCCCCATCCGGCCTCGGCAGATGCGCCCGTAGTTGCAGCCAGTTCGTCTGAGGCCAGGAAAGCCCCGGCGTCTTGGCACAACCCCACGGCCCGGGCCAGTTGCTCCCCGGCGGGTGATTCGGGTCCTGATTGACCCAGAATGCGATGCTCATCTGGTCATCAATAAGGTCCCATACGCCGTTTGGAATCAGGACGTATTGCTTGGCCGTAAAGTTGGCACATCCGTTGGACTCAAATCCCCCTCCCGGCTGCCAGATAGCCGAACCGCCTCCCAGGTTTACCGTCCCGTTAAATCCATTTCCGGATGAGTCGTATGCGATGGAGCCGGTGGTTTCGTTGAGCTTCCACCAGCCGACCGGCTCAGCCGCCTCCGTCTGTTTTAGCCCGCCTCCCCACAACAGCCCGCAAAAAAACAAAACTAATGTAATTCTGACCCGCATATAAGACCGTGGCCGTAAAACTTTCGGGTGGTTCATTCATTATAACACTTTTACCTCTTGAAATCAACCCCTGCCGGGCTGTTTTAAAAGGTCAGTCGTAACCCTCCGGCAAAGCAGGAGGTTACATATTTTGAGGATTGTCTAAGATTTTGAGGACTTCTTCGGGTTTATGGCTGAGCGCCTTTGCGCCGGATTCGAGGAGTTCATCGGCGGTTCGGTAGCCCCATAAGCAGCCGACGGGAAACATCCCCGCGGATACGGCCGTTTGCATATCCGTGCTGGTATCACCAAGGTAAAGGAATTGTTCGGGCACAATTCCCAGCTTCTTTATGATTTGCAGCGCCATCGCGGGGTTGGGCTTTAGAGGAACGTCAGGCAATGCGCCCTGAACGATTTTGAATTGCCAGTCAGGCAGAAGCTTTTTAACCATAACCTTTGTGAAGCGGTCATTTTTATTGGAGAGTATCACTAAATACAGGCCGCGATGCTGAAGTTCTGTGAGCAGTTCCGGTATGCCTGTGTATGGGTGGGTGTTATCGCCCCAGCATTTGTCGTAGATTTCTTCCGAATATACCGCGACTTTCCTGACGAATTCGGGGTCGCGGGCGGATTCCGGCAGCGCCCGTTTGGCCTCGGCCTCAACGCTTTCGCCGATGAAATACTTATACGCGTCAACGGGATGAGGCGAAAAGCCAAAGTGTACGAGCGCCTCGTTCATGGCATTAGCCACGTCGGTCAACGTATAAAGCAACGTGCCATCGAGGTCAAACAAAACGACTTTGAACATGTCGAATTACCCGCCGGTTATGTGCCTTCGCCGAAGTCGGCGAGGTATTTGACCTGCTCAGGCGTCAGCTTGTCAATCGAGATGCCCATCGATTTGAGTTTCAGAGTGCATACGATGTTCTCGATTTCGATAGGGACATTATAGACGGCGGCGGTCAGCGACCGGGCGTTCTTGACGACGTATTCCGCCTCAAGCGCCTGTGTGGCAAAGGACATATCCATAACCGAGGCAGGGTGGCCTTCCGCGGCGGCAAGGTTAATCAATCGTCCTTCGGCCAGCAGGTTTATTCGCCTGCCGGATTTGAGGACATATTCGTCGACGTGGTTGCGAACGCCGTGGTTGACCTTTTTGCTTAGTTTTGCCAGGGCCGGTATGTCGATTTCGACGTTGAAATGGCCCGAGTTGGCGACGACTGCCCGGTCTTTCATCACGCGGAAGTGTTCTTCGCGGATGACGTTTTTGTTGCCGGTGAGCGTAACGAAGAGGTCGCCTGTTTTGGCGGCCTGCTTCATCGGCATAACGTCGAAGCCATCCATAGAGGCCTCGATTGCCTTGATGGGGTCGATTTCAGTAACGATGACGATAGCCCCCATACCTTTGCATCGCATCGCAAAACCCCGGCCGCACCACCCGTAACCGACGACCACGACCTTCTTGCCTGCTATTAAGAGGTCGGTGGCTCGGATTACGCCATCGACGGTTGATTGGCCCGTGCCGTATCGATTGTCGAAAAGGTGTTTGCTTGCCGCGTCGTTTACCGCGATGACGGGGAATTTCAGTTTGCCGGATTTTTCGAGCGAGCGAAGCCGAATAACGCCGGTCGTCGTCTCTTCTAAACTGGCGATTATACGAGGAGTGCCTTCGGTTCTGCTGGTGTGCAGCTCGGTAACAAGGTCTGCGCCATCGTCTAAGGTGATGACGGGCTTATGGTCGAGCGCCGCGTGAATGTGTTTGTAATACGTTTTGCGGTCCTCGCCGCAGATTGCGAAAACAGGTATGCCGAAATCCTTGACTAATGACGCCGCAACGTCATCCTGTGTGCTGAGCGGATTCGACGCGCACAAAACAAGGTTTGCGCCTGCGGCCTTGAGGGTCCGGGCAAGATTGGCGGTCTCGGCGGTTACGTGAAGACAGGCGGAGACGTTTTTGCCGGCCAATGGTTTCTGTTTTGCGAATCTTTCGCGTATCGATGCCAGAACGGGCATATCATTGTCGGCCCAGAGAATTCGTTTCTTGCCTGCGGCGGCAAGCGACATATTGGCTACATCTGATTTCATTTGAGTTTCCTTTCAGGTAAAAACACAAATTATACATATCGGATGCCCAATTTTCAAGCATAAACGTTGACAGATTGCGTTTTGGCCGGGTTGATTTTCGCCGGCAGGGGGGGTATAGTAAGGGGCTTAAAAGGCGATTGCCGAGAATATACTCGAATGTCTGTTGATTAAGGGGTGTCAGCTATGCCGGTAAACCAGCGTTACGGTTACTTTGATAAAAAAGCCAGGGAATTCGTTATAACCAGACCTGATACCCCTATACCGTGGATAAATTACCTCGGCTGCCAGGATTATCTCGGCATTGTATCCAACACCGCGGGCGGCTACAGCTTCTATCGCGACGCCCGGCTAAGACGCCTGCTGCGATACCATTACAACGCAATACCCAAGGATAATCCGGGCAGATACATTTACGTCTGCGACGGCAAAAAAACGTGGAGCCCCGGCTTCAAACCGGTAAAAACAAAACTCGATGATTACAAATGCCGACACGGACTCGGCTATACGGTTATTGAAGGAGCATTAGATGGCCTGAGGGTCTCAACGACGTATTTTGTCCCAATCGATACAAACGCCGAAATCTGGTCCGTGGCGGTAACCAATGAAAGCAGAAAATCAAAGGATATTGATTTGTTCAGCTATGCGGAATTTTGCCTTTACGATGCCCTTGATGACGCCACGAATTTCCAGCGGAACTGGAACATAGCAGAGATGGAAATCGAGGGAAGCGCGATATTTCACCGGACTGAGTATCGTGAACGCCGGAATCATTTTGTTGGTTTCTGGTGCAGCGAGAAAATCGCCGGCTTTGACACAATGCGGGACGTCTTCCTCGGTCGTTTGAATGACTATGGCTGTCCCGATGTCGTAAAACGTCGTCAGGCGACAAACAGCATCGCGCACAGTTGGCAGCCGGTCGGCTCACATCAGGTTAAATTGTCTCTGAAGCCGGGCCAGACCAAACGCCTGCATTTTGTCTTGGGTTACGTCGAAAATCCGCAGCAGGAAAAGTTCTCATCCCCGGGCGTTATAAACAAAAAGAGATTCTACGAAACAATCGCGGGCCTCAAAACTGCGAGTCAGGTCGATGCCCAGTTGAAGAAACTCAAAAACTTCTGGGCGGACGCCCTGTCCTGCTATCAGGTTAAAATCGACAACGAGCACGTCGAGCGAATGGCCAATATCTGGAACCAGTACCAATGTATGGTAACGTTCAATCTTTCCCGTGCGGCCAGCTCATTCGAGACGGGCGTCAGCAGGGGGCTTGGCTTCCGCGATTCGAACCAGGATATACTCGGGTTTGTTCACATCGTTCCCGAACGCGCCCGCCAGCGAATAATCGACCTGGCCTCGACACAAAACCACGACGGCTCGTGCTATCACCAGTATCAGCCGTTGACCAAGAAGGGTAATGCCGCCGTGGGCACCGGCTTCAGCGATGACCCGCTCTGGCTGGTTGTCTCGACCGCCGCCTATATCAAGGAAACCGGCGACTGGACGATTCTCGACGCTCCCGCCGGCTATCAGTCCGCCGAAGCCCCGGCTTCGGCGAGACCTCGCCATTTGGCGAACCCGCCAAATGGCGGGGATGTCCCCGGCAGCGAAAAAAGCACAACACTGCTGGACCACCTGCACCTTTCAATGAAACACGTTCTGGACCTCCGCGGTTCGCACGGCCTGCCCCTGATACAGCACGCCGACTGGAACGACTGCCTCAACCTCAATTGCTTCAGCAACAACCCCGGCGAGAGTTTCCAGACCTCAGGCGATATCGAAGGCGGCAAGGCGGAATCTGTAATGGTTGCCCAGTTGTTCGTTTACGCGGCAAAAGAATTGACGGGTCTGCTTGAGCATCTTGGCCAAAAAGATAAGGTTGCTGAATATGCCCGCCAGGCGGACGATATGCGAAAAGTCATTCTCAAGCACGGCTGGGACGGCAAATGGTTTATCCGCGCTTACGACCATTTCGAGAAGCCCGTTGGCTCTAAGGTTTGCGATGAAGGAAAGATATTTATCGAAACGCAGGGCTGGGGCGTTATGGCGGGAATTGGGCTTGATGACGGCAAAGCAATTGCGGCGCTCGACAGCGCCTGGCAGTATTTGGCTGACGCAAATGGTATGGTCCTTAATCAGCCCGCGTTTACATATTATCAGGACCGCCTCGGCGAGATTACCTCTTATCCGCCCGGCTACAAGGAAAATGCCAGCATTTTCTGCCACAACAACACCTGGGTCATAATCGGCGAGACAATCGTCGGCCGCGGCGACAAGGCATGGGAGCTTTATACGCGAATTTGCCCCAGTACAAAGGAAGACAAGGCCGACGTTTATAAGTGCGAGCCGTATTGCTTCGCACAAACAATATCAGGCCACGACAGCCCGTTACCCGGCGAAGGAAAAAATTCTTGGCTCACCGGCACCGCCTCCTGGAGCTTTACCGCTTTGGCGCAATATATACTCGGCGTTAGGGCCGAGCACGATGGACTCAGGATTGACCCCTGTATTCCGCCTGACTGGAAAAAATTTACTGTTACGCGCAAGTTCAGAGGGGCGACATATAAGATAAAGGTATTGAATCCGGATGGCGCTATGCGAGGCGTAAAGAAAATGCTCGTCAACGGCAAAGAAACCGCAGGCAATGTCGTCGGCGTATTTAAGCCGGGCAGCGTCGTGGATGTCGAGGTGCGGTTAGGATAACAGCGGGTGAAAATAAAACGCGATTTAATTCTTAAACGGCGAAGGAAATGTTCAATGAAACTTGACCCGACGAAGATGAAAAACTGGGAAATAGCAGAGGCGGCTGAGAACAATATCAAACCAATTTTCCAGTTGGCCGAAGAGATAGGTCTGCAAAAAGAAGAATTGCTTCCGGCAGGCCATACTTTGGGTAAAGTCCACTTTGCGAAGGTTCTCGACCGGCTTAAAGACGCTCCGACAGCCAAATATATCGATGTTACCGCCATCACACCGACGCCTTTCGGCGAAGGTAAAACGACTACGACCATTGGTCTGATTCAGGGCCTTGCCAAATGCGGCAAAAGACCAACCGGCGCAATTCGCCAGCCAAGCGCCGGCCCGACCTTCAATATCAAGGGCGGCGCCGCGGGCGGCGGGCTTGCTCAGTGCATCCCCCTTATCCCATTTTCAATCCGGCTCACCGGCGATATCGACTCCGTCACCAATGCGCACAACCTTTGTATGGTGGCATTGACTGCCCGAATGCAGCATGAAAAAAACTATGACGACGAGCGGCTGGCGAAAAGGAACCTTCGACGGCTCGATATCGACCCCGATTCTATACAAATCGGCTGGGCGATTGACCTTTGCGCACAGTCGCTTCGCAATATAAGAATAGGTTTGGGCGGCAAAAACAACGGCTTCGAAATGAATTCCGGCTTCCAGATAACGGTATCCAGCGAGGTTATGGCTATTCTCGCGATTTCGAAGAACCTCGGCGATTTCCGCTGGCGTATCGCGAGAATCGTGGTCGCCAAAGACCGAAAGGGCAATGATATAACAGCCGCGGACCTTGAGGTGGATGGTGCAATGACCGCCTGGATGCTCGATGCCCTTAACCCTAACCTGCTTCAGACGATGGAAGGCCAGCCGTTATTTGTTCACGCAGGCCCCTTTGCCAATATAGCCATTGGCCAAAGTTCGGTAATCGCCGACCTTGTCGCCACAAAACTCGGCGATTATCACGTAACCGAAAGCGGATTCGGTTCCGACATCGGCTACGAAAAATTCTGGAATCTTAAATGCAGAATTTCCGGGCTTAACCCGGCTGCGGTGGTCATTGTCGCTACTGTTCGCGCATTAAAAATGCACGGCGGCGGCCCCCCGGTCAGGCCAGGCGCGCCTCTCAGCGAGGAATACACCAAAGAACATCTCGACCTGCTCGAAAAGGGCTGCGAGAACCTGATGGCGCATATTGACATAGTGAAAAAAAGCGGCGTCAGGCCGATTGTCTGCATCAACAGTTTCAGCGCTGATACCAAAGCCGAACATAAGCTCATCAAAAAAATCGCCGAGCAGCAGGGCGCAATCGCGGTCGTTTCCGAACACTGGCTCAAAGGCGGCGATGGCGCAATTGAATTGGCTCAGGCCGTGATTGATACATGTGAGCAGAAAAACAACTTCAAACACTTGTATGATTACGAATTGCCCCTGCGAAAACGGATTGAGCTGATTGCCAGGGAGGTTTACGGCGCCAACGGCGTTTCGTATTCAGAGATTGCGTTCGAGAAGCTAAAAACGCTGGAAGCGAATCCGGCGACGCAGAAGTTTGGATTGTGTATGGCAAAGACGCATCTTAGTTTGTCTTATGACCCGGAATTCAAAGGCCGGCCCATCGGCTGGCAACTGCCCATCAGGGATGTCCTGGTTTACAAAGGCGCGGAATTTATCGTGCCGCTGGCGGGCGAAATAAAACTTATGCCCGGCACAAGCTCAGACCCCGCCTTCAGAAGAATTGACGTTGATGTGAATACCGGGAAGGTAAAAGGATTACTCTAAGCACAGCAAAGCCGGAGAAAACAATGACCGCTAAAATAATTGACGGCAAACAAATAGCCGCGGATATGCGGGCAAAGCTCAGGACCGACGTTGCCGCCCTTGCCAAAAAAGGTATTGTGCCGGGACTCGGCGTCATCCTTGTCGGCGATGACCCCGCCTCGAAATCCTATGTCGCCGCCAAGCAGAAGGCCTGTGAGGAAATAGGCATATATTCCGACGACAATCGCCTGCCCGCCTCGGTTTCACAAAACGAGTTAATGGCGCACATCAATCGGCTAAACAAAGACCCCAGAATCCACGGCATCCTGACACAGTTGCCTCTGCCCGACACAATCGATGAATTGGAAGTGCTGATGGCAATCGACCCTGCCAAAGACGTGGACGGGTTTCACCCCATAAACGTAGGCAAAATGGTAACAGGCCAAAAAGCGTTCCTGCCCTGCACACCTCACGGCGTTGTCCAGCTCCTCATTAAAAGCGGCGTCAAAATCGAAGGCGCAAACGTCGTAATTGTCGGCAGAAGCAACATCGTCGGCAAACCGCTGGCAAATATACTCATCCAGAAAAGCCCCCTCGGTAACGCCACTGTAACCGTTTGCCATACTCGCACAAAAAATTTGGCAGACCATACGAAAAGAGCGGATATTGTTATCGCCGCCGCGGGCCATCCAAACACCATCACCGCTGATATGATTAAAGATGGCGCGGTAGTCATCGACGTCGGCGTTAACCGCGTTGAGGACTCAACGAAAAAAGCCGGCTATCGTCTCGTCGGCGACGTGGATTTCGAAAATGTAAAAGAAAAGGCCTCGCTCATAACCCCCGTCCCCGGCGGCGTCGGCCCAATGACAATTACAATGCTCCTCTACAACACCGTCGAATCCGCAAAGCACGCGGCGGGTCTGTTGAAATAGTTTACTTTATAATCCTCAACTGTTCTCTGTCTGGAAGTTTCGGAAATAGCCCGTGCGGTTCGGTCTGATACCAGAATGCGACGGAAGAAATATCATCCTGTAAGGGCAGATATTTGCCGCCGTCCTGCCAGCCCAGCGCCTGCATTGTAACCTTCAGGTTTTGCTCGAACCTTATTGGGTCCATTATGTGCCAGCGATACAGCGAGAATCTCGGCTGGTCCTTCGGATTCAAAACCGTTTTCTCTTCGACAAATTTGCCGTTCTCGTAAACCTTCGTCTTTTTTACCGGCTGGCCCTTCGGGTTAATTACCTGCGGCATTCCCGTGTATGGGCCGCTGAATGTCTGATACCCGCCCCCTTTGGGGGGCTCAAAGCAGTATGAGCCGCAGAAATAATCCTCTGTCCCCGTTCCGCATATCGTCGGAAATTCCGTGTCACCATCCATATAGAATTTTATCTCGCCCTCGCCCCACCAGCCCGGACTGTTCGCTCCCCAGGTCATATATGTCCCCACGTAATGCCCTTTTCCGACGATGCCGTCAACAAGGGTATAAACTTCTTTGAAGGGCAAAGGGTTGACCCTGCGAAACTGGGCGTGTAAATATGCTGCCGTTTCGCCGACGTCAGCAAGGCAATAATCAATCTGATAATATATCCTCATCTGATTTTTATCCAAGTTGGTCACCGTCATTTTGCAGCTTTTCCTGAAAGGCATAGGCCAGTAGCAGTTGAACCCGCTTTTGGAATTGACGCATACCGCGAGTGAAGTGACCTGTGCATATTCGCCCATCCCGCAGGCGAAAAAGTCGCCGAGGGGACACTCCACCGAAGGATTTTCTTCGCTGTCCCAGTAGATTTTCAATATATTAAGGCGTTCGTCGCCGGCCGGCGTCATCCAGATATGCTGGATTGAGCCGCCGCCGTTTATGTCCGCCAGCACAAACGTCTGGCCCGGCTTGATATTAACATACGGATTTACTTTCCAGCCCTGTCCCAGGTCGCCTGCGGCATGAGACGCCGACCCCTCGCCGACCTTCGCCATTCCGCCTTTGCCTTTTTCGCCCGTCGGGCTTTCCGGCCCTATCGACCGCGTCTTCGCGTTAGATAGAAGCGCGAGATTTCCCAGTCCTGTATCGAACCAGCCGGGA